>Ga0068859_100008707_pt1 | contig 10258 bp, 9 predicted proteins | sample KBSSwiS22_FD_66585 | JGI IMG/M metagenome (GOLD analysis project Ga0068859, IMG submission 66585) | Switchgrass rhizosphere microbial communities from Kellogg Biological Station, Michigan, USA - KBS Switchgrass S2-2 | ecosystem: Host-associated > Plants > Roots > Rhizosphere > Soil ...
ATCATCTGCCACGCAACCTGCAGCCGCCTCAAGTCGCGGCGGTAGCGCTCGTCCGAGATACGCATACTAATCTCCTTCCGCTTCCTCCCTTCCAATGCACCCGCTGAATGACTGGCCCTCGACCGACAACGCCTTCCGCAAGTCGCAATCAAAGCCGATAGTTTAGTTGTGACCCGAAAATCACGATGTGAGATCGGTAAGTGCCAATCAACTCGCCTGGCACCGGAAGTACACTCGTCAATTCACTTGGTGCGGCCTGGACCCACAGGTACGCGCCGCCCATATCGAGCGACAGGCGGGAACTCGCTTCCCAACGCGCGCCGATAGCGAACCATTTGCGATCCGCATCTGGCAATCGCGGTGTGCGGAAGGCGTCTTGCACAGGCGATCGGTCGTACGCAACGCCCGCCCTCAGCAGCCACGGCGTGTTGACCTGATACTCAAGCCCGAAGCCGGCTCGCCAGCTATCAGAAAACTTCAAACCAGTGTCCGAAACGACCTGTCCGGCTTGCGCCCCGTCGGTAGCGACCACTGTGAGAGACTGGACCGAATCCCACCCGGCCCACGTGTAGTCCGCAAGTACTCGCAACTTGGGTGCAAGGAGCTGCGAAACGGCGAGGGAGGCGGTGGGGGGGGAAGGCGCAAACTAGTGCGGACATTCGAATCGAGGGGTGCGAGCACCGTCTTGTTAAAGCCGAGCGTACCGCCAATGTTGTAATCTGTATGCGACCGGTAGGTAAGTCCTACTCGCGTTCCGATTGGAAAGTCGGCGCGAGCGCCGACGTTCCAGCCCCAGGCCCAATCGCTGCCGTCGAGCCGTCCTTCGCTGCCGGGCACGAGTGGTGTCACCGCGTTGGTGAGCTTCGCCTTTAATCGTTGATAGCTCACACCGGCACCAACCGAGAGGTAAGGCCCGACCGTCATTCCGACGGCGGGATTGATGTTGAGGGTTTCCGATTTGGAAATGAGCGCTCTATACATTCCGGCCCACTGCGCATCCCAGTCCGTGCTCAGGCCAAACGGCGCATTAATGGCCAGACCCACACCAACATTTGACCGCAGTGGCACGCGTACACGCCCAGTCCGCTAGCAGACTGCTCCTGCAGTTGGAATCCTGAGCCTCTCGCGGCGCTTGGCAACAAGAGAGCGGTTCCCGCTAACGCTAACGATGCTCCGACCGCTACTGACTCTGCGCTTCTCATACGTCACTCCCTGTGTTGGTGGCCCGAACTACTCCACGAGTGGCTTCCAGAGTTCCTCGCGCAACATCTTGCGTAGGACTTTTCCGACGGCAGACTTGGGTAGTGCTGCTCAAACATAGACGTGCTTGGGAACTTTGTAGGGGGCGAGAGACCGATGGCAATGAGCAATCAGCTTGGCCTTGTCGATCACTTCGTCCGTGCAGACCACGAAGAGCGCGACACTTTCACCCGAGGCTCCGTCAGGTTGCGCAGTCGCAGCAGTCTCGAGCACACCCGGATACGTCGCGGCGACGGCTTCGACCTCCTGCGGGTACACCTTGAACCCGGAAACGACGATTACGTCCTTCAGCCGCTCAATGAGGTACACGAATCCCTCTTCATCAAAGCGGCCGATATCGCCGGTGCGAAGCCAGGCCCCGGGCCAGAACGCTCGTGCACTATCTTCGGGTCTTTGCCAGTAACCGGGTGTGACTTGCGGCCCTCTGACGCAGATCTCGCCGACTTCGCCGAGCGGCAGATCGCCGCCCGTTTCACCCTTGATCGCGATCTCTGTGGACGGCATGGGAAGGCCCACCGATCCGTTGAATGGCTTTCCTGGAAAGTTGCTGCAAGCGCCCGGAGACGTCTCAGTGAGACCCCAGGCTTGCGTGATGTGGCAGCCGGTGACGCCGTACCAACGCTTCGCCACGTGAGGTTCCGTTGCCATCCCGCCGCTCAATGTGATTTTGAGTTGCGAGAAATCGAGCGCGCTGAAGCCTGATGTATTGAGAAGACCCCGGAACAGCGTATTCACTCCACTCAGAAATGCGATCGGATGATGTGCGAGCTCGGCAACGACCGCAGGCAGATTTCGAGCGTCTGGCACGAGGACATTGCTCCATCCCAAGTGCGTAAAGAGGAGGAGCGATCCCTCAAGCGCAAAGATGTGATAGAGCGGCAGCAGCGTGACAAGAATTCTTTGCCGGTCAGTCAACGGATGAATCCATGCCAGCGACTCTGACATTCCTCGGGAAGTTTCCAAAGCGGCAGCGATTTCACGATCGCGCCATCGGCTGGGCCAAGCAGGATGTGCTGAGATGGCTGGCGGAGAACACGACATCACAGCGACGCTCGCGTGGGCGGCGCCATCTCTGCTCGGCGGTAATATTCCAGCGATGCCTGCCAATGCATTTCCCGCGCACACGACATACTCGAGGTCCGTGCACATCCAGACGAAAGGGAGTCAGGTCATGAACACGGAAGGGTCCACCGACTCATCAACAGTGGCGCGCCGCGATGGGATCAAACGACTACACGAGTTGCCAGCGCTGCGCTTCGACATTGACGAGGCGAAGGAAATTCTTCGAATGAGTCGCGCTCAGCTATACATCCGGATCGCAGAGGGAGCGATCGCGATCCAGAAGGACGGGGCACGGAAATACATCTCGCTGCGAGAGCTGGAGCGATATGTAGAGGCATGCGAGCACCGCTCGCAGCCGGCAGGCAAGGCAAGCTCACATGCACAGGGCGCAAACAACGCAACGAGCGTGTCGCCCCTGAAAGGAAGCGGTGAGCTGGTGCGGCGCGATGAAGCTATGTATGCACGCCAGCTACGTCGCTGAGAGTTAGCGAAAACGATCCCTAGCTTGTGTCTTGTGTTCGAGGATCGCGCGCAGCTCTTCCACAGCGAATGCGTCCTTCGCGCGCGGGAGGGATTTGGCGCGAATTAGCTCCTTCAGGGAAATCACTCGGCCGCGTCCCCAGAAAGTTCTGTTAACAAAGGATGCATCGAGCGCGCGGCTAATGGCTCACGGCCCTCACAGAACTTAGAACGTCGAGCCACCCAAACGCGTGTCGATGCGAAGTTCATCAAGGCCCGATGCCGGCGCCGATGGTCTTCAAAATGACAACCAGTGAGCGCTCTGCTGCCGCGTTAGCAACGGTGTCGCTCAACACTTCGTGGAATTCTGCCCCGTGCTCGGCGCAGACGTCAGTGCCCCTTGAAGGATCGCCGGCCCACTGAGCATCCCCGCGGAGTCCTCCGACGCCGACGAAATCTATGTCAGCCACGGCATTTGGATGATTTTCGTCGCACCAACATCGCCGCCACAGTTTCCGTACCGTTTCCGTACGGGCGCCAAGAGCCATTTCGGCGGGGAGCGCGCAAGTCATTGAAACTGGCGGAGAGAGAGGGATTACTCGGCGCTACGCGCCTCGCCCCTTCGGGGCCGCCCTCCGGATGTTAGATCGACGAACAGCTCGGACCGAAAGCCACCAGGACACTATCCACAACCCGCCCCGCATAGCTGACCCTACGGGCGTTATCCCTCTCTCCTGCGGGCTCAATCCTAGGTCGGCCGCAGGCCGAGCGATAATTCATACCGTCTTAATTTTGGCGGAGAGAGAGGGATTCGAACCCTCGAAGGGCTTTTGACCCTTACACCCTTAGCAGGGGTGCGCCTTCGACCACTCGGCCATCTCTCCGCGTAGGCTGAAAACCTTCGACTTTCAAATACTTGAAAGGCGGCCCCAGGCAACTGGGCCGGCATCGCGGGCGGCCATGATACTTAAGCATCCGGGAAAAGGTAAGCGCGCCGCACGACGCACCCCATTTTCGGGACTTACAGCCCTTTGGAGAGACCGAAAGCCGGGCAGCGGCCCGCAGTCGGCACAAGGTCGGTAGGGTTTTACTTCGGGGTGCGTTTCGGCATCGCGCCGGCAATCCGTGCGCGAGGCCGAACACGCAGATCTAGGCCGAAACGTACTCGGCGGCCGGCTTGGTTTCGCCCTGCGGCTGCTCACCTTGCTGTTCGCGCTTGATACGCTCGAAGATCTCTTCCCGATGGACGGCAACGTTCTTCGGTGCATTGATACCGATTCGCACCTGATTGCCCTTCACCCCAAGGACGGTGACGGTGACATCGTTACCGATCATCACGGTTTCACCCACCCGTCTCGTCAGTATGAGCATTTATTCTTCCTCCTTGATCTTCGGCCAACCGGATTTGGAAAGCCGCAAGAATCCGCTATAGAAATCTACGGACTCACGCTGACGAGACAAATAAGGGAAAGCCTGAATCTGCGGGAGTGTAACTCGTGCAGCGCAACGAATGTCACAAAACATACGGCTGCCAATTCACTCAACCTAGCCTCGTGCGCACCAGCTCCTGAACAGCAGCCAGCGCAGCATCGAGCGCGGCCGGGTTGCTGCCGCCTGCCTGCGCAAAATCGGGGCGGCCGCCACCGCGGCCCCCAACCTGTGCGGCAATCGTACCAACTAATTCGCCCGCTTTTATGCGCGATGTCACATCCGCAGTAACACCCGCCACCAAAACTACTTTGTCTGAAGCTTCCACGGACGCAAGTACGATAACTGCCGTCTTTAGTTTTCCCTTCAGCTGGTCCACGGCGTTGCGCAACGCCCCGGCGTCCGCGCCATCGATCTTCGTAGCAACCACCTTTACGCCCTGTATATCTACAGCTGTGCTAGCAAGATCCACTCCTTGCCCCGACGCCAGTTTGTCCTTCAGCGAACGGACCTCCTTCTCCAGTTGCCGAACGCGCTCGAGCGTATCCCGGACCTTCTCCTTGACCTCCTCACGCGAGCCGCGCACAAGACCCGCAAGATCCCGCAGCAATTCATCACTTTTGTCCACATAATCGAGCGCAGCATCACCCGTGATTGCTTCGATGCGGCGGACGCCGGAAGCAACACCGCTCTCACTCGTGATCTTGAAGAAGCCGATGTCACCGGCACGCTCGACGTGGGTACCACCACACAGCTCCATCGAGAACTCACCGATGCGGAGCACGCGCACATTTCGTTCGTACTTCTCACCAAACAGTGCCATTGCGCCCGCAGCCACGGCGTTCTCGTAGTCCATCACCTCGGTCTCCGCTGCCGTGTTGCGGCGGATTTCCGTGTTGACCAACCGTTCGATCTCGCGCAGCTCGTCCGACGTCACTGGCTGCAGGTGTGAAAAGTCGAAGCGCAGACGGTCTGGCGCGACGAGTGACCCCTTTTGCTGCACATGCGTTCCCAACACCCTACGCAGCGCCGCGTGCAACAAATGCGTGGCCGTATGATTCAGTGCCGTAGCCCGACGCCGCTTTCCATTCACAATCGCGTTGAGCGTATCGCCCAGCCGAATTTTCCCCTGCGCAACGCGCCCCACATGAGAATACGCCGCACCTCTTTTCTGCGTATCGGCGACCACGAAGTGGACACCAGGGCTCGCCAGCTCTCCGGTGTCACCAACCTGCCCACCCGACTCCGCGTAGAACGGCGTCCGGTCGAGAACGACTTCGCCCTCGTCGCCTGAATTCAACTCTTGAACGGCTGCGCCGCCCTTCAGCAGCGCAACGACCTCGCCCTTGGCCTCGAGACCGTCGTAGCCCTGAAACAGCGTCTGGGAGTCAATCGACGCCCCACCACTCAGATCCACACCAAACTTGCTCGCTTCCTGCGAGCGCTTGCGCTGTCCCTCCATTGCCGCGTCGAATCCCGCTTGATCGATCGTCAACCCGCGCTCCCGCGCGATATCCGCCGTCAGGTCGGCCGGAAATCCGTAGGTGTCATACAGCTTGAATACAGTCTCGCCGTCGATCATCGTCCCGCGCGTTTCCTTGATCGCGCCGTCGAGCAGGGTCATTCCGTTGGCCAGTGTTTCCGCGAACCGTTCCTCTTCCAGTTTCAACACTCGCTCTGCTTGAGCGCGACCGCGCACGAGCTCCGGATAAGCGTCACCCATCTCCTTCTCGAGGACGGAGACCAGCTTGTAAAAGAAGGTCTCCTGGATGCCCAGTTTGTAACCATGACGGATAGCACGGCGGATGATCCGGCGGAGTACGTACCCGCGTCCCTCGTTTGACGGCAACACACCGTCGACGATGAGGAACGTGCACGCGCGAATATGGTCCGCAATGACGCGGAGCGAGCTCGACGTCAGATCCCGCGTGTCTGCCAACTCCGCCGCAGCGCGGATGAGATTCTTGAATAGGTCGATGTCATAGTTGGAATGCACGCCTTGCATCACTGCGGCAATGCGCTCCAGGCCCATGCCCGTATCGACAGACGGTTTCGGCAACGGCGTCAGCTTGCCATCGGCTGAACGCTCAAACTGCATGAACACGAGATTCCAGATCTCTACGTAACGATCGCCGTCTTCGTCCGGCGAACCAGGCGGCCCGCCTGGGATAGCTGGCCCGTGGTCGTAGAAAATCTCGCTGCAAGGTCCACACGGACCCGTATCGCCCATCGCCCAGAAGTTAGACTTCTCACCCAGACGGGTGAAGCGCTCGGCCGGGACACCGATCTCCTTGAGCCAAATGTCCGCAGCCTCATCGTCATCGCGAAACACCGTGACCCACAGACGTGCGGGATCGAGCTTCAACGTGCCCGTGAGTAAGTTCCACGCGAATCGGATGGCATCCCGCTTGAAGTAATCTCCAAACGAAAAGTTGCCGAGCATCTCGAAGAACGTGTGATGCCGCGCCGTGTAGCCAACATTCTCCAAGTCGTTGTGCTTGCCGCCCGCGCGGACGCACCGCTGGCTCGAAGTAGCGCGAACAAAATCGCGCTTCTCCTTGCCCAGAAACACGTCCTTGAACTGGACCATGCCGGCGTTGGTGAACAGCAATGTGGGGTCATTTCCGGGCACGAGCGAGCTCGAAGGCACGACCGTATGGCCGTGCTCGCGGAAAAACTCCAGGAAGGCGCGGCGTACGTCCGCCGCACTCATGTACGAAGGTTTCTTCAAGGTTGTCAGTCCAGATCGAAATCGGCGCCGAGGGCCAAACGGATATGATCCGATGAAAAGCCCCGATACTGCAAAAAGCGCGCTTGCCGGGCCTTCTGCGGCCACTCTACGGGCGGCTCGAGCCCGAATTTGCGGACCCGCACCTCACGGGCCAGGGCCTGCCAGTCCGGCCCCTCTACCAGGGCGGCCTCGATCTGCTCACCGGAAAGGCCCAGGGCCTGCAGCTCTGCGCGAATGCGTACCGGTCCATGCCCCCGGGCGGCCTCGTATCTCACGAAATTCGCGGCATAGCGGCCATCATTCAAAGCCCTCTCTTCAACCAACTCGGCGATTGCTTCGCCCACGGCGCTCGCATCGAACCCCTTGCGCGCCAAGCGGCCCCGGAGCTCCGCGCTGCTGAAATCGCGACGCGCCAGCAAGGCGACCGCGGCGCTCCGGGCTGCCTGCGGGTCCGTCATGGTTGCTCGGTCAACTGGTTTACGCTTTTTGCCGAACGCCACGCTGAAGAACCGGCTTTCGCTATAGTAGAATTATTGCAATGCAGCGGCGGGCGGCTCGGCACAAACCGCCGTTACGCAGCAATTTGAGACACGCTGCGGCGCAAATCCTCGATAGCCTCGGTTTAAACTTAACGCCATAGGCCACTGCGGCCAGGAAGGGAAACCTTTATGCACGTCGTCGTTCGTTTACTTGCAGTCATGTCCATTGGAGCATTGTCGCAGGCTCTGGCGACCGAGCCCGAACACCCCGCCTCCACTACCGCTCCAGGCCAAGCCTCGAGCCAGCCCCAGGCTACCGCTACCGCTGCAGACCAGCAGGCGTCCAGCGCCAAGGCGCCCGGCGCTGCCCCGAGCACCACCGCGGCAGCGACCCCTGGCGACAAGACAACCGCCGCCAGCGGAAAGCTCAGCCCCGAGCTCATCAAGAAGGCCCACGACATGGGCTACAAGATCAAGCACAAAGGGCAGGACGTCTACTTTTGCCGTAGCGAAGTCCAGATGGGCTCGCGATTCGAGAAAGAAAGCTGCAGCACGCCTGAGCAGATGGAACTGACCGCCCGGCAGAGCCAGCAAATGATCCAGAAGGCGCAGCGCATAGGGATGCCGGCGGCTAACTGAGCGGCACCCAGCCAGCGCTGGCGGGGCCGCCGAACCCGCCAGGCAGCGCCCTGCCGCGCTACCCCCGGGCCAAAGATCTGGCCGAATCCGCCTAAAATCAGGCTGAATCGGCCTGATCGGCAGCCCCATTCCCATTGCGCGGCTGCTTGACCGGCAGCAGCTTCGCCCGAATCTGCTCCTCGATCTCGCGGGCGATCTCCTTGTTCTGCTGCAGGAAGGTACGCGCGTTGTCCTTGCCCTGGCCGATTCGGCTGCCCTTGTAGCTGTACCAGGCACCCGACTTCTCAACAATGCCCTGGGTGCTCCCCAGGTCGATGATCTCGCCTTCGCGTGAGATACCAGCGCCGTACATGATCTCGAATTCAGCTTCGCGGAACGGCGGCGCCACCTTGTTCTTGACCACCTTGACGCGGGTCATGTTGCCGGTGACCTCTTCGCCCGTCTTGATCGCACCAATACGGCGGATGTCCAGACGTACCGAGGCGTAGAACTTCAGCGCGTTGCCACCCGTCGTGGTCTCAGGGTTGCCGAACATCACACCGATCTTCATACGGATCTGGTTGATGAAGATCACGATGGTGTTGGACCGCTTGATGTTTCCCGTGAGCTTGCGCAGCGCCTGCGACATGAGGCGCGCGTGCAACCCCATCTGCATCTCGCCCATCTCACCCTCGATCTCCGCCTTTGGCGTGAGCGCCGCGACCGAGTCGATGACCACCACGTCCACTGCGCTCGACCGCACGAGCATGTCCGTGATCTCGAGCGCCTGCTCACCCGTGTCGGGCTGTGACACGAGGAGGTCGTTGATGTTGACGCCAAGCTTCTCGGCGTAGCTGGGATCGAGCGCGTGCTCCGCGTCTACGAACGCGGCGGTCCCCCCAGCGCGCTGCACTTCCGCGATGACCTGCAAGGTGAGCGTGGTTTTACCCGAAGACTCAGGTCCGTAGATTTCTACGACGCGGCCGCGAGGCAAGCCACCGATTCCGAGCGCGATGTCGAGGCCGAGCGATCCGGTGGACACCGCCTCGACATCGTATGATGCGGAAGCGTCGCCCAATCGCATGACCGAGCCCTTGCCGAATTGTTTTTCGATCTGGCCCAGCGCGGCGGAAAGTGCTTTTTTGCGGTTGTCTTCCATCTGCGGGATTCCTGGCGAAGTTGACGGATGAGTGCGCGGGCTACCGCGCGTGCCGGAGGATTTATCCATGCGCAATTATCACACAAACAGTTCGCGCCTGCGCCGCTCGTTTGCTCTCATTTCGCCTTTTTTTCAGGCATTTTGCGCACTTCCGTACACAGGGGTCGCGACCTTAAAATACTGTATGGCAATCCGCTCCACCCTGGTGATCGTGACCTGCGCTCTGGCGTCCGCGGGAATCCCGGCAGCGGCACACAGCGCTCCGCAAACAACCTCCGCACCGGCGGCCGGGCCGACCATTCTTATCGAAGACGTCGAGCACTTCTACAAAGTCTACGACTCCGCGGGCGGCAACCCGACCGCTGAGCAGCTCCAGCACGACTACCTCGATCCCGGCTCGGACGGCCTTCACCAGTTCGCCAAGGTGCGAAACATCTCGGGGACGCGCATTGCCGAAACGTTAGCCAAGCATCCAGAGATCTACTCGGGCGCCAAGCGTTGCATGGCCGTCTTACCTCGCGTGCGTCAGCGCTTGGAAATTGCGCTCCGCAAACTGGGCACTCTCTATCCGGAAGCGCACTTCCCGCCGGTGACGATCGCCGTCGGCCGGGGCAAGCCCGTAGGCGTGGGAAGTCCCGTGACCGGCGTCCAGATCGGCCTCGAGGCCCTTTGCGCGACCGACTGGCTCAATCCCAACGTCGAAGACCGGTTCGTGCACGTGATTGCGCACGAATTCGCCCACGTCCAACAGGTGCAAGCCCTCGTCGACGACGAGCATCCCACAGTGCTCGAGGGATCCCTCATCGAAGGTGGGGCCGAATTCGCAAGCGAGCTGATTTCCGGCGAAGTCGCCTACTCGCAGTTCGGCGCATCAACCAAGGGCCATGAACTGGAAATCGAGCGCGCGTTCGCGGCCGACAAAGACAAGACCGACCTGTCCAAGTGGCTCAACAACGGCACGCTGCAGACACCCGGCGACCTCGGTTACTGGGTCGGCTACCGCATCGTCAAGTCCTACTACCAACACGCCACCGACAAGCGCCGCGCCTTGCGCGAAATCCT
>Ga0068859_100008709_pt1 | contig 10257 bp, 2 predicted proteins | sample KBSSwiS22_FD_66585 | JGI IMG/M metagenome (GOLD analysis project Ga0068859, IMG submission 66585) | Switchgrass rhizosphere microbial communities from Kellogg Biological Station, Michigan, USA - KBS Switchgrass S2-2 | ecosystem: Host-associated > Plants > Roots > Rhizosphere > Soil ...
GAAGTAACACTCGGCGCTTACGCTCACCAGGACCTGCCTTTCGACAAACTGGTCGAGGCCCTTAATCCTGAACGGGACATTAGTCGTAACCCGCTCTTTCAAGTGAAGATCATTCTGCAGAATGCTCCTTCGCAGCCACTCGAACTTCCGGGACTGGAGGTGAGCAGAATTGACTTCGGCTTCGAGGCCGCGCATTCGGACTTAACGCTCTATCTATCTGACACTGGCGATGGACTGGCTTGCTGGATTGAGTATGTAACAGATCTCTTCAACCGTTCGACGATTGTCAAGATGCTTGCACATCTCAAGCTGCTGCTTGCAGGCATCATCGCCGATCCTGACATGCGAATAAGCGGACTCACAGAGGCACTCCGACAGAAGGACAGGCAGGACAAGATCATGAACAACAGAGAACGCGCCAAGGCCAGTATCAAAAACCTTATTACCGCGCGCCCGAAAGCGATCAACGTCTCGGAAGACACTCTGGTCCAGGCGGACTACCTGCAACCCGGCGAGACTCTGCCGTTCGTCCTGCGCGCAACAACCACCGACATTGACGGCCCGGCGTGGTGCGGGAGAGAAAGAAATTTTATTCAGGAGCACCTGTCAAAAGTGGGCGCGATCCTCTTCCGCAATTTCAATGTGCGGACGGTGGCCGAGTTCTCTGCGTTTGCGCGCGCGATGTGTGATGAATTGCTGGACTACCGCGAAGGCTCTACGCCCCGTTCGGTCGTCGAAGGCAAGGTTTACACTTCGACCGAGTATCCAAACAACCAATACATCCCTCTTCACAACGAGATGTCCTACTCCCGAAGCTGGCCCACGAAGCTGTGGTTTTTCTGCATGACACCTGCCGCTGAAGGAGGTGAAACCCCGATTGCGGATAGTCGCAAAGTTTTTCAAATGCTCGATCCGGAAATCAAAGAGAGCTTCATGCGAAAGAAGGTTTCATACGTCAGAAACTATGGGCAAGGTCTTGATTTAACCTGGCAGCAAGCTTTCCAGACCGAGAGCAGGGAAGCAGTTGAGAACTACTGCCGCAATTCTTTTGTGGAGTACGAATGGCTGGACGCCGGCGAACGACTGCGGACACGACAGGTCTGTCAAGCGGTCTTAAGGCATCCCCAAACTGGCGAGTGGATCTGGTTCAATCAGGCCCACTTGTTCCACATCTCGAATCTCGGCTCCGCGTTGGCCGAAGAGCTTCTATCAATCCTCAAGGAAGAAGAGCTTCCGCGAAATGCCTATTACGGCGACGGGTCTCCGATTGAGGTTGAGGTGCTGGACGAGATACGGCGAGTTTATCGCGAAGCCGAAGTAGTCTTCACGTGGCAGCGGGGCGACATTTTGATGGTCGATAACATGCTCGCGGCTCATGGCCGGATGCCTTACGAGGGAGAGCGCAAGGTCGTGGTGGCGATGGCGGATTCGTTCTTCAACAAGGACCTTGCCGCCGATTCGATTCAAGCACATGCAGAAGCCTAGTATCGCGGGTTTCCGTCTTTCGCCGCAGCAGCGGCGTCTTTGGTTGGCAGGGCAAACAGGCTCAGCCTACCGCACTCAATGTGCGCTGCTAATCGAAGGCCCGCTCAACCCTGAGTCTTTGCGAGAAACAATACATCGGGTCGTTTCGCGTCACGAGTCGCTGCAGACAACTTTCAAACGCACCGCCACTTTGAGAATGCCGCTTCAATCTTTCGACTGTGTAGCCGATACGTCCTGGCGCTTTCTCGAAGCGGGCGAGGTTAAGCCGGGTCGTGAAGTTGAACTCATCGATCAAGTTTTTCAAGAGGAAAGAAACTTTCAATTTGACTTCGAGCACGGTCCGCTTACGCGCGCAACGCTGGTTTCGTTCTCCAAAAGCAAGCACGCTCTGGTCCTCACCTGGCCTGCTCTCTGCGCAGACGCTGCGTCGGCAAAATATTTTGTCTCTGAACTAAGCCAGGCTTTCGCAGCACCGGACAGGACCATCGGTGAAGCGCCGTTGCAGTACGTGCAATTTTCCGAGTGGCAAAACGAAATGCTCGCGGCGGAAGAAGCCGAAGAGGGTAAAGAGTTCTGGCGGCGACAGGAATTTTCAACGCGGCCACCATTGAAGCTTCCACTCGAAAAATTAGCGCAGGGCGACGTGGAGTTCAGTCCGCGGTCATTCGCAGTCGATCTGTCGCGTGAAGTAGTCACCGGGATTGAAGCCGTCGCCGGACGAAGCGGGACGTCATCCTCCGCAGTCCTCTACGCTTGCTGGCAAGCATTGCTGTGCAGAATTACGGGGCGGAGAGAAGTCGTAACGGGTTATGTTTTCGACAGTCGAAAGTATGAAGAGTTTGAAGGATTGATTGGACTGGCGTCCAAGTGGGTCCTGGTTAAATCAGATTTCGAGCCGGGCAGATCGTTTGCTGAGACTGTAAAGCAGGTTGAAGAAGCTCTACAGGACGCCTGGGAATGGCAGGAGTTCTTCAGTGCCGATGACGCTGAAGAGATTGAAACGGCAGACGCGCGGCGGAGCCAGGCTGTGCTTTTCGAGTACGAAGAACGGCAAGCGGAATACCGCGCCAACGGTCTGGCCTTCAAAGTTCAAAGGCAATACTGCCTGATCGACAATTTCAAATTGAAGCTTTCCTGTATTCGCACCGGCGACTCATTGACCGCTGAGTTTCAATACGATGCAAGCAGGTTAGAGGAGACAAACGTCGAGCGCACCGCCGGTTACTTCGTTAGATTGCTGACTGAGGTGGTCCGCACACCGGAGGCGATAATCGATCGCGTCGATCTGCTGAGCGAGGCCGAGCGACACTATCTAGCTGATGAGCTCAATCGCACTGAGACCGTCTACCCGCGGAACAAATGTCTCCACGAACTATTCGAGGGACAGGCCCGTCTGACTCCCAGCCGGCCCGCTGTTGTTTTCAATGAAGCCCAACTGACTTATGCGGAATTGAATGCGAGAGCCAACCAGTTGGCGCACGTTCTGAGGAAACGCGGCGTCGCTGCCGGAGCGCCTGTCGGACTCTGCGTCGAGCGTTCGTTGGAGATGATGGTGGCGCTGATCGGGATACTCAAGGCCGGTGGCGCTTACCTGCCGCTCGATCCGGAACAACCGGCGGCAAGGTTGGCTTACCAGGTGAAAGCAGCCGGGTCCTCAATTTTGATCACGCAACAGAGTTTGCTCCAACAGTTTTGCGATGTGGAGGTGCAAGCTCTACTTATTGATTCTGACGACGCATTGTTTGAAGAACAGTTGCGGAAAAACCCGGAGCTCGCAACGTCACCCGATAGTCCCGTCTACACAATTTTCACTTCCGGCTCGACCGGCGCGCCGAAGGCCGTCAGTATCAGCCACCGAAATCTTGTTAACTACAGTCACTTCATCTGCCGTAAGCTGGGCTTAAATCCTGACACCAGCGAACCCGGACTTCACTTCGGCACGGTCTCGACATTGAGCGCGGATTTAGGCAACACCTCGATCTTTCCGGCGCTTCTGTCTGGCGGCTGCCTGCACATCATCAGCCACGAACTGGCGATGGATGGAGGAGCGTTCGCCGAGTACTCCACCAGGCACGAGTTGGATGTGCTGAAAATTGTGCCCTCACATTTCAGTGCTCTGCTGGCTGAGGGAGGCGTGGGAGTGTTGCCGCAACGCTTTCTAATACTTGGCGGCGAAGCATTGTCATTGGATTTGGCTACACGCATCCGTGAAGCCGCAACTTCGCCGGCAAAGCGCAGCCGGGAGTCGCTGTGCCGAGTCATCAATCACTATGGTCCAACCGAAACGACCATCGGCGCGTTGACGTTCGAGCTGCCGCCAGTGTTCGCCAGCTCCTGGGGATCGACAGTTGTTCCCATCGGTCGCCCGATTGCGAACACGCAAAGCTACATTCTGGATGATGTCATGAAGCTGTCGCCTTTAGGAGTGCCGGGTGAATTGTATATTGGCGGCGCAGGCGTCGGGATAGGTTATCTGAATCGGCCCGCACAGACAGCAGAACGCTTCGTCCCCCATCCTTTCTCGACGAGTCCCGGTGCACGTCTCTACCGGACCGGAGACGTCGCCAGGCGCCTGCCGGATGGCAACATAGAATTTTTGGGGCGCGTCGATCGGCAGGTTAAGATTCGCGGTTATCGCATCGAACTCGGTGAGATCGAAAACACTTTGCTGAAACACGGAGCAGTGCGCGAGGCGGTCGTGTTGAAAAATGAAGATCGCGCCGGCGCCAACCGCTTAGTAGCTTACGTAGTCACGAGACAACCGCTCGGCAGGGATGAACTGCAAGCATTTCTATCAAAGACGCTGCCCTCCTACATGCTTCCCGCTTCGATTGTCTTTCTCAAATCGCTACCTATCACGCGTAACGGAAAAGTAGATCGCAGCGCTTTGCCTTCGCCTGAATCGGCGCAACAGCGCGCCGGAAACAACGGTTACGTAGAGCCACGCACGCAGGTCGAAAAGACACTGGCTAAAATCTGGGCTGAGGTGTTGGGACTCGACAAGGTCGGTATCCACGACAACTTTTTCGAGCTCGGTGGTGATTCCATTCTGAGCATACAGATCATCTCCCGCGCCAATCGTGCGGGTGCGCAACTGGCCGGCAAACATATTTTCCAGTATCAGACGATTGCGGAACTCGCCCCAATGGCGCGGTTGAGCCAGTCGAGAACCGTCGACCAGCCGGAGATGGTTGGTCCAGTTCCACTCACGCCTATTCAACAACGCTTCTTCGAGACACAACCGATCGATCCGCATCACTATAACCAGACGGTGCTGTTGAAGATGCGCTCGACGCTCGACGCAGCGTTGTTGGAACAAGCTGTTCGGCAACTCCTTCTGCATCACGATGCGTTGCGTCTGCGGTTCTACTGTGACTTTGCGAGTTGGCGCCAGATTACTTCTACGCCGGCTGAGAGCACGCCTTTTTTACGCGTCGATCTGTCGAAAATGCCTCTGGAGGATCGTGAAGCAGCGATCGAGTCGGTGGCGGCAGAACAGCAGGCGAGCTTCAATCTTAGCGAAGGTCCCTTGTTGCGGGTCGCATTGATGGATTTGGGAGCAGGACAGCCCGGACGTCTTTTAATTGTCGTTCATCATCTCGCCGTTGATGGGGTGTCGTGGCGCATCCTGCTCGAAGACCTGCACACGGCTTACGAACAATTGAGCGCCGGGAAAGTGGTCCAACTCCCACACAGGACCAGCAGTTTTCAACTGTGGGCGCAACGTCTGTCAACCTATGCCAACAGTGAAACCGCGAAAGGTGAACTCAGCTACTGGACGGCGGAGAAACGTCGAGAAGCGGGCCGGTTGCCGCTGGATTTTCCCGAAGGTGTCAACTCGGCCGGCTCCGCGCGCAACGTAACCGTGAGTCTAACAGCAGAAGTGACTCGAGCTTTGCTGAGAGACGTGCCGGCGCTCTATCGCACACAGATTAACGACGTGCTGTTGACAGCGCTGGTGCAAGCTTACGCGAATCAAACAGGTCAACGATCGCTGCTCGTCGGACTTGAAGGCCACGGGCGCGAGCCTCTCTTCGAAGATCTCGATTTGTCGCGCACCGTCGGGTGGTTCACGTCTTACTTCCCGCTTCACCTGCACCTGGAAAAAGCGGACGAACCGGGAGAATCGCTCAAGAGCATTAAAGAACAGTTGCGCGAAGTGCCAAACCGGGGCATCGGTTGGGGCTTATTACGGTATCTGAACAATGACGAAAAAATTATCGCTAGCCTGCAGTCGTTTCCTTCACCTGAGCTGAGCTTCAATTATCTAGGGCAGTTGGATCGAATACTGCCGGAGAGATCGCCTTTCAGTGCCGCCCCGGAGTCTGCCGGTCCAAACCGCAGCCCGCGCGCCCTGCGCGCGCACATCATCGACGTCAATGCACATATCGTTGGAGGACAACTCTGGCTGCGTTGGATCTACAGCGAAAATCTTCAACGGCGCGAGACGGTCGAAGCACTCGCCCAGGGCTATGTCGAAGCGCTACGTTTGCTCGTCGAGCATTGTTGTTCGAGGGAAGCAGGAAGTTATGTGCCGGCAGATTTTCCGCTGGCGAAACTCAGCGCGTCGAAGCTCGATAAGTTGTTTGCCAAAAGTGGTGATGTTGAAGATCTCTATCCCATCTCGGCGATGCAGCGCGCGATGCTCTTCGAGAGCCTGCGCGACCCCGACTCTGGGGCTTATTTCGTGCAGATAAGTTGTGACGTGCAGAGCTATATAGATGCAGACTCGTTTGCACGAGCGTGGCAGCACGTACTGGATAGACATTCGAGCCTCCGCACGTCGTTCGTATGGGAGCAGTTGGATGAGCCACTGCAAATCGTCCACCGCGACCTCAAAATGGCGTTTCAATACGAAGACTGGCGAGGTCTTGCCGCGGGACAACAACAGGAAAAAATGTTGGAACTGCTGAGACGCGACAAGGCTCTCGGATTCAAACTGTCGCAGCCTCCTTTATTGCGTGTGCTGCTCGTCCAGCTCGGCGACGATTTTTTTCACGTCGTTTGGAGCAATCACCATTTGATACTCGATGGATGGTGCCGGACTCTGATCGTCAACGAAGTGCTGACCTGTTACGACGCTTTCAGTCGTGGGCAATCTCCGAGCCTTGAACCAGCGAGGCAATTCCGTGACTACATCGCCTGGCTGAAAGAGCAGGACTTATCGAGAGCTGAAGCGTTCTGGCGAGAAGAGCTCAAAGGGTTCACTTCTCCTGTGACTTTGAGCGAGTACGGTTCTTCCGGCGTGAGCGGCGATTACCTGGAAAGTATTGGTGAAGTTTCCGTCGAGACAACCATGGCGCTGGGCGCGCTGGCACGTCGTCATCAATTGACTTTGCACTCGTTGGTGCAAGGCGCGTGGGCGTTGCTGCTGGGCCGTTACACGGGAAGCAATGACGTGCTCTTTGGCGTAACCGTATCGGGTCGCCCCGCGGATTTAGCCGGTAGTGAACAGATCATTGGGCTCTTCATCAACACGCTGCCGGTGCGTGTGCGTTTGCCGCGAGATGCCTCGCTTTTGTCCTGGCTGAAGAACCTCCAGGCGCATCAGGCCGAAATGCGTGAGTACGAGTATGCGCCGCTCGGGCAGATTCATGATTGGAGCGAAGTGCCGCACCGCCTTCAACTCTTCGAGAGTATCTTTGTCTTCAATAATCATCCGTCAGCGAGTTCTTTCAAAGAACAAGGAAGAAGCCTTGAGTTGAGCTCCTTTCATTCCGTTAACTGGTCAAACGTCTACGCCAATTATCCGTTGATTCTGGTCCTCAGCCCCGGCACGCAGCTGACTATCAGGATGATTTACGATTCCCGTCGCTTCAGCACCGGAAGCATCGCCCGGCAGTTGGCTGATTTTCGGGAAATCCTCGAGGAAATCACGGCGAATGCTGAACGAACGTTGCTTGACTTTCTGTCAGTCAGGTATGACAGCATTCCTGTCGGACACTTCAGCGATGAGGCGGAGCACGACGACTTCAACTTCGAGTTATGAAGCCACAAAGCGGCACAAAAGTCGTAAACGATACGTCCGAAGAGAGGGACTACTGGCTCGATAAGCTCTCACAGAGACCTTCGATTTCGAGCCTGCCTGCGAGACGTTCGGGTGCGGCGGGCGCTGATCTGCGTTCCGGAAGTGTGGAGATAGTTTTAGCAGGTGAGCTGCATCAAAAACTCGAGAAGCTCACCGCCGGTAAGCCCTTCCTGCTTTACGCGGCACTGATGGCGACTCTGAAAGTTTGTATCTATAAGTACACCGGAAACAATCGCATTGTCGTCGGCAGTCCCGCACGCCGGAATGACTCCAATAACACCGGGGAAGCAAACGCACTAGCCATAATAGACGAAGTCGATGGCCGGCTGACTTTCAAGCAGTTGCTCCTCAACGTCCGGCAGACTTTGCTCGACGCGTACACACGACAGCACTATCCCTTCAGTCGCCTGCTCATGGACCTCGGTCTTTCACCGGTAGAAAAACGTGGCGCGCTCTTTGACATTGCGCTGGTGCTCAAAGAGCTTCACACCGATCTGCCCGAAGTCGGAAACAGCATCAACATTATTTTCAACAAAGAACCTGAACGAATAACCGGAGTCGTTTCTTATCACGGCACTATCCACGATCCCGTGATCGTCGAGCGTTTCGGTCACCACTTCGTTAACATCTTAAGAGGCGCATTGGATAATTCCGAACGCGCAATCTCTGCGATCCCGATGCTTGATGAGGCTGAGATACAAGAGTTGAGGATACAGGGGCAGGGTGAAAACAAGAGCAGTGAAAACTATTCGTGCATTCATCGGCTATTTGAAGCTCAAGTTGCGCGCACGCCCGAGGCCACGGCCCTGATCTTTGAGAAGGAAACCCTGACTTATGCGGAGCTGAATGAGAGGGCCAATAAGTTAGCTCGCCATCTTCAAAGTTTGGGAGTAGGGTCGGAAACTCGCGTGGCGATCTTCATGGAGCGCTCGGTCAATCTCATTGTAAGTATTTTTGCCATTATGAAGGCTGGAGGAGCATACGTGTTGCTCGATCCGACCTATCCTCATCAGCGTCTGAAGTACATGCTCGAAGATTCGCGCGCCATTTTGGTTCTGACTGAGAGTGAAGGACCGCAATTCGTTTCCGAAAGCGATGTGCCGGTGGTGAGTGTGAATGGGGAGTGGGCTGAGACAGGGCAGGAAAGTGTGGCCGCGATTGCGAGCAGTGTGAGCGGGGAAAATCTGGCGTATGTGATCTACACGTCAGGTTCGACAGGCCAACCGAAAGGCGTCCTTGTGACGCACGCGGCGCTGGTCAACTTTACGCAGTGCGCCGTCCATCACTTTGGTCTCGATGCTTCCGATCGACTGTTGCAATTCCTCTCACCCTCTTTCGATGCCTTTGGTGAAGAGCTCTATCCCACACTTTGCTCCGGTGCGACGCTGGTCATGCATCGCCATCCCACCGAGTTGTCGCCGCGCGAGCTACTCGACTTTTGCGAACTCCATGCAATCACGGCCCTGCACTTCGTAACGGTTTACACAACTCTCCTGGCCGATGAGCTGTCGCCGGGCGGGCGGCGGTTACCGGAGCGAGTGAAGCTGCTGATAAGCGGAGGAGAGAGTTTAACGGGTGAGACTGTCCGGCGGCTGAGGGAGGCAGGTGGGGAGAGCGTGCGGATCCTGCATGTGTATGGACCAACGGAGACGACCATCACGGCGACACAGTGGGAAGTGGGTGAGGTGGGCGGCAGCGGGCGAGTGGCGATCGGGCAACCGCTGTGGAACGTGCAGGTCTACGTGGTGGACGGGGAAGAAGAGTTAGTAGCGGTAGGAGTGACGGGGGAGTTGTACATCGGTGGAGCCGGAGTGGCGCGCGGGTATGAGGGAGATGCGCGGCAGACGGCGGAGCGCTTTGTGCCGGATCGCTGGAGCGGGATAGCAGGCGGACGGTTGTACCGGACGGGAGATCTGGTGCGTTACGGTGCGGGCGGATTGCTGGAGTTCGTGGGGCGTGGCGACGAGCAAGTGAAGCTGCACGGGCACCGGATCGAGTTGGAAGAGATCGAAGCGGCGTTGGGAGAGATGGAGGGCGTGAGGGACGCGGTGGTGTTGTTGAGAGAGGACGTGCCGAATGAAAAGAGGTTGGTAGCCTATGTCGTGCCTGCCGGCGAAAGCGCGATCGATGCAGGTGAGTTGCGGAAGAAATTGAAGAAGAGACTACCGCTGTACATGATGCCAGTTTTCGTCGTGTTGGATTCATTGCCGAAGACGGACCACGGCAAAGTTGACTATCAGGCTCTACCTGCGCCGGAGGATCTCACTCAATTCATGGCGCACACGTATGTTGCTCCGCGCACCCCGTTGGAAGAAATGCTGGCAAAGATTTGGGCGGATGTCCTGGGTATCGAGCGAGTCGGCGTTAACGACGACTTCTTCCAGTTAGGAGGTCATTCTATGTTGGCCACGCAGATTATCTCTCAAGTGCGCGAAGCGCTTCAGACAGAAGTGCCTTTCAACACAATCTTCGACTCTCCTACAGTGGGCGGCATGGCGCTGACCATCGGGCAAAGGCGCGAAGCAAAAAGCGACGAAGACATAGAACAGATGCTGACGGAACTCGAGAGCCTTTCTGAAGACGACGTCAAGTTGTTGCTCGAAATGGAATCGACTCAGCGAGAAAAATCGTAATGAGCGAGCAGGTAAAGATCGATTCGGTTGCAAGCCGTATCACAAATCTATCTCCTGAAAAGCAGGAGCTGCTCGCGCTGCGGCTGAAGAAAAAGGCCCGCGAGGCAGCAG
>Ga0068859_100008710_pt1 | contig 10256 bp, 6 predicted proteins | sample KBSSwiS22_FD_66585 | JGI IMG/M metagenome (GOLD analysis project Ga0068859, IMG submission 66585) | Switchgrass rhizosphere microbial communities from Kellogg Biological Station, Michigan, USA - KBS Switchgrass S2-2 | ecosystem: Host-associated > Plants > Roots > Rhizosphere > Soil ...
CGGCCGATTGAACGAGAGCGCGGCCCGTAATTGAGGTACTCTGAGCCGAGCGCGGGAGGAGAACGATGCTGACGAGGAAGCCCCGGGGTTCGATGATCGCGATCGGCGTCGGCATCGCCATCGCGATGGCGGGTGCCTGCGATCAGACCGCGATCGCCCCTCACGTCGATGCCGACGCCGCTCCGGAGACGCCCGCAGCTGCCGACGGCGGGCCAATCGACGACGGTCCCGCGAACGAGGCGTCAGGTGGCGGCGGCGGCGCCGACCCGGCCGGCGGCGCGGGCGGCGGCGCGGGCGCGGGTTTGCCGAACGGCTCGATGACGGGCGCCGCTGCGATCGCAAGGTCGAGCGGGAGTCTGGTGGTGGCAGGTGTCCTCACCGGAAGCGTCGATCTGGGGAAGGGCTCCCTGACGAGCGCGGGGGGAAGCGATCTCGTGGTGGCTGAATTCGACCAAGCCGGCAGCGTCACCTGGAACCGGCGCTACGGCGGCGCCGGTGACGCCGGCAACGCGCTCGTCGCGGTCGACGTCTCCGGGGGCACCTTCGTCACGACCGCCTTCGCGGGATCGCTCGATCTCGGGGCGGGCGCGCTCACGAGCGCGGGAATGAGCGACGTGGCGGTGGCCAGGCTCGACGCGACGGGCGCGACGACGTGGAGCCGCCGCTTCGGCGACGCCGCCGCCCAGTTCCCCGTTGCGCTGGCGAGCGACGGCGCCGGGGGCGTGCTGCTCGGCGTGCACTTCGCGACGAGCGCGCCGAACGAGGGTACGTCCCTCCTCAAGCTGTCGTCCACGGGTGAGCCGGCGTGGACGAAGGATTGGACCGACGTCGAGATCCGGGCGCTGGCCCCGACGGCGTCCGGCGGGACGCTGGTCGCAGGCTGGTTCTGGCGGACCGTCGATTTCGGGGGCGGCCCGCGGACGAGCGCGGGCCTGGAAGACATCTTCCTCTTGGAGCTGGATGCGGCGGGCACCTGGATCCGGGACCTGCAGTTCGGCGGGAGCGGCTCGGATCGGGCGCTCGGAATGGCGGTGGATCCAGGCGGCGACATCTTTCTCACCGGAGCCTTCGACGACACGCTCGCGCTGGGCAGCCCGGCGCTCGTCAGCCCGCGCGATCCGTCGAGGTTCGCCGCGAGCCTGGACGTGTTCGTGGCCGAGCTGCGCGCCGGCGGCACGCCCGTGTGGAGCCGGCGGTTCGGCGACGCGTCCTCCGATCAGCAGGGGACGTCGGTGGCGGCGGATGGGCTGGGACGGGTCGTCGTCGCCGGCGGCGTGGGAGGAGCCATCGATTTCGGGTTGGGGTCGCTCGACGCGGCGACGGGTCCCGCCTTCGTGGCGCTCTTCGACGCCGCGGGACAGGCGAGGTGGCAGACGCAGCTGCCCGCGCTGCCGGCGATGGTTCGGACGACGCCGGCGGGCGCGCTGTTGCTCGTCGGGAGCTTCGGCGCCGACACGACGTTCGACCTGCAGCGCGGGCGCACGCTGAAGGCGGGCAAGGACGCGTTCCTCGTCGAGCTCTTGCTCCCCTGATTCCGGGCGCCCGGCCGTCTTGATCGGACGCTCGTCAGCGACGGTCTCGACGACGCCGGCGGGCCGCGCGCACCGCGCGCACCGCGCTTCTTCCGGCGAACGTCAGGACGAGGGCGAGCGCACACCCGACCGGCGCGCCAACGTCGAGGGCAGCAGAGCCCGCGGTGGCACAGCCTCCCGATGGCGAGCCGGAGCCGTGGGCCGGGCCTCCGCCGGCGCCCGCTTCTCCCGCGCCGCCTCCCACGCCGCCGATCCCGGCGCCTGCCGCCGAGCCATCGGCTCCCTGGCCAGCGAGGGCGCCGCCTCCCGCGCCGCCCTCTTCACCGGCGCGCCCACCAAGTCCGGCAGCGCCCGCTGCTCCGTTCGAGCCGCCTTCGGCCCCGCCTCCGCCCCGGCCCCCGGTCGGGTCCCCGATGTTTGGCAGCGGCACGCCATCGGCCGCGCACACGGAGGCCGGCCACAGGCCGAGGAACGCCTCCGTCACGCAAGCGTCCTGGCAGGACACCTTCAGGCAAGGAACGATCGACCGCACCTGTCCGTAGTCCATGAGCGCGCTCCAGGTCGTCCCCTGGTCAGAGGAGACGGCGATGGCATGCCCGTCGCGCGCGTTGTCGGTGGCCGCGTAGACCTTTCCGTCCCGCTCCGCCAGCCCGCGAACATGGGGCGGGTTGAAGACCGCCTGAAACGTCTGGCCGTGATCCTGCGAGCGGAGCAGCGACGGCAGGCCCCCGTCGTCGGTGGCCACCAGGATCGAACCCGCGCTCGTCTCGAAGATGCTCTTGATTCTGCCGCTCGGCTGGACCGGCGCGGTCGCGGTCGCGCCGCCGTCCCGAGTGATGACCAGCGCGTCGGCCGTCCCCGCGGTCCGCAGCAGCAGCACGCGTCGCGGGTCGCTGCGATCGACGCTGACGATGCGCAGCTGGCCCGACCCGAGCTGGCCGGACAGGTCGTGGACCTCGAACCTTCCACCGCCGTCGCCGGAGCGCGCCAGCAACGGCGTGGCGGTCGCCGTCGAGGCCCCCACCTGCGAGAGCGTGAGATAGATGGTCGCCGGATCCGACAGGGCGCTCTCGATCCCGGTGATCGAGGTCCCGGACGGGGCGGTGTAGAGCGCGGGCCCGAACGTCGTCCCGCCGTCGTTCGACGTATGGACCGAGAACGTTCCGCCGCCCGCGGCGTCGCAGCACTCCGACGCGACGGCGAAGACCCGATCGCCGCCCGACCGCTCCACGAAGAGGTCGACGGCGCTGCTGATCGGCAGCGCGCCACCGGCCACCGACCACGTGCAGGTGAGATCGTCCGAAAACACCACCCCGGCGCCAGCGACGGCATACAGGCGCCGGCGCGGCGGCGGGCTCTGCTGGTAGAGGATCCCGTACGCGTTGGCGGCCACCTCGCACGACCATTGCCACGTGGCGCCGCCGTCCTCGCTCAGGATCACGCCGAAGTTCGTGGCGAGGATGATCTCCTCGGGGTGCGCGCCGGGCACGAGGATCGTCTGCGCGTCCGGGAACGCCCCGTCGGCGCGCGCGATCGCCACCCGCCCGAGCCCGACCGCAGCGAGCGCCATGAGAGCCACCACCAACCTCTGCCCGTTCGGGCGCCATCGTCGCGCTGCCTGTCGGTCCATGCATCCGCCTCCTCGCGAGGTCGCTGAGGCGCGCAGCTTACTCCCGCGCAGCTCGCTCGAGAGCGCGATCCACGGTGCGCGGCGCGCTCGTGGCGAGTTGGCGTTGCTCGCGGGTGGGCACGGGTATATCAAGGAACGCGTGACGGCCGGGACGGAGGCGTCGAAGGGTGCGCGCGCGGTCTGGCTCGCGCGGTTGGCCCTGCTGGCGGTGTCGATGGCGGCTTGTGGTGGTGCCGCGGCGGTGCTGGTCAAATCGCGGCGCGCGGCCGTCACGGGGCCCCGCGCCGCGTTCGGTTGCCCCATGCACCCGGGGGTGGTGGCGGACGGTCCGGGTGCCTGTCCCATTTGCGCGATGGCGCTCGAGCCGCGCGCCGGCCGCGCGGGGAAGCGGGGGACGGAGCTGGCGGCGGAGGCGGCGCGTGATCGTCCCTTCGCCTCGGCCGACGGCGCGTCGGTGACGCTGCCGGGTCGCGAGGCCCGCTCCCACGAATCGGCCACCGAGAGCATGTGGCCGCTCGATCTCGCCGAGCAGGTGTTCGAGTTGCCGGGCCTCGTCGGGGCCGGGGGTGACATCGAGGCGCTGCTGCCGCGCGACGAGGCCGCGATCGTGACAGCCGGCGGTGCGCGCGTCGCGCGGCTCCCGGTGCGCGGCCCCGAGGTCGAGCTGACGGCCGCCGCCGGCTCCGAGCGAGGAATTGGCGATACGCGAGGCGCGCCGCCGGACGGCAAGACCTGGGTGCACCTCCGAGCCACGGGCCCGGCACACGCGGCCGCCGACGTCGAGGGCGAGCTGGCCGGCGGCACGGTGGTCCGAGTCCGCTACACGTTGCCGCGGCGGCACGTGCTCGCCGTCAACACCGGCGCGTTGCTGGAATCCCCCGACGGGCCGTTCGTCCTCGTTGCCTCGAACGACGGGAGAACGTTCACGGTGCGCCACGTGCAACTGGGGCGGGTCTTTCCGGGCTTCGCGGTGGTGCTGGCTGGCGTCGCCGCCAGCGAGCAGGTCGCCCCGATGGGCACGTTCTTCCTCGACGCCGAGCGCCGCCTGCGCGCCGGGCGGGCCCAGCTGGCGGCGACCGGCGCGACGGCGGCGCCGTCGCTGTGATCGGGAGGGTGGCCGGCTTTTGCGCGCGCCGGTGGCACCTCGTGCTGGCCCTGGCGCTCGCCGCGGTCCTGGCGGGGGAGGCGTCGCGGCGGGAGCTGACGGCGGACGCGATCCCCGACCTGGCCGAGCCGCGCGTCGGGGTCGTGATCGAGTGGATGGGCCACGCCGCCGACGAGGTCTCGGCGCGCATCACGCAGTTGCTGACGTCCGAGCTCGCCGCCGTCCCCGGCGCCCGCACGGTGCGCGGGACCTCGATGGCCGGGATGGGGTTCCTGGACGTCGTGTTCCCCGCGGCCCGCGCCCTCGATCGAGGGCGCGAGGAGATCGGGCGGAGGATCGAGGCGCTGCGGTCCCGCCTGCCGGCGGGCATCCGGGTCAGCGTCGGCCCGGCCGCGTCCAGCACGGGATGGGTCCTGGAGTATGCGCTCGTCGACAGACGCGGGGTCACGCCGCTCGCGACGCTGCGGCGTTTGCAAGAGGACGTCGTGAGGCCGGCGCTCGCGACCCTGCCGGGCGTGGCCGAGGTGGCCACCGCAGGAGGCGGCGCGGAGGGGCTCACCGTGAAGGTCGATCGGGCGCGGCTGGCGGAGGCGGGGCTTGCGCTCACGGATCTGGTGGCGCCGTTGCGCGCAGCGGCCGAGGGATCGGTCGCCTGGCCACCCAGCGCGCTGGAGTCGCTCGTGATCCGTGCGCCACCGGATGCGGCGGCGCACGGCGGCGCGCTGACACTCGGCGCACTCGCCCGGGTCGTGACGACGCCCGAGATGCCCATCGGGCTCGTCGACTTCGGCGGCACCGCGGCCGTGGCGGGGATCGTGGTCGCGCACCAGGGCGCCGATCCGAGGCGGGTGGCCCGCGCGGCGAAGGGCGCGCTCGAAGGCGTGAGAGCCCGCTTGCCGACCGGCGTCGACGTGGTCCCGTTCGCGGATCGCTCCGCGCTCGCCGCCCACGTCGAAGGCACGCTCGGGCGGGCGTTGCTCGAGGAGATCGCGGTCGTCGCGATCGTGACGCTCGCGTTCCTGCTCGACGTTCGCAGCGCGGTGGTGCCTCTCTTGACCCTGCCCGTGATCCTGGCCCTGACGTTCCTGGGGATGCGGCTCGGCGGCATCGCGGCCAACGTCATGAGCTTCGGGGGTATCGGCATCGCGCTTGGAATGGCCGTCGACGCGGACATCGTCGCGCTCGAGGCGTGTCACCGGGGGCTGGAGCGGGCGCCGGGCGAACGCAAGGCTGGCGCGGGCCGGGAGCGGCGGCAGCGGCTGGCGATCGCCACGGCGGGGGTCGTGCCGGCGGTGTTGACGTCGCTGTTGATCGCGGCACTCAGCTTCCTGCCGGTGCTGGCCTTCGACGGCGAGACGGGGCGGCTGCTGCGGCCGCTGGTCCTCGGCAAGACGTTGGTCGTCGCGGCGGCGGCGCTGGTCACGCTGACGGTCGCGCCCGCGCTGCGCGATCGGCTGCTGCCGCGCCTGACTCTGCCGGAGCTGGGCAACCCGCTCACCCGCGCGCTGGTGCGGGCGTACCGGCCGTTCGTTCACTTCGCGCTGCGGAGGCCGCTGCTGACCATCGCGGCCGCGGCGCTGGCGGTCCTGTCGTGCGTCCCCCTGCTCCCTCTCCTCGGCGGCGAGTTCTTCCCCCGGGTCGACGAAGGCGACCTGCTGTTCATGCCCACCACGCTGCCGGGCGTGATGCCGGAGGAGGCCGCCGAGCAGCTGCGCCGGCAGGATCAGATCTTGATGCGCTTTCCCGAGGTGCGGGCGGTCCTCGGGAAGGTCGGCCGGGCCGATACGGCCACCGATCCCGCGCCGTTGTCGATGATCGAGACGGTGATCGAGCTGCGGCCCCGCGCGGCCTGGCCGAAGCGCCCGCACCCCCGCGGGTACACGCGCCTCGCGCCGGCCTGGCTGCGGGGCGTGCTCGGGCGGGTATGGCCGGAGGCGCGGCCGGCGACGACGGAGGAGCTGGTGGCCGAGCTGGACCGGGCCACGCGCCTGCCCGGTTGGAGCAACGCCTGGACCACGCCGGTTCGTGCGCGCCTCGACATGATGTCGACGGGCGTGCGCACGCCCGTCGGCATACGCGTGGTGGGCGGCGACCTCCTGCGGATCGAGGCCCTCGCCGCCGCCGCCGCGAGCGTGGTGGGAGCGGTCCCCGGCACGCGCAACGCGACGTCCGATTCGGCGGGCGGCGAGACCTGGCTGTCGTTCACGCCGGACCCGCGCGCGGTGGCGCGCCTCGCGGACGACCCGGCGGCCGTGAAGGCCGGGGAGGAGCTGGTGCTCTCCGACGGTCTGATCGGCATCACGGGGGCATTCCCTGCCCAGGCCGGGCACCCTGGCAGCCGTGGCCGCGCGTTGCGGCTGATGTTCGATCCGCCGCTGCCTCGCCCGGCCGATCGGCTCCGCGAGGTGACGGTGCGAACGGGATCGAGCGCCGGTCGGTCGAGGCCGCTGGAGTGGCTGGGGCGGGACACCTTCTCACGTCGACCGGCGGTCGTCCGGAGCGAGCGCGGGCAGCAGGTCGCGTACGTCTACGTCGACCTGGAATCCAGCACGGACGTCGTCGGCTACCTGGCGCGCGCGCGCGAAGCCGTCGCCGCGGCCATCGCCGACGGCAGCCTGGCGCTGGGCCCGGGCGAGCGGATCGAGTGGACCGGGCAGTACGAGCTCATCGCGGCCAGTGAGCGGCGCCTCCTGCTCGTGGTGCCGCTCGTGGTGTTGTCCATGCTCGGGCTGCTCTACCTGCAATTCCGCAGCCTGACAGAGGCCTTCATCGTGATGTCATCGGTCCCCTTCGCGCTGGTCGGCAGCCTGTGGACGCTGTTCCTGCTCGACTATCCCCTCTCGACGCCCGTCTGGGTGGGGCTGCTCTCGGTGGTGGGCCTGGCGATGCAGACGGGCGTCGTCATGGTCGTCTACATCGATCAGGCCTTCCACCGGCGCGTCCAGCAAGGACGCATCGAGAGCCGCGACGACATCGTCGCGGCCCACGCGGAGGGCTGCGTGCAGCGGCTGCGGCCGAAGCTCATGACCGTCACCACCATGGCCGCGGCCCTTCTTCCGCTGATGTGGGCCGAGGGCGCCGGATCCGAGATCATCGCGCGCGTCGCCGCACCGATGCTGGGAGGCCTGGCCACCAGCGCCTTCCTCACCCTAGAGGTGCTGCCCGTGTTCTACACGATCTGGCGACACCGCCAGCTGCTGAGGGCCCGTCGGGCCGGCCTGCCCCTGGCGGCGATCGTCGGGCCGGCCCCGGCGTGGGCCCGCCTCTGACGGGGCTCGGCTCCGGGGACACAGCCCTCAGGGCAGCAGGTGGTAGGTCAGGAGCAGGCGCGTGTTCGCCAGGTACATAACGATCCGGTCGGTCCCCACCTCGAAGCGGTACTCCGTGCTGGCGGCGCCGTTGTCCGAGCAGGTGGCGAGCGTGGCGGTGAGCGCACCGTCGGCCGTCGTCATGACGGCGTAGGCGCGGCGAACCTCGGTCCAGACGGTCTCGCTGGTGTCCACCCGCGCGACCTCGACCAGCTGCCAGTTGGTCCCCCCCTGGCGAAATTCGATGGTGCGCTGGAATGTGGAGGGGACCGACGCGCGGCTGAGGATGTCGGCGTAGACGTCGACGCCCACCAGCTCGTAGCGGCCATCGGTGATGGTGCCGCCCTTCAGCTCGGGCGGCGTCGTGGCCTGACCGCGCAGCACCGGCGCGATGACAGGGGCTCCGTTGGGCAAGTCGTTGCAGCTCGTCGAAACGCCGTCGACGATCCCGTCGAACGCCAGCGCGTCGGGCCGGCCGGCGACGTCGCCGGAGTCGCTGTCGGGTCCTGACGTCGGCACGTCGGGTGCCCCATCGACCGACTCGACGTCCGGAGCGTCAGCGGCTCCCCCGCCGTCGGTGACGTCGGGTGCGGCGTCCAACGCCGGGGCGCCGCCTGCCCCAACCGCGCCGCCCGCACCACCCGCGCCACCTGGCCCACCATCGGCGACGTTGGCCGCCCCGCCGCCGCAGCCACTCCCGAGGGTGATCGCCGCCGCGAGCACGACGCCGAGCCACCTCGGCTGGCTGCCGGCGTCACGCACCACCATCTCGACCATCCGAGCCTCCTTTGACCTGGACGCGGCGCCAGTACCGCCCACCCGGTTCGCGCCCCGCCCAAGGATCGCGCGCCGGCGATGGGTACGTCAAGATCTGGGTCTGGCGCGAGGGAGCGAAAGCCGGGATAAGATCGGCCCCGATGATCGACAGCGGCGACGATGACGACCGCCTCGATCGAGCGGCGCAGCGACACGAGGACGCGATCGCGCTGCGCGAGCGAGGGTCCTACCCGGCCGCCGCCGAAGCGTGCGACGAGGCGGTGCAGATCTTCGAGGAGGTCGAGGGCAGCGACAGTCCCAACCTGGCGAACGCGCTCATCGAGCGCGGGCGGATCCTCGACCTCATGGACCGGCACGCGGAAGCCGAGGCGGCCCTCGAGCGGGCGGGCGTCATCCTCCGGCCGTTGATCGCGTCCGGCCCCGACCACGACGCCCTTTCTCCAGAGGTGCTCGAGGACCTCACGCGGCTCACCCTGCGGGCCGAGGGCGCCCTGGTCAGCGTGATCCGCAAGCGCGGCCGGCTGGCGGAAGCCGCGGCTCGTGCCGAGGCGCTCGTTCGTTGGGCGGACACCGTGCTCCCGGCCCATGATTTGGCGATCGCCGAGGCGCTCAACGACCTGGGCGTCATCTACAAGTTCCAGGGTCGCTTCGCCGACGCCGAAGCGGTCTACCAGCGCGCGTTGCGCATCGTCGAAGCGGGCGAAGGCGGTCCGGACGCGCTGGCCACGCTGATGCACAACCTGGGGGGGCTGGCCCACTCCCGAGGCGACTTCGCCGCCGGCGAGCCGATGGCCCGGCGCGCGGTCGAGCTCCGCGAATCCGCGTACGGCCGAGGCCACCCTGTGGTGGCGGCCGACATCGAGGCCTGGGGCGCCCTGCTCGAAGGCCTGGGCCAGCTCCCCCAGGCCGAGCACGCGTACGCCGAGGCCCTCGCGACGTTCGACTCCACGCTCGGCCCCGACAGCCTGGAGGCAGCCTCGTCGGCCTCCGCGCTCGCGTCCGTGCACCAGAGCCTCGGGCGGCGCGACGAGGCGCTGGCGGAGTACGAGAGAGCGCGCGCGATCCGCGAAGCGAAGCTCGGGCCGCTGCACTTCGACCTCGGGCTCACCCTCAACAACCTGGGGATGCTCCTGCAGGAGCTCGAGCGCCCCGCGGACGCCCGCGTCGCGATCGCGCGCGCGCTGGCCATCTTCGAGGCCAGCCTCGGTCCCGAGCACCCTCACACGCGCGCGGCGGCCGCCAACCTGGCGGCGCTGGCGGCCTCCTGAGGCGCGCTCCGACAGGATTCCGTCGTCTAGAGAAACCAGAAGGTGAACCCGAGTCGGAGCTCGTGCGTCACGGAGGACGAGCCCAGGTATTTCTGGTACGAGACGTTCAGCATCATCCCGGGGTCGAACCACCGGAAGGCGATTCGACCGAAGTCGACGCCGACGCGAACGAACCGTCCGTCCGAGAAGAAGAGGGATTCGCTGGTGCAGCTTTCGCAATCGTCTTGCCGGCGCGAGCCCCCGATCTTGGACCAGCCGTAGTCAGCCGACAGCGCGGCGACGGTCCCGTTGAGGCGACTGGAGGTCAATCCGAGGTTCAGGAGGGGCGTCCGCAGGCCGAGGGCCAAGGAATAGTTCGTGACCTCGACGCTGGTGTGAGGACCACTTCCGGGGAAGATCGCGCCGAACGACGACGAGACGCTCACGACGTCGAGGATCGCCAGGCCCGCCGTCACGTAGAAGTTGATCCCCGTGTTGCCGATGCCGTTCGCTGTCGCGGCGGCCCGATCGAGCCAGCCTTTGCCGGACATCATCCCCAGCGTGAACCGAAACGGATCGAGGGGCAGGAAGATGGGATCGTCCTTGGTTCCCAGCCAGGGACGCTGCAGCGGCCCCGGCGGAACCGTCCGCCACGAC
>Ga0068859_100008711_pt1 | contig 10255 bp, 9 predicted proteins | sample KBSSwiS22_FD_66585 | JGI IMG/M metagenome (GOLD analysis project Ga0068859, IMG submission 66585) | Switchgrass rhizosphere microbial communities from Kellogg Biological Station, Michigan, USA - KBS Switchgrass S2-2 | ecosystem: Host-associated > Plants > Roots > Rhizosphere > Soil ...
TATCTGAAGGGCCGTCGAGTGCTTGCGGACCAGATGCAGTATCTGCTGACGCACTTCCCGCGCTCGAGCCCGCTGCATGCGCGGCTGCGCGACGCGCTCGCCGAGGTCAATCGCAAGGCCTCGTAACGGCGCCTACTGCGCGCCTCTCTCGAACAAATACAGGTGCGTTCCCTCCGGGCTCTTGAGCGTCGCCGACGCTTGCGCGCGATCCGCGAGCGGCGATCCTTCGCGCACGGACAAGCCCTTCGCGCGCAGGTAATCGAGGCGAGCGTGCACATCTTCGCAGCGAAAGCTCAAGCCCGGCGCGCAATGCGTCTCGTGCAAGCCCAGCGTCACGCCATGGCCTATCAGCCGTTGCCAGCGATGCGGGACCTCGCCGGAAGCCGCGGTCGTCAGCCCGAACGCCTGCCAGAAGCGGCTCGACGCCTCGAGGTCGGCAGCCGGCAAGGTGACCTCGAATAGCTCGCCGCAGATGGCGACGTGGTGTCCGTCCCAATCGCCGGGCGGAAACGTTCGCGCCTCGATGAGCTCGACTTCTTGACCGCCCGGATCGTTGAACGCGACGGAGTTGAACTCGTTGTCGCGCAGGTGCTCGTGAGTGAGCTCGACGCCGAGCCGGCGAAGCGGGCGCACGTAGTGGCGAAGCCCGGGGCGCACGAACGTGAGCCGCGGCCCCGGCTGCGCGCGGGCGTGGAGCCCGATGGCAATGCGGCCGTCGAAGCAGACGACGTACGGGTCGGGCAGCGTGTCGCTGACGGGGATGCTCGCGAAACCCAACGACTCGAAGAACTCGAACGAATTTGCGAGCGGCCGCGCCGCGACGGAATACTCGAGAAACTGACCGAGCATCGGCGACCCGAGAGTCCTCAGCGTGAGACTTGGGCGGGCCATTCTGGCAGACTTCGCCGCGCCGCGCCGACCTCGATACTGACTGATCATGCCTTGAAGCACAGCCCGTGATCGCCGAAGTTGCCGCCGTTCTCGCGCCGGTGCTCGTCATGGCCGCGATCGGCTACACGTGGCGCCTGACCGGCGCGCCGTTCGACATGCCGTTCGTGACGCGCATCATCATGTACGTCGCGGGCCCGTGCCTCGTGTTCACCAGCTTGTCGCGGCTGACGCTTCCTCTTTCGCAGTTCTGGGGGATGGTCGGGGCGATGATCGTCGTCACGCTCGGCGTCGCGGCCGTCTCCGCCGCGCTCATCAAGATCCTCGGCTTACCGCTGCGCTCTTTCTTGCCGGCGCTGACGCTAGGCAACACCGGCAACCTCGGACTGCCGCTGTGTCTCTTCGCATTCGGCGAGGAAGGGCTCGGCCTCGCCGTCGCCGTCTACGTCACGAACTCGCTGCTGCAGTTCACGTTCGTGCCGCTGCTGCACACGCGCGTGTCGGTCGTGCGCACGCTTTTCTCGACGCCGATGCTCTACGGTGCCGCCTTGGGTCTAGCCGTCTTGATCGCGGATGTCCACGTGCCGGTATGGCTCGCGAACACGTTGAGCGCGCTCGGCGACTTGTTGATTCCGTTGATGCTGATGGCGCTCGGCAACACGATCGGGAGCTTGAAGGCGCACAACCTGCCGCGCGCTTTGGGCTTGGGCGCGGCCCGGCTCGTGATCTCGTTCGTCGTCGCCGTAAGCGTGAGCTTCGCCCTCGGCTTGCGCGGCGTCGCGCAAGGAGTGCTCGTGCTGCAAGGCGCAATGCCGGCGGCCGTGTTCAGCTATCTGTTCGCGGCGCACTACGAGCGCGACGCCGACGACGTCGCGGGCATCGTGCTGGTGTCGACGCTGCTCGGCGCGCTCGCGTTGCCGTTCCTCGTGTCGTACGCGCTGTGGCTCGCGCGCTGAGGCGTGCGGTTGCTGCGCCGCGTGATGCGCCCGAAGTCCAATATCGCCGTTGGACCGAACGTGGCACAAAGAGGCGGCGTGCGGGTGGCACGCAACCGGCTCCGATAACGCGAGAGGCGCCATGCTAGCCAGACTATCTGCGGTATTGCTCGTTGCCGGGCTGCTCAGCGCGTGCGCGGTGAGCCCGACGGGGCGACGCCAACTGTCGTTGGTCTCCGAGGAGAGCGCGATCGCCGCTTCGAAGGAAGCGTATCTAGCGCAAATGAACGAGCTCGGCACGGCCGGCAAGCTCGTGACCGATCCCGCCATCGTCGGACGCGTCGACCGGATCACGAGCCGGCTCGTCGCGCAGGCCGTGATGCTCAGGCCCGAAACCGCGAAGTGGGAGTGGAGCGTCGAGGTCATCGACGATCCGATGACGGTCAATGCGTGGTGCATGGCCGGCGGGCGCATGGCCGTCTACACGGGACTCATTCGGCAGATTCAGCCCACCGACGACGAGCTCGCGCAGGTCATGGGCCACGAGATCAGTCACGCGCTGGCGAACCATACCGCCGAGAGAATGTCCGTCGCGATGGCGACGCAGGCCGGAGTTGCAGCCGCCGGCGTGTTCTCCAAGGACAACGCGGGACTCGTGATGGGCGCCGCCGCGCTCGCGGCCCAGTACGCGATCCAGCTGCCGAACAGCCGCGTGGCGGAGTCCGAGGCCGACGAGATCGGCATCCAGCTTGCCGCGAAAGCGGGCTACAACCCGAACGCCGCCGCGACGCTGTGGGAGAAAATGGGTGCCGTGGGCGGCGCAGCTCCACCGCAGTTCATGAGCACGCACCCGAGCCCCACGAACCGGCAACAAAGGCTCCGCGAGCTCGCGCCGCAGATGATGCCGTTCTACCAGGCGGCACGGAACCCGCCGAGCTATCCGATCTCGCGCTAGCCAGCAAAATCAAGCGCGGCGCCGTTCCGCGCTGGCATCGGATTTGCACCTTCCGGCAGACATTCGAGCCGGAGGTTCAGCCGATGAACGGAAATACTCGTCTCTCGATGGCGGCCCTGCTGGCCGTCACCTTGGCGGCGTGCGCAACGAGCCCCACGGGCCGTAGACAGCTCGCGCTCGTATCCGAGGAGAGCGCGATCGTCGCGTCCGAGGAAGCCTACGCGATGCAGATCGGCGAGCTGCGCAAGCAGGGCAAGATCGTCTCCGAGTCGTCGCGCGTGGCGCGGCGAGTCGAAGGGATCACGGAGCGTCTCGTCGCGCAGGCCGTCAAAATGCGGCCCGAGACGGCCGATTGGGACTGGAGCATGGAGGTCATCGACGACCCCGAAGTCGTCAACGCATGGTGCATGGCGGGCGGCCGCATGGCGGTCTACACCGGGCTCATTCAGAAGCTCGACCCCACGGACGACGAGCTCGCTCAAGTCTTGGCGCACGAGATCAGTCACGCGCTCGCGAATCACACGGCGGAACGCATGTCGGTCGCGCTCGCGACGCAGGCCGGAGTGGTGCTGGCCGGAGTGCTGTCCGACGACGCGCAAAAAACGATGAGCAGGGCAGCCGTCGCGGCCGCGCTCGCGGTGCAGCTGCCTAACAGCCGGACCGCGGAATCGGAGGCCGACGAGATCGGCATCGAGCTCGCGGCGAAGGCCGGCTACAACCCGAACGCGGCAGTCAGTCTGTGGCAGAAGATGGCGAACGTGGGGGGCGGCGGTCCGCCGCAGTTCTTGAGCACGCACCCGAGCCCCGCGAACCGGCAAGAAAGGCTCGCCGAGCTCGCGCCGCAGATGATGGCGTACTACGAGCAGGCGCGCGGCAACGCGCCGACGCGCTCGGTCGCGCGCGCGAGAGTGAACTAACGCCGGCGCGTCACGCCGCTTCGAGGATCGCGGTGACGCCCATGCCGCCGGCCGTGCAAACGGAGATCAAGCCGCGGCCGCGGCCTCGTTCGCGCAGCAGCTTCGCGAGCGTCGCGACGATTCGCGTGCCGGTCGCCGCGAACGGATGGCCGACGGCGACGCTGCCGCCCTTGATGTTGAGCTTGGCGCGATCGATCGAGCCCATCGCGCGGTCGCGGCCGAGCCGCTCGCGGCAAAACTTCTCGGATTCCCAGGCTTTCAGCGTCACGAGCGTCTGCGCCGCGAACGCTTCGTGGATCTCGTAGAAGTCGAAGTCCTGGAGCTCGAGCTTGGCCTCGGCGAGCATTTCGGACACCGCGTAGGCCGGCGCCATCAGCAAGCCTTCCTTGGCGATGAAATCGACGGCGGCTTCGCGCGCGTGCGTGAGGTACGCCGAGACTTTTAGGTTGCGCTCGCGGGCCCAATCCTCCGACGCGAGCAGAACGGCGGATGCACCGTCCGTCAACGGCGTGCTGTTGCCCGCCGTCAGCGTGCCGCCGGGGCCGCGGTCGAACACCGGTTTCAGCTTCGCGAGCTGCTCGAGGCTCGTGTCCGTGCGGATGTTGTTGTCGCGCTTGACGCCTTGGAACTCGACGACGAGGTCGTCGTAGAAGCCCTCTGCATACGCGCGGGCCGCGTTTTGATGGCTCGCGAGCGCGAGCCGGTCCTGCTCCTCGCGCGTGAGGTGCCACTCCTTCGCCGTGATCTCCATGCTCTCGCCCATCGAAAGCTTCGTGCGCGGCTCGACGACGCCTGGGAAGATCGGCTTGAAATGCTTCGGCCGCAGCTTGAGGAACGGCGAGAGGCGGGCGCCGAGCGAGCGTCCGCGGGCGCTCTCGAGCAGCAACTCGCGGTAAGCGTCGGGATAGACGAGCGGCACGTCGCTGATCGAGTCCGTCCCGCCCGCGATACCGGCGTCGATCAAACCAGTCGAGATCTTGGTTCCGATGATGATCGCCGCCGATAGGCTCGTGCCGCAGGCACGCTGGATGTCGAACGCCGGCGTCTCGGGTGCCAAGCCCGAGGAAAGCGTCGACTCGCGCGCGAGATTGAAGTCGCGCGAGTGCTTGATGACGGCACCGAGCGACACGTCACCCAAGCGCACGCCGGCCAGCGAATGACGCGCGACGAGCGCCTGCAGCACGGCCGTCATCATGTCTTGGTTCGAGCAGCGTGCGTAAGACGTGTGCGCGCGGCAGAACGGAATGCGAATGCCGCCGATGACGGCGACCCGACGAGCCTCGACACCGAGCATACGACGCTCCGCTCAAACGGTCCTTGTTCAAGTATAAGGGCGCGCCAATCGCGCGTGGTGCGGTACGGCATCGTGTTTTTGCGGGTGCAGGCACTCTACAATCGCGGCCATGAAAGCCTTGGGGCTAGTTTCCGCTCTCGCCGTTCTGGCGGCGGGCTGTGGAGCCGCCGACCCGGAAGCCGAGATCCGCGCGCTGCTAGCCGCAGCTGAAGAGGCGGCCGAGGCGCGCGACGTGGGGTTCTTCAGCGGCGTCCTCGCCGATGGCTATCGCGACGCGCGCGGCAACGATCGCGATGAGATGCTTCGCAACTTGCGCGGCTATTTCATCGCCAATCAGCGCATCGAGATCCTGAGCCGCATCGACGAGATCGTCGTCGAAGACGACGGCTCCGCGCGCGCCGTCGTGCATGCCGGCATGGTCGGCCGGCGAGCGGGTGCCGCGCTGATCGACGGCATCGACGCCGACCTCTATCGCTTCGAGCTTACGCTCGTCAACGATGGCGCAGAGTGGCAGGTCGCAAGCGCCGACTTCAGGCGCGCAGTGGGAGAGTGAGATGCGAATCGTAGCGGCGTTCATCGCGGCGGTCTTGCTCGGCACCGCGCCAATCGCCTCGGCTTTGGCGCAGCCTCAGGCGACCGGGCTGCGCGTGGCCTTGCTCAAGCTCGAGCCGCTGGAGGCGAGCGGCCGGGGACAGTGGTTCCGAGCCACCCTGCTCATCGACAACATGAACACCGAGCCGCTCAAGATCCGCAACATCGAGTTCAAGCTCAGTCTCGCCGACCAAGGCATTGTCGACGGCAACACGGGCGGGTTCACGATCGAGGCGCTCGATCAGCAGACGATGACGCTCGAGCTCAGCAGCGAAATCGTCTCGTCGGCATCGCGCCTCTTGTCGTTCGTGCAGGGGCCCGAGAACAAGTTGCCGTACGAGATCTTCGGCAAGGTCACACTCGACCGGCGGAACATGCAGCCGCTGCAATTCAGCGGGCACGGGCTGGTGCCGTTCGTCATGCCCGACGAGCGCTGACGGTCCACACGCCATGTCGCTGCGGCTGCAGTTGCTCGCCGTCGGCCTGCTGACACTGGTTCTTCCATGGACCGGCTTTTTGTACGTCCAGGAGATGGAGGCGGCACTGCGCGCGGCGCTCGAGCAGTCGCTGCTGGCGCGAGCGGCAACCGTCGCAACGGCGCTCGCGGAGGAGAGCGCAGCGCTCTGCACGCCGCCCGATTGCGATCCCAAGCGTGTCGGCGGCACGGTCTACGCGACGGCGCTCGCGCGCGAGCCCGAGCTCGACGGAGTTCCGGACGATCACTGGAGCGTCGACGCCGAGGCGGGGCTTCCGATCGGCACCGACCACCGCGTTTGGGCCGGCACGTACGGCCGGTTCGTCTATCTTTTCATCAGGGTCGCGGATCGCGACCTCGTCTATCAGAAGCAGGCGGGGCAGCAGCCGTACGGCGATCGCGTCGTGATCGCGACCGAGTCCGGCGTGCCTCGCTGGTGGCTGCTCGCGACGGCGGCACCGGGCACGTTCCGCGCTCAGGAGACGGGCCCCGACAGCTTCGAGCCGAGCGACGTTTACGATGGACGAATCCTCGGTACTTGGCAGGAGACGCCGAGCGGCTACGCCCTCGAGGTCCGTGTACCGCTCAACCTCGTCGGCGGGGCGCTCGGCGTCGGCGTCATCGACGTCGACCGCAACAGCGGCGGCGCGCCTACCGTCGAGCTCGACGCCACTTGGGACCAAGCGACGGGCACGCTCGGTCGGTTCATCAGGCCGGTGCCCGAGCTCGAGAGCTCGCTCAGCCAGTTCGGCGGAGCGGGCGGCCGCTTCAGAGCGCTCGACAAGGACGGCTGGGTGATCGCGACGACGGGCGGCGTGGCGCCGGGCGCGGCGGCCGACGACGGCGCGGGCCTCGCCGGCGACTTCTTCCGTTGGCTGCTCGAGCGCGAGGACCCGCCTTATCCGGCCGAGCGCCCGACGGGCCGCGTCGCCGACGAGACGCTGCGGCAAGCGCTCGACGGACGCGAGGCGACGGCGTGGTACGGCAGCGGGCCCGACCGCGAAGCGATCGTCGCCGCGGCCGTGCCGATCGTGAGCGACGGCGGCGTCGAAGGCGCCGTCCTGCTCGAGCAGGCGAGCGATCCGATCTTGACGCTGACGAACCGCGCGCTCGTGCGGCTCATGTCGCTGACGCTGATCGCAACGCTCGTCGTCGGCATCGGCCTGCTCGGTTACGCGACTTGGTTGTCTCTGCGCGTGCGCCGCCTCGCGGGGGCGGCGCACACCGCGCTCGGGCCGCGCGGCGAGATCCGCAGCGGCATGCCGGGCGCTGCCGCAAGCGACGAGATCGGAACGCTCGCTCGCAGCTTCAGCGAGCTGCTCGAGCGCCTGCGCGAGCACACCGATTACTTGCGCACGCTCGCGAGCAAGCTCTCGCACGAGCTGCGCACGCCGCTCGCCGTCGTGACGACGTCGCTCGACAATCTCGAGCACGAGCTCGAGGGCCGGGAGACCGACGAGTACCTCAAGCGCTTGCGTCAGGGAACGGAGCGCCTCGACCGCATTCTCGCCGCCATGAGCGAGGCGACGGAGCTCGAGCAGGCGATCCGCGAGACACACGCGCAGCCGTTCGATCTCGCCGCAGTCGTCGCGTCGTGCTGCGCCGCGTATCGCGACGTATACGCGGACCACGAGATCGCTCATCGCAACGATGCCGAAGTGGCGACGATCGTCGGCTCGGACGAGCTCGTCGCTCAGCTCCTCGACAAGCTCGTCGACAATGCCGTGAGCTTCAGCGCGCCGGGCAGCCGCATCGACGTCGTCCTCGCTTCGACGGCAGACGATCTCGTCCTCTCGGTCACGAACCGCGGGCCGAGGCTGCCGGCCAAGATGCGCGGGCGGCTTTTCGACTCGCTGGTTTCGATCCGCGAACAGCGCGACGGCCGGCCGCATCTCGGTCTCGGCTTGCACATCGTGGCGCTAGTAGCGGATTTTCACGGCGGGCGATGCGAGGCCGACGATCTGCCGGACGGCAGCGGCGTCGTCTTCAAAGTCTGGTTTCCGCGACGCAGCTAGAGGCTTTCGCGTCGACTGCGAGGGGCCCTGCCGAGACCGTCGGCGCACAGGGACGTGCGCCGACGAGCCGCAGGGACGCTCTTCCGGCGTGTCTCGGCAGGGCCCCTCGCAGGCGGCGCGAAAGCTGCGCCTAAGCCGCCTAAGCCGCGGCTAACCCGTTGCGCCGCCCTGCGTGAGCTTCGGCGCCGGCAGCATGCTTTCGCCCATGAGGAACTCGTCGACGGCGCGCGCGGCGCCGCGGCCCTCGTTGATGGCCCAGACGACGAGCGATTGGCCGCGGCGGCAGTCGCCGGCGGCAAACACGCCGGGCAGGGTCGTCGCGAACTTGCCGTGGACGGCGCGATAGTTCGAGCGCTGATCGCGCTCTAACCCAAGGGCCTGGGCAAGATAAGACTCGGGGCCCAAGAAGCCCATCGCGAGCAGCACGAGGTCGGCCTCGAGCGTTTCGGAGGAGCCGTCGACGTCGGTCATCTTGAACGCGCCGTTGGTCTCGATCCACTGGACTCGATTGATTCGCACGGACGTGACACGGCCGTCGTTGCCCAAGAACTCCTTAGAGACGACCGCGTAATTGCGCGGGTCGGCGCCGAAGCGAGCGATGGCTTCCTCGTGCGCGTAATCGGAGCGATGGATCTTCGGCCACAGCGGCCACGGGTTGTCGAGCGCGCGCTTCGCCGGCGACTGGTCGAGCAGCTCGAGGTTCAAGAGGCTCTTGCAGCCGTGGCGCAGCGCCGTGCCGATGCAGTCGGCGCCGGTGTCGCCGCCGCCGATGACGATGACGCGCTTGTCCTTGGCGCTGATGTACTTGCCGTCCGTGAGGTTGCTCGCGAGCAGGCTCTTCGTGTTGGCCGTCAGGAACTCCATCGCGAAGTGGACGCCTCCCAAAGCCCGGCCCGGGATCGCGAGATCGCGCGGCTGCGTCGCACCGGTCGTCAACAGCAGCGCATCGTGCTCCGCGCGCAGCTTCTTCGGATCGACGTTCTTGCCGACGTCGGCGTTGACGACGAGCTCGACACCCGAGGCCCGCAACAGATCGACGCGGCGGTCGACGACGCCCTTGTCGAGCTTCATGTTCGGGATGCCGTACATCAGCAAGCCGCCGATGCGGTCGGCGCGCTCGTAGACCGTGACCTTGTGCCCGGCCTTGTTGAGCTGATCCGCAGCCGCGAGCCCGGCGGGCCCGGAGCCGACGACGGCCACACGCTTGCCCGTGCGCGCCGCCGGCACATACGGCTTCACCCAGCCTTCCGCGAAGCCGCGATCGATGATCGCGTTCTCGATGTTCTTGATCGTGACCGCGGGCTCGGTGATGCCGAGCACGCAGGCGCCTTCGCAGGGCGCCGGGCACGTGCGCCCCGTGAACTCGGGGAAGTTGTTGGTCTTGTGCAGCCGGTCGAGCGCTTCGCGCCACCGCCCCTGATAGACCATGTCGTTCCACTCGGGGATCAGGTTGTCGATCGGGCAGCCGTTGTCGGATTGGCAGAACGGCACGCCGCAGTCCATGCAGCGCCCGCTTTGATTGCGCAGATGATCTTCGCCGGAGTGCGTGAAGATCTCGCGGAAGTCGTTTGTGCGCTCGCGCGCGTCGCGATACGGCACGCTCTTCCGCGGAAACTCCATGAAGCCGGTGGGCTTGCCCATAAGCGAAGACTTAGATCCCTAATTGTTGTTCTAGCGAGCTTGCGCGACGAACGTTCCCGTCTCGTCGTCGCTGAGCTTCTGCTCCATCTCTTCGTCGTGGCGCTTGCGCTCGGTGAGCACGCGCTTGTAGTCGGTCGGCATGACCTTGACGAATTGCTTCAGCGACATCGGCCAGTCGTCGAGGATTTTCGCGGCGACCGGCGAGCCCGTGTACTCGCGATGCAGCTCGAGCATCTCGCGCAGCTCGACGATGTCTTCGTCCTCGGCGACGGCCTCGAGATCGACCGTGCCGGTGTTGCACTTCGCGGAGAAGTCCTGCTCCGGATCCCAGACATACGCGATGCCGCCCGACATGCCCGCCGCGAAGTTGCGGCCCGTCGAGCCGAGAATCACCGCGCGGCCGCCCGTCATGTACTCGCAGCCGTGATCGCCGACTCCTTCGACGACCGCCTTGGCGCCGCTGTTGCGTACGCAGAATCGCTCGGCCGCGCGGCCGCGGAAGAACGCGCGCCCGCTCGTGGCGCCGTACAGCGCGACGTTGCCG
>Ga0068859_100008713_pt1 | contig 10253 bp, 5 predicted proteins | sample KBSSwiS22_FD_66585 | JGI IMG/M metagenome (GOLD analysis project Ga0068859, IMG submission 66585) | Switchgrass rhizosphere microbial communities from Kellogg Biological Station, Michigan, USA - KBS Switchgrass S2-2 | ecosystem: Host-associated > Plants > Roots > Rhizosphere > Soil ...
GGCTTGATCTCGACGATGAGGGGATGGTCGGTGACGTTGAAGGTGATGTGGCTGGTGGTCCCCAGCACCTGCACCGGGGTCGAGCCCTTCATCGGGTCGTAGATGGCGACGCTGGCGGCGGTGGCGAGGTCGATGGTGATCGGGGTGTTCGGCGCGGCGACCACCGTCCGCGAACCCTCGTTCCAGATGTCCGGTTCGGCCCAGACGACGATGTCCTGCGACCCGTCTCCTTCCTGGAACAGCATCTGGCCGCCCCATTGCGGCACGCCCTGGATGGCGTAGTCCAGCCCGCCGGCCGGGCCGGAAAGGTCGCCGCCGTCGGTGAGGATGCTGGTGAAGTTGTGCAGGGCGACCGCCGCCGGCTTGGCCGTCCAGTCGTAGTTGTACAGGCCGAAGTTCGACTCCGGGTCGCTTGGCCCGGCGTTCTGCGACGACGCCAGCTCGTAGAGGTAGGTGAAGGGCGCGCCGTTCTTGGCCGCGTCCATCACCGCGTTGAGGATCTCCTTGGCCTGCACCGTCGGGTCCACGCCGCCGCCGGCGTTGGCGGTGGAGATGCCGGTCTCGGTGACCGCCACAGGCTTGCCGGGAACGGAGATCTGGCCGTCCTTCACCCAGGTGGACCACCACCAGGTGCTGTCGCTGGGGCTCCAGCCGTAGGCCGGCTGGCCGTTGCCCCAGTATTCGTGGATGTTGCCGTAGTCCGAATAGGCCCCGACCTGCAGTTGGCCGTAGACGGCGGGATCGGAGCCCGACAGCGAGGGCGCGATCACCGGCTTGTTCGCCAGCACCGGATCGGCGTTGACGCGGGTGAAGATGTCCTTCTGCCAGGCGATGGCCGAGGAGATGTTGTTGTTGATCTCGTTGACCCCTTCGAGGGTCAGCACCGAGCCTGGATGGGCGACTTCGAGATTATGGACCTGGGTGACGTAGCCGGCGAGGTTGTCCCGCTGGTTGTACATCAGGTCGAAGTGGAAGCCCGCGTCTGCGAGCTTGTTGTAGATGCCGACAGTGTCGGCGTTCATGTAGTCCCGCATGTTCTGCAGGCCGAGGTAGTTCATGGCCGAGATGACCTTGGCCGTGTCGGCGTACGGGTATACGCCCGGCCAACTCACGTGGACGTTCACGCCGATCCTGTCGACGAACGCCGACGCGCTCGATGCGTTGTAAAACAAAATGCCGTCTCCGCGCTTCCGCGCCCCCGCCCGAGAATCGGTCAGACGACCAGTACCAAATATGTGGTTTATTGTTCGTTAGTACTGACTTGCGACTTCGACACAATGTGGCCACAACTATGAATACCGGCGCTCACCACGAAATCTACGGTGATGTTGTTTAATTCAGGGTTTCCGAAGCGGAGCTGTGGCAAACTGGCACAGCTCCGCTTCGTGGCTCACAGATGTCGGAAGATTGGGCCGCCGCTAGGGCCGGCCGGACCGTCGGGCTTTGCCCGCTTGGAGCACCTCGACGACGAGCGGGTGGTCGGTCAGCGAGACCTCGACGCGCGTCACGGTCTCGAGCACCCGAAGCGGCGCCGCGCCCGTCAGCGGATCATAGATGGCGACCCTGGCAGGGGCCGCCAGGCGGATCGTGATGGGGGCGGCCGGCGCGACGATCGGTTCGTGGCGGGCCTCGTCCCAGATGTCCGGCTCCGCCCAGACCACGATGTCGTGGGTCCCGTCGCCTTCCTGGAAAAGCAGGTGTCCGCCCCAAGCCGGCGCACCCTCGATCCCATAGGCCAAAGTCCCCGGCCGGCCCGCCGTCGGCCCGCCGTTCGTCAGGATGGTGGTGAAGTTGCGCAGGGCCTCCGCCGCCGGCTTTGGCGAGCCGTCATAGCGGAACAGCCCGAAATGCGACTCCCGGTCCTGAGGGCCGTCATTATGGGAATCGATCAGTTCATAGAGGTAGATTCGCGGCGTTCCGCTCCGAGCCGCGTCCATCAGCGAGTTCAGGATCTGCTTGGCCTGAGTCAGCTCGTCGACCCCGACCTGCGGAGAGGATGGCGCGCCGGTCTCGGTGATCACCACGGGCTTTCCAGGCGCGACCAAGGCGCCGGTCCGCAGCCAGTTGTCCCAGGCCCACTGGCGAACGTGCGGGCTCCAGCCGTAAGCCGGCTGGCCGCCGCCGTAGTAGATGTGGACGTTTCCGGCGTCGGCGCTGTCGGCGATCCTGAGTTGCGCGTACTCGGCCTTCGTGACCCCCGACAGGGAGGCGGCGTAGACCGGCTTGTCCTTCAGCACCGGGTCAGCCTTGGCGCGCGCATACAGCTCCTGCTGGATAAGCACGGCGCGCTCGATGGTGCGGTTGACCTCGTTCGGCCCCTCCAGAGAGATCACGGCGCCGGGATGCTCGACCTCCAGGTCATGAACCTGGCGGACGTATCCCGGCAGACTGTCCGCCTCGTTGTACATGAGATCGAAGCGGAAGCCTTCGTGCGCCAGGCGCCGGTAGATCCCGACCGTATCGGCGTTCATGTAGTCCCGCATGTTCTGCAGGCCGAGGTAGTTCATGGCCGAGATGACCCGGGTCGTGTCGGCGTAGGGATAGGCGCCTGGCCAGCTCACATGGACGTTGACGCCAACGCTGCGGACCCAGGCCGAAGCATCCCTGGCCGCGTGGTCGCCGAACGGCGTCCCGGCCGTCTCGCCCACGCCCGCATGCTCGCCGCCCGCCACAGCGAGGCTGAGGCCGGCGGCCAGGGCGATGGCGCAGACGAGCGACGCCTGCACAGGCTCAACCCCGAGCGGGTCGGCTGGTCGGCGGGCGGACGAACGCGGCGGCCTGCGACTGCAGGGGCCAGGCCAGCAGGGCGGCCAGCCAGAACCAGTAGTGGATATTCCGGAAGCTATCGAGCGAGAGCCCGGTCCAGAGCTGGGCCGCAAAGGCGCAGACCATGGCCGTGGTCAGGGCGTCCGGCCGCCGGCGAAGGGCCTGGCGGACCGCATAGAGCGGCGGCAGGATCCAGGCGGCGAAGCCCAGCAGTCCAAGCTCGGCGCCCACCCGGCTGAACAGGCTGAACGACGGCGGCAGGCCCTTGATGAGGTCGAACTGCTCGGGACGGATGAAGCGCGAAACCTCCCAGCTCTGCAGGCCCCAGGCGGGGATCAGCGCCCGGAAATGGAAACCGTACTGGCCCAGGCCATGCCCGAGCAGGGGATGCTCCGCCCACATCCGAAGCGACGTCACCATCCCAACCGAGCGGCTGACGTTGGAGATGGTCTGGGCGGCGTGATCGGCGTGCAGGACCGTCCAGATCATGAACGCCTGGACCGGCAAGGGACCCAGCACGATCACCGCGCTCTTCACCGCCGGCGGCAAGGCCCTCTTCAGGGGCACCAACATCGTCCAAGCCATAAGGCCGCCCAGCGCGCCGATGAAGAAGGTGCGGGCGTCGGCGAAGAGCTGAAGCCCGACCAAGGCGATCGCCAGGGCGGCGATCTTCAGCCGGTGCGGAGGACCCGCGCGGTCGTCGTCCAGCACCCATTGCGCGCCCAGCAGGCCCAGCACGCCCAGGACGGAGATCGCGCCGAACGAAGGCTCGGAGGCGAAGGCGACGATTCGGAACAGGGGCGCGTAGGTCTCGTGCGTCCAGATGAGGCGCATGGAGAGCCAGGCTTGGCGTAGCGGCGGGCTGAACCAGGTCGCCAGCTCGACCGTCATCTCCAGAATCAGCATCACCGCGGCGAAGATCGCGACCGGGCGCAGGCTGCCAAGGACCAGCCGCACCCCGTAGACGACCATGATCGCCGAGAGCGCATAGAAGGCGGTCAGATAGAAGGCCAGGACCAGCAGGGCGCTGACGAACTTCTCAGGCCCCGAACGGCCGATGAAATGGGCCGCTGCGATCACATGGGCATTGGCGAGGAAGCTGGCCGCGATCATGGCGGCGAGCGGTAGGTAGAGGCTCACGTTCCTGAGCGCGCGCACGTCCGCCAGCATGCCTGTCAGGGCGGCGAGCAGGATGAGCACGCCGCCGCCTACGAGGGTGCCTTCGCCGCGAAGCTCCCCCAGCGCCGCCGGCCCTGGAAGCGCCGTCAGGAGGCTGCCGAGCACCAGCAGCCAAAGGCTCCATGTCACCACGCCCGGCGGGCCCGCCGGGCGTGGCGCGGTCGCCCGCAGAGGCCGCGGGAACGGGGCGCCAGCACGCGGGATGCGGCGGCCTGGGAACACCGGCTCACGGCGTTCACTCACATCCGATGCCACCATTCCAGCGACCGAGCCTCGACCTTACGACGCAGCCAAAGGGAAATTCAGGTCCGTTCGGGCGCAGTCGTCCGCCCGGTCTGCAGAGTGCATCCAGAGATGCCGGAAGCTCTTCCCCAAGTCTGGGGACGCCGTGACGCGTCCGACGTCCAAAACTCTAAAGAGAACGGAAATCGTCGTCAGATCGGCGGCGGCTCGAATGTACAACAAGCGGAGCATTGGGTGCGGCACGTCCAGCAAAACGCCGCGACATTTCAGGTCGCCGCCCCGGTGGCGGACCTGCAGACGGGGCCGTACGCCCCGTCTGCCCCGACAGGCCTGCGCAGCGCGCATCTCGCCGGCCCCGGCGAAGCCGCGCCGCTGCCGCTCAGGGCCTGGGACCTGGTCCAGAAGCCCATCGCCCTGCTGCTGCTGCTTTTCCTCCTGCCGTTGATGCTGGCCGTAGGCCTGGCCGTCGCGGCTCAGGATGGCGGGCCGGTCCTGTTCGCCCATCGCCGACTTGGGCGGTCGGGCCGTCCGTTCCGCTGCCTGAAGCTCCGCACCATGGCGCGCGACGCCGACAAGCGGCTCGAACACCTGCTCGCGGCGAGCGAGGCGGCGCGCGAGGAGTGGGCCAAGGACCAGAAGCTGAAGGACGACCCGCGCGTGACCAGGCTCGGCCGCTGGCTGCGTAAAAGCAGCCTCGACGAGCTTCCGCAGCTCATCAACGTACTACGCGGCGAGATGAACCTGGTGGGTCCGCGCCCGATCGTGCCGGACGAGGTTCCCCGCTACGCCCGCCGCTATCGAAACTATTGCGCCGTGAAGCCCGGCATCACCGGCCTTTGGCAGGTGAGCGGCCGCAACGACGTCTCGTACCGACGGCGCGTGGCGATCGACGTGATCTACGCCAGACGGCGTAGCGTCCTGCTCGATCTGTCGATCATCCTAAGAACCGTTCCAGCGGTCTTGCTCCGTCATGGCTCCTACTGAGGTATCGGAGATGGAAGATGGCGGAGACGCTGATCACGGATACGGCCGCAGAGCCGGCCGTAAGGTCTGGCGCTAAACCGGTCCGCGACGGCCTGGAGGCGACGCTCGACATCGAAACCGGCGCCCTGCTCCGGGAAGCGTCCGTCGGTCCGGCCGCGGAGCTGCTGCGCGTCCGCGCCTTCGAAACGCCACCCGCGCCCCGCTTCGCGGCGCCGGTGGCGCACCTTCAACCCAGGCCCGATGCGCCGCGCACCGCGCTGATCCACTATTGGCTCGTGGGCATGCGCGGCGGGGAACGTGTCCTGGAGCGCCTGATCCGCCTATATCCCGACGCCGACATCTTCACCCACGTTTACGACCCCAACGCGGTCTCGGACATCATCCGCCAGCGCAAGGTCCAGACCACCTTCATACAGAAGCTGCCCGCGAGCCGGCGGCTCTATCAGAAGTACCTGCCGCTCATGCCTCTGGCGCTCGAGCAGCTGGATCTGCGCGGCTACGACCTGATCCTCAGCAGCGAGTCCGGTCCCGCCAAGGGCGTGATCACGCCGCCGAACTCGTTGCACGTCTGCTACTGCCATTCGCCCATGCGCTATCTTTGGGATCACTACACCGACTATCTACGCTCGGCGGGGCCTCTATCGAAGCTGTGCATGCCCTGGCTGGCGCACGGGCTGCGGGAATGGGATTACGTCTCGGCGGGGCGGGTGGACCGCTTCATCGCCAATTCGAACTTCATCCGGCAGCGCATCGAGAAGGCCTATCGGCGGCCTTCGACCGTGGTCTATCCGCCGGTCGACGTGTCGCTCTATCGCGCCGCCGACCAGATCGAGGCGCGCTACCTGTGGGTCGGCCAGATGACCGCCTACAAGCGGCCGGACCTGGCGGTCGACGCCTTCAACGAACTCGGGCTGCCGCTGTTGATGATCGGCCAGGGGGAGATGCTGCCCGAGCTGAGCCGCCGCGCGAAGCCGAACATCCAAATCGTGCCGCGCGTCACCTTCGACGAGTTGCGCAAGGCCTACGCGCAGTGCCGCGCGCTGGTGTTCACGGCCGAGGAGGATTTCGGAATGGTGCCCGTGGAGGCCATGGCGTCCGGTCGCCCGGTGCTCGCTTGCGGCCGTGGCGGCGTGATCGACACCGTAGCGCCGGGGGTGACCGGCCTGTTCTTCGAGGCGCAGACCAAGGAGAGCCTCATCGCCGGCGTCGAGGCCATGGAGCGCTGGCTGCCGACGTTCGACCCCGCCGACGCGATCCTCAATGCCGGCCGCTTCTCGCCGGAACAGTTCGACGAAGGCGTCAGGGCCGTGGTCGCGGCTTGAGCCCCCGCCGCCCGCGGGCCTCAGACCAGCGCCATGACCAAAGGGGTGAGACGATGGAAGAAGGCTTCCCGCGAAGAGACGCCCAGCTTGGCGTAGGCGCGCTTGATGTGGGTGCGCACGGTGGCCAGCGAGACCCGAAGCTCGGTCGCGGTCTCGTCCGCCGTCCGGCCGCACAACAGGTGGTGCGTCACGCGCACCTCGGTGTTCGTGAGGCCGAAGGCCGTGTGCAGGTCGGGCAGCCGGAAGATGAATTCGTCGGACACGCGCAGCAGGGTCAGGCCGATCAGCTCGTCATGCGGCGGCTCCAGCCGTGCGGCGGTCAGCACCAGATGCTCGCCGGTCCTGGTGTTGTTCAGGCAGGCCGTGGAAACCTGCGGCGAGGCGCCGTCGATCACCCGCCTCAGCTCCAACTGGAACCGGCTCTCGCTGGCGCGGACATAGCCCTGGCGGAGAAACAACGCGCCCGGCTCGTCCATCAGCCTCTCGGCCGCCGGGCTCATCCAATGGACCCGCAGATCGTCGTCCACCAGGATCCGGGCGCGGAGATCGCTTGTGATCCACTGCGACAGAACCTGCTCGATCACGGGTCTCGATATGAGGGCCTGGACGTTGCGCGGAGGGCCCGACGCAGAGCTTGCGCTGCTGTAGGCGTTGAGTGAGTGCATGATCCCTAAGCTCCAGGCGAACAGCTGCAAGAAGGGGCCAACAATCAAGCCTCGTGCTGGACGGTTGCAGCGGAGCGAGATTTTTTTGCGCCCGCAGTATCTCTGCACGGCTCAGCGGCGCCCACGTCAGGGACGGATCCGACCCCAGCCGTAGACGGGGTCCCAGCCTGGTTTTCCCAGGTCGTGGGCGGTTGCTCGCAGGTGAAGCAGGGTTTGCGCGGCCGCCTTGGGCGAGGGCCGGTCCATCTGCGCGGCGACGGCCGCGGCGACGATCGGGGCGGAGAATGAGGTGCCGGATAAGGTGAGTCGCTGCGCACCAAGGTTGAGCGGAATGGCGACACCAGGAGCTGCAAAGCTGATGTAGCGCCCGCGATTGGCCTTCCAGTACGGCCGGTCTCGGACGTCGACCGCGGTGACCGCCACGACGCCCTCGTATGCCGCCGGATAGACAGGGGCGGCCGTCGGACCGCCGTTGCCGGCTGCAGCGACGATCACCACCCCGCTCGCCGCCGCCCGTCGCACGACAGCCTGCAATATCGGATTGTCGGGCCCGGCGACGCTGATGTTGATGACTGGGACACGGCCGGCCACGAGCCAGTCGATGGCGCGCACGATCGCCTCCACGGACGCCGCGGGCGCACCGGTCTGATCCGCCTCGAAGACGTCCGCCAGCATGAGCTGCGGTCCCTGCGCGGCGGCGATCGCCGCCACCCAAGTTCCGTGCTCGTCCGGCGTGTAGCCGCGCCGGCTGAAGCCGCGCGCCTGCAGCACGCGGCCGCGAAGCTGGGCGGTGGCGAGGTCCGCCCCGGTGTCGATGACGCCGAGCACGCCACGCGCCTTGGCCTCGGCGCGGGCGGGCGTCGAACCGCCAGGGTTCGCCTGTCCGACCGCCGGCCGGTAGATGGCGTTGGTCGCGATCAGCAGCTTGGGAAAGGCGCGGCGAAGCGCCGACAGCGAGGTCTCCACCGATCCGCCCTCGGGCGCCTTCGCGCGGACCAGCATCTGACCCGTGGAAACAAGCTGGGTGGTGGAAAGCGGTTCGAAACCCGCAAGGCGAAGCTGCGGCAAGGCCGCTGCGTTGGCGACCATCAGGACCTCGCCGGCGCTGCGTTCTGCGCCCCGCGCGTCGAGCTCGACCTCCAGCCGTTGGCCCGGGTTGGGTCGCGCCGGTTCGGAGGACGCACCAGGCGTGTCCGTCCCTAGGGTCCTGGGCGCCCCACCTGGGGCGGCGTTCGTGGCTCCCGCCGTTCCAAAGGCGGAGACGCCGCGATCCGATGCGACCTCGAGGACGCCTTTCACCTCGTTCGAAAGCAGGGGCGGCGGCGCTTCCTGCCGTTCCGCGACGGAAGGAGCCGCCAGGATTGGTGGACCGCCGACGAAGGCCGGACTGACCTGGGCGACAGCCTCGGACTCCGACGGCGACGCATGGTGGCCAGGGGCTTCGCCGCTATGGCCAGGGCTGTCGGGCGCGCCTTGCCCGTCGGCTTGGCGGGGAGGAGGGTCTTCGCCCGCGCCATGGGCGTAGGCGCTGCGCCCAGGGCTGTCCGAAGCGCCCTTGCCGTTGGCGTGCTCAGGCGGCGAGCCGGCGCTGTCGCTGTTCCCCGGCTTGTCTGAAGGGTCGTGACCGTTGGCCTGCCCCGAAGGCTCGCCGGCGCCCTGAGCGTCAGCGCTATGGCCCGGGCTGTCCTGACGGCCGTTCCCATTCGCATGCTCCGGCGGAGAGCCCGCCGCGTCGCTATGCCCGGGATTGTCGGGCCGACCCTGACCGTTGGCCTGCCCCGGAGGCTCGCCGGCGCCACGCGCCTCAGTGTTGCGGCCAGGCTCCTCCGGACGTCCACGATCCTCGGACTGCCCAGGCGAAGCATCAGGGCCATGAGGGACGGCGTCCGAGCCATGCGCCTCAGTGCTACGGCCAGGCTCCTCCGGACGTCCGCGATCCTCGGACGGCCCAGGCGCAGCATCAGGGCCGTGAGCGGCGGCGTCCGAGCCACGCGCCTCAGTGCTACGGCCAGGCCCCTCCGGACGTCCGCGATCTTCGGACTGCCCCGGTGGAGATTCGGGACCGTGAGCGGCGACGTCTGGGCCGTGCGCCTCGGCGCTGCGAGCCGGCTCCTCCGGACGCCCGCGATCTTCGGCTGCGGCTGTCTGGCCGGGCGGATCACGCGCGGCGTCCGCGCGGCCGCCGCCATCGTCAGAACGGCCGTGGCTTTCGGCGGCTTGAGCGCCATGATCCCCAGCGTTTGAGGACGGGCTCTCGGCGCCGCGTGAAGCATCCTCCGCCGCACGGCCAGCCGCCTCGGCGTGATCCGCGGCGTTCGACGGTGGGCTTTCCGCACCGCGCGACACGGCGTCCGCCCCACGGTCGGCGGCTTCGGCGTGGTCCGCAGCGTTCGATGACGGACCCTCCGCGCCGCGGGAGACGGCGTCCGCCCCACGGTCGGCGACTTCGGCATGGTCCGCGGCGTTCGATGACGGACCCTCCGCGCCGCGGGAGACGGCGGCCGCCCCACGGTCGGCGACTTCGGCATGGTCCGCGGCGTTCGAGGATGGACCCTCCGCGCCGCGGGGCACGGCGTCCGCTCCACGGTCGGCGACTTCGGCATGGTCCGCAGCGTTCGATGACGGACCCTCCGCACCGCGGGAGACGGCGTCCGCCCCACGGTCGGCGACTTCGGCATGGTCCGCGGCGTTCGACGATGGACCCTCCGCGCCGCGGGAGACGGCGTCCGCCCCACGGTCGGCGACTTCGGCATGGTCCGCGGCGTTCGACGATGGACCCTCCGCACCGCGGGACACGGCGTCCGCCCCACGGTCGGCGACTTCAGCATGGTCCGCGGCGTTCGAGGATGGGCCCTCCGCGCCGCGGGAGACGGCGTCCGCCCCACGGTCGGCGACTTCGGCGTGCTCGGCGGCGTTCGACGATGGACCCTCCGCACCGCGGGACACGGCGTCCGCCCCACGGTCGGCGACTTCGGCGTGGTCCCCGGCGTTCGATGACGGGCCCTCCGCGCCGCGGGAGACGGCGTCCGCCCCACGGTCGGCGACTTCGGCGTGGTCCGCGGCGTTCGATGACGGACCCTCCGCGCCGCGGGAG
>Ga0068859_100008715_pt1 | contig 10251 bp, 10 predicted proteins | sample KBSSwiS22_FD_66585 | JGI IMG/M metagenome (GOLD analysis project Ga0068859, IMG submission 66585) | Switchgrass rhizosphere microbial communities from Kellogg Biological Station, Michigan, USA - KBS Switchgrass S2-2 | ecosystem: Host-associated > Plants > Roots > Rhizosphere > Soil ...
CCAGCCGGATACGCCGGGCTACGCGCCTGACTTCCTGACCAATTATGAGGTCGGCTGGAAAACGACCTTCCTCGGCAGCAAGCTGCGGTGGAACGGCGCGATCTATTATCAGAACTGGGACGGCATTCAGTATTCGTTCCTTGGGCCGAACAGCCTCACGGTCATCCAGAACGGCCGCAAGGCGCGGGCAAAGGGTATCGAAACCGAGCTGAATTACGTCCAGGGCGGGCTCTCGCTCACGGCTTCGGCGGCCTACACGGACGCCAAGACCCGCGGGAACATCTGCCACCAAGCGATCGTCGTCGATCCAAGTTCGGATTGCTCGGGCCCCGGCGACTTCCTTACCATCCCCTCCGGAAGCAGGCTGCCGATCACGCCGAAGTTCAAGGCGACCGGAGTCGCGCGCTACAGCTGGCCGGTGTGGTCGGGCAAAGCGCACGTCCAGGGCGTGATCGCATACCAGGGCTCGGCTCCGTCAGATATCGATCCGACGGCGAACGCTTTGCTCGGCAAGCTCAAGTCTTCGACGCTGGTCGACCTTGCGGCGGGCTACGACTGGGGCAAGTTCGACCTCGAGCTGTTCGGTTCGAACATCTTCGATGAACGGAACGAACTGTCGCGCTTCGTCGTCTGCAGCATATGCACGCAGGTGAAGGTCGTCCCCGGCCGGCCGCGGACCTTCGGCCTTCGGGCGGGGATGAAGTTCTAGGGCACATCGATCCACGGCAGGCGCGTTACGCCAGCGCGATCCTCGCGCTGGCGGCGCTTTGGCTGGCAATGTTGTGGCTGGGCGGCGGGCCAGTCGACCACATAATCTATGAGGCGCTGTACGCCGGGCATCGACCAGCGCTGATCGTTGCGGCGCGCGTCTTCACTGCGCTCGGCGAGCCGAGTGTCCTGATCGGCGCCGGCATCGTGACCGCGGCGTTGCTGTGGTTTGCCGGGCATCGGCATTTGCCGTGGGTGCTAACCGCAATCGTCCTCGTGGGCCGAGGTCTAAGCGAGGCGCAGAAATACTGGATTGCTCGGGTGAGGCCCGACCTTGAGCCGCATCTGGTGGTCGTGAAGACGTCGTCATTCCCGAGCGGGCACGCGACCAGCTCGATGATTTTCTACACCTTGCTCGCGATGATCCTGACGAAACAGACCCGCTGGCACCGGCCAGCGGTTGCGGGAGCCATTCTCCTCTCGCTGCTGATCGGGTTGAGCAGGGTCATGCTCGGCGTTCACTGGCCGAGTGATGTGATCGGCGGCTGGGCGTTCGGGCTGCTGTGGGTGCTGCTGACGCTCAGGATCGCGCAGCGCTTCGTGAAGGGCTATATGTCCTGACAGGGGAGGTAGCCATGACACGACCTTTCACCTGGATTGCCTCGGCGATTTTCGCGCTGATGGCGATCGTCCACATCTACCGCCTGATCAGCCCGTTCGAGCTCATCATCGGCGGATGTCACATACCGCCGTGGGCGAGCGGCGTCGGAGCCGTGATCGCAGCGGGACTTAGCTGGATGCTGTGCCGCGAGGCGAGGGGGGCGAGCGGTCCTTAGACGTTGAAGCGGAAGAGCAGGACGTCGCCGTCCTGGACGACATATTCCTTGCCTTCCGACCTCATCTTGCCCGCGTCCTTGGCCCCGGTTTCGCCCTTGCAGGCGATGTAATCGTCGTAACCGATGGTTTCCGCGCGGATGAAGCCGCGTTCGAAGTCAGTGTGGATCTCGCCGGCGGCTTCGGGTGCCTTGGCGCCTTTGTGGACTGTCCAGGCGCGCGATTCCTTCGGGCCCGCGGTGTAGAAGGTAATGAGGCCGAGTAGCGCGTAAGCCGCGTGGATCATGCGGTTGAGACCGGTTTCGTGGAGGCCGAGGTCCGACAGGAAGCTGTCACGGTCTTCGGCGGGGAGGGTGGCGATCTCGGCTTCAATTGCTGCGGAGATGACGACGGCCTGGGCGCCTTCACTCGCGGCCTTGTCGAAGACGCGTTGTGACAGCGAGTTACCGCTGGCTGCGTCGCCTTCGTCGACGTTGCAGACGTAGAGAACAGGCTTGCCGGTCAGCAGTTGCGCCCGGGCGAAAGCCTTCGCTTCCTCCGCATCCTTCGGTTGGGTGAGGCGTGCGGGCTTGGAATCGCGCAGCAGGTCGAGCGCCTGACTAAGCACCGACGCCTCGATCTTTGATTCCTTGTCGCCCTGCTGGGCTTTCTTGACGAGGTTGGGCAAACGCCGCTCCAGCGATTCCAAGTCGGCGAGCATCAGTTCGGTCTCGACGGTCTCGGCGTCGGCGATCGGATCGACCTTGCCTTCGACGTGAGTGACGTCGCCACCCTCGAAGCAGCGCAGAACGTGGACAATGGCGTCGACCTCGCGGATGTTGGCGAGGAACTGGTTGCCCAGCCCTTCGCCCTTCGACGCCCCGCGGACGAGACCGGCGATGTCGACGAACTCGATCTGGGTCTCGATCTCGTTCGCCGACTTGGCGATCGCGGCGATCTTGTCGAGGCGCGGATCGGGAACCGCGACGCGGCCGACGTTCGGTTCGATCGTGCAGAAGGGATAATTCGCCGCCTGCGCCGCGGCGGTCTCGGTCAAAGCATTGAAAAGCGTCGATTTACCAACGTTCGGCAGGCCGACGATGCCGCAGCGGAAGCCCATGGATAGTCCTGATTTGAAGGGGTTTGGCGCCCTTTAGGCGAAGTTGAAGCTAATGCTCAACCGCTCTGCCTTGCCGGTGCCGGGAAGCACCTCATGCCGAAGCCAGCTTTCCCACATCAGCAGCAAGCCAGGGCGCGGGTCGACGCTGACGAACATTTCGGTGCGCGGAGGGGCGGCCATCATCAGCGGCAGGCGCGGATCTTCGAACCGGATCGCACCGGACCCCGCGGGTACCTCAACGTAAAAAGTGCCGGAAATCACGCTGTGCGGGTGGATGTGTCCACTATGATGCCCAGCTGTTTTCAACAAATTGACCCACAGGCTGTCGAGCCGGGGTCTCCGCTCCCAACCGAGCTCGCGGGCGAACGAACCTGCATGGCGGGTGAGCCGCTTGCCGAGATCGGCGATCGCCGGATCGCGCTTGGGAAGATCGTTGAGCGAGGCGTAACTCGTATACCCAGCATAGCGGTGCTCCTTCGACCAGCGCCGACCCGCTTCGTCGTCCCGCGCGAGCGCGTGGATCGAGCGAGCGAGGTCGCCGAGCAGGCGCTCGTCGCTAATCTCGGCTTCGTAAAGCTGGGTGGCGAATAGGCCCCGCGTCATGACTCCCCCGTAGAGTCCTGATATCCAAGGCGGAAGAGGGGCGTCCCACGACCGATGTCTTCGTGTCGTATGCGCGGCCGGACGAACCGCATGCAAAGCGGGTCGCGGAGGCGCTTGGCGCGAAGGGCTACGAAGTCTGGCGCGACGACCAGATTCCTGCTCACCGACTCTATGCCGAGGTGATCGACGAGCGCTTGAAAGGCGCCAAGGCGGTTGTCGTTCTCTGGTCTGCTGAGGCGGCGAGGTCGCAATGGGTCCGGTCGGAGGCGGATGCAGCCCGCCAGCTTGGGACTTTGGTGCAAGTGACGCTCGACCGCTCGCTGCCGCGGGATGACCCGCGAGGCGATCAGGATTCCTGCCGAAGCCTCAACGCGACTTCGCTCATGAAGCGGGGGTCGTCGCCATCGGCGAGCCAGTCGGCTTCGGCCGCGATCGCGGCGAGCATGTCGCTCAAAGGGTCCATTTCACTCTTGGCGTAATTGCCGAGCACGTGCGGGGTAACGAGGTCCTTCCGGCCGGGCCCCGGATGACCGATGCCGATGCGGACGCGGCGGAATTCGGGACCGAGCGCGGCGTCGATCGAGCGAAGGCCATTGTGGCCGGCGAGCCCCCCTCCCACACGCACCTTCACCTTGAACGGGGCGAGGTCGAGCTCATCGTGGAACACGGTCAGCGCGTCCATGTCGAGCTTGTAGAAGCGCAACGCCTGCTGAACCGCATCGCCGCTGTCGTTCATGAAGGTCTGAGGCTTGAGCAGCAGCACGCGCTGCCGGCCGATCCGGCCTTCGGCGATCAGGCTCCGGAACTTCTTCGACCAGGGGCTGAAGGCGCGAGCCTCGGCGATGACGTCGGCTACCATGAAGCCGACATTGTGCCGGTGCAGCGAATATTTCGCGCCAGGATTACCAAGGCCAACCCACAATTGCATCGCCGCTCGCTAGCAGGAGCGGGGGCAAACAAAAACCGCCCGGCCTTTCGGCCGAGCGGTTCCTGATCTTAAGCAAGGGAGAGGGGCTTACTCGCCGCTCTCGCCGCCCTCGGCAGCTTCGCCGCCTTCGCCTTCGGCTTCTTCGCCTTCGACGGTCGCGACTTCGCCAGCCTCTGCGGTCTCTTCCTCTTCGGCCTTCATCGCCGACGGAGCGACGATGGTGGCGACAGTGAAGTCCTCGTCCGTGTTGGCCGGGACGACGCCGTCAGGCAGCGTGACCTCGCCGATGTGGATCGAGTCACCGATGTCGAGGCCATCGAGCGCAATGTGGATCTCGGCCGGGATGTGCGCCGCGTCGCAGACGATCTCGAGCTCGTGGACGACGACATTGAGAACGCCACCGCGCTTCAGGCCCGGCGAAGCGTCTTCGTTGTCGAAGCGCATCGGGACGGCGACGTGCACCTTGGTGTGCTCACCAATGCGCAGGAAATCGACGTGGATCGGGCGGCTCGTGACCGGGTGGAAATCGACGGCCTTCGGCAGGGTGCGGTGCGCCTTGCCCTTGTAGTCGATCATCACGACCGAGTTCATGAAGTGGCCCGTCGAAAGCATCTTGGACAGGAGCTTCTCTTCGACGTGAATCGAAAGAGGATCCTTCTTTTCGCCGTAAACCACGGCGGGTACCCGTCCATCGCGGCGCAGTGCTCGGGAGGCTCCCTTGCCAAGCCCGTCGCGCGCTTCGGCGGGCAGCGTAAGCTGATCGCTCATTTTGCGTTCTCCAAAAGAAAAAAGCCCCGCCACGCCTCCAGGGATGACCATGGCCAGGGTCGGGCGCGCACTAGTGCACGCCTGAGGGAAAAGCAAGGTTCAGAAGAACAAGCTGGATCCCGGATCAAGTCCTCGATGACGTGCCTATTGGGGCCGTCAGTTGAGGCGGCTGGACGTAATGCCGTGTTCAGCGAGGCGCACGAGCAGGCTGTCCTTGCCGGCGAGATGGCCGGCGCCGACGGCGACGAACACCGTTCCCGGAGTTTGCATCCGACCGGCAATCCAGTCCGCCCAGCGGGCATTCCGCTCGGTGAACATCACGCGGTACGTGTCGGGTGATACTTTCTCGAGTTGGTTCAGCATCTTCACGAACACGGTCTGGTCGCCATGCTTCCACGCCGACTGCATCGCGGCCATGGCCTTGGTCAGGTCCTGCATCTGATTTTGTTCTTCGACCGGCTCGCCCGGCTTCGGAACGGGAGCCGCCTTCGTGGCCGGCATCCGGTTGAACATGTTGAGCTGGAGCTCGAGCGTTTCGAGGCCCTCAACCGGCTTGCCCTGGGCTTCGGCGACATGACGAAGCACGTTGTCGGCACCGTTGCCGACCTGCATGCCTTGTGCCTTTCCAGCGCTGATCGCCATCCGCGTTGTGGCGAGGAACGACGCCGAAGGGGCGACGGTCAACGGCGGCCCCCTGAAACCGGGCCTTGGCGCGATCGGCTTGCCTTCAGGAATGACGGTTTCGAGGACCAGTTCCTCCGAGCCCTCAAAGGCGTCCTTTACGCGGTCCCTGAACCAGTCCGACTTACCGTCGAGAGCGTGGAAGGTGCCGAAAATGTAGACCGTGGTGTCCGCGTCGCGGACCATAAACATGGCGGGGGAGGCGTCCTCGGCGAGTGGCTGCGCGCTAGCCTGCACCGACGGCGGCGCGGTCGCAATCGCAGCGGCAAGCAAGGCGTTCAACATCCACCAGCCTCCTTCACGGTGGTCTGGCTGAGGATGAGCGATGAAAATTGAGAGGTCCGATGAGCGGCCCAAGGGTGCATTTGACCCATTGCGGCCGATCCGCGTCCCCCCTCAACTCGCATCGTGGCCCCCCAGCCCGATACCCGGCGATTATGGTCACCGAGCGGTTAACAAAAGTCTAGCGGAAACTACCGATAGGTTAAGAATTCTCGTTACGGATCAACAACAAGCAAGCTTTCGCCTCATTGTACGCGGCGGACCTTATAGCCCTGCTTAGAAAGGAGGTTGATCACCGACGACGGCCCGGCGAGGTGACCGGCGCCGACCGCGACGAAAGCGGTGCCGGGCTTGGTGAGGCGCTGCTCGATCCAGCTGGTCCAGTTGGCGTTGCGCTGCTTGATGAGCGAGTTCATCAAATCCGGGGAGCCCGACAGGTCGCGGTTGAAGCTGAAGGCGATCGCTTTGACGTCACCGCGCGACCAGGACGCCAGCATTTTCGAGAAGTCGGCGTCGGTTCCCTTGGGCTCGTCGATCGCGCCTTCCAGGAGCAATCTTTGGGCCTTTTCGGGCAGGCGGTCGAAATAGCTTAGCTGCTCGGCGTTGGTCTCCAGCTGGCCGATGGGTTTTTTCGCGACCTGGAACTCGTTGCGAAGGATCTGCTCGGGACCGGCTTCACCCTTGAGGCCCATTTCCTGGAACTGGACGCCGAGCAGCTCGAAGGCGGCGAGCCAGCTTTCCATGCTGGTAAAATATTGCTCGGGAACGCCCGTTTTCGCGATCATTGCACGAAGACGCGTTCGCTTGGCGGGCGGAACGCGATCCTCAATCGGCGGCAGGCCGGCGGAATAGCCTAGCTCGCGCTTGGCGTTGAGGATTTCGTCCGGGTGCTGAAGGTCGACGATCGTCTCCACCACCAGCTCGTTCGAGCTGCTAAGCGCCTTGTCGAATTTCGGGGTCCGCCAGTGATAACCCGTCGGCAGGAGGTGAATGGTGCCGAACAGGTAGATGGTCGAGTCTGCGTGCTTCACTTCCCATAGCGCGGGACGCGCCTGCTGTTGCGGGGCACGCGCGGCGGCAGGCGACGCGATGGCAAGAAACGCCGCCAAGGGCGCGAAAAGACGCTTGAACCAGTTCATCATAAGCTCCGGATGTAGGACCTCCCTTGCCGCGCTCAAGCTTGCGCTTCGCTTAAGCGCTCGCCAAAGCCCGGTTCATGGCGACAACGGGGAGCCTTTCCTTTCAGGACCTGATCCTGACCCTCCAGCGATACTGGGGCGCGCAGGGCTGCGTCCTCCTGCAACCCTATGACATGGAGATGGGAGCGGGGACCTTTCATCCGGCGACGGTCCTGCGCTCGCTTGGGCCTGATCCGTGGCGAGCGGCCTATGTCCAGCCATGCCGCCGGCCGACTGACGGTCGCTATGGCGAGAATCCCAACCGGCTCGGCGCCTATTACCAGTTCCAGGTCGTGCTGAAGCCGAGCCCCGATGATCTCCAGGATCTCTATCTCGGCAGCCTCGCCGAGATCGGGATCGATCCGCTGAAGCACGACATCCGCTTCGTCGAAGACGATTGGGAAAGTCCGACGCTGGGCGCCTGGGGCCTTGGCTGGGAAGTGTGGTGCGACGGGATGGAAGTGACCCAGTTCACTTATTTCCAGCAGGTCGGCGGGTTCGAGTGCAAGCCGGTAACGGGCGAGCTGACTTACGGGCTCGAGCGCCTCGCGATGTATATCCAGGGCGTCGACAATGTGTTCGACCTGCGGTTCAACGATGCCGGCGTGACGTACGGCGACGTGTTTCTTGAAAACGAGCGCGAGATGTCGGCGTGGAACTTTGAGTTCGCGAATACCGACGCGTTGTTCGATCTGTTCAAGAAGGCGGCGGCGGAGTGCGAGAATTGCCTGGAGGCGAAGCTGCCGATCCCGGCGTATGAACAGGCCATCAAGGCGAGCCATGTGTTCAATACGCTGCAGGCGCGCGGTGTGATCTCGGTTGCCGAGCGCCAGGCCTATATCGGCCGGGTGCGCGACCTCGCGAAGGCGGCGTGCGGCGCGTGGCTGGAGCGGAGCGCCTGATGGCCGACTTCCTCCTTGAGCTGCTGTCCGAGGAAATCCCGGCGCGGATGCAGGCGAAGGCGCGCAACGACCTTGCGCAGCTGTTCGCCGAAAGCGCGAGCGAAGCGGGGCTAAAGACTGGCGCGATCGATATATTTTCGACGCCGCGGCGGCTGGTGCTGATCGCCCGCGATGTTGCGCAAGCGACCGAGGCGAGCCGCGAGGAACTCAAGGGGCCGCGTTCATCGGCCCCGCCGCAGGCGCTCGAAGGATTCCTTCGCAAGACCGGGCTCAGCCAGGACCAGCTGGAAGAGCGGGACGGGGTCTATTTCGCGCTGATCGAGCGGGAGGGCAGGCCGGCGGCCGTCGTGCTGGCCGACGCCGTCAAACGCATCATCGCCGATTTCCCCTGGCCCAAGTCGATGCGCTGGGGATCGGGCTCGCAGCGCTGGGTGCGGCCGCTCCACGGCATCATCGCTATCCTCGGCGAGGACATCGTGTCCGTTGAAGCGGATGGAATTGCCAGCGGCGCGACCACGGTCGGCCATCGCTTCCATCATCCCGGGCCGATTACGATCGGCGGAGCCGCGGATTACATCGAGAAGCTGCGGGCCTGCCACGTGATCGTCGATCAGGAAGAGCGCGAGAAGCTTATCCGCGATGGGGCGGCGAAGGCCGCGGCCAAAGCCGGCCTGACGCTCCTCGACGACGAAGGACTGGTGGTCGAGAATGCCGGCCTGACCGAGTGGCCGGTGCCGCTCGTCGGCAGGTTCGACCCCGAGTTCCTCGACGTCCCGCGTGAAGTGATCGTGCTCACCATGCGCACGAACCAGAAATATTTCGCCTGCACCGGTTCGGACGGCTTGTTGGCGCCGGCCTTCGTTTGCGTTGCGAACATCGATGCCAAGGATGGCGGTGAGGCGATTGCTGAGGGTAATGCGCGGGTGCTCGCAGCGCGGCTTTCCGACGCGCGGTTCTTCTGGGAGCAGGACCTCAAGGTACCGCTCGAGGAGCAAGCGAAAAAGCTCGACGGCATCGTCTTCCACGAGAAGCTCGGCACGGTCGCCGACAAGGTCGGGCGCGTCGCCAAGCTAGCTCGCTGGCTGGCAGAACAAGGCATCGTCAAAGTCGACGCCGGTCAGGCCGAACGCGCCGCGCGGCTTGCGAAGGCCGATCTCGTCACCGGCATGGTCGGTGAGTTCCCAGAGCTACAGGGCGTCATTGGCGGCTATCTGGCGGAAGCGCAGGGCGAGCCGACGACCGTCGCCCGCGCAATCTCCGGCCAATACGGAACTCCAAGCGAAGCGGCGTCGATTCCGGTCGCGCTGGCCGACAAGCTCGACACGATCTGCGCCTTTTTCGCGATCGACGAGCGGCCGACGGGGTCGAAGGATCCGTTCGCTGTTCGCCGCGCTGCGCTTAACTCGATCGAGCTTATCGTGGGCAATGGATTGCGGCTGAATTTGACCGAGGCCGTGCGCGGAAGCCTTGCCAACCTCGCCGGGCAACAAACGGATTCCACGACCGCGCACCGGCTCGACAAGACCGCACCCGACATCATCGAGTTTTTCGCCGATCGCCTGAAGGTCCAGCAACGCGAGGCCGGGGTTCGGCACGACCTCATCGACGCTGTATTTGCGCTGGGCGGAGAAGACGACCTCGTGCGCCTCTTGTCACGCGTAAAAGCGCTGCAGCAATTCGTTGGCACCGAGGACGGCACCAACCTGCTCACCGCCTACAAGCGCGCGGCGAATATCCTGAAGAAGGAAAAATGGGACACGGCTGGCGTCCTCACATCGGACGAGGAGCAGGGCATTCCGCAGACCGGGGAGGAAGATCCGCTGGTGCTGGTGGATGATCCAATTCTTGGTGATGCGATTGCCGAGATTGCGACGGGCCACGCCGGCGCCGAGCTGCCTGAGGAAAAGGTGCTCGTTTCGGCGCTCGACACGGCCGAGCTCAAGGCGTCGGCCGCGGTCGAGGCTGAGGACTTCACCGGAGCGATGGCTGCCTTGGCAACGCTGCGCAAGCCGATCGACGACTTCTTCGATCACGTGACCGTAAACGACGCCGATGCCGCCAAGCGTGAGCGCCGGCTCAACTTGTTGCTGCGGTTCCGCGATGGTGTGAACCAGGTCGCGGATTTCTCGAAGATCGAGGGCTAGAGCGAGCGAACTTCGCCGTCGCCGGGCTCGGTGCGGTCCTTGATCGCGGCGGTGCGCAGGCTGTCACGCTCGCGCCAGGCCTTGTCCTTTTCTTCCCATTCGGCGCGCTGCCTCGCGTGCTCGC
>Ga0068859_100008716_pt1 | contig 10250 bp, 20 predicted proteins | sample KBSSwiS22_FD_66585 | JGI IMG/M metagenome (GOLD analysis project Ga0068859, IMG submission 66585) | Switchgrass rhizosphere microbial communities from Kellogg Biological Station, Michigan, USA - KBS Switchgrass S2-2 | ecosystem: Host-associated > Plants > Roots > Rhizosphere > Soil ...
GGCAGGTAGCCATTCTGGGCCAGGATCGACGACAGCAACGGGAAGCCGTTGAAAGCGGTGTTGGCGGCGAGAACGAGGATGGCCGCGGTGGACGCCTGGTAAAGGTAGAAAAGCGCCGAGTGAGCGCCGAACACCGCGGCGGCGATCTGTGAGATGACGGACGGGTTACCGCTTTCCTGCGCTCGGGCCTTGAGGTGCAGCGCGAGGACGGTGATGCCGACGAACATGCTCACCGACAACGCACCCATGATCGCGAGAGTGTTGGCGGCGTTGCGGGCCTTGGGCGGCCGAAAGGCGGGCACGCCGTTGCTGATCGCTTCCACGCCGGTGAGGGCCGTGCAGCCGGAGGCGAACGCGCGGAGGAGCAGCATGAGGGTCAGGACGCCGCCGACGTGCGCGGTGCGGTGGATCTGCTGGCTGGCGGTGGACGCGTCGCCCAGATGTCCGGTCAGCCCCTTCACGGCCCCGACGGCGAACATCAGGAACGTGAGTGACACGAAGGTGTAGGTGGGGATCGCGAACAGTCGCCCGGACTCCTGCAGGCCACGCAGGTTGGCCAGCATGAGCAGGACGACGAATCCCACCGAGAGCGCGACGGCATGTGGTTGCAGGCTCGGTGCCGCGCTGGTAATGCCGATGACGCCGGCGACGACGGACACCGCGACGGTCATCACGTAGTCGACGAGCAACGCCGCCGCGGCCACGAGCGCCGCGTTCTCGCCGAAGTTGTCCAGGCTGACCGCGAATGCGCCGCCACCACCGGGATAGGCACGGCAGGTTTGCCGGTAGGAGGCCACGACGATCACCAGCAGGGCGGCGATGACCGCCGCGACCCATTTGGAGAACGCCAGGTACGCCGCGCCGCCGGACGCCAGCACAAGGACGATCTCCTCGGTGGCGTAGGCGACCGACGACAGCGGGTCGGAGGCGAAGACCGGCAGAGCCAGCCATTTCGGCAGCAACGTCTCCTGGAGCTGCTGGCTTCGCAGCGCCCGGCCGACCAGCAGCCGTTTGACGACGCTCGGTGTCGTCATCCGCGAGTCGTCACGCAGGTCGGTGGGGGCAGGGCGGTAGCCAGGTCGGACACGGCGTCGACGCTAGGGGCCCGCGGGTGCCAGCAGCGTCAAGGCGGCGTCAAGAAAGCAGTGTCGGCCGTATAAAAAGCGTCAAGACGCCCGGTCCTGCTGCCGGAGCCGGATCAACTGCTGGCAATGATCCAATCGTGTGGCGGCAGTCACCCGGTTGGCGCTGCCTTCGTGCTGCCCATCGGGTTCGCCGGCATGCTGCTGATCGCCGCGACCGCCGTCACGGCGAACCGGCGGCTCGGCGGCACGGGCGCGCTGCCCGTCGGCGCCGCCCGAGGAAGGGCGGCCGCGCGACCGTGACGACTTTGCTCGTCATCGAGGACGAGGCCGCCATGCTGCGAGCTCGCCGCCGAGCGGAGCGGCCGCGCGCTGCGCTATTTGAGTGGCACGCCGCACCAGAAGCCGTCGTGGTTGAGGGCGGTGGGCGGTGGCACCGAGGCGAAGCTGTGGCCAGTTCGGTCGACCTTCATGAAGTTCTCGCAGAGGACTGGTTGCTTGGGCTGGGAAAGGTCGATGGGCGGGATCAGATTGCCCGCCGTGAAGTTGGTCACCCTGCGCAGGTTCTGGATGAACTGCTGGCGGGTCGGGCAGGGGCCGGCGAGTTGCAGGCTCTGGATCATCTCGTCCGCCGCCACATAGCCGGCGAGAGCGAGTTCGTCGCTCGGATCCGGCACCAGGATCTTGCGCGCAGTCATTCATCAGTGGCTTCGTTCCCCATGTCCCCATTGATTTAGCCTCTCCAATCCAACAGACCAACATACCCATGATAGTGCCATTGACGTCATAGCCCGGTCTATCGAATTGGCGACCAACCGCCATCCCCGCCGAGAACTGTCGACGGGAGTTGCGAGAGTAGCATCCCAATTATCTCATGTGTGAATCGATCGGGTACGATCGGAATCGCGCGTAGATCAGCCTCGGACACGTCAAAGTGGATAAGCGATCGACCGGCTCCCGACGCCTCGGCGAACCAAAGGTAGCAACGATATCCAGGAGGTTCGCTCGATATCCCGAGCATCGGGAATAGACAATGGCGATCCTGGTCGCTGAACCGGCTTCGAATTTCATCGTCAGCGAGGACAGCGCTCCAGCCAAACCGTGTCGAATTCCTGTTGATCTTAGCAATCTGATCTACCGTTGCGATCCTCGCCTTCTCCAGGTCAGCCGGCACTACAGCCCGGCCAGAGAGGCCGTCAACACGCGCCATCACTCGAGATCCCAGAACATGCTGAGGTCACGGGTATACGTTTCAGTAGGCACAGTTGTCGCTCCCGTTATCGAACTCCTGGGATCACCAGCTCGACGAATCAGTGAACCGTTCCGGGTTCTTTGGAGACCGGGATGGTTACGCTTGGGCGACTATACCAGCTTCGTCTTGAAGATAGAAGAGTGCTTCAAAATCTGCGGGTGACATGTTCTGGCAGCTGCTGTGGATGCGGCGGTTGTTGTACCAGTCGACCCACTCGAACGTCGCAAGCTCCACGTCGTCCGCGGTTCGCCAGGGTCCCTTGCGGTGGATCAGTTCGGTCTTGTATAGTCCGTTCACGGATTCGGCGAGGGCGTTGTCGTAGGAATCGCCGACGCTGCCGACCGAGGGTTTCGCTCCTGCCTCGACGAGCCGCTCGGTGTAGCGGATAGACGTGTATTGCGAGCCTCGGTCGGAATGATGGATCAGGCCCTCCAGTGACTCGCCTTTCCGCCCCCAGATCGCCATCTCCAGGGCGTCGAGAGGAAGGTCGGTACGCATGGTCGTGTCGAGCCGCCAGCCGACAATCTTTCGGGAGTAGACGTCGGTCACGAACGCCACGTACACCATGCCGGCCCAGGTCGGCACGTAGGTGAAGTCGGCGACCCAGAGCGCGTTCGGCCGGTCCGCGGTGAACTGCCGGTCGACCAGGTCCGCCGGTCTGGCCGCGGCCAGGTCGGGTGTGGTCGTGCGGGGCCTGGCGCCGCCGCGGAGCGCGCCGGTGAGCCCGGCGGGGCGCATGAGGCGCTCGACCGTGCACCGCGCGACGCGGATCCCCTCGCGGTTGAGCTGTGCCCAGACCTTCCGCGCGCCGTACACCTCGTAGTTCTCCTTCCAGACCCGGCGGATCTCGACGAGCAGCTCGGCGTCACGCCGTTCACGGGCCGAGGGCGGACGGTTCTTGGCGGCGTAATAGGTTGACGGGGCGACCTGCAGCACGTCACAGATCGGCTCGACCCCGCCAACGTCTTCCTTGTGCTGGTCGATGAAGGCGACTACCGTGGCAGTCGCGGGTCGAGCTCCCGCGCGAAAAAAGCCGACGCGGCCTTCAGGATCTCGTTCGCGCGGCGAAGCTCACGGTTTTCACGTTCCAGCTCGGCGATACGAGCCGCATCCGAACTCGTCGTCCCCGGACGCTCACCGCGGTCGACGTCCGCCTGGTTCACCCACAGCCGCAGCGTCGCCGGATGCACGTTCAACCGGCCCGCGACCGTCGAGATCGCACGATGCGCTTGGTCGGGCTGTTCACGACGCATCTGAACAACGAGACGAACCGAACGCTCACGGAGCTCGTCCGGGTACTTCCTGGATAGGGCATGACTCGATCCTCTCAAACGGTCGAGTCTCCACCGAAACCGGGGCGGTTCACCAGGGTTCCGCGTGCGGTGCCGCCACCTGAACCAACTCAAGATCACCGACAACCTGAATAGCTACGTTCAGCCTTGCTGTTACTCTGCGATCCGCGCGAACATTGCAATGTCGTCCAACGCATTCTCGGCATTCCCTCTTACCTTAGCGTCTCCAAGGAGTTCACGTAGAACAGGAAGGACCAAATCTCGGTCGATTGAACCATGGACTCGTGCCACATGGCCAACACCCAGAGCCGCGATCGATCTCACCGACCCGTCAGGGTCTCGCATCAGATCCACGAGCTGATGTTCCACCCAACGACGATCAGGATCGGACAAGGAAACGGCGACTATTGCTTCACGCAACAGCCAAATGTCCCGCTCCGCGAGGGCTCGTTTCAAGTCTTCTCTTCCAAGATTGGCGGGCTCGCTGTATATTCTTCCGGTCACAGTATCTTTCCTTTACGGTTAACGATACCGGCCTTTGTGAGGGCGTTTTGCATCGATTGACTCAGCTCGCTCCAGTCGCGAACGTGTCCATGAAAAATACCGCGGGGTCGGTGGCCAGTACCTTGCGCCCCCCGACTATGTGGATAACGATTTGACGAGTATCCGGGGCATAACCCAGCGTCCGCGTCCCACCGGTCACCGTCCCGGTGACCATCGCCAGATCACTGCGCGCGTTGTACGTGAAGCCCGTGGTACCAGCCGGGTCGACACGCTGCGTCATCCGACCGGTGGAGTCGTAGGTGAAGCTGCTCGTCCCCTCCGGACCGGACGAATTCGTGACCAGACGACGATCGTCGTAGGTCGAGGTACGAGTGATCCCACCCGCAGCGACCACGGTGACGGGCTGACCCGAGGCGTTGTAGCTCATCGTCCACTTCCGGCCGCCTGGCCTGCCCCACGCACGAAGAAAAGATCAACTTAGACTACGTGACATTGGGCCTGCGCCACCTTGCTCGGCTGCGACGCCGGAGCCGGAGCCCTCGGAGGCGCTGGCGGCGACGGCTTCACCCCCGCCTTCTGGTAGGCGAGAGCCGCGCTGACACCAGCCCAGAAGCCGTCCCAGCCCAAAGATGCGATCTGGTTCTGCGCGTCCACGCTCAGCCCAGCGTTCCTGGCCCGGGCCGCATCCGGCATAGCCTGCGCATGGCCGATGAAACCGGTCGGGTCGTTGTACGTCAACGGGTTGTCCGCAGCATAAGTATACCGGTTCCCCTGGCGGTTCAGTCATGGCAAGTGCCCCGTGTCGCGCCCCGCCACAGCCAGCCACCTCTCGCACCGTCGGATCAGCTCAGCCTCGTCAACGATGAAGTCAAGTCCCGCGTCGCCGCCACGTGGATGAATATGATGGCCCAGCCGATCTCTCACGACGTCCAGCCCGTGAATCGTCTGTGCACCGCTCTCCGCCAAGCGCGTCGCTGGGAGCAGGCCTTCGGCCCAAGGCGTTACAAAGGAGCAAGCAGCCGTGCGCGAAAGAGTCCCGGCCAGCACCTGCCGGATCAACTGCTCGACCATATCTTCAGTCAGTACCGTCTCGGGATTCGTCACTGCCACCGCCCCTCAGCAATCCGCTTCGTCAAGCTAGAGTCAGAGATGTTCATCGACGTCGCCGGCGTGCCGTCGGGCTCACGGATAACCACGTCATGGGTACCATCGCCTCGGTCAAGGACTCGAACGAGCCTACCGTCGTCCTGATGTAAAGGTCACCATCCCGCCACACCTCGTCGACATTCACGCCTCGCGAGGCGGCGTTGACGTCATTGTGGGAACTGTCCCCGCCGCTGCCCGGCTTGCCGCCGCTGCCTTTCGAATTCCCATTTGGCGGGCCTGGCTGATGATGTCGCTGTATCGTAGCCTGCCTGGGCGACTCCAGCGGTGGCGGTGGTGGCGCCGACGGTGACGAGGGCGGCGCCGGCGACGTTGGCGGGTCCGCCGACGATGGTGCCGACGCCGGTGGCATCGGCGGCGACGCCGGCGGCTCCGATGCCGAAACCGGTGTCCATCATGGCGAGTCCGATGCCGGTTGTCAGCGTGTCCCTGACCAGCTTGTGGGTCCCGCTGGAACCAAGGACCTGGCCGGCTACACCGAGGACGCGACCTGTGCCATGGGCAACGCCGCCCACCGCGCAGCTCCAGCCACAGCCCTTGCCGGGACGGGTTTCGGGGGCTGGACGGGTCTGGCGGGCTGGACCGTTGGCCGCGTCTGCGCCTGAGCCCTCAAGGCAGCCGGCGGCTGAATCCTGTTGCTGTTGGAGCGCAGTACGTAGGGAGAGGTGCCGACGGTCGGATGCGTGTTCGCCCGTGCGTGTGTCGCGGCGGCGGCCTGGAACGCCAGTGCCGCGTTGACGCCGGCCCGGAAGTTGGGGGCGCCCATCGCCTTGATCTGGCGCTGTGCCTCGGGGCTGAGGGCGGGGGGCGGCGGGGGTGCCGGCTTGGCCGGGGGTCTCACGCCGGCGAGGGCGGCTCGTACGCCTGCCCAGAAGTTGGCTTCGCCCATCTGGTTGATCTGGCGCTGCGCCTCCGCGCTCAGCCTCGGAGCGCCCGGATTCGCGTCCCCGTGAAGCTCGGCCGCGAGGGATCCCTTGGTCCGTCCGACGGCGAGATCGAAGCCGGTGGGGTCGTTGTAGGCGAGCGGGTTGGCGCCAGCGTAGGTATACCGGTTGGCTGCGGCGGTGCCGCTGATCGACAGCTTGGCTGTGTCGCGGCTGGCGAAGGTGCCGGTGGCGGGGGTGTACCAGCGGGCTTGGGCGTCGACCCGCTTGGTGGCGGGGTCGGTCCAGCTGCCCTGGAAACCGACATGCACCGCCGTACTACCCGCGGTCAGACGACGACGGTCAGCGGCCCGGCCGGGACGAGGCGGTCGACGACGAGGCAGTCGAGTGCGAGGCCGACCTGGTCGGGTGACCAGACCGCCCGCGCGGAAAGCGGTGCGCCCGGTCGTGCGGCCACAGCGCCGACAGCCCTGCGCCGACGAGCCTCCCGCACACGGTGCGCCGCCCGCCCGCCGCGAGCATCCCGACGACGAGCGCCCGGAACGACGGCGCGGTGAAACACGACCGGAAACCCTCCAGCAACACCGTCACCCCGACGCATCCCGCCAACATCTCGCCACCGGCACCCCACCAATGGCACTCATACTCGATCATGATTAGCTAGGAAGCAACTTTACCGAAGCCGGCACCCGCGCGGAACCCCCGTCCCGGTGGGGGCTGGACGGGTTGGCCCAGCAGACTGACCAGGCTCCGGCCGAACAGTCGGTGGCCGAGTTCGGCACCCGCGAGGGGGTAGAGCGTCGCGGAAAAGTCGATCATTTCGACGAGCGAGGAACGGACGTACACCGTCCGAAGATCCGTGTCGGAACCGCGACCGGCCGAGGCTGCACGGAAGCCGAGTAAATCATCAATCCTCGACGATGACTGTACGGAAGACGACGCCAGGTTCCGAGGTCGCCCACTCTTAAGCAATATCCCGCATGAGCACATTGAAAGTCTCGAGGAGTTCCTCCGACTCTTCGCACAATATTAGCTGTCCGGAATCTATGAGCAACACATACCCAGGAAGGTCTAGCCAATCCAAATCAGCAAGGCATTCATCCAGGGCATCCCAGTTCGATCCGAAATAGTCGGGAAAGTGCATAGTGCATACTCCTGCTAAATTTCCGAAAGAGCCCAGCCTGATCCATCATCCGAGCGCCATCCAAGCGAAAATCGCCAAAGCCTCGCAGGGCTCGCCCAGCTGCAGTACATGCTGCCGCGGCTACGGCCGACCTCACCAGCTCAGACACCGATCGCCGAGCAACCCGCACGGGCGGCCAGAAGTCGTCCGCCACTAGGGAGAAGAACCGGTCCATGTCAACGGATTCGGACATAGGTTTGATAGTGGTCATCAGTGTATCGCGCAGAACCATCACTTCCGGTCACAAGGCGCTCGGCCTCTCGATTGATGCCTTTCTGATATGAATTGACATCCCACTCCTGATATGTAATTGGATTGCCTGCCGAATCAAATTCTGGGAGCTTTTCTTCTCCATCTTTTCCTAGTTTCTTAAAGGTTCTCCCGCCTTTGAATCCCGGCGGAGCCGCGCCCATCGAACGCGAACAACGTCGTGGCGTAATATTTCTGGCTTCTCGCCGGGCCCGAGAGGGTCACGGCGATCTCCATGGCGGCGGCGAACCCCGGCGGCGGCGAGGCGAAACCGGCCGAACTCACATCAACAGACAGCTCTTCAGCAAGACTGGGATCCGTGTAACCAGCGCGCTTCAACTGACTTTTGAGCTGTGCTTCGAAATCCTTGGCAGTCAAGCTGGCCATACAGCGCGGATATTTCGGTTCCTGGAGAGTCTTGCGGGCAGCGGTCGCGTCCTCTGTCGACAGGATGGCGCTCGTCGAGTTCGCGGTCGTGGGATCATCCTCGGCACCGTCGGTAAAGGCCGGCCCATCATGGGCGGCCGCTACCGAAAGACCGGGGATTCCGATGCAGTCGGGTAGGTCTTTCCCCGCTTTTGGATCCGCGAGGCCGGGAGCCCCCGGAGTCGCTTGTTCCTTCAGACCCTTCGTCTCAGGGCCTGACGTGAGCACGTAGTCCTCCGAGCGCAGTGCCTTCAGGTCCTCCACCGAGCCTGCCGCCACACCCGTAGTCGAAGAACCGGGCACCCACACAGGCGTCGACGGCGCATCAATTTGATCAAAATCCCGACCGCCGCACGCCACCAGCGGAAGGAATGACACGATCACGATGCTCAATTTTTCCCGACGGTTTCCCCCTGCAAACACCCACGCAGACAAACCGATGACTCTTTTGCGTTCCTAGCAGACGGGCGACGCCGATACGCCACGCAACACATCTTAGGAGCCGGATTGATATAGGTTAGTCGGCTGCAGGCTTGATCGTGTAGTTCCACTCGCCGTGGAAGTCGTGTCTGCTGATCGGGATGGCCCCCTTTTCCTGATCGGTCAGTTTGACCTTGGTGGGGTAGTCGGCGGGGTCGAGTTCGCAGCGGATGGTAAGGCCGGTTGTCGTGGTGTTGACGATGAGGTTGGCGGTCCGCCCCTTGCGCCCCAACATTCGGTACTCGAACGCCGGAGCGGAAGGTTCCCACGTTCCCCACGGGAGCCAGGACCGGGCTCGTGCCACCTGCATGCCGAACGCCGCCCGGGCAGTAGACGGGTATCCCCCGGACTCATCCCGAAGTCATGATCACAACCTCGGTTCTGACGTTGTCTCATTTTTTCGACACTTCGACAGTGGTTCGCTCTCGCTCGCCTTCCCGGCCCGCACCTGACCCGGTCACGCCGAGCCTTTTCCGTCACGCTCACGACCCTGCCCATTAAGGCGACGCCGCTGACGGTGGTTTGTGACCTCCACCCGCATGACGGTCACGGAGGGCCATATCCCCATCACCCGTGGAGCATCGCTCCAGGAAATCACCGTCTACTCAAGATCGGCTTCTCCCTTCACGTTCGTGGCGCAAGATCAGAAATCGGATTCCCCTTCGAGATAAATTCCTCAAGAAGGTCAAGCAGCAGACTCGTCGCCTCCGGGTTTTTCAAAGGCTCACCCGTTCCGTCTCCGTCACGGATAATACTCCACCAGACGCGAGGCGAGCGATGTCCCAGAACCCGCTCAGCGACCCAGTCATTGAATCCTTCAAGTGGCCGACCATCCGAGGCCCAGGAAAGCCCGACAATGAAGGCGACAGTCGTCTCGTATCTATCGTCCATGAGATAGATCATCCGACGGTTACGAAGGTGGAAGCATGCCTTCGCCAAATCCATTACGCCGTCATCCCTTCGGGGCGAGTTGCAGGTACTCACCATACTTCCATTGGGCACCAGGGAATCATCCACCCGAAAACAATCAGGCCATTCATTGATCCATTACCGGACACCGATCTGGATCAAGAAAACTGCGAAACTCTAGCTTAGTATAACCTGCAATGAAAGAATACGTGGCTAGATATGTCACACGCGGGACGTACAGCCCCAGCCTCTCTCTGAACTGACCCCGCAGCACCGCCGAACCGGGACCGGTCAGCGTCTCACACAGCATCCTCCGGCTCAATCTCAATCGAGAATCCTGTGGCGAGCTTTTCCAAAAGATGTCGCCGATGCGCGCCCAGAAACTGACTAGCCGATGTTCCCTCGATACGAATCTCCATCTCGATATATTCTGACCGCTCGACGGATCTACCGCAGAAGCAGCAGCGTAGCTGCTCATTCACGAGCACTAAGACCACCTACCATCATTAACTCGGGCCTCAACCTGTCGATTTGGCATACCTTTAATAACCGTCGTGGGCTCTCCACTCAGGTTCGCGGGATCCTTGATCACGACGTCACTTGTCCCATTGCCATTGTCAAGTACCCTCACCATCTGGCCGTCGGACTCTTGAAGGTAAAGATCCCCATTTTTCCAAACATGATTGACATCAACACGGCGACTTCCAGTATTTACCGCCCCGTGGACATCTCGTGGATCTACGGGGCAGTTGTGGACGAGGATACTCGTGGTGGCGGTGAGGACGTAAAAGGTGTGGGTGTCTTGGACGGTGAGGTCCCACATGT
>Ga0068859_100008720_pt1 | contig 10246 bp, 7 predicted proteins | sample KBSSwiS22_FD_66585 | JGI IMG/M metagenome (GOLD analysis project Ga0068859, IMG submission 66585) | Switchgrass rhizosphere microbial communities from Kellogg Biological Station, Michigan, USA - KBS Switchgrass S2-2 | ecosystem: Host-associated > Plants > Roots > Rhizosphere > Soil ...
TGAGGTTCTCCTGCGCCGGGTCGTTCAAGGGGTTGAGCCCGCCCGCCAACGAGTTCGACTCGCCGGCGAAGCCGCCCAGCAAGAGGCGATTGTTGAAGGCGAACCCGATCATGGAGGGCGACTGCCGCCCCACGCTGTCCAGCTGGTCGAGGCGCCCCGTCTCGAGCAGCGCCTCCGGGAGCGGGTCCGCCTTCTGACGAGCCGGCGTCGCGACCAGCCGCGCCCCGGCCACGCTATAGATGTCGGTCAGCGTGGGAAGCGCGTCCACGCCGGTGTCGCCGTCGAAGAGAGCGACCTCGGGCAGGAAGGCGCTCCCTCGTGGAATGAGGCTTCTTTGAGGCCGCCGCCGGATCACGTAGTTGCCTTTGGCGTCGGTGTAGCCGCGCCCCTCGCCGCCCGTGTTGAAGTTCAGGACCGTACCGGCCTTGCCGGCGGCCTCGCCGAGGTGACAGCTGCCGCACGAGCCAGTGGCCTTCGTCGAGGCGACCACCGCCTGCACGTTCGGGTTCGAGGCCGACACCGTGCCTCCGAAGGCCGTGCCGTCGGGGAGATCGCGAGGCTCGCCCTCTCGGATGGGCGGGTTCACGTTCTTGTTGATGTTCACGCGCGCGGTCCGAACCGGGTCGTGAAACAGCATCTTGCCAAGGAAGCGCTTCGCCTCGGTCGTCTGGTAGCGGCCGGGGCGCATGGGGTCCTCGGGAGGCAGCGGGATCGACACATCGTCGGCCGGAACCTTCAGCTTGTCGAGCCCGCCGACCTGACCTGCGATGAACTGACGGAGCTGGCCCGAACCACGGCCGAGGCTCTCGGTCTCCGCGGCGACGTCGTTGCCGTCCCCTTCCCTGAGCTCGCCCTGGCAGCCTCCCAGAACGGCCAAGGTCAAGGTACACAGCGCGACTTTCACGGAGCTCGATGGATCTCTTTCTCTCTGAAGCATGTTCGTATCCTCCGGTTGATTGATGGGCTGACTCTGGAGGCTCCGCCGAGAGGAAGGATCCGCTTGGTCGGCAGGCCGCTGGGTCCCGCCGCTGTCGCTGGCAACGCCGCCGTCATCACGGCGATCAAACGCCCCTCCATGTCGTCGCTCCTTCGGTCCGCTCGCCTGCGGCCACGCGAAAGGGCATGGCGCCGACGGTGGGCCTACGAGCGGACCGCCGACCGGTTACAAGCGCCGGACGATCTTCGTGGCTTCCTCATCGAATGGAGGAGACGCGGCGTGGGCGAAGCCTCGCCGCTGCACTGACCACTCAAAAGTCGATGACCGCGTAACCTTTCGCGGAGAGAGACGTAGCTGAGATGTTGGCCAGAGGTGTCGCATGGTTCTGACCGTCTTCCGCAGCAGGCTTCGCCCGGGATTCGACCGCCCCGCGCTCGAACGGCTCGGCGCTCGCATGTACGAGCTCGCCGCAAAGATGCCCGGCTTCATCTCGTACAAGGACTTCACGGCGCCCGACGGCGAGGCGGTCTCCTTGGTCGAATTCGAGTCGGTCGAGACGCTGCTCGCATGGCGCGAGCACCCCGAGCACCAGGAAGCACAACGCCTCGGTCGCGATCAATTCTTCGAGGAGTACCAGATCCAGATCGGCATCCCGTCGCGAACCTACCGCTTCCCTCGCTAGCGGAGCGCGCGACCGGACCGAGGGCAGCCGGTCGGACCGTCACCAAGCTGGCGCGCCCGGCATCCAACCTCGTCATGCAGAAGCTCGCGGAGATCTGGCGCTACCCCGTGAAGTCCCTGGGGGGCGAGCAGCTGCCTCGGGCGTTCGTCGGGCCCGACGGGATCGCCGGTGATCGAGTGGTCCATGTGGAGGACCGGCGTGGCCGGGTGGTCACGGCGCGCTCACATCCGCGGCTCCTCCTTCATCGAGCGACCCTCGGCCCCGACGGCGAGCCACTGGTGGACGGACGCGTCTGGACCTCGCCCGAGGTCGCAAAGGAGATCGTCGAGGCGGCGGGATCCGGCACGCGGCTCGTGCGCGACGAAAGCCTGGAACGCTTCGACGTCCTGCCGCTCCTCGTGGCCACCGACGGCGCCATCTCGTCGCTCGGCTACGATCGGCGGCGCTTCCGGCCCAACCTCCTCCTCGGCGGTGTCACCGGTCTCGCCGAGCGCGAATGGGAAGGGTCCCACCTTTACGTGGGCAGCGCGATCATCCGCATCGTCACCCTCCGCCGTCGCTGCATCATGACGACCTTCGATCCGGACACCGCCGCCCAGGACAACGAGGTCCTCTTGCGGATCCACCGCGAGCTGGACGGCTTGCTGGCGCTCGATTGCGAGGTCCTGCAGCCCGGAGACGTGAACGTGGGCGATCCCGTCGAGGTCCGCCTACCCGACGATTGATCGGAGCAACCCGACGGTGCTGAACACCATCGGGTTGCTGAGATTTGCGGGCGCGCGGCTCGTTCGAGAAGCACGACGCTATTCTGCTACCGGGGCCCGGGGGATGGACGTTCGCGCGGGTCCCCGACGCCCGAGGTGAGCACCTCGTCCAGCTGCTCGAGCGTCTCGGGCATTGCATCCAGCGATCCCGCGCCGGCGTCGAGAGCCTCCTTCGAGGGATAGAGGTCGCGCAGAACCAGCAGCGTCTGGCCGCCCTTGTCCTCGAACGTCACCGTGGTGACGGCTCCTCCCTCGTCGCCTTCGTCATTGGTCCACACGAGGCGCGAGTGGGGTGTCACTTCGATGTAGCGGCCGAAGAACTCCATGGGTTTCGACGCACCGTTGGCGAACGCCAGTCGGTACCCGCCCCCCACGCGCACGTCCATCTCGCAGGCGAGCAGGGACACACCGGCCGACTTCGGCACCCACCACCGCCTGAACAGGTCGGGCTTGGTCCAGGCCTCGAAGACGAGGCGCGCCGGAGCGTTGAAGGTTCGCGTGACGACCATCTCCCGGTCGGAGGTCCGTTCCACCGTCGTGCGATTCTTCGCGTTCATAGGGGCGGGGGCCGGCTCATTCTGTTTTCTTGCGTCCATGGACCATCTCCTTCTGTTTCAGTTCGTCGATGACCGTATCCAGCTCGTCGAATCGTGAGGCCCACAGCTGGTGGAACCTCTCGATCCAGGCCGTCTCTTCCTCCAGCCGGCGGGGGCCCAGCCGGCAGGTCCGTACCCGACCGACCTTCTCCGTGGTGACGAGTCCAGCCTGCTCCAGCACGCCAACGTGCTTCTTCATGCCGGTCAGGGTCATGGCGAACTTCGCAGCCAGGGCCGTGATCGAGGCGTCCGCCCGCCCGAGCTGCTCCAGAACGCCCCGCCGGGTGACGTCCGAGAGCGCGGCGAACGAGACATCGAGGCGTGCTTTCGAAAACTGAACCATATGGTTCAGTTTGTACCGTACGGTCAGGAAGCAGGCAAGGAGAAAGCTGCGCTCGACTCGATTTCGCTCGAGGATCGCTCGCGACGATCGCGCCTCAGGCTCCGCCTGTGCCGCGCCGACGAACGCCGCACCTCATTCGTCCCGCGTCAATACACGCCCAGGTCTTCCCACGACTGCAGCGTGGTCTCGTAGGTCCGTCGCCACAGGTGGCTGTCGGAGCCGATCACCACCAAGTCGATGCGGCCGTTGCCCCAGGCGACGCAGTCGACGCTGGAGACGATCGTCGGGCCGCCACCCCAGTCCTCCCAGCCCGCCACGTTCCAGGTCACCCCGCCGTCGGTCGAGACGTTGTGCCAGAGGCTCCGAGCATCGTCGCCCGGTGAGAAGACGTCGACGTGCAGGTCGGACCATGCGGTGACGCACGGGCCGTTCGTGAACACTCCGCCGTTGCCGAGCGCGGGCAGACTGCCGAAGAAGGGCCAGGAGTTGGCGTCGTCGACGTTGTTGCTTCTGCTGATGCCGATCACGTTGTCGAAGCGGCCGACCACCCAGCTGCTGTTGGGGCGCGAGACGATATCGACGGCCGAGGACGGGGCGGCGCTCATCCTGAGCCACTCCCCCCAGGTGGTTCCCTTCAAGCTGCGCCACCACAGCGACCGGTTCGAGGCGACGGCGAACAACCAGGCGGCGACGTATCCGTTCTTGCTGTTGCCCGTCTGGGCGGCGGCGACGCCGTAGATGGCGCGGTTGGCGAGATCGGGCGGCGCGCTGCTGCTGAAGTTCTCCCAGGCCGTCAGCCAGGCGCCGTTGGTGTAGTGCTGATGTATGACGTTGCCGTTGGTGCCGAGGGAGGTGCCGACCGCGAACACCTCGCTCGGGGTCATGAACGTGCCGCCGTACGCGTCGATGTCGGAGGCGATCTTGTCGGCGCCCGGGAGCTGGAGCCACGAGCTCCAGCCCGCGTAGAACTGCCGCATCCACACGTGCCCGTCGGCGCCCACAGCGAAGATGTCAAGCGCCTGGGAGAGGTTCGAGGAGATCGCGGGACCGTAGTGGAAGGCGTGCGCGGGCGCCCCGGCGGCGCCGCCGGATCCGCCGGGCGCGCCGCCGCGGCCGCCGGCGCCGCTGCCTCCGGTCGCTGCCGGGCCGCCGCCCAGCCCCCCCGCGCCACCCAGGGCCGCGCCACCGCTGCCGGTCGCCGCCGGCCCGCCGCCGCGGCCGGCGCTACCACTTCCGCCGGTTCCGCTGGCGCCGCCCGCGGGCCCGCCGCCCACCGCGCCGCTGCCGCCCGAGCCCAACGCGCCTCCGACACCACCGCTACCTCGCCCAGCGAGACCGGTCACGCCACCGCCGGCGGCCACGCCGCCGCCCGCGCCTCCTGCGTCCGCGCTGCCGCCGCTGCCGGGCATGCCCGGGGTGCCGCCCGCTGCACTCCCGCCACCGACGCCTGGGCCTGCGCCGCCCGCGCTCGACGGAACGCCGCCGGCACCGCCATTGCCGGGCAGCTTCACGCAGCGCGCGGACAGACACACCAGCCCAGCGTTGCAGGTCTCGTTGCCAAAACAGGCGCAGCGCTCGCTGCCCGTGCGGCACGACTGGTTGCTCGAGCCGCCGCAGGCCGCGTCACCGAGCGCGACCGCCACGAGCAGGATCGAGAAGATCGTGGTGCCGGCGGAGTGGATCCTGACCCTCTCGCTCACCCGGCCATGAAAATGAGCGGCTGAGATGGAGCGCCGATCGTCACCCTGACCGCGTCCTGTTCCGCGAGCGAAGGCAAACGGTTGGATGGGCGCGGGCCTGGCCAAGTCGAGGGGGCGCTCGACGAAGGTGTCACCCTCGCCCACTTGCGATGCTTTGGCCAGAGGGGCGGAGTGAGGGTCCGCTCCCGAAACGCGGCCTCGCATTGTCAGGTCCGCCAAGGCAACGGGAGACGCGTCGTAGCGGTTCGTCACGACGGCGAGTATGCCCGCAGCCGGCGTTCCCCGGAAGCGGCGCTGCATCACACACGGACCAGCGGCGGCCGCGCTGACACCGCCGACTGGGAGTACTCGGGGATGATGCACGTCGTTCCTGACTGGCACTCGAAACGAAGCTCTACTTCGGGACCACCCTGGGGATCACGTACGTCGTCGATGCGACGGCCAAGGTTCTCGACGAGAGCGCCATCCTGGGTTACGGAGATCTCGGCCCCCTGGGGCAGACGTGGAGCCTGGCGGCGCCCAGCTATGCCGGCGGCGTCATCTACCACCACAGCAGCAAGCAGGTCGTCGCCATCAGCGCATCTGTCTCGAATTGAGGTAGGCCTGGCGCGGCCGAACGACGACCTCGTCGCCGCCGCGGCTCAGGGGAACATCTTGGTGGACGTGTTCGTGGTCCTGCCCGTCATCACGCTCTGGTCGTGGCTCACCGCCTCTTCGTCCTCCGGGGTCGAGGGTGTGAGGTGAATCTGGTCGATGGGCGTGTGCGGTCCTTCGGCCTCGCGGGCCAGGACCCCGCGGGCAGTCTTGACGGCGCGCCGGGGCGAGTCGCCGAACAGGATGTTCGTCAGGCTGATGATGCCCACGGCCTGACCCTTGTCGTCGAGCACGACCAGGCGAGACTTCTGTTCGGCCTTCATCTTCTTCTCGGCGGCCTTCAGATCATCGTCCTGGTGGCAGGCCACCACCTGGGTGGTGGCGACGTCGATGACCTTCACGTCCTTCGGGAGCCGGTCTTCCGCGCACACGCGGAGCGCCAGATCCCGGTCAGTGAGGACGCCCGCCACCTGGCCGGGGGTGGCCCCCGACACCAGCAGGAGGCCCATCGAATGATCGCGCATCAGCCGAGCCGCCTCGCGGGCGCTGGCGCTGCCGGGGACCCACTGCAAGTCGATGTGCATCAGGTCGCTGCACTTCATGACGGTTCCTCCTTGGTCCGGATGAGATGAGATCGGCCGCCCCCGCCGCGCCGGCGCCTGTCGCCGCGCGCGAGGGATGCGGACTCGAACGGCAGCAAGTTGCGGACCGGGACGAGCCGGCCGCGCCTGGGCCCGCGTCCGCCGCGAATCCGCGCCCGCTCGCGGGCTTTGCCGCCGCCGCGCGCGAATCTTTTGCGCGGCTTCGGGCGCGACGCGCGCGATCCGCGCACGCCCGCATCTCGGCCTCGCGCAAGAGACCATGACGAGGACCGCGCAGTCCCCACCCATTCTCGCCACCGTAGAGGGTCACGCCCGCACGCCCTTGCGGCAGGCGCCCCTTCCGTCCTAGACTTGCCCTTCGCGTTCGTTTTGGCGTCCAGATCGCCGGATTGCTGCCGTTGGTGTCGTTGGCTGCACGCTACCGTGCAAGAGAGGGGGAATCGGCAATGTTGCGCCATTCGCTACGAGCCGCTGGGAAACTGGCTTGCATTTCGGCGGCTGCCTGCGCGTTCGGGTGCACCGACGTTACCCGGGATGACCAGGGTGGTGGCGACCCTCCCGAGCCTCAGCCGCTTTCCGCTGCCCACGGGATCCCGCACCCGACCAAGGGCATCTGCCACGCCACAGGCCTGCCCAGGATGCCCTTCCAATTCCTAGCCGGTACCCCGGCGGAATTGGAAGCGAAACACCGAACCCACCGCGAAGACTTCTTTGTGAGTGAACCTCGCTGTGCGGTCTGCGGCGATGCCCTAGTGGAGCCGGGCGAGACCTGCGACCCACCATCCCAATGCCAGACCAGTTGCGACGACGGCGATGCTTGCACCACGGACGTCCGCGCTGGTTCCCCCCATTCCTGCAATGTGCGTTGCCTGCATAGGCCAATTTCCCGTTGCGCATCCGGCGATGGCTGCTGCCCTCCTGGTTGCCGTGCGAAAGGCGACTCCGACTGCTCCGCGACCTGCGGCAATGGGCTTGTCGAGCCCGGAGAGACATGTGATCCTCCATCGAGTTGCCGTCCAGACTGCGACGACGGAAACTCCTGCACCTTCGACCAGATGACTGGCAGCGCCGGAGACTGCAACGTGAGCTGTGGTCACTCTGAAATCACCGACTGCGCCGGGGACGACGGGTGCTGCCCGGCCGGCTGCGACGCCACCAGGGATTCCGACTGCTCGCCCATATGCGGAAACGGAATCATCGAACCAGGCGAGACCTGCGACCCTGCCTCTTCGTGCCCATCCACGTGCGTGGGCGTTGATGCCTGTACGCCCTCTTTACTCACGGGAAGCCCTGACACTTGCAACGTCACCTGCACTCCATACTCCATCAGCGCCTGCACCTCCGGCGACGGATGCTGTCCTGCCGGCTGCAACGGTCGCAATGACTCTGACTGCCCGGCGGTGTGCGGCAACAGCGTCATCGAGCCGGGCGAGACCTGCGACCCTGCCTCGTCATGCCCGCCCAGCTGCGACGATGGAATCGCCTGTACTCTTGACTCCGTCAGTGGTGATTCGAACGCCTGTAATCTTCTCTGCAGCCACAACACCATTACCACATGCGGCCCGGCGGATGGGTGCTGCCCGCCTGGCTGCCCGTCTGGCACGGATGTCGATTGCCGCTGCCCCGACGATGATCCTCTCGTGCGCCCGCGCGCCTTGACGGCAGGCAGAAACTTCGCGTGTGCGTTGCTGTTCAACGGAACAGTTCGCTGCTGGGGCGACAACGCCAATGGACAACTGGGCAACGGGACAACCATCAGTAGCTCAGTGCCTGTTAACGTCATCGGGATCTCGACAGCCAAAGCCGTATCGGCCGGCGCCGTCCATGCCTGCGCGTTGCTGACCGATGGGTCCATTCGATGCTGGGGCTACAACGGCAGCGGCCAGCTCGGAGATGGCTCTTTTGCTACCCGAGCCGCTCCTGTCACCGTGCCCGGTCTCTCGCAGGCGAGAAGTGTCTTCTCCACCTACTATTCGACCTGTGCCATTCTCGTCGCCGGTTCGGTGACGTGCTGGGGCGACAACTCCTCGGGGCAGTTGGGCGACGGGACGAGCAACGACAGCACGACGCCCATTGCGGTGAACGGTATCACAGATGCCGTGGCGGTCGCCGGAGGAGCCCTGTCCACGTGTGCGCTTGCCAGCGACGGGACGATTCAATGCTGGGGCGCAAATTACAAAGGAACCCTCGGAAACGGGACGTTTACGGCAAGCTCGACACCAGTGAAGGTGTCGGATATCTCGGCGGCCGTGGCCATCGCGGCGGGGGACGAGTTTGCCTGTGCGCTTCTCGAAAACGGGACCGTCAAGTGCTGGGGATACGGCAGCGACGGACAGATCGGCGTGCAGACCGGCGTGAGCCAGTTTGGAATGACTGCCTCTCCCGCCACGGTCAATGTCACTCAGGGGAGCGCAATCTCATCGTCGCCTACGCATTCGTGTGCGATTGTTAGCGGCGGTGCTGTTGCGTGTTGGGGCGCGAACAGGAGCGGAGAGCTGGGAGGGCCGACGCCCATCGTGACTTATCCTTGGGGCACCTATCGGAGCCCGAGCACCTGGCCCGTCCACGTGGCCGGGATTGCCCAAGCAAGCGCCATCGGGGCAGGTGATGGATTCTCCTGTGCGGTTACCGTGAATGGGCTCATTCAGTGCTGGGGTTCCAACGGCGCGGGACAGCTTGGCAACGGAACGACTGTGGACAGCTCCGCGCCGGTGGTCGTCAAGCTAAGGGGCTCTTGTGACGAGCTGTGTCCGAACAATTGTGACGACTACGATCGATGCACGGTTGACACGTGCTTGGCGGGATTTGGCTGTGAGCATCATATCGACCGAGGTCTTTGCTGGGACGGCAACCCCTGCACGGAGGACTTCTGTCAACCAGTTGGGTCGAGCAGCTACAATTGCGCTCACGCTCTGATTGGGAATGAGACGAGCTGCCAACCCGAGATGGCGCCGGACACGTCGGCGCGATGTTCCACCCCGGGCAGCTGTCAGGATGGAGTGTGCAAGTCGAGCACATCGCTTGTCTGTGCGACCCACGAATGTTACGCGCCGGGTGCCTGCAACACTTCAACCGGGTGGTGCGAATGGCAACCCACATCTGGTCAGGCTTGTGGAGATCGTGTCTGCTCCTCACCGGGCACTTGCCTTTCGGGACAGTGCCATAACAATGTGGCGCGGATTTGCGACAACAGGCCAGACGCATGCCACAGCGGTGAATACGGCTGCATCGCCAGCATGGCCTGCTATGGCTACGCCCCATATTCAGACGGCACGAGCTGCAGCAACGGCAATGTCTGCGATGGACCTGAGACGTGCCAAGCTGGTGCGTGTATCTCAGGAGATCCGCCGGGGGACGGCGCCTCTTGTGGAGCAGGCGAAAGTTGCTCGAATCTGATCTGCGTGCCCGCTGGGAATTTGCCATGAGAGAAGGCGCCAACAACAGGACGAGGTGGTGAAGACGGACAGGATTCGAATTTGCCCCCTTCGGGTCATGAGGGCGACGTATCGAGGTCGCCTGCTTCACACGACGGAACCCGGACTTGGTTGTCATGGTTCGCGCTCGGGGGACCCGGCAGCGCGAAGGCGAGAGCGGCCCTTGCGCGATTCCCGGCTGTCACTGGGGTGGTACACCAGGAGCACAAGAATGGCGCGCGAATTGCTCTCATTCGGCGCCGGCATGGTAAGGCGGGGCCGTCATGAAGTTCGGATGCGCAGCCTCGGGCCAGAGCTGTGGGCACTGGCGCTCGGGGCGCTGCTCGGCTGCGCGGGCCACCAGAACGGGGAGGCCCCGTCGCGTGACGGCGCCGCGGCCCCCGACGGCCTGGGAGGGACCGGTCCCGGCGGCGCAGCCGGCGTCGCCGGCAGTGGCGGCCATGGGGCGGCTGGTGGCGCCAACGGCGGCAGCGTCGGCCAGACGGGCACCGGAGGTGGGGCCGGCGGTACGACTGACGCGGGGTCGACAGGTGGTGGCGACGGCGGCCAGGACGCCACCGCGGACACGGCGACGCCGATGACCTGTCCGGTGGC
>Ga0068859_100008723_pt1 | contig 10242 bp, 8 predicted proteins | sample KBSSwiS22_FD_66585 | JGI IMG/M metagenome (GOLD analysis project Ga0068859, IMG submission 66585) | Switchgrass rhizosphere microbial communities from Kellogg Biological Station, Michigan, USA - KBS Switchgrass S2-2 | ecosystem: Host-associated > Plants > Roots > Rhizosphere > Soil ...
GAAGCCAACCTGCGTTTGGTGGTTTCGATCGCGAAGAAGTATCAGAACCGCGGTCTGCAGTTCCTCGACTTGATCCAGGAAGGCAATCTCGGTTTGATGAAGGGCGTTGATAAGTTTGACTGGCGGCGTGGTTACAAGTTTTCAACTTACGCGACGTGGTGGATTCGCCAGGCAATCACGCGTGCTATCGCCGACCAGGCTCGCACCATCCGTATTCCGGTTCACATGATCGAAGTGATTAATAAGCTCAAGAACACTTCGCGTGAGCTGGTGCGTGAACTGGGCCGCGAACCGACGACTGAAGAGATTGCGAAGAAGATGGATACTTCAGTCGACAAGGTGCGCAAGGCTCGCAAGCTGATGCAGGATCCGATCTCACTGGAGACGCCGATTGGTGAAAACGGTGACTCGCAGCTAGGCGACCTGATTGAAGATAAGTCGAGTGAGAGCCCGGCGGCACGTGTGATCACTTCAAACCTGCGGGAGATCGCTGGTGATGTGTTGCAGACGTTGAGCCCGCGTGAAGAGCGCGTGATCAGGCTGCGTTTCGGACTCGACAACGGCGGCCACGAGCGCACGCTCGAAGAGGTGGGCCAGAACTTCAACGTGACTCGCGAACGCATTCGCCAGATTGAAGCGAAGGCGTTGCGCAAGCTGCGGCATCCGTCACGGGCACGGTTGTTAAAGAATTTCCTCGAAGGCGAGGGGCAATAAGTTTCGAAAGATTATTACCTAGGAGCGAATACAATGAGTGAATTTGTGAAAGAAGTGAGCGATAGCTCGTTTGAGAAAGATGTTTTGGGCGCAGGCAAACCGGTGTTGGTGGATTTTTGGGCGGAATGGTGTGCCCCTTGCCGCATGTTGGCTCCGACAGTAGCCGCAGTGGCGGAGCAGTATGGTGAGACAGCGGGTGTGGTGAAGTTGAATGTGGACGACAACCCTTCGACTGCACAACGCTACGGCATTAAAGGTATTCCGACGTTGATTCTGTTCCGCGACGGAAAAGAAGTCGAGCGCGTAGTCGGCGCGACGAGTAAAGAATCAATCACGAAAATGATCGACAAGTACACGACCGTTCAAGCTTAGTTTAGAGCATCAATTTGTTCTAATGGCCGGGTGCATTTCGCGCCCGGCTTTTATTTCTTCTTTGAAGTAGATTTCTTCGAAGACCTCTTCTTTGATGATTTCTTCGACGATTTCTTGGAAGACTTCTTGGACCCTTTCTTCGGAACCTTTGCTCCTGCCTCGCGTGCTTCGGACAAGCCGATAGCGATCGCTTGTTTCTTGCTGGTTACTTTCTTACCGGACTTGCCGCTTTTGAGCGTTCCATGTTTGCGCTCGTGCATCGCCTTCTCGACTTTGTCCTGCGCCTTCTTGCCGTATCTGGCCATAGCTTTACCTCCGCTTGAAATATTGGACCGCGCGTTCATGCTTCTCGGCTGCTTCCCTCGTATCGAACGTTCCGAGATTCCTGCGCTTACCGGTCTTCGCATCTGCCTTGCGGGAATAAAGACGGTATTTACCTGATTTCAACTTTCTAATCATTGGTCCTGCCTCCCGTTGGTCCTATTCAAAGCAAGCAGAGTACCTCTGACCAACCGTTGCGGCTTTGCCGCCTCTGTGGCTTTGCCGCCTGCTGTGGCCTTGCCGCCTGCTGTGTTGCGGCTTTGCCGCCTGATGTGAGGCAGGGCTCTGCCCTGCCGTCGCGCTTTAACTATTCCACTTTGGGCTATGCCCTTGGTCCGGGCTGCCGCGGGCGCAGCCCCGATAGATTTTTGAATATGTTGACGGGCAGGGCATGGCCCTGCCTCACATCAGGCGGCGAAGCCGCAACCAATATTTGGAGCGGCAGTGGCCGCACGGGTTTAGTGAAGGATTGTGAGTCGCAGGCGTACGGCGGTGATACGGCTGCCACTATGGCTCTCTGTTATGTGCGCGAAGGTTCATTTGAGATGTGCACCATCGTTGTTTCCGTCCTCACCCTCCCAGGGCTGTGCAGGTGGCATGTTGCTTGCGGCTACTCTCACCTTCGTAGAGAATAAGCGACATGCAACATGCACAGCTCCCTCGTCTCATATATTGCCCCAACCTCACGGAGGCAAATGAAAGTTCGCGATATTTTAAAGCGGCTCACAAATGATGGATGGTACATTGCCGTGACTGTTGGAAGTCACCGTCAATTAAAGCACCCAACGAAGATGGGTCGAGTCACAGTGGCTGGGCATCCGTCGGACGATATTCATCCAAAGACTTTGAAAAGTATCTTGACTCAGGCAGGATTGAAGAAATAGAGTTCATGTTATGCGTTATGTGATGATCATCGAAACTGGTAAGAAAAATTATTCAGCTTACTTACCTGATTTACCAGGCTGTATTGCGACTGGAAAAACACTCGAAGAGGTGAGACAACGCATGCGAGAAGCAATTGAACTTCACCTGGCGGGCATGCGTGAGGATGGATTGCCAATTCCCAAACCAACGAGTCTTGTTGATTATGTAGAGGCTGCGTAAATCTTAACGCCTGGTAAACCACAAACCTCACTCTCGCAATCAATTGTTGCGTGTTTTCTGCTTCTGCTTCCTTGCGAGAGCCGCACACTTCATAGACAATAAATCCGCATGCAAGCGGAAAAAACCACTCGCCTCATCGTTGGCATCACTGGCGCGACCGGAACGATCTTTGGTGTGCGCTTACTGCAGATGCTGCACGGGTCGGGAGTGGAGACACATCTGGTGGTGAGCAAGTGGGCGGCGCGCACGCTCACTCATGAAACCCCACATTCACTCAAGTACGTACAAAGTCTCGCGACGCAGAGTTACGGTATCGGCGCGCAGGGAGCGGCCATCTCGAGCGGTTCGTTCGTCACTCTCGGGATGGTCATTGCGCCGTGCAGCATGCGTACGCTCGCTGCCATTGCACATGGCCTCGGCGATAACCTGATACATCGTGCCGCAGATGTGATTCTTAAAGAGCGCCGCAAACTCGTCCTCGTGGTGCGCGAGTCGCCGTTCAGCGAAATACATCTCGAGAACATGTTGAAACTGGCGCGTATGGGTGTAATCATCCTGCCGCCCGTGCCCGCGTTCTACAATCACCCACAAAATCTCGACGACATGATTAATCACATCACCATGCGTGTGATCGATCAGTTTGACATTCATCTGGACGTCATGAATCGCTGGGACGGCGTGCTGCTCGATCGCCGGCGGTCAGACACAGAATAGAGGAGAACACATGGGAGAAATGGTCCAATTTCCGTTTGCCGGCGGCACGACCGGCGGGTATCTGGCTGTACCCGAGCAGGGCAGTGGTCCAGGTGTAATCGTCCTTCAGGAGTGGTGGGGACTCGTCGATCACATCAAAGACGTTTGTGATCGATTCGCAGCCGAGGGCTTCGTGGCGCTCGCACCCGACATGTATCACGGCAAGTCAGCGAAGTCTCCCGACGAAGCCGGCAAGTTGATGATGGCGCTGCGCATCGACGAAGCGGAACGAGATCTCAGCGCGGCGGTTGATTACCTCGAAACTCAAGACTCAACCACCAGCAAGAAGGTCGGTATCATTGGTTTCTGCATGGGCGGCGCACTCGCGCTGTACGCAGCGACAAAGAATTCGAAGATCGGCGCGTGCGTGGTCTTCTACGGCATACATCCAAAGGTGAAACCGGATCTGCCGAACCTGCACGCACCCGTGCTCGGTAACTACGCGGAGAAAGATCGTTCCGTCCCGCCTGCGGTGGTCCACGATCTCGAACGGCAGTTGAAAGATCTCGGCAAGCAGGTTGATATGAAGATCTACAAGGACGCCGATCACGCTTTCTTCAACAACACGCGGCCCGAAGTCTACAACGCTGAAGCTTCCGCCGACGCGTGGCAGCGGACGATTGCGTTCCTGCGCGAACATTTATCTGTGTAATCCGTGTTAAGCTCTGTCTGCTGTTGACGAACATCGATCGCTTTGGCTATGCCGTCTGATGTGAGGCGTGGCTCTGCCCCGCCGTACGGTCTAAAGCTCCATCTCTATTCGAAACCAAGAGGAAATCGTCCATGAGACTGTCTTCGTGCACACTGACCGTGATCTCTCTGTTCTTACTACTGCCGCTCAGCGTAGTTGCACAGGAACCTCCGAGACCACCAGCATCGCCGTCTCCAACTTCCGCTGTTAGTCCGAGTCCAACGCCGACCCCCGAAGTATCACCCACGCCGCGCGATCCGTTTTCCACACCGACATTCAATGGCCTGCGACTGCGTTCGATTGGTCCAGCTTTTACTTCCGGACGCGTGGTCGGGTTTGCGGTCGATCCCACCAACGTTTCGCGATACTACGTTGCGGTTGCATCGGGCGGCGTGTGGAAGACAGTCAACGCGGGCATCACATGGACGCCCGTATTTGATAACGAAGGCTCTTACTCAATCGGCGCCATTACACTCGATCCGAAGAACCCACTGACAGTTTGGGTCGGCACTGGAGAGAACAACAGCCAACGCAGCGTCTCCTACGGCAACGGTGTTTACAAATCCGATGACGGTGGCCGGACGTGGAGAAACGTTGGTCTCAAAACTTCCGAGCACATCGGCCGCATCGCGATCGATCCCAAAGACTCAAACATCATCTACGTTGCTTCACAGGGTCCGTTGTGGGGACCGGGTGGCGAGCGTGGCCTGTTCAAAACGACTGACGGCGGCAAGACCTGGAAGAACATTCTCAACATCAGCGAGAACACCGGCGTCACTGATATTATTATCGATCCAAACGATCCCAACACGATTTACTGCGCTTCGTATCAACGCCGGCGTCACATGTGGACACTGATCGACGGTGGTCCGGAAAGCGCGATCTATAAATCGACAGATGCCGGCGCGACCTGGAACAAATTGCGCGCAGGCTTGCCCACTGTTGAGCTCGGGCGGATCGGCCTCGCCATCTCGCCAGTGGACTCGAACGTGATCTACGCGACGGTCGAGGCTGCGGATCGCAAAGGTGGAATCTTTCGCTCGAGCGATCGTGGCGGCAGTTGGGAACGACGCAATGAGTTTGATGCGACCGCGATGTACTACGCACGCATAGTCGCCGATCCAAAAGACGTCGATCGCATTTACGTCATGAACGTTCTGCTGATGGTGTCGGACGATGGCGGCCGCACGCTGCGTCGCCTCGGTGAGAAGAACAAGCACGTCGACAATCATGAAATCTGGATCGATCCCGCAAACACCGAACACTATCTGGTCGGTTGTGACGGTGGTATTTACGAAAGTTACGATCGCGGCCAGAACTGGGACTTCAAACCAAACCTTCCGGTGCCGCAGTTCTACGACATCACCACCGACAACGCGAAGCCTTTCTACAACGTCTACGGCGGTACTCAGGACAACTTCAGTTTTGGTGGCCCATCACGCACTCGCAGCGCCTCGGGCATCGTTAATAGCGATTGGTTTGTCACTAACGGCGGCGACGGTTTTCGTTCGCAAGTCGATCCGGAAGATCCGAACACGATCTACGCGTCGCTACAGCACGGCGTGATCGTTCGCTTCGACAAACGCACCGGCGAACGCATCGGCATTCAACCGCAACCCGGCCGTGACGAAGATCCGCCGCGTTGGAACTGGGACCCGCCATTCATTATCAGCCCACACTTACACACGCGACTTTACATTGCCTCGGATAAGCTCTATCGCAGCGACGATCGCGGCGACACGTGGCAGGTGATCAGCGGCGAACTCTCGCGCGCGCTCGATCGTGACAAGCTGCCCGTGATGGGCAGAGTTTGGAGTATTGATGCAGTTGCGAAAAATGCGTCAACGGCATTCTTCGGCAACGCCTCGGCGCTGGCCGAGTCGCAGAAGAAAGACGGTCTGATTTACGTTGGCACGGACGATGGTCTGTTGCAGATCACCGAAGATGGCGGCAAAACGTGGCGCAAGATCGAGAAGTTTCCCGGCGTTGCCGACATGTCGTACGTCAGCCGCATCATCACTTCGAATCACGATGCCAACACGGCATATGTCGCTTTCGACAATCACCAGAACGCCGACTTCAAACCGTATTTACTGAAGACAACAGACGCCGGACGAACCTGGACTTCTCTCAGCGCTAACTTGCCGAAGAATGGACCAGTTTGGGCCATCGCGGAAGATCACGTGAATCCGAACCTGCTGTTCACCGGAACGGAGTATGGTTTGTTCTTCTCGGTGGATGGTGGGCAGAAGTGGATTCAACTCAAAGGTGGTTTGCCGACGATCGCAGTGCGCGATCTGAACATTCAAAAACGCGAGAACGATCTCGTCGTCGGCACTTTTGGTCGCGGCATCTACATTCTCGACAACTACACGCCGCTGCGTTCGATCAAACCCGAAATGCTGCGACAGGACGCTACTGTGTTTCCGGTGAAAGACGCATTGATGTACATCCAATCGCAACCGCTCGGCGGCCGCGGCAAGAGTTCTCAGGGCGAGCGTTTCTTCACCGCTGACAATCCGCCATATGGCGCCACGATGACCTGGTACCTCAAAGACGCGCTCAAAACGAAGAAAGAGAAGCGGCAGGAGAGTGAGCGCGAAGCGGAAAAGAAAGGCGCGTCGGCCGGTTGGCCCACGCGCGCTGAGTTACGCGCTGAAGAAGAGGAAGAGGCCCCGGCGATCATCGTCACGATCACTGATGGTTCCGACAATGTAGTGCGACGACTTACCGGTCCGGCAGGCGCGGGCATCCAGCGACTGACGTGGGACCTGCGTTATCCGGCAGCCACTCTCTCCACGCCGCCGCCACCCGATGCAGATCCTGATTTCGAACCACCGGCAGGTCCACTCGTTATGCCCGGCACTTACAAGGCAGCGATCGCAAAACGAGTTGACGGTGTAGTCACTCCGATTGGACCACCGCAAACATTTCAGGTAGTCGTCGAAGGTCAGGAGACGATGTCCGCCTCCGATCACGCTGCGCTAGTCGAGTTTCAGCAGAAGGCGGCTCGATTGCAGCGTGCTGCTACCGGAGCCACGCAGGCTGCGACCGCGCTGAAGCCTCGCCTCGCGGCGATCAAGCGCGCGATTAGCGAAACGCCTTCGTTGCCACAGCGCTTACAGGACGAGGCAGCAGCATTGGATAAGAGAACGAACGAGATCCTGCGTGCGCTCAATGGTGATAGTGCGGCACGACAACGTAACATGAACACGCTGCCATCGATTAACGATCGCGTCGGTTACGTTGTGGGTGCGCAACGCATGTCGATCGCGCGGCCGACTCAAACTCAACTCGCTCAATACAACGCTGCCGCACTCGACTTCGAAAATACTCTGAATCAGTTGCGACAGTTGATCGAGGTCGATCTGGCGAAGCTCGAGAAACAATTGGAAGCGGCCGGTGCGCCCTGGACGCCGGGCCGAATTCCCGAGTGGAAAAACCAGTGAAACATTAGCCGCGGATTAAACGGATAAACACGGATATGAACAAAATTTTCGGCGTATTGCTGCTGTTGATTTGCTTTTCAACTGTGCAGGCCCAGAAGCCGCAAACACTCACAGAAAAAGTAGCCGGAATGCAGAAGTTTTCCGGCTTCTTTCCGTTTTACTGGGATGCGAAAGCGGGCAAAGTCTGGCTGGAGATCGACAAGTGGAACACCGAGTTTCTTTACGTCGAATCTCTCCCGGCCGGCATCGGCTCGAACGACATCGGACTCGATCGTGGACAACTCGGTAACAGTGCGATCGTGCGTTTCGATCGCACTGGACCACGCGTGCTGCTGGTCGCGCCAAACTACAACTACCGCGCGATCACCAATAATCCCGACGAACGTATTGCAGTGAAGGATGCGTTTGCGGAGTCGACATTGTGGGGATTCGACGTTGCCGCTGAAGAAGGCAATCGCGTGCTGGTTGATGCTACAAACTTCTACCTCCGTGACGTACATCAGGTCACCAACACGCTGCAAAGAACACAGCAGGGAACGTATCGTCTCGATCCGACGCGCAGTGCGTTTTATCTGCCAAACATGAAAAACTTTCCGCAAAACACAGAAGTAGAAACCACTCTGACTTTCACCGGCGAGCCCGGGGGACAGTTTGTCAGGCAAGTTGTGCCCGTGCCGGAAGCGATCACTGTTCGCGAGCGTCACTCATTCGTGCAACTGCCGCCGGCCGGTTTCAAGCCGAGAGTTTTTGATCCACGCGCGGGTTATTACGGCATTACCTACATGGACTTCGCGACGCCAATCGAAGATCAGATAACGAAGCGTTTTATCTCGCGGCACCGTTTGCAAAAGAAAGATCCGAGTGCGCGCGTGAGTGAGGCAGTGAAGCCGATCGTCTATTACGTCGATCGTGGCGCACCCGAACCGGTGCGCTCCGCGCTGCTGGAAGGCGCGCGTTGGTGGAACCAGGCGTTTGAAGCGATTGGTTACAAGGATGCGTTTCGCGTCGAGATTATGCCGGCGGATTTTGATCCAATGGACGTGCGTTACAACGTCATCCAGTGGGTTCATCGATCGACGCGAGGCTGGTCCTACGGTAACTCGCTTGTCGATCCACGCACCGGCGAGATAATCCAGGGACGTGTTTCACTCGGTTCGTTACGCGATCGCCAGGACTTTCTGATCGCTGAAGGTTTATTGGCTCCTTACGACAAGACCGACACCGCATCGCCGAAACTGATGGAGATGGTGCTCGCTCGTTTGCGGCAACTGTCGGCGCACGAAGTGGGCCACACACTCGGCTTGCAACACAACTACGCTGCCAGTCCCGTCAATCGTTCGTCAGTGATGGACTATCCGGCGCCACTCGCAAAACTCGGCGCCGACGGTGTTCCGGATCTGTCTGATGCATATGCAAAAAGCATCGGCGAATGGGACAAAGTCGCGATCGCTTATGGCTATCAGGACTTCGCGCCGAGCACAGACGAATCGGCAGCACTCGATCGCACGTTAAGCGACGCCTTTGCTCGTGGCCTGATGTATCTTACCGATCAGGATGCACGCCCGCCCAGCAGCTCGAGTTCGGTGGCCCATCTGTGGGACAACGGCACGAACGCGATCGACGAGTTGTCGAACGTCATGAAAGTGCGCGCGGCCGCACTCAGGCGTTTTGGTGAGAACAACATCCGCGAAGGCGCGCCCGTTGCAACCATCGAGGATGTTCTGGTCCCGATCTACATGTATCACCGCTACCAGGTCGAAGCGGCAGCGAAAGTAGTCGGTGGACAGGACTACACTTTCAGCCTGAAGGGTAAAGGTGATCGCAATCCTCAAATCGTTTCTCCTGAGGAGCAGCGTCGTGCACTTGCGGCAGTGTTGGAAACGCTCAAGCCCGAAGCGCTCGTGGTGCCGGAGTCGTTGTTGCGTTTGATTCCGCCGCGTCCACCCGGTTACCAGCGCACGCGTGAGGATTTTCGCCTCCGCACGACGCCGGTATTCGACGCACTCGCACCCGCGGAGGCAGTCGCGGATCACGTGAGCGGATTTTTGCTGAACCAGGAACGAGCGGCGCGCCTGGTCCAATTTCACGCGCGCGATCCGCGCAATCCGGGTTTGGCTGAAGTCATCGACCGAATACTTGGCGCTACGTGGAAAGCGCCTGTGGCAACAGGCTACGCGGGCGAGATACAACACAGCGTCAACTCGATCATCCTGTTGGATCTAATGGGCCTCGCATCTGGTGAACGTGCTTCAAATCAGGTCCGCGCTATTGCTTCGTTGAAGTTGGACCAACTCAAGAACTGGCTGGCATCGCAAAGTCGTCTGGCAGTTGACGAAAACCATCGTGCATTTCTGTTTTATTCGCTCAATCAAATCAAACTTTTCCAGGACGATCCGAAGAAAATGAATCTCACGCCCGCCCAGCCGCCGCCTGACGGGCAGCCGATTGGAATGGAGTCGCAGATGGAGACAGACTTCGTGTTTATCTGTGGCCGATAACTACGGTAGCGATGTCACTCATGTCGGAAGCTGAGGAATACCTCGGAGAGGTGCTTGACGAGAAGTACCGCCTCGAACATCTGCTGGGAAAAGGCGGGATGGGCGCGGTCTATCTCGCCACTCACCTCGGCACGGAGCGTTATGTTGCGCTCAAGCTGATCTCGCCGCAGTTCATGCGGAACAACGAGTTTGTTGAGCGCTTCAAGCGCGAGGCGCGTGCCGCCGGTCGTTTACGCCATCCAAACGTTGTCGATGTAACCGACTTCGGTTTTGCAAACGTGAAGGCGGGTAAGGTCGCTTACCTCGTGATGGAGTATCTCGACGGCTGCACGCTGGGCGA
>Ga0068859_100008724_pt1 | contig 10241 bp, 5 predicted proteins | sample KBSSwiS22_FD_66585 | JGI IMG/M metagenome (GOLD analysis project Ga0068859, IMG submission 66585) | Switchgrass rhizosphere microbial communities from Kellogg Biological Station, Michigan, USA - KBS Switchgrass S2-2 | ecosystem: Host-associated > Plants > Roots > Rhizosphere > Soil ...
TGAAAGCACTCGCGCTCGACGACAAACTCGCGGAAGCACACGCCTCACTGGGCCAAATCGCCGCTTACTACGATTATGACTTTGCCACTGCGGAGCGCGAATACCGCCGCGCGATCGAGTTGAATCCGAATTATGCGACCGCACACCAGTGGCTGGCAGAGCATCTCTCAGCAATGAATCGCATTGACGAGGCGCTGATCGAAATTGGGAAAGCGCTCGATCTCGATCCGATGTCAGTGATCATGAACCGGATCCACGCCGACATCCTGATGGATGGACGCAGATTCGACGAAGCCATTCAGCAGTATCACAAGACCATCGAGCTGGATCCCAACATATCCATCGCGCATTACTTTCTGGCCCGTGCTTACGAAGGTAAAGGGATGTACGATCAGGCTTTCGCGGAGTACTCGAAAACAGCGGAGCTCAACAGACAACCGCCCGAGATGATCAAAGAGTTGCAGGAGACTTACGCGAAATCGGGTTGGAAAGCATATGTGGAGGCGAACCTCCAACAATTGGTGTTGTCGCCACGAGGCCCGCAGCTTCCGCCTTTTGTCGTCGCCACTTTCTATGCGCGCCTCGACCGCAGGGACGAAGCGATGCGGTGGTTGGAAAAGGGCTATGAAGAGCGCGACTTTCGCATGACGCTGCTGGCGGTCACCTGGGAGTTCGATAACCTTCGCTCCGATGCGAGGTTTAAGGATCTGCTGCGCCGGATGCGCCTGCCCGATTCGTGATGACGCGAATTTCTCTTCTCATCGTTTTGTTTCTCTGCTGCACCACGGTGCTGCACTCTCAGACCGTCGATCAGGACGATGTTATTCGCGTCGATACGGATGTAACTAACCTGCCTTTCACGGCGACCGACAAAGATCGTCGCTTCATCACCAAGCTGCGCGCTGAAGACGTTCGCGTGCTTGAAGACGGCATACCGCAAACGCTCTTCACCTTTCAGCGCGAGACCGATCGTCCGCTCGCGATTGCGTTTTTGATCGACGTCAGCCGCTCGCAGGAGTCAACGCTTCCCGATGAGAAAGCTGCGGCGCGCTCGTTCATCGAGAAAGTAGTTCAATCAAACAAAGATCAGGTGGCGATTGTTCCTTTTACGGGTTTGGCATACCTCGAACAACCGCTGACGCGCGATATGCTGAACGTGTATCGCGTGCTGCAGCGCGTGGACGTGGCGGTGCCGGCTTATCTCGGCGCCGGCCGGCCGTTGGGCGGCATACCCACTGGTCCAGGTTTGGCCGCGCCGCCGGATGAAGGCACGACTGCGATTTGGGACGCGGTAGCGGTGACGTCCATGAACGTGCTTGCCAACGCGCCGGGTCTCAGACGACGAGCGATCATTCTTTTGACTGATGGCCTAAATACGACCGGACGGCTGAGTCAGAAGGAAGCTGTCAATAAGGTACTTGAAGCGGAAGCGGTGGTCTATGCGATTGGCATCGGCAGCGCGCGTGACGGCTTGGATCGCGGCGCCCTGCGCGACATTGCGCAACGCACGGGCGGCCGCGCGTTCTTTCCGGATAAGAAGTTTGACTTGAATGCAGCGTTCGCGGAGATCGAGCAAGAACTGCGAACTCAATACCTCCTCGCTTACTCATCAACCAACAAAAAACGGGACGGTGCTTATCGGAAAATCACCATCGAGATCACAAATCCCGAGTTGAAAAAGGAAAAGCTCGAGATCCGGCACCGCCCAGGCTATTACGCCAAATAACCACAAAAACGCACAAATCCATTCTTGTGCCTTTTTGCGGCTAACCATTGACGGATCGGCACGTGATGCGGTATGGTGCGTGGTCCACTTTCAACGGAAGTTGGTACAAGCTATTGCTGCGTCACATCTGTTACATCTTCTCGTAGTTCTTTTGCGGCCGTTCCGGCCGTGACCTCGAAGTGTATCTTAAGAAATTTTCCGAATGTACAAGGGCATTCGTGTGTTGTGGGTGAACTCATGGAAAACTTCATTCGTGACGCGCTCAAGCAACCGAACGACTACATCGCATATCACGTCGGGCGGGAATTAGCGGAGCTGCATCCTGATAAAGCAATCATCGAAGGTCAGACCTGGCTCTTCGACCTCGATGCTTTCGTCCGCGCTGGCCTCTGCTCCGTGGTCGAGCAGAAGTCTGTCTATCACCACGTGAGGACGAGCTGGGAAGGCATCGCCGAAGTGCAAAAACAGAGAGTTGAGAACGCCTGGTTGAATGTCCTCTGGAAGGGCGAGCTAATCGACGTCGTGCTCATCTCATGGGCCGAAAGCTGCTATCGCCGGCGGCACCACTGGATCATCGCCGACGAAAGAAAGATGGGCGCCGACTTCTTCCAGGCCGTTTGCGACTGGTCCTGTGAAGTGCGCGGAGAGATTCTGGTCTTTCACGATGGTTACTTTCAAAAAGACAAGCAACTGTTCGACTCGATCAAGAGCGCGACGTTCGACAATCTTATTCTGCCTGAATCGTTGAAGCGGCAGATCGAAAACGACTTTCAGCAATTCTTCGACTCGCGCGAGTTTTACGAGCGCTACGGAATTCCGTGGAAACGCGGCGCCATTTTTATTGGCCCGCCGGGAAACGGAAAAACCCACACACTCAAGGCGCTGATAAACCAGCTCGGCAAGCCGTGCCTCTACGTCCGTACCTTCAAATCGGACGATGAAACGGAACAGGAAAACATGGCTGAAGTCTTCAAGCGGGCACGCATGACGTCCGGCTGCCTGCTCATTTTGGAAGACCTCGACTCGATGGTCGACGACAAGAATCGATCGTTCCTGCTGAATGAGCTCGACGGATTTCAGTCAAACACCGGTGTAGTTGTGCTGGCCACCACCAATCACCCGGAAAAGCTGGACTCTTCGATACTCGATCGGCCCAGCCGCTTCGATCGCAAGTACTACTTCCGATTGCCGGCCTGGAGCGAACGCCTGAAGTATCTCGAACGCTGGAACGAACACGTTCAGCCCGAAATGCGTGTCACTGAAACGGGAGCTGCAACTTTAGCGAGCAGGACGGAGGGCTTCTCGTTTGCTTACTTAAAGGAATTGTTTGTGGCGTCGATGGTTCAGTGGGTGTCGGCGGGTGGCAATGGATCGATGGACCAGGTGATGCCGGTCCAACTGAATCTTCTGCTCAGCCAAATGAGCGACAAAAAGCCAAAAGCACAGAAACATCAATCCGTGCTTAAACAGTGGCTCAGTGGCTCATAGCGTAGATGACGACGTTGATACCGACTTTGTAAGCGGGCAGGCCGTACTTCGCCGGATAGACGGGATCGTTGATCCATTCCCATGCGTCACCCAGGTCGCAGTTACGAGAGACAAAGGCGACCAGGCGGCCGTCCTTGTTTTCGACGCCCATGTAGTGCGGGACGATGCCGCCCTTCTCTGAGGTGACGCCGCGCTGCGCGTTGTAAACGTTCGGCACCTGGACGACTTCTTCGATGTCGAGGTAGGAATGAAATATCGGATGGCTCAGCGGTAAGTCTTTGATTTCATACTCGGGCAGTATCTTGTGAAACTGCTCCTGGACATTTTCCCATTCGGCTTCGCCCCAGAAGTCGTCGACCATGAAAAAACCGCCGCGCATGATGTACTCGCGCAAGCGGACAGCCTGTTCGTCTGAAAGTTCCATGAAGCCGGGCTCGACTGCGTAGAGGATCGGGTAATCGAAGATGCGGTCGTCCATGATTTCGAGCGCTTCGGGCCGGGCGGCGATCTTCAGATTGGTGCCGGCCCATTCACGCAGACCGACGATGAAGTTGTTGTCGGCTTCCGGGTAGTCTGTGGTCCACGTGCCGGCGCCGTAGTAGCCATAGCCTCGGCGGCCGCGCATCGGCGAGTTGTAAATCGTGCGCACGAAAGTGTATTCGCCGTAGGACGGCCCACCTGGTTGTGCGTCGGAGGTTGGGCGGCGTCGTTGACGGAAATCGTCGAAAGGTCGTTGACCCATCGTTGGGATCAGTAAACCAACGAGCAGGAGCAGGGGCAGGATCAAGCGTTTAGAGACACGTACATGCATAGTTGGTGGAAATTATTTTTACAGGATTTACAAGCCTACTTTCGTTGCTGCCGGCCCCCTGATAACCTTCTATAGTACTCCTCAACAGCGCGTCGATACTTTTCGGGCGCTGCGCCCTCGTCACGTAGTCTCAGATTTGTGCGACCGCTTAATTGCTGCACTTGACGGCTCAGCTCCAGTTCGAGTTGTCGGAGTGGCTCGACGACGTCGGCTTTGAGCAAAGCGGCAGTCGCAGCATCGCCGTCCATATGGCCGTCGGCGAGTTTCTTGAGCTCTTCGATCACTTTGTCGAGCTGCTCGATGTTGGCTCCGGTCGTGCCCCATTCGCGCCGTAAGTCCTGAGCTTCGTTAAGCCGCTCGCGAATCTCAGCGGGAAATTGGCGCGCGTCGCCATAGCCATCGCTGCCGCCCATCACTGCTGACCGATCAGGGCCAAAACGTTGTTGGTTGCCGGCTTGTCTCTGACTGCCGCTTTGCCTTCCGCCCGATTGCTCTCCACCTTGCTGCTGACCTTGCTGTTGACCTTCCTGGCCGCCTTGCTGTCCGCGTTGTCCTTCCTGGCCTTGTTGACCCTCCTTACCAGGTTGTTGACCTTGTTGATTGCCTTGCTGCTGGCCTTGCTGTTGCCCCTGCTGGTTGCCTTTTTGCTGTCCGTTGCGAGGCGAGCCTCTTTCGTCCAAACGCCGGCGCAGCGAATCGAGGTTGTCGGCAAGTTGCCGCGTGCGATCGAGATTCTCTTCCGCACTGGAACTATTCGCACCACGCGCACTCTGTTCCGCAGCCTGCAAGCGTTCGGAAACGTTATTCAGGCTCCGTTCGATAGCGCGCTCGTCCGTACGGCCGCCGGCACCCTGCTGACCTTTGTTCGCCTGCTGACCGTTCGCTTGTTGGCCGTTCGCCTGCTGCTGGCCGTTATTTTGCTGGCCGTTATTCTGCTGACCCGTCAACGCTTGCTTGCCTTCACGAATGCGGTCCGCAACGCGATCGCGAGCCAGTGAGTCTGCCGCGTCTTTCAACTGGCGCGCAGCCCGTTGTTGGCCCTGGCTGCCGCCGGGCATCGCACGCGCAGACTGCTCGAGGTCCTGTTGCAGGCTGTTGACGCTGTCTGCGAGCGTGTCTTTGCGTTCGGCAAGTTGCTCGCGCGCCTTCTTCGAGTTTTCATCTTGCGCATTTTGACCACCACGCCGCGAGAGATTCTCCATGTCTTTGGCAATCTCACGCTGCCGCGACGCTACTTGCGCCGCACGCTGACGCAGATCCGAGATCTGCTGCTGGCGTCCCGATGCGCCAGACTGTCCGCCACGCTGACTCGACGAGCCCATTTGCTGTAGCCGCTGCTGAGCTTGTTGCAGCCGTTCAAGCGCGCGCTCGTTCTGCGCAACCGACTCGCCGGAATTGCTTCGCGAGTTGGCCTGTGCCTTCTGCATCTCGTCAGCAGTCTGATTGAGTTGCCGGCTCAGCTCCTGCATCTGCGCATCCTGGCGTTCACGCGAAAGCCGCTCGAGCTCACGCGCTGCTTTGCGTGTTTCGTCAATCATTTCCTGCTGCTGGCGTTGATTGCTTGCGGAGCCGTTTGCAGGACCCTGCTGCATGCGCCGTCGTTGTTCTTCGAGGGCTGCTTGCTGCCGGCGCGCCAACTCTTCGAGACGGCGTTCGGCTTCGCTCTTTTGCTGTTCAGCTTGCTGTTGCTGTGCGCGCTGCACGGTCTCGTACTGGTTCTTCATCTTGTCGAGCTCGAGCTCGAACAGACCCGCCAGCTCCTGTTGCTCTCGTTCAGCGCCACTGCCTCCGCCGCCACCATTCTGATTGCCAAACGCGACTTGAACTTCACGAAAGATCGCATCGGCCGCGAGCAACCGTTGCAGTGCGCGTTGCTCGGGCGGCAGTGCGTCTTTGCCGGCTTCTTTTCTGAGCGGCGGCGGCGCGCCTTCCATTTCCTTCGCCGCTTGTCGCAGGTGCTCGGCCATCTCGGTGACTTGCTTTTGATCGGTATCTCCCAGGCGACGGCCCATGCGATCGAGAAACTCGAGCGTGTCAGTACGCAGTTTTTCCTGGCCGTCAGCGACCGCCTCGTAACCGTCTTTTCGTTCATGATCTGTGTACTTGTCGCCTTCGCGCATCAGCCGGTGCGTAGCAGCGATCAGGTCTTTCTGCCGACGCGATAAGGCGTTCTGATCCTGGTCGCCGCTCTGACCGCCACCACCGCCCCCTTGTTGCGACTGCTTGAACTCTAGCTCGAAAGGCTTTACTTCGATGAAGTAAATGTCGCTCGTCGATTCATTGGCCGCATCGCGCGCCTTCGCGTAATAGGAGATGAAGTCGCCGGGCTTCAGATTGTATTCCTCGAGGAAGAACGTGTACGCGCCACTCAACGAACGCGCCGATTCGCGCGTCAGTTGTTGGAGGTTGACTGTCTTTTCTGCGCCGCCGTTGACGGAGAAGTGCAGATCCATCGACACGACGCCGTAATCATCTTCAGCACGCGCCTGGGTAAAGACTTCTTCCAGGTTCGTGGCTTTTTTATCGCGCCCCGGTTTGTCGAAAGAGATCACCGGCGGCTGGTCGCTGAGCACGGAGACGTCGTATTCGTTTGAGCCGCGATAAGCTTCGCCATCGAGACTGACGAGCTCGATGTAATAGCTCGTGTCGCCCGAGACAGTTAACTGTCCGACGAAGTCAGACCCGTTTAATTGCATGTCTGTCTTCTTGCCGTCAGCAAACACGATGCGCGCGGCGCGCACTTTCCCCGAGAGCTTCGCCGTAATGGTCGCCACTGTTCCTTTGAGCGCCGCGATATCGCCGCCGTCTTCGACGGTCTTCGTTGGCAGATTTGTGAACGCAGGAAAGTTGAGACTGAGATCGAGTTGTTTGACGTACGGCAGATCGACGACGTTCAACTTGAATACATCAGAGCGAACGTTGTTTGACTCGACAAAATATTCCATCGAGTCCTGGATGTTGAAAATCGAGAAGCGAAAGTCAGTCTTAGCTTTCGCAGGTTCCATGACCTGGCCCTGGAAATCCGCTTTTGAACCGACCGGACGAGCGAAGATGGTGACCTGCTGCGCGTCGAAGTTAATGAGGGTCGCGATGATGTCCTGATCGGAGCCTTTCGGAACGCGTGCGGTGCCCGGCCGGACCTTGATGCTCATCGCGTTGGTTGAAGCGGCGAGTGTGGTCGGTGTTACCAGTTGCGCGACCCCTTGAGAAATCTCCTTTGGTCCCCATTTCAAAACACCGGCGAAGATGAGCAGGCTGGCGAGCGCCGCGCCGCCGTAAAACAGTAAGCGCGAACGGCGGATCACATTTCCGAGGTCCAGCATCGCGGAGACGCTGTTTGCGTCCTGATTGAGGCGATGCATGATCGCGGGTGAAATGTGTGAGTCGTTGTTTGAGTATTCAACCGCAGTGACCAGGCGATCCTCGGCGCTGGGATGATGTTCTTCAATCAGCCGCGCGAGGCGCGCGTCGCTGATACGGCGCATGAGTGGACGAAGCAAAGCGAAGTAGATCGTGGCGAGCACCATGAGCAGCGCGCCGATGCGCAGCGTAATCAGTGCGCCTCCGTTGTAGCGGTAACGGTGTGCGGCCCAGCCTGTCAGTAACACCAGAGCAGCAACAACGCCAACCGTAATGGCCACGCCCCGCAGCGAAAGCAGAAGCTGTCGCCGTGCACGCGCCCGCCTTAGTAGATTATTTAAGAGATTCGTTTCAGAGCTCATAACGTCTACCTTTTAATTAGCCACAGATGAACACGGATTACACTGATTAATTCTGATCTGTGTTCATCTGCGTTAATCTGTGGCTCAACCTATCATCTTCACCATCTTCGTACGTCGCGCCAGGAATGACTCCAGCAACAGCAACAGCAGCGCGACCAGCAGCAACAACCACCAAACTCTTTGCCGTCCCTCGACTTCCTCATTGCTCAACAATCGATTCGCACTGCTGCCTTCGGCACTTCCGGCGCCGCCCGTCACCCCAGCCACAAACTCGCCGAAGTTTAACTTCGTAAAATCACCTTCGGCCCCGTCGACGTTCACTCCCGCGAATCCCGGTGCGCCGCTGTAACGCAAACGATAAAAACCCGGCTCACGCGCGGTGACCAAAAGATCGCCATCAGGTGTCACACGTGTTTCAGACAGTCTCGCACCACTGGGGGTATCAATCGCAGGTGGCGCTGCCTCCTGGCGCTTCGCGACCGTGAAGGTTTGCCCCAGCCCATACCATGCGTTCTCTTCATGGGTACCCGCATAACGGACCATCTGATGAATGAACGGCAGATACAACGGCGTGAGCGGCAGATCGTTCCAGCTCGGTCCCAACGACGACGTGAACAAAAGCACGCGTCCCTTGCCGGTCCGGCCCTCAAGCAGCGCGGGACTCCCATCTTCAAAGCGCGCCAGCACTGCTGTGTTCGCCTTCGGCTCAGAACGGAAATAACCAATGACATTAGCCCCAGCGAGCCGGCCGCTCGACTGGAACACTTCGAAGATCGGATGATCAAATTTCACTTCGGTGATGGCGACGCTCTCGCCGGCCTTCGTCTGTACCGGCTCACGCAACGTCGCGGGCAAGACCTGCTGAAGTGACGCGTTGAGGGTGTCAGCCTGTGTGCGTGGCCCAGTTGAAACGATCATCTGCCCGCCATTATTTACAAACCTCACGAGCGTATCGGCCAGTGTTGATGGAATCGGTCCGGTATCGTTCAAAACCACCAGGGCGTAATCGGGAATGCTGGCCGGATCCACCGAGCCGGCGCTCTTCAGAGTAAACATAAACGGCAGATCATCGTCGGTTGTAAGCGCGCTTTGCAGATGCAGACTGTCGCTGCGTCCGCGCGAAGCGCCTTCGATAATCAGCGCCTTCGCCGGAGTCTCACGCCGCATCGTGAAGTAAAAGCGGTTATCCGGAGCGAAGTCGCTGCTAATCACGTCGATGGTGCAGCGATTGGCGCCTTCGTTGAGATTGAAGCCGTTGAACTCAACTACACGAGAGTCACGGCTGTTCAGACTAATGTCGCGCTTCTCGATCGTCTGATCGTTGATTTGAAAGTCGACTTGCACGTGGTCCCTGGGAGTGTCGCTGAAGTTACTGACGTGCACCACGAGATTGTCGAGGTATTTTTGTCCATACACCGCACCCCGCGCTTCGACATTCGTGATCGCGACGTTTGGTGGCGGAGTGTTGCCGCCGACGTCAAGCGTGGTGAACTGAGTATTGTTCGCGAGTTTGAAAGTCGCACTCGCCTGTGTCCAGCCCGGCGCCTGAAAGTCTGAGATCATCACGATGCGCTTCGGACCAGTAGTTTCGACTTCGCTCAACAACGACTCAGCACCGCGCAGTGCCTGCTCGTAATCGGTGCCGTCCCAGCCTGCCGTCAGGCTCTCGATACCGGCGCGCACTCTATTTTTATCGGTCAGGAACCGATTCAGAACGGTGTAGCGTTTATCGAAACTCACCAGGGAGATTTGTTCGTTGGTTCGCGCGTCGTCAAGCGTAGCTTCAGCGCGGCGTTGAGCTTCAGCAAACAATCCTTCACGACGCATGCTCAGCGAGTTGTCGATCAAGAGCACAGTCGCTCCCGCGGCGCTGTTGTCTTTGGCCGCACTGCCGCCGCTGAAGAACGGCCGCGTGAACGCAATTACGATCAGAAGAATTGCCAGACAGCGCAGCAGCATCAGCAACACGTTGTGCAGTGTGCGCCGGCGGATCGTCCGTTGCGGAACTTGCCTGAGAAAAACAAGCGCGGGGAACTGGACGCGGCGCGCACGTGTGCGCCGCACGAGATGCACGAGAATGGGCGCCGCGAGCGCCGCGACGCCAAGAAAGAATAAAGGCGTCAGGAACGACATAAAACTAAACTACTTTCCGGCGCGACGGGAGAGGAACGAGAACAGCGCAAAATCCAGCGGCTGTTTCGTTGTCAGCATTTCATAGTCGACATTGTTTGCGCTCGTGCAACGTCGCATCTCTTCGACGTGCTTGCGCATTCGGTCGCGATAACCGCTCCGCACGACGTCCGGCAGTACGGGCATCTGCTCCTGCGTCTCCGCGTCTTCCAGCAACAACACCGGATCGGTGAAATCGAAGTCAAGCTCGTTTTGATCGAGCACCTGGAAGGCGACCAGGTCGTGACCTCTGAAACGCAGATGCTGAAACGCTTCCTGCAAACGATCGGGTTGATCGTAGAAGTCGGAAATAATCACGACGATG
>Ga0068859_100008727_pt1 | contig 10240 bp, 10 predicted proteins | sample KBSSwiS22_FD_66585 | JGI IMG/M metagenome (GOLD analysis project Ga0068859, IMG submission 66585) | Switchgrass rhizosphere microbial communities from Kellogg Biological Station, Michigan, USA - KBS Switchgrass S2-2 | ecosystem: Host-associated > Plants > Roots > Rhizosphere > Soil ...
GGCATCACCATCAGGTCGGTAATCCCCCGCACGCCCTGCTGCAGCACTTCGTCCGCCATTTTGAACGCTTCCTTGAAGGTCGTGTTCGGATTGGCGATCAGGAACAGGTTTTGGTTGGGAATGACGATCAGCGTATCGACATGCTTCTGCAGCTCCTCGATGCCGGCATCGGCGGAGCGCATGCGGCGGTTGCCTTCGAAGCTGAACGGCTTGGTGACCACACCGACAGTCAGGATGCCGCGGTCGCGCGCCGCCTTGGCGATGACCGGGGCCGCGCCGGTGCCGGTGCCGCCCCCCATGCCGGCCGCGATGAAGCACATATGCGCACCTTCCAGCGCACGCTCGATCTGATCGAAGGTTTCCTCGGCTGCAGCGCGCCCGATTTCTGGACGTGAGCCGGCGCCCAGCCCTTGGGTGATCTTGAGGCCGAGCTGAATGCGCCGGTCTGCGGCGCTGGCGTTGAGCGCCTGTGCGTCGGTGTTGGCGACGATAAACTCTACGCCCTGGACATCGGAAGCGATCATGTTGGCGATCGCATTCCCTCCGGCCCCACCGACGCCGATGACGCTGATCCGTGGCTTCAACTCATCGACTTCAGGACGGATGAACTCGATCGTCATGAATACTCTCCCCAGCGGGTGCCCCGAGCCCGGCCTACCGGATATGGTATCCCGAGCATCACTGGCCCGAATCTTGCCCTAAGGGAATCAAGGACGCACGCAAAAAGTTAACCGCGCCGTCATTTTCCTGGGGAAAATTCTGGTTAATGCGTTCTAGGGCGCGTTTCCTAGCAATAACAGCGATATTCGCGAGGGCATGGACGTGCAGGTCAAGCATCCGCTAAAGCGCCGCCTCGTCGCCAGATACTTCGGACCACAGCATTTGACCTTCTACACACGCTTTACTACCATCATCAACGACGCGCTGGATCAGCTCGTCGCCAGCGGAGACCTGCCCGCCGAGCTAGCTCGTACCGCCATTACGGTGGAACCCCCACGCGATCCCGCCCATGGCGATCTCGCCACCAATGCCGCGATGGTGCTGGCAAAACCTGCCGGTACCAACCCACGCGTGCTGGCAGAGAAGCTTGCCGAGCGGCTCCGGAGCTCAAACGAAATAGAAAAGGCGGAGGTTGCAGGCCCCGGCTTCATTAACCTTCTTTTGCCGAATTCGACTTGGACGGCGGAACTGAAGGAGATCCGTTCGGCGCGCGAAACTTATGGCCGGTCGAAGATGGGGCAGGGGCAGCGGGTCAATGTCGAATATGTCTCGGCCAATCCCACCGGCCCTATGCATATGGGCCATTGCCGCGGTGCTGTCGTCGGCGATGCGCTGGCCGCGCTGTTGGAATATGCCGGCTATAGCGTGACGCGCGAATATTATGTCAACGATGCGGGCGGCCAGGTTGATGTGCTCGCGCGCTCAGTCCATCTCCGCTACCGTGAGGCGCTGGGCGAGGACATCGGCACAATACCGGAAGGGCTGTACCCCGGCGACTATCTTGTCCCGGTGGGCCACGAACTGGCGACTCATTATGGCGATCGTTTCGTCGCGGCCCCGGAAAGCGAGTGGCTCATCCTTTTCCGGACACAGGCTGTGGACGCGATGATGGCGATGATCCGCGCCGATCTCGCGCTGCTTGGTATTCATCATGACCTGTTTTCGTCCGAGGCCGAGTTGCAGGCAGCAGGGAAACCGGAAGCCGCTGAAGCGGCGTTGCGCGCGCGCGATCTGGTGTATGACGGCGTGCTTGAGGCGCCGAAGGGCGAGACGCCGGAAGATTGGGAACCGGTCGAGCTGCCGCTATTCCGATCGACCCGCTATGGCGACGATCAGGATCGTCCGATTCGCAAGTCAAATGGGGCCTGGACCTATTTCGGCGCGGATATGGCCTATCATTATCAGAAAGCGCAGTCTGCCGATCAGCTGATCGACATCTGGGGCGCCGATCATGCCGGCACCGTAAAGCGTATCCAGGCTGCCGTGCAGGCGCTCACCGACGGGCGGGTCCCGCTCGATATCAAGCTCGTCCAGATGGTCCGGCTGCTGCGTGGCGGTGAGCCGATCAAGATGTCGAAACGCGCTGGCAATTTCGTCACGCTCGCGGATGTCGTGCGGGAGGTCGGCAAGGATGTGGTGCGTTTCACCATGCTGACGCGCAGGTCTGACGCGCAGATGGACTTCGATTTTGCCAAGGTGGTGGAAGCGTCGAAGGACAACCCCGTCTTCTACGTTCAATATGCGCATGCCCGGATCCGTTCGCTCCAGCGCAAAGCTGAAGGAGAAGGTCTGTCAGGAGAGGCCGATCTTTCGCTGCTCGATGCGGAGGAGCTGACGCTGGTGAAGCTCGCCGCGCAATTCCCGCGCGTGGTCGAGCAGGCGGCGGCGACGCATGAGCCGCATCGAATCGCCTTCTACCTCTTCGATCTCGCGGCTGCCTTCCATGCCTTGTGGAACAGGGGCAATGACGATCCGGCACGCCGCTTCCTGATTGCGGATCAGCCGGAAATCAGCCGGGCGCGGCTTGCCTTGGCGGATGCGATCGGACAGGTTATCCGGAACGGCCTCGGCGTCATGGGCGTGACGGCGGCGGAGGAGATGCATTGATGTCCGATTTTCAACGGGGGGCTCTGGACGATGACGAGGAGCGCCTGCCCTGGCTCGAGCCCGTCGACGACTATGAAGACGAAGAAGGCATCTCGATCGCGCGTCTGATCGCCGCAGTGGTCGTGGGGCTTGTCGCGCTGGGGCTCGTGATCGGCGGCATCTTCTGGCTGCGTAACCGCGGTCAGTCCGGCGACGGCACGCTCATTGCCGCGCCCGCTGGCCCAATCAAGGAAAAGCCTCCTGAAGCCGGCGGCATGAATGTGGAGGGCGCGGGAGACGTTGCCTATGACGCGAGCGTCGGCAAGGATGTGAATTCCACTATCGACCTGACCGCGCTCCCTGAAGCCCCCGTGGCTGATAACAGCGGAATTCGGCCGGCGCCGTTGCCGCCATCGACATCTCCGCAGCCCTCGACGCCAGCGCCCGCCATCAAACCGGCGCCGGTTCCGGCAGCAAAATCGGCTCCCGCCGCACCGCAGAAGCAGGCTTCCGCCGTTTTGACTCCGCTCCCCGCGACGGTAACGCCGGAGAAGCCCGTAAAGATGGCGGCGGCAAATCCCGCGCCTGCACCAAAACCTTTGCTGCTCGCGCCGGTAGCATCCTCATCGGGAGGCGGTTCGATCCAGCTTGGCGCTTTTTCGAGCCAAGCGCTTGCGAACAAGGCCTGGTCATCGCTGTCGGGACGGTTCGGCTTCCTTTCCGGAATGGAGCATAGCGTGGCAAGCGCAACCATCGGCGGCAAGACGCTCTACCGTTTGCGCGCGAGCGCGGGCAGTCAAGCCTCCTCAACCTGCGCCAAGCTCAAGGTCGCGGGCGAGGCCTGCTCGGTCGTGGATTGAACTGAGCGGTCGTGACGCCACTATTCCTTGGGCTGGCGGGCACGGTCTTGTCGGATGAGGAGCGTGCGCTCTTCCGCGATGTCGAGCCGGCCGGCTATATCCTGTTCAAGCGCAACATCGTCGACCGAACCCAGCTTCGTGCGCTGACGGATGAGCTGCGTTCGCTGGCCGGCCGAGCCGAACTGCCGATTTTGATCGATCAGGAAGGCGGCCGGGTCGCGCGCATGCAGCCGCCGGAATGGCCGGCCTTTCCTGCGGCCGCACGCTTCGATGCCGTCTATGAGGTCGCCCCGGTGAGCGGGATCGAAGCAGCCCGCGCCAATGCCCGCGCGCTCGGGCTGATGCTCGCCGACGTCGGCATTACGGTGGATTGCCTCCCGCTACTGGATGTTCGCCAGCCCGGCGCAAGCGATATCATCGGCGATCGCGCGTTAGGCGCAGAGCCGTTGCGCGTGGCAGCCATGGGGCGCGCAACCATCGAGGGACTATGCGACGCCGGTGTCGTCGGCGTCATCAAGCATATGCCGGGCCATGGCCGCGCGCTCGTCGACAGTCATCTTGACCTGCCGGTCGTGGAGGCAAGCCTGGACGAGCTGGAGACGGATCTCGCCCCATTCAAGGCGCTCAAATGGGCGCCGATGGCGATGACCGCGCATGTCGTCTATACCGCTTGGGATGGCGAGAATTGCGCCACGCTTTCAGCGAAGATCATTTCCGAAGTGATCCGCAACGGTATTGGCTTTGATGGTTTGCTGATGTCGGATGATCTCGGCATGCATGCGCTAAAGGGCGATTTCGGCGCTCGCGCCAGTGGCGCGTTAAAAGCCGGCTGCGATATCGCCCTCCATTGTTCAGGCGATCTGGCGGAAATGAAAGCCTGCACAGCCGCCGTCACCGAGATAAGCGCACAATCCCGTGCGCGGCTGGATCGGGCGATGGCGACGATTGCCGAGCGCGCGAAACTGCCACCGCTCGATCAGCTTATGGCCAAGCGTGACGCGCTCTTCGCGGCCACCGAAGCTTAGCATCCGGGCCGCTGGTTGGCATCCTCATCAAGGCCGATGCAGCAGGGGCAAGATACTGCCATAATCGTCCGTCCAGGGCTTGAACCCCGGCTTCGGCTGCAGCGCCGTCCATTCGAGCGTCGGATCATAGCCGGTCAACTGCCTGAGCCTTCCGGGCGACTTGGCAAAGGCCACCCAGATCGAATGGCTGACCCTATAGTCTTCGGCGTCACGCGGCGCAGGATCATAGTTCCGGACGGCCGCGCTCCAGCCGCCGTCAAGCGCTGCCGCCGCCAGCACTGGCCTCAAGTCCACATAGCGATTGGAGATGTGAAACAGCAGCAAGCCTTGCGAGGACAGCACCCGGCCATAGTTGGCGATCGCCTCCCGTGTCAGCAGGTGCATCGGGATCGAGTCCGAGGAGAAGGCGTCAATCACCAGCAGATCGTGCGAAGCGTTCGGCTCATGCGCAAGCGTGAGCCGGGCATCTCCGACCGCGATGTCGGCATGCGGCAGGCAGCGCGAGAGGAATGTGAACTGTTTGGGATTGCGTGCAATGCCGACGATCGCGGGATCGATCTCGTAGAAGCGCCAATCCTGATCCGGCTTGGCATAACAGGCAAGCGTGCCCGCCCCGAGGCCGACCGCGCCGATACGCCCGCCGGTGCCGAACATGGCGGGTGTAGCTTGCATCGCAATGCCGACGCCCGATTTAGGCGCATAATAGCTCGTAGGATAGGTCTCCAACCCCTTGGCCAGCAATTGAAAACCGTGGGTGGTCGTGCCATGCATCAACATCCGCGCGTTGCCGCTGTTGCTGACCGTATAGATGCCGAAATAGCTGCGCGTGCGCGTGTCACCCGTCATCGACATCGCGATGTTGGTCCATCCGCCGAGGCCGAGCAGCAGCAGCGCGACCAACGCGGCAAACAAAATACGATGGGCGAGCGCCGCCCGGGCAAGCAGTGCGAGCGCGACCAGCACTGCCGCTTTCAGCGCGAGCGACGGCGTGAAAAACAACATGCCGCCAGCGAAGCAGGAAAGCAGGACGCCACCCACTGTCATCCAGCGCCTTTGACGGGACGTCAGCGGCCTGGCGTCAGCCCGCATGGGCATCAGCAAGGCCGCGGCGACGACTAGGATTGGGAATTCATAGAGCGAGTCGAAAATGGCGGGCGCGATCAATCCGCAGAAGAGACCGCCCAGCACGCCGCCGGCGGACATGCAAAGATAAAAGTCGGTCAAATGCGCCGGATCGGGCCGCAGCCGGTAGAGCCGGTGATGCAGCGCGATCGATGTTCCGAAGAGCAGCAGGAGATCGGCGGCGATGGAGGGCCCCATGCTGAAATATTGCCCGCTGCCTCCCATCGCGCCCGCTACGATCAGAATGAGCGGCAGGGCCCAGCCTACGACGCGTGCGAGGCGGTCCCGGCTGGAAAAGGCGATCGAAAAGCTGAGCAGGTAGAGTCCCAGCGGGATCACCCAGATCAGCGGCATCGCAATGATGTCGGTGGTGAGATGCGTCGTGACCGCGAGGATCATCCCTGACGGTACTGCCGCCAATGCAATCCAGAGCAAACGCTGTGACAAATTCAGCGGCGCGCCCGCGTTACCGGATGAGCTTTCGACGGTTTGGCATTTCGAAAATTCGGTCGGCAGCGACTGAAGGTGAAGGAAATAGCCGCATGCCGCGACCATCGCGATCAGCAATGCATAGCCGATCGACCATGACATGCTTTGCCAGGCCAGCGGCAGCAGCGGCTCGACCACCAACGGATAGGCGATCAGGCCGCCGAAGCTGCCGAGGTTCGAGGCGATATAGAGCGCGTAAGGATTCCGATCCCCGAACTGCGCCGCGGCCCAGCGCTGCAGCAGCGGTGCCTGTGCCGAGACGACGAAGAAGAGCGGCCCGACAGAAGACAGCAGCAGCCATGGCACCCAGATCAGCGGCGATGCGTCCGCTGGCAGGCTGAAGCCGCCGAGCCCCAGCGGCAGCCATAGCGCGGCGAGGAGTAGAAATATGACATGGACAATCGCCTGCCGTCGGAGCGCGAAACGTGCCAGCAGATGCGCATAGCTATAGCCCGCCAACAGCAGAGCCTGATAAACCAGCATCGCGCTGTTCCACACCGCCGGGGTGCCCCCCAGGCGCGGCAGCGCCATGCGCGCCACCATCGGTTGCATCAGGAACAAGAGGAATGATCCTGCGAAGATCGTCGCGACGAACAGCGGCCGCGCCTCTGCGCGCCGTCGGGGCAATGCGAGTGCTGCCGTGGCCATGCCACAGCCGTAGCGGATCGCGGCTTTAAAGAAGGTTAATCGCTGGTAACGGCCCGGCTGCCTCGCGCTGGAGGAGAAAAGGATGGCCCGCAGCTCCGCAAACTTTCCTCGCAGCTATGGATGTGCCACAGTGAACGCATGACCCGGTGCGGAAATTCCCTAGCTTTGCATCAACTGTTCATGCAGCCTCGCGCCCGCCGCGAATTGATCCCGTCATGCCCTTCAGCATCAGATCGATCGCGCCTTTCCCGGCGAAAGCTATGATCGTGGACGGCTCCGTAATTCCCTTTGAGGAGGACATTCCTGCCCACCCTCCGGAAACGCTGACGCTGGCGCTCGATGGATGGGAAGGGCCGCTCGATCTGCTGCTGATGCTCGCGCGCAGTCAGAAGGTCGACCTGCGCGAAATCTCGATTCTCGCGCTAGTCGAGCAATATCTCGCCTTCATCGAGGACGCGAAGGCGCTGCGGTTGGAGATCGCAGCGGATTATCTCGTCATGGCCGCCTGGCTCGCTTATTTGAAGTCCTGCCTGCTGTTACCGCGCGAAGCGCAGCCCGATCCCGATCCCGAGGAATTGGCGTTGCGGCTCCAGCTTCGCCTGCAACGGCTCGATGCCATGCGCGAGGCAGGCGCGCGACTGATGGCGCGGGATCGCATCGGTCGCGACGTATTTCTCCGCGGCGCGCCCGAGGGTCTGCGGCTCGTTCGCAAAGCGGCATGGCAAGACGATCTTTATGATCTGATCGCGGCCTATGGCGCGGTGCAGGCACGCTCGCAGCCGGTGATCCACATGATCCAGCGGCGGCCGGTCCTCACATTGGAACATGCCCTTGAGCGGATCGAGAAAATGCTCGGCCTCAGCCTTGATTGGTTTGAGCTTGAGGATTTTCTGCCGCAATCTCCGGACCCGGCTTATCGACGTTCGGCTTTGGCATCGAGCTTCGTCGCCTCATTGGAACTGGCCCGGCTTGGCAAGGCGGAACTCGAGCAGGAGGAAATTTTCGGCCCATTGATGGTAAGGGCTGCCCGATCTTGACCGAAGCGTCCGATGATCTTGCCCGCGCGATCGAGGCGGCGCTGTTCGCGGCTGAGGGGCCATTATCGCCGGCCGAGCTGGCGACCATTCTCGGCAGCGATGCCGATCTGGAGCCCGTGCTCGAACAGGTCGCAGGCGATTATGCCGGCCGAGGCGTAAACCTCGTCGAGCGGGGCGGGCGCTGGCATTTCCAGACCGCCCCCGATCTGGCGCATATTTTGCGCCGCACGCGCGAGGACCCGCGCAAGCTCAGCCGCGCCGCGATCGAGACAATGGCCATCATCGCCTATCATGAGCCCGTCAGCCGCGCTGAAATCGAGGCAATCCGCGGCGTCCAGATTTCGAAAGGCACGCTTGACGTGTTGATGGAGGCTGGATGGATCCGCCCGGCTGGACGGCGTGAAGCCCCTGGTCGTCCCCTTACTTTTGCGACCACCAAGGGATTTCTCGATCATTTTGGCCTGCAAAGCCGCCGGGATTTGCCCGGCCTCGACGATCTGCGCGCCGCCGGTTTGCTGGATCCGGTGGATACCGCATTGGAGCAAATGGACGTCGAGGTGGAAACTGCGGAGCCGGACGCCTAGATAGGGGTAAGATCGAGGAGATTCGAAATGGGTGGACTGAGCATCTGGCACTGGCTGGTGGTCGGCGTCGTGGTGATGCTGCTGTTCGGCAAGGGTCGTTTTTCCGACCTGATGGGCGATGTCGCGAAGGGCATAAAAAGCTTCAAAAAGGGCATGGCTGAAGACGATACGCCCGCCGCGCCGCAACCGATGCCCCGCCTGCAGAACCAGCCGAGCATCGAGCCCAACCGGGACCCGCATCTTCAGCCGATGCAGGACGATCGGCCGCATAGCTGATCAGCAGCTGCGCTGAGCAATGCTGGATATTGCGCCCTCCGAACTGCTGCTGGTTGCGCTTGTCGCGCTGGTGGTGATCGGTCCCAAGGATCTGCCACGTGTGATGCGGACGGTTGGTCACTGGGTCGGTCGGGCGCGTGGCATGGCGCGGCACTTCCGTGCCGGCTTCGATGAGATGGTCCGCCAGTCGGAGCTTGAGGAGATGGAGCGCAAATGGGCCGCGGAAAATGCCCGGATCATGGCTGAGCACCCCGCCGAGCTCGAGATTTCCGCAACGACCATAACGGCTGGCACTCCCGCGGACCATGAGGCAAAGCTCCCGCCGCCTCCATGATCAACGATATCGATGAAACACGCGCGCCGCTGCTCGATCATTTGCTGGAGCTGCGGCGAAGGCTCTTATGGTCGATCGCTGCGCTGGCGGTTGCCTTCGGCATCTGCCTTTACTTCGCGCGGCCGATCTTCGCCTTCCTCGTTCAGCCGCTCGTGAGGGCAGGGCAGGGCAAGATCATCTACACCCAGATCTTCGAAGCCTTTTTCGTGGAGATAAAGGTCGCCTTTTTCGCGGCTGTAATGCTCGCATTTCCCGTCATCGCCAATCAGCTCTGGCAGTTCGTGGCACCGGGGCTGTATCGCAGCGAAAAGCAAGCGTTGCTGCCCTTCCTCTGGGCGACGCCCATATTGTTTCTCTCCGGCGCGGCCCTGGCCTATTATGTGGCCATTCCCGTCGCCCTTCACTTTCTGCTGGGCTTTCAGGGGAATCTCGGCGGCATCCAGCAAGAGGCGCTTCCTGCGGTTGGAAATTATCTCAGTTTCGTGATGCAGTTTCTGTTTGGCTTCGGATTGGCGTTCCTTTTGCCAGTGCTGCTGATGCTGCTGGAGCGCGCTGGGATTATAACCCGTAGACAACTCATAACGGGCAGGAGGTACGCAATCGTGGGCGCGTTTGCGGTGGCTGCCGTGCTCACCCCGCCTGACATCGGTTCGCAATTGCTGCTCGCGATCCCGTTAATGATCCTTTACGAACTCGCCATCATCGGAATTTGGTTCACCGAACGCAAACGCAAGGTCGAGGCAAGGGCGCTGCCCTGAGGCAGCGCCCGGCGCATTATTTTGTTTCCTGCGCTGTGTTAGAGATCGCTTTGCCCGCCGAGGACATGTCCTTGCCAGCGCCTTCGACCGTGTTGCACGCCGCGGCGAATAGGCCGGTTGAAACCATCGCGAGGGTAAGAATCTTGCGGATCATATCATTTGTTCCCTTTGCTGTCGCCCATGGGGACGCGGCTGAACAATGCAGTGAGTTCTACAAGGTTCCGCATATTGTGTTGCGCAGTGGCACCGCCCCCAAAATGTTGAGGGCCCGGCCAGTCGCCCTGGGGGGAGAGCGTCTGGCCGGGCCCATGGATTGGATAGCGAGAGCGGGGGGGCAAGAAGATCACTATCCGACGCTATGAACGTGCGCGGCTTAAACTGGTTCCAAGCCGCCCAAATTTTTTTGAGACTTTTTAAAGAGGGCTTTATGCCGTGAGGATCGCGATCTCGATTGAATAGCGGCCGTGCGCGATATCATGTTGGAGAGGCGCGCGCAGCTGGCGAGCCAGTCCGCCGGCGAC
>Ga0068859_100008731_pt1 | contig 10239 bp, 1 predicted proteins | sample KBSSwiS22_FD_66585 | JGI IMG/M metagenome (GOLD analysis project Ga0068859, IMG submission 66585) | Switchgrass rhizosphere microbial communities from Kellogg Biological Station, Michigan, USA - KBS Switchgrass S2-2 | ecosystem: Host-associated > Plants > Roots > Rhizosphere > Soil ...
ATCCATACCGACTGGCTCCACGAAGGTGACAACGAGATCGCGTTCCTTCCGAGCGACACGGCCCTCCCTTACGAGGTGCGCGAGATCCGCCTGCTCGTGGAGCTGGACACCGGCACCAACTCGGTCGAGCTGGCGACCACCCCCGAGACGCCCGACATGTCCCGGGGCGTCAGCCCCGCGGTGGACGGCGAGCTGGCGACGCCGTGGACGCCCATACCCGCCGGCGCATCGCCGGGGACGCGCTCCACGCTGACCCTCTCCCTCGACCGCGCCGTCGAGCCGGTCTCGCTCGGCCTCGTCTTGAAGTCGGTCCCCTCGGGGTCGATCCAGGTGCAGGCGATCGACGACGCCGGAGCGGTGCGCACCGTCGCGATGCGCGGCGGCGCCGAGCTGCGGGCCGGTTGGAACCTCCTCCCGCTGGATCCGGGAGCTTCGGCGTCGCAGCTGCGGATCGTGCTGGAGGCGGGAGCCGGCGGCGCCTGGGAGCCCCTCGAGATCGTGCCGCTGGGAAGCGGCATCGGCGGGCGCGGCGAGCCGCCGTCGATGACGATCGTCTGGCCGTATCAGGGAGAGTTCGCGAATCGCGAGGCCGTCATCCGCGGCTTCGTCACGCCCGATCCCACCGGTCTTCCCGTGCGCGTGACGATCGGCCCCGCGGTCTTCGAGACCGTGGACGGCTCGTTCGGCACGACCGTCTCCAAGGACGACGTCGGCTTCTTCGACGACGCCGACGACGCGCCCTGGTCGGTCGGCCTCCAGGCGGTCTACGCCAGCGGACGCACGCTCACACGCACGGTGCGCCTGACGAGGGCGTCCGAAGGGCCGCACTCCATCGACGGCCAGCTCCTGGGCGCGCGGACGTTCTCCGTGTCGCCGGGCCAGGGGAAGAAGATCCGGCACGACGGCGCCGAGCTCGATCTCGAGGCGGGATCGGTGGACCGGCCGAAGGATCTGAAGATCACCCCGCTCCGGGACGAAGACCTTCCCGCGCTCGATCCCGGCATGACCAACGTCACGAAGGGCCCGCGCCGGGGCTACCGCTTCGAGCCGCACGGGACGCGCTTCGCCAAGCAGATCCGCATGGCGATCCCCTACGACCCCTCGCTCCTGCCGAACGGGATGACCGAGAACGACGTCCGCACGTTCTACTTCGACGACCAGGCCGGCCGGTGGGTCGCGCTCGATCGCGTCACGGCCGATGCCGCGGCGCAGTCGGTCGTCAGCCTCACCGACCACTTCACCGACATGATCAACGCGACGCTCTCGCTCCCCGATCATCCGGAGCCGTTCAACGAGGACCCGACCACCTTCGGCAAGGTCAAGCCCGCGGAGCCCGGGGATCGCATCACGCTCATCGAGCCGCCGAAGGCGTCGAGCAACGGCGAGGCCCACGTCTCCTACCGCTTCGACCTGCCCCCGGGGCGGCGCGGGATGCGACCGGACCTCGCGATCTCCTACGCCTCCGCCGACGGGAACGGCTGGCTCGGCGTCGGCTGGAACCTGGCGCCGGAGAGCGTCGCCGTCGATACGCGATGGGGCGTTCCCCGGTTCGACGCCGGATACGAGACCGAGACCTACACGCTGCGGGGCGAGCAGATGACGCCGCTCGCCCACCGGGAGGCTCTCGTCGCGCGGGCGGCCGAGAAGACGTTCCACCTGAGGAGAGAGGGAGCGTTCGAGCGGATCGTGCGGCACGGCGACGGGCCGCAGGCGTACACCTGGGAGGCGACGGACAAGTTCGGGGTGACCTCGATCTTCGGCGGCTCGTCCGAGACCGTCCTCGCCGACGATCAAGGGCGCATCGTGCGGTGGTTCCTGAGCGAGAGGCGCGACCTCCACGGCAACGGCATCCACTACACCTACGCGCACGTGGACGACACGGGGCTGCCGGCCGGGACGGTGCCCGGGCGTCAGGTCTACCTCCAGAGCATCGACTACACGACGTCCGCGGGATCGTCCGGCGCGTACGCGGTCCGGTTCGTCCGCGACGCCGAGCTCGGCGAGCCGAAGCGTCCCGACGTGCAGATCGACGCGCGCGGCGGCTTCAAGGCCGTGACCTCTCAGCTCCTGCGCCGCGTGGACGTCACCTTCCTCGGAGCACCGGTCCGCTCGTGGGAGCTGCGCTACACACGGGGTGCGTTCGAGAAGACCCTCCTCGAGTCGATCACGCAGCGGGGGAGCGACGGCTCGGAGCTCGCGACCCACCGCTTCACGTACCACGACGACGTCCGCACGGCGGGCGGGTATCTCGGCTTCGCTCCGGTGGAGACGTGGAACACGGGCTCGGACGACGTGCGATCGACCGCGATCGATGCGATCGCCTCGATCGCGGGCTCCGACGCGGGCCGGGCGACCGCGCTCTCCGGCTACGAGACGGTCCACGCCGGCGGGCACCTCTACGTGGGGTTCAACGAGACGAGCCCGACCAAGACGGGATCGATCGGCGGCAAGGTCGGGTTCGCCGGCACGGTCAGCTCCGACTCCCTGCTCGCGCTGATCGATCTCAACGGCGACGGCCTGCCCGACAAGGTGTTCAAGACGTCGTCGGGAGTCTCGTTCCGGATGAACCGCTCCGGTCCCCACGGAACCACCGTGTTCGGGCCCGCCGTGCCGGTGGACACGCTCCCGGCGATCTCCCGTGAGACCTCGACCACCGTGTCGGCGGGTTTCGAGTCGTACGTCGGCGGCGTCTCGGTCGTCGACAACGTGGCGACCGGGATCTCGACCGGGCGCGTCTACATCTCCGACGTCAACGGCGACGGGCTCCCCGACCTCGTGGACGGCGGCACCGTCCTCTTCAATCACTTGGACGCCAACGGTGTTCCGACCTTCGACCCGAACAGCGCGACGTCTCCGGTTCCGGTCGGACCGGGAACCGTCGATGGCGGGATGGCTCCCGACTACGGTCCCCAGGAGGACCTCATCCGCGGTGCGTCGCCGCTCCACGACACGCTGCGCCGGTGGGTGGCGCCGTATCCGGGACAGGTGAGCGTGACGGGCGACGTCCAGCTCGTCGCCCCGGCGAGCCCTTCGGCGTCCGACGACGGCGTGCGCGTCGCGATCCAGCACGCCGGGACCGAGCTCTGGTCCCAGACGATCGCCGCCGGCGACGCGACGGCGTACACGCCGACGGGCGTGGACGCGATCGACGTCGCCAAGGGGGACGCGATCTACTTCCGCGTCCAGTCCGGGGTGGAGGGCTCGCACGACGTGGTGACGTGGGATCCGGAGATCGTGTACGTCGGGGCCCCCTCGCAGCTCGACGCCAACAATCTCAACCCGTGGCGCGCGAAGGCAAGCGAGGACTTCGTCCTCGCCGGCCGGCCGAAGATCAACGTGAAGATGCCCTTCACCGGGCGCGTGCGGCTCGTCGGGGATGTCGAGAAATTGGGCACGACGACGGACGACGTGCAGCTCCTCGTGCTGCGGCAAGGGGTGCCGGTCCACTCCGACGTCTTGAATTGGGACGACGCGGGGACGATGCCGACCGGTGTGGCCTTCGACGTCCAGCAGGACGACATCGTCCAGCTCCGCGTGAAGGTGGACTCCCCGATCGACCTGCGGCAGATCCAGTGGACGCCGTCGATGTTCTACCTCGCCCCGCCCGACGCCCCCGCCCTTCCGAGCCACACGGTGGACGGAACGACGGTGACGATCGACCGGGTCGTGGACGAGGACGGAAATCCGCTCATCCAGCTCCACCCGCCGTACGACATCGACTTCTATCCGGAGGACGGTCTCACCGCACCGCAGGCCCCCTGGGTCGCGGACGACGACGACACGGTGACGGTCAGCTCGCACCTCGTCGCCGCACCCGGGGCCACCGGGATCGTCTTCATGACCGCGAAGCGGCGAGGGGAGCTCGTCGCCAAGCGGACGATCTTCATCGTGAACGGCGTCGTGCAGAACAAGCAGGTGGACATCGACGTCGAGGACGGCGACGAGATCTTCTTCGATTATTCCTGCTACGACTACAAGCTGGCCACGATGGTCGGCCACCGCGTGATCGAGGTGGACGGCGACTCGGTCCCGAGCGCGTTCCACACGACCTCGCAGCAGGGCGTCTTCCCCCTGGGCTATCGCGGGTGGAGCGTCGCCGGGTACAACGGCAACGCGCCGCGGGACGCGCAGCCGATCGTCGAGTCGGATCTGACCACCGAGTTCACCGAAGACAGCACGGCCGACGCGCGAACGTCCCGGGCTTTTCTGTTCTCTCCGTTCCCCGAGGGGGGGATCTGGCGCGGACCGGAGGACGAGACGTTCGTCGCCGCGGCGAGCGCCGGAAGCTCGCGGCTCGGGACCAACTCGAGCCCGATCCCGGACCTCTCGTCGCCCGGGAGCGCCCCGCCCCGGCTCGGACGCTCGAGCCAGACGGCGGCCTCGATCGGTCTCTCCATCCTCTCCGGCTCCGCGACGGACGGCGGTGGCGGATCGGACCTGGACTTCCTCGACATGAACGGCGACCAGTTCCCGGACGTGGTCGGTCGCGACCGCATCCAGTACTCGCCCGCCCTCGGAGGGCTCGAGAGCGCGAGCCGGGCCGTGGCCGGATTCGAGGTCCCGCGCGCGTCCGAAGCGACCGCCGGGAACCTCGGCGTCGGCGGCAGCCCCGCGAGCTTCACGATGGGATCGCGCGGGCACGTGGACTCCCCCGGCCGCGGCGCCGCGCAGAAGGAGAACGACACCGGGAGCCAGATGGTCAGCCTCGGCCTGTCCGGGAGCCTCGGCTCCGGGAGGTCCTCGGTCCCCGGGGAGCTCGCCGATGTCAACGGTGACGGTCTTCCCGACCGCCTCACCCTGCTCCCGTCCGGCCAGCTCCGCGTCGCCTTCAACTTGGGGTACGCGTTCGCCCCGGCGGAGCCGTGGGGGTTGTCGGCGCTGAACGAGGGCTCGAGCTCCAGCGCCTCGATCGGGCCGAACCTCGGCTTCAACGGCGGCATCTACGACTATGCGGGGGGTGTCTCGCTCGGCGCCAACAGCTCCGAGGTGACGACGACGCTCGCGGACATCAACGGCGACGGCCTCGTCGATCGTCTCCGCCGCGACGGTGACACGCTGCGCGTCGGCCTCAACAAAGGCAACGGCTTCCTCGACGACGTCACGTGGGGCGGAGCACCGCAGGGCGCGTTCGCGAAGAGCTCGGACGCGTCGGTCGGCGGGGGCGCCTACTTCACGATCGGGATCGGGCCGGTGTGCTTCGTCGGCTGCTACGTCATCCTGAACCCCGGCGTGGACGCGTCCACCAGCCTCGCCCGTCAGGAGGCGGCGCTCATCGACGTGGACGGCGACGGCGACGTCGATCACGTGAGCAGCGACGACGACTCCGAGCTCGTCGTGGCCCGCAACACGACCGGGCGCACGAATCTCTTGAAGTCGATCGTCCGTCCGATGGGTGCTTCGATCGACCTCGACTACGCGCGGGACGGGAACACCCCCGACGTGCCCCAGTCTCACTGGGTCCTGTCGCGTGTGGCGATCTCGGACGGCTTGCCCGGGGACGGCGTGGACACCCAGCTCGCGACGATCCGCTACGAGGGCGGCGTGTGGGACCGGCTCGAGCGCGAGTTCCTCGGATTTGGCCGCGTCGTCGAGGAGACGCGCGACGTCAACCAGGGAGAGGCGGTCATCCGCAGACTCACGCGGGACTTCCGCACGGACACGGTCTACGCCCGCGGGCTGCTCGTCCGCGAGCGGCTCGAAGACGGCGCCGGGCGCCCCTTCGTCGAGACCGAGAACACCTTCGAGCTTCGTGACGTGGCGACGAACGCGCCCATCCCCGACCCGAAGAGCACGACCGCGACGGTCTTCCCCGCCCTCGTGCGGACGGATCGCCGTTTCTTCGAGGGCCAGGCGGCGCCGGGCAAGGCGACGTTCTCGACGCAGGAGTTCGACGGGGCGGGCAACGTCGTCCGGATGGTCGACGCCGGCGAGCCCGGTCCCGCGGACGACGTCGAGGCCACCCTCGCGTACGGCAGCTGCGCCGCATCGCACGTTCTCGGGGTTCCGGTCGCGCTCACCGTCCGTGAGAACGGAACCGAGCTGCGACGGCGTGCCGGCGTCCTCGACTGCGCGACGGGAGAGATCACGCGAACCACCGAGTACCTGGCGAACGGGACCGGGGCCGAGACGGTCCTCGACCGGGACGCGTACGGAAACCTCGTGCGTCTCCTGGCGCCGCCGAACCGGAACGGGCAGCGCTACGAGCTCCGTTACGAGCTCGACCCGACCGTCCAGACGTACGTGACGCGGATCACGGACAGCTTCGGCTACACGTCCACGACGATGTTCGACCTCGCCCTGGGCGCGAAGACCGGAACGCGGGACTTGAACGGCCAGCGGACGAGCTTCACGTACGACGTCCACGGCCGCATGACCACGATGCGCGGCCCCTACGACCAGGGAAGCGGCCCCCCGACCGTCGCATTCGCGTACCACCCCGACGCGGCGGTCCCGTGGTCGCTCACGCGGCACCTCGACACGTACCGCAACCCCGCCGATCCGATCGACACCGTCCGGTTCGTCGACGGGTTCGGCCGCGCCGTCCAGGAGAAGAACGACGCGACCGTCTCGGGCGCGGACGTGATGATCGTTTCCGGACGGATCGCCTTCGACGCGCTGGGACGGCCGACCGACCGGTGGCATCCGACCGTCGAGCCGCTCGGCACGCCCGGCGTCTTCCGGAGCACCTACGACACGGTCGCCCCCACGCACACGGACATCGACGTCCAGGACCGGCCGACCAAGGTCACATCACCCGACGGCACCTTCGTCACGAACGTCTACGGCTTCGGCGCCGACCGCGACGGCAGTACGAAGTTCGAGAAGCGAGCCACCGACGAGAACGGCGTCCCGACCTTCCGTTACAGCAACCTTCGCGATCTCGACACCGGCGTAAAGCAGATCAACGGTGCCCAGGAGATCTGGACGAGCTACGCCCACGACGGCTTGAAGCGGCTCGTGCGCATCACGGACGACCGCGGCAACATCACCCGGATCGTCTTCGACAACCTCAACCGCAAAGTCAGCGTCGACAGCCCCGACGAGGGACGCACCGACGACGTGTACGACCTCGCCGGCAACAGGACCTCGCGCGTGACGGCGAACCTGAGGGCCGAAGGGCGCGAGATCCGGTACGAGTACGACTTCACGCGCCTCGCGCGTGTGCTCTACCCGGATTTCCCGGACAACAACGTCACGTACACCTACGGAGGCCCCGGCGCTCCCCTCAATCGTGCCGGCCGCAAGGCGACCATCCTCGATGCGTCCGGGATGCGCGAGCGGAGCTACGGCAAGCTCGGCGAGGTGATCTCGGAGACACGGACGATCACGGCGACCGTCCCGCCCGGTCCCTTCGTGTACCGCACGGACTCCGTCTACGACACGTTCAACCGCCTGCAGCAGCTGGTCTACCCCGACGGCGAGAGGCTCACGTTCGCCTACGACGCGGGCGGCCGGCTGAGGGCCGTCTCGGGCGTGAAGTCCGGGACGACCTACGAGTACGTGAGGCGCCTCGAGTACGACAAGTTCGGCGAGCGCTCGTTCGTCGAGACCGGGAACGGAGCCCGGACGACGTACGCCTACCGGCCCGACAACCGCCGCCTGCAGAATATGATCGGCGTGACGCCCACCGGGGCCTCTTTCCTCAATCTCACGTACGCCTACGACCCCGCGGGGAACGTCCTCGCGCTCACGAACACCGTTCCGGTCGCGACCGGCTCGACCTTCGGGGGCCCGACGCAGCAGACGTTCGTCTACGACGATCTCGACCGCCTCACGCAGAGCTCGGGGACGTACGAATACGCCCCGAACAAGCGCAACAACTATGCGGTCAGCTTCGACTACGACACGATCAACAACATGACGTCACGCAACCAGGTCCACGAGATCGTCCAGCCGGGGGGCTCGACGGTCCGCCAGGGGAAGACCAGCTACGCCTTTGCCTACGCGTATGGGGGCGGGCAGCCGCACGCCGCGACCCACATCGGCGACCGCACCTTCCTCTACGACGCCAACGGCAACCAAGCAGGCTGGGACAACGACCTGAACGGGACGCGCCGCCGCATCGTCTGGGACGAGGAGAACAGGATGCGGAGCCTCTTCGACAACGGACACGAGCTCCGTTACCTCTACGACGACGAGGGCGAGCGTGTGGTCAAGCGCGGTCCGCAGGGCGAGACCGTTTACGTGAACGCCTGGTTCACCGTCCGGAACGGGACGATCGGCACCAAGCACGTATGGGCCGGCCCGACGCGGGTCGCGTCCAAGCTCCTCAAGACGCAGGCGCCCGAGAAGGACCGGTACTTCTACCACGAGGGGCACACCGGCGACGTGAGCTACGTCACCGATGCGGATGGGCGCCTCTACGAGCACCTCGAGTACTTCCCGTTCGGGGAGACCTGGGTGCAGGAGTCCACGAACACGCAGCGGACGCCGTACGCGTTCACCGCGAAGGAGCTCGACGAGGAGTCGGGCCTCTACTACTTCGGCGCGCGCTACCTCGATCCGCGCCTCGGGAGCTTCAACTCCGGCGAGCCGCTCCTGTTCGCCAAGCCCGAGAACGGCCGGGACAACCCCAAGTTCTTGAGCGTCTACTCCTACGCCCACCAGAACCCGGGGCGCTTCGTCGATCCCGACGGCCGCGACGTCATCATCGCCGTCGGCCGCGCGGATCACGGTCCCTACGCCAAGCTTCTGACCGCCGGCTACCCGGCCGCGGCGAGGAGCCTCCAGGCGGATCTCGCCAAGCAGGGGATCAAGGCCACGATCGTGATGCTGCCGGGCGAGAACGCACCGACGACGGCGAGGGACGTGATCGCGAAGGCCGCCGACGGCATCGTCGGGGGAGGAGGAAAGGTCAACGGGCTCGTCTACATCGGTCACGGTGAGACGGACGGCAAGCGCCTGCTCCCGCGCATCAACGAGCAGCTCAAGGTGAAAGACGCCGTAGAGGCCGCGAAGCTCGGCCCGGGCGGAGCCTTCGTCGCCTACGGTTGCCACGTCTCGACCGGCAACGACATCGACGAGCTGCGGAAGAACGGCATCCACGTCTATGCGACGCAACGGTTCACGTGGACCACGTCGGGCGGGCAGGTGGCGGTGGGCGACGAGACGGGGCCCGACAACAAAAAGTACGGGAGGCTCAAGGACCTCGACGCGCTCCAAGAAGTGACGGGCGTCATCGATCCGTCGCAGGCCGGGCTCAAGAAACCGGGGGAGAAAGACCCCACCATCGAGGACTATCTGAAGGCCGCCGAGGGGAAGAAGAACGGCTCGGAGTGATCAGTGCCCGTTACAGACGTCGGCGCAGCTGATGACCTTGGAGCCCGAGACGCACAGCACGTCGCTCGGGCATCCGAGGTCCCGGCACTTGACCGAGGCGCACTTGGGGAGCTTGGCCGAGTAGGCCAAGACGGTCAGGGACGACAGAGCGAGGGCGGCGGCGAGGACGGCGAGGCGACGCTTCATGGAGGACCTCCTGGAGGCCTTCCTATATACCTCAGGGTCCGAGACTGAGGTAGCGCTCTCCGCGATCCGGCAGCATCGTCACGATCGTCTGGCCCCGGCCCAGGCGCCGCGCCAGTTCCGTCGCGGCGAGGACGTTCGCGCCCGACGACACGCCGACGAGCAGGCCCTCCTCGGCGGCGAGACGCTGAGAAAAGGCGAGCGCGTCCGCGGTCTTGATGCGAACGATCTCGTCCACCTCGTCGAGGCGCACGAGCGCCGGAATGAACCCGTCGGCCAGCCCCTGGATGCCGTGCCGGCCAGGGGCGCCGCCGGACATGACGGCGGACTCGTCGGGCTCGACGGCGACGATCCGGCACGCGGCACCCGCGGCGCGCAGCGCGCGTCCCACGCCCATGAGGGTCCCTCCCGTGCCGACCCCCATGACGAAGGCGTCGAGGCGGCCGCCGGTCTGGAGCAGGATCTCCGGTCCGGTCGTGTACTCGTGGCACGCCGGGTTGTCGGGGTTCTCGAACTGGCTCGGGAGGAAGATCGACGCGTCGTCACGGGCGAGCTCGCGCGAGCGCGCGACCGCGTCCTGGATGTGGTGGACCTCGTCGATGAGCGTCAGCTCCGCGCCGAACGAGCGGATCATGGCCCGCCGCTCCTCGCTGACCGTCCTCGGCATCATGATGACGACGCGGTAGCCCTTCGCGGCGCCGACCATCGACAGGGCGATCCCGGTGTTGCCGCTGGTCACCTCGAGGATCGTCATGCCCGGGCGGAGCTCGCCCCGAA
>Ga0068859_100008733_pt1 | contig 10237 bp, 6 predicted proteins | sample KBSSwiS22_FD_66585 | JGI IMG/M metagenome (GOLD analysis project Ga0068859, IMG submission 66585) | Switchgrass rhizosphere microbial communities from Kellogg Biological Station, Michigan, USA - KBS Switchgrass S2-2 | ecosystem: Host-associated > Plants > Roots > Rhizosphere > Soil ...
GCGCAGATCTGGGCGGCGATCATCCCGCCCGATTGAGCACCCTCGCCAGTCGAGACGGGGCAGGCGGGATCGCGACGCGCCGATGCGGCCCGGTGGACCCGTTTTTGGTCGTGACGGTACCTAAATGGGATGGCCGGCCAGACGACACCCCTGCACGAAGACGTCCGATGCTGTCGCCGCGCTGCCTGCAGCCGCGCCGGCAAACCAGCGTTCCCCGCTCTCCTCTCGCGGCGCCGTCTGCCAGGACGCCGCCATCGTTTCGAGGTCTCGGCGGCCCTGTTCTGTCTGGCTCTGCTCGGCGTCGGATGTAAATCCACCAGCGACAACCGTGGGGCCTCGGGCGGCGCCAGCGGCACGGGTGGCACGGGAGGAAAGCCCGGCGCCGGCACCGGCGGCGCGGCCACCGGGGGCGCGAGCGGTACGGGAGGCAAGAACGGGGGCACGGGCGGGGGAACCGGGGGGAATGCGACGGAGGCCTGCACGAACGTCGATCCCTGCGGCGGTGACGTCGTCGGGACCTGGACGGTGACGTCGTCCTGCCTCACGGTGTCGGGCGAGCTCGCGCTCGGCGGGTTCTTTGGGCCGAATTGCCCGTCCGCGCCCATCACGGGGACTCTGGAGGTATCCGGGAGCTGGAGCGCGAAGGCCGACGGGACCTACGTGGACGACACCAGGACCAAGGGGCACGAACGGATCACCCTCGCCGCGCCGTGCCTGATGTTCTCGGGCACCGTGCTCACCTGCGACCAAGTCACCGGCGTCGTCCAAGCCATCGGTTACTCCGAAGTCACCTGCGCGAACGCGCCGGGTGGCGGATGCTCCTGTGACGCGACGCTGGACCAGGCGGGCTCCCTCGGGCGTGTCTCTCCCGATCCGCACACCAGTGGAAATTTCAAGACGAGCAGCGACGTGATCACGAACGACGGCGCGAGCTCGTACGCGTACTGCGTCGCTGGAAACAAGATGACCTGGACGCCGCAGCCCCCCAGCCCGACGATCACCGGCTCGATCGTATTCCAGGGCGGCGCTGCGCCCGGTTCGGGAGGCGCGCCCGGTTCGGGAGGCGCACCTGGCTCGGGAGGCGCACCGGGTTCGGGAGGTGCGAATGGCAGCGCTGGGGAAGGGGGTAAGGCCGGCACCAGTGCCGGCGGGGGCACGGCAGGATCCGCTGGCAAAGCTGGCGCGGGTGGGGCGGCTGCCGGGGCCGGGACGAGCGGCAACGCCGGCGCCGGTGGACCAGGTGGGGCGGCAGCTTCTTCCGAGGGCCCCTGCGACATCTACGCAGCCAGCGGCACGCCCTGCGCCGCCGCGTACAGCACCGTGCGGCGCCTCTCGAGCAAGTACGGGGGGCCGCTCTACCAGGTCCGTGTGGGCGGATCGTCTTCCGGTACGGGAGGGAGCTTCAAAGACATAGGGACCATCGCGGGAGGCGCCTTTGCCGACGGCCCTGCGCAGGACGTCCTTTGTGCGTCGTCGGCCTGCACCATCTCGAAGCTCTACGATCAATCCGGCAAAGGCAATGACCTGACCGTGGCCGGAGCTGGTTGCTACGTGACGACCCCCGATACCGAGTCGGATGCAAAAGGTCGCTCGTTGATGCTGAGTGGCCACAAGGTCTACGCCCTCTACATGGTCTCCAACTCGTCGTTCGGCTCGTCCACGGGCCCCATCCACGACGGCTATCGGAACAACAGCGCCGTCGGGATGCCGATGGGGACAGCAGCCCAAGGAGAATACGAGATCGTCGACGGCAAGCGGGCCAACGCCGGTTGCTGCTGGGACTTCGGGAGCGCCCAGCGCGACAGTTGTTCCACCGGCGGCACCGGCGCGATGAACACCATCTCCTTTGGAGCCAAGTTCGTGTGGGGGACCGGACAAGGCAACGGCCCTTGGTTCATGGGGGACTTCGAGGGCGGCGTGTGGGCCGGAGGCTCGGGTGCTTCGACGGTGCAGAATCCCAGCAACCCCTCCGTCACCTGGGACTATGCCTTTGGGCTCGTCAAGACCGACACCGCGAGCAGCGGTGCGCAATACGCCATCCGGGTGGGGGACGCGCAGACCGGCGGATTGACGACCGCTTACGATGGTAAGGCGCCAGCGATGTGGAACCTGCAGGGGGGCGTGGTCCTGGGCATCGGCGGCGACAACAGCAACACCTCGTACGGGACCTTCTTCGAGGGCGCCATCACCGCCGGCCGGCCTTCCGACGCCACCGACCTGGCCGTCCTCCAGAACGCGCAAGCCGCGGGCTACGGCAAGTAGGCTCCGGATCTAGGGACGGCCGGGAACCGGGCCGTCTTGCCCGGTCGGGCGATGTGCGTCATCATGTTAGACATGAAGACGGCCACGATTCGGAAGGTTCAGCACAATTTGGCCGAGGTCCTGTCGTGGGTCGAGCGTGGCGAGGAAGTTCGGGTCCTACGCAGGAACAAGGTCGTCGCGAAGCTGGTGCCCCCGTTGCCAGGCGTGCCCTCCTCGCCGGACTTCGTGAAGCGCGCAAGGACGATCTGGGGTGCGAAGCCCAAAGGGATCCGACCTAGCGGCCTCGTCTCCGACTCCCGCGGCTCTCGATGATCTATCTCGATACCGGCTGCCTCGTGAAGCTCTACTATCCGGAGCCGGAGAGCGCGCAAGTCGCGGCTCTGGTCGCCGCGCAGCCGATCGTGTACCTCGCTCTTCATGAGCTCGAGTTGCGCAACGCGCTCGAGCTGAAGCTGTTCCGTAAGGAGGGCCGACCGGCGCAGGTTCGCGCGGTCCAAGCGCTCGTCGCGGAAGATCTGAGAGCTGGAACGCTTCATCGTCCGGCTCTCTCATGGGACGACGTCCTCGAAGAGGCCACGACCTTCGCGAGCTCTCACACGCGCAAAGTCGGGTGCCGGTCATTGGATATTCTCCACTGCGCCGCCGCCCGGTTGCTGTCCGCGACGGCCTTCGTCACCACGGATGATCGACAGCGGCGCCTGGCTGCAATCATCGGACTCGCCTGTCCAGAGATTTGAGCCGGGCCGTCGTCACCGCGGCGGCTTGCCCAGCCGCGCCAGGATCTCCGACGAGACGCGGTCCAGCTTCTCGTGCAGGTGCGCGATCTCGAGCTCGGCCTTCAGGTTCACCTCGTACTCGACGTCGCTGCGCACGCGGTCCTTGGCCACCTGGCGGTTCTGGCTGAGCAGCACGAACACCGAAAGGATGATGGCCTCCAGGGAGACGGCCATGGTCAGCAGGCCGAACGGGTAGGGATCGAAGACGGGCACGTCGGGCAGGATGCCCATGTTGACCACGATCCATCCGGCGAAGCCGAGGCAATGGAGCATCAGGAACGGGATGCTGCCGCTGGCCGCCGCGATCCAGTCGGCGGCCTTCTGGATGGCGGACCGCTGGTCGGCCACCTCCTTGTTCACGTTGCGCGAGGTGGTGTGGCGCAGCAACTCGGCGGTGACGCGCATGCGCTTGCCCATGGCGGCCAGCAGCTCGAGCGCCGAGCCCGGCTGCAACCGCAGCAGCTCGTCGAGATCGCGCCGGTCGACGCGCAGGGCCTCGACGTCGCGCAGGACCACGGCCGAGGCGGTGCGCGGCCCGCTGTCGAGCAGCGACAGCTCCCCGAAGAAGTCGCCGGGGCCGAGGACCTCGAGCACGACCTTGTGTCCGGTGTCGTCCCGGAAGAACACCTCGACCTCGCCCTTGCGGATGACGTACATCGAGTCGCCTGGATCGCCGGTGGCGAACACGGTCTCCCCGATGCTGTAGCGGACGATATCCAGCTCCTCGGCGAGGAGGTTGCGCTCGTCGAGGGTGAGGAGCTGGAAGAGCGGGACCTCCGCCAGGAGCTCGGCGGCGAAGGTGGAGGAATCGTCAGCCATGACCCCCGGAAGCAACGCCGCCACCCCCGACGTCAGCGATCAACCGTTGCAGGCGCGTCTCCATGGCCGTTCGGATCTCGCCGAGGCGCTGGGCCGAGTCGGCCTCGAAACGCAGCACCAGGACCGGGCCGGTGTTGGACGCCCGCACCAGGCCCCAGCCACCCTCGAACGACACGCGCGCGCCGTCGATGTCGACCACGGGGTGATCGGCGCGGAACTCGGTCACGGCGCGCCGCACGACCTCGAACTTCACGTCGTCGGGGCAGGGCATCCGGATCTCGGGGGTGTTGTGCAGCGCCGGCAGCGTGTCGTACAGCTCGGCCAGCGTCTGCGGCGAGCGGGTGAGCAGCTCGACCAGACGCGCGCCCGCGTAGACGGCGTCATCGAAGCCGAACCAGCGGTCGGAGAAGAACATGTGGCCCGACATCTCGCCCGCCAGGGCGGCCTGCTCCTCCTTCATCTTCACCTTGATGAGCGAGTGCCCCACCTTCCACATGATGGCGCGCCCGCCCAACCGGCCGATCTCGTCGTACAGCGCCTGGCTGCACTTCACCTCGCTCACGAAGGTGGCGCCGGGACGGCGCCCCAGGATCTCGCGCGCGAACAGCATGACCAGCTGATCGCCCCAGATGATGCGTCCGCGGCCGTCGACGGCGCCGATGCGGTCGGCGTCGCCGTCCAGCGCCAGGCCCAGCTCGGCGCCGGTCGCCAGGACGCGCGCGCGCAGATCCTCCAGGTTCTCGGGCACCGTCGGATCGGGGTGGTGGTTGGGAAACCGTCCGTCCGGCTCGCAGTAAATGGCGTCGTAGGCGATCCCCAGCCGCTCGAGGATGGGGAGCATCGACATTCCCCCCGTCCCGTTGCCGGCGTCGACCACGACCTTGAAGCGCCGCGGGCCGAGCTTGATGTTGTCGGCCACCGTCGCCACATAATCGCCGAGGATCTCGCGGGGCCGCACGTTGCCGGGGCGCGCCGGCGCCCGGAACGCCCGGGTCTCGATCAGCTCGCGCAGCTTCTGGATGGCGGCGCCGTGGATCGTGCTCTTGCCCTGGACGATCTTGAACCCGTTGTCTTCGGAGGGGTTGTGGCTGGCGGTCACCATGACGCCGCCCTCGACGTCCAGGTGGAACACGGAGAAGTAGAGCCCAGGGCTGTGCAGGATGCCGACGTCGATCACGTCGATGCCCGTCGACAGCAGGCCGGCCCTCAGCGCGCCGTGGATGCGCGGGGAGTGGACGCGGCAGTCGCGACCGAGCGTCATGGTCTTGGCGCCCCCGTCGAGCAGGAACGTGCCGATGGCCTTGCCCAGGTCGGTCACGAAGTCGTCGGGAAAGTCGCGATCGGCGACGCCGCGGATGTCGTACTCGCGAAAGACACGGGGGTTCACAGCAGATCCTTTCGGCCCGCGGCGGCGGCCGCGTCGACGATGCGGCGGACCTCCTGAGCGTGCTTCTTGGGGACCACGAGGACCGCGTCCGGCGTGGCGACCACCACCACGTCGGTGACGCCATAGACGCCGACGAAGGGCGCCCCGGGCTCGGCCACGATGACGCTGCCCGTGGTGTGGTCGACGAAGGCGTCGCCGATGACGACGTTGCCCGACGCGTCCGTCGGGCGGATGCTGGAGAGCGCCGCCCAGCTCCCCACGTCGTCCCAGCCGAACGAGGCGGAGACGACGCGAAGGCCGGACGCCTTCTCCATGATGCCGTGATCGATCGAGATCTTGGGGACGGAGGCGTAGACCTTGCTGACCTCGGCGTCGAAGTCGGGGGCGGCGGCCGCCGCGTCGAGCGCGGCTCCGAGCGCGGGAAGGTGGCGGCGCGACTCGTCCAGCATGCGTCCGGCGGTCAGGAAGAACATGCCCGAGTTCCACAGGTAGTGGCCGGAGGCGACGTACGCCTCGGCTGTCTCGCGTGAGGGCTTCTCGACGAAGGCGCCCACGTCGAACGTGCTCGACGAGCCGGCCACCGGCGCGCCCACGCGGATGTAGCCGAAGCCGGTCTCGGGGTGGGTGGGCCGAAGCCCGATGGTCGCGATGGTGGTGGTCGCGTGGTCGACGGCCGTGCGCACCGCCTGCTGGAAGGCGGCCTCGTCGCCGATGTGCGGATCGGCCGGCAGCACGGCGATGACGGCCTCGGGGCCGCCCCGGCGCAGCGCCGCCACGGCGCCAAGGCCCACGGCTCCCGCGGTGTTGCGGGGCTCGGGCTCGACGATGAGATCGTCGGGCGGCAGTTCGGGCAGCTCGCGCCGGATCTGGTCGGCCTGGTCCGCGGCCGTCACGATCAAGGTGCGGCCTTCGCCGAACAGGGCGCGCGCCCGGCGCACGGCGGCCTCGAGCAGCGACTCGCCGCCCCCCAGATGGAGCAGCTGCTTGGGTCGCTTGCGGCGGCTGGAAGGCCACAGCCGCGTACCTCCGCCGCCCGCCAGGATCACCGCAAACACGCCCTGCTTCATCGGATTGCTCGCCCTGATCGGGTCGTCCGGCTCGTGTCGGTTGCCATGCGAAAGGCCGCAATCTACCAGAACGCCCGGCGGCGAGAATGGTGATACCCTCTGCCGCGTGCCCGCAGGCTCGGGGGAGAACAGATCGTCGGATCGGGGACCGGGCTCGTCCGGACAGCCCGGTGGGATGCGCCTGGAGGCGATCCGCCGGAGCCTGGCCAGCACCTCGGATCCGGCCGGTCGCGGCCGCCTGCGGGTGCGGCTGGCCGACGCGCTGACGGCGGCCGGAGATCTGGCGGCGGCGGTGACCGAGCTGAAGCAGGCGGCGGCCGAGGCCCCCGCCACCGTCGGCCTGGTGTTCGGGGCTCGCTCGCTCGTCGCACGGATGCCGCCCGAGGCAGGTCAGGACTTGCTCGCGGCGCTGGGGCGGGTCGATGTTCCGCCGTCCGACGCGCCGTCACCTTCCCGACGAGGGCGGCTCCGTCAAGCGCGACCGACAGCGAGCGCCGGAGCGTCGCGCGCCGGGTCATCTCTTTCGGGCGTGCCGGCGGCGCGGCTGGCGGCGGCCGCCGCCAGCGGGCCGCTCGGCCTCGGCGCCGGTCCTCGGGTGTCCAGCCTTCCTCTCGCGGCGATCCCGGCGCCCGCGCCGCTGGCGCCGTCCGGCCCGCACGTGGTCAGTCGCGGCGACCCGCTGGAACGCGCGTTCGCGGCGCTCGCCGACGGAAAGCCGGTGCGAGCCCGGAAGCTCGCCGAGGAGGTCGCGCGCGGGCGCTCCGTGGTTCCAGGAGGCCCCGACCGCCTGCGCGATCTGGTCGATCAGCTCGATCGGGCCGGGGCGCGCCGCCAATCGCTGTTGCTGGCGCGCACGCTCGTCGAGGCCGGAGACCCGGCCCGAACCGGCGAGGTGGCAGCGACCCTCTCGGCGCTGGTGGCCCGCGCGCGCGAGTCGGGCGACGTGGATCTGGCGCTGCGCTGGGGATCGGACCTGGTGCGACCGCTGGCGCGGCCGCCAGGGACCGACTCGCCGGTCTGGCGGGGCGCCGACGACTTGCAGCGCCAGTTTCGCGAAGCGCAGGCCGCGGTCGTGAACGCGGCCGACGCCGACGACGTGCGGGCGGCCCTCGACCAGCTCACGCCCCTGCTGTCCGGCGATGTCCTGGGACGGGCCGCGCTGGCGCTGGCGCTGCGCGTGGCGGAGCGGCTCGGGCCGCAGGCGCCGGCGCGCCGGTTGGAGCTGCTGCGGAGCGCGTTCGAGCAGGACTCCACCGCGGAGGGACGTGAGATCCTCGGCCGGCGCTGGATGGAGGCGCTCGGCGCCGAACCCGATCCGTCGACGTCGGCCGCGGCGCTGGGCGTGCTCGATCGGGCCATCGCGGGCGCGCCGGCCGACGAGACGACGGTGCTGCGCGGGTTGCGCGCCGCGCTGCTGCGGCGCCTGGAGCGCGACGCCGAGCTGGCGCGGGCCCTGGAGTCCGACGCCGAGATGGCCATCGGCCCCGATCTGGTCGATCTGCTGACCGAGCAGGCCGATCGTCTGGAACGCGTCGGTCAGGCCGATCGCGCGCTGGAGGTTCGCCTGGCCGCGCTGGTCGACGCTCCCGGCGACCTGACGCTGCTCGGCCCTGCGCGACGGCGGCTCGAGTCGCTCGGCCAGGTCGAGCGGTCGCTCGACCTGGTGGTGGCGGCGCTGCCCCACATCACGGAGCGGGCCGCGCGGCTCAGCCACCTGCGCGACGTGGCCAGCCTGGCCGAGACGGCGGCCGACGATCGGGCGCGCGCCGTCTCGGCGTGGCTCGAGGTCCTGGCCCTGGATCCCGACGACGCCGCCGCTTTCGCCGCGGCGGAACGGCTGCTGCGCGAGCTGGACGATCAAGCGCGCCTGGCCGAGCTCCTGGCCTGGGCGGCCACCCGCCTGGGCGATCCGGAGGCGCGGCTCGCCGTGCTGTGGCGGCTCGCCGAGTGCCGTCGAGCCGAGGGGCGGTCGGCCGCCGCGCTCGCGCACTATCGAGAGATCATCGAGGCGCGCGGCCGGGGCAAGGAGGCCGATCCGCTGGGCCTCGGCGACGGCTGGCGCCGCCGCGACGATCGCCTTTCGGTGGAGAGCGCGCGCGTCCTGGCGGCGCCTCACGCGGCGGCGCGCGCGACGGCGCTGACCGATCGCGGCCTCGCGCTGGTCGAGGCGGCGCGCCTCGACGAGGCCGAGCGCGATCTCAGCCGGGCCTTCGAGCTCGGCCCCGAGGCCCCGGAGATCTTGCCCGCCCTGGAGCGGCTTCACGAGCGGCGGGGCGACTGGCGAGGGCTTCGCCAGCGCTTGCAAACCCGCGTGAGCGGCGCGACCGGCGAGGTCGCGGCGCGCCTGTGGTGCGGCATCGGCCGCGCCAACGAACGCCTCGGTGACGGCGCGGCCGCCGAGGCCGCGTATGCCCAGGCCCGCAGCGCCGATCCGACGAGCCGCGCGCCGCTCGAGGCGCTGCGGCGGCTCGCGACGGCGCGTCGCGACTGGGCCGAGGCGTCGCGCCTGCTGGACAAGGAGATCGAGCGGGCCCGTCACTCGCCCGAGCGGGTCGCGCTGCTCATCGAGCACGCCGGCCTGCTGGCCGACAAGCTCGAGCGCCACGATCAGGCGGTCGAGGCGCTCGAGGCGGCGCTCGCGTTCCAGCCCAACAACGTCGACGCCCTGGAGGCGATGTATGGCTCGGCGCTGCGCTCCGGCGCCTGGGAGAAGGCGGCTCAGGCCATGGAGGGGCTCGTGATCTCGGGCGGCCCGATGAGCGACGTGGCCGAGCGGTACCACCGGATCGGCCGCGCGGCTGAGTCGGCGGGGAGCGTGGATCGCGCGCTGGGCTTCTATTCGCGGGCCTACGCGCGCAATCCGGCGTTCCGCCCGACGCTGGAGCGCCTGTCGGAGATCTGCTTCGAGCGTCAGCAGTGGGACAACGCCTGGAAGGCGACCGCGCACCTCATCGATCGCCATGGCGCCGACATGGAGCCAGGGGCGCGGGCCGAGCTGGCCTTACGGGCGGCGCTGGCCGATCTGCACGTCGCGCAGCGCATGGTCGCCCTGCCGCGCGCCGCCGAGATGCCCGGGATGCCGGCCGGCGGCGCCGGGCTGCGCGACGTGGCCGACGCGTGGGCGTCGATGCGCTTCGATCCGCGCCTGCTGGCGGCGATCGACGACGACAAGCGGGGCCGCGCCCGCGCGCGCTTGAAGGAGGTCCTCGCGCTGACGGAGCGCACGCCCGGTCATCCGGCGCGCCAGGTCGCGCGCGAGACCTGGACGGCGCTGGCCATGGTCGATCGACGCTGGGCCGAGGCGGTCGAGGCGCTGGAGTCGTTCGCGGGCGACGGAGCGCTCGAGCCGCGCCGGCGCTGCCTCTTCCTGGTCGCGGCCGGGGACATCCTGCTGCATCAGCAGGGGGACGTGGGCGGCGCCGCCCTTCGATACGAGCGGGCGCGCGCCCTTTACCCCTCGGAGCCTCGCCTGGCCCGTCGAGGCGTCGTTCAGGTCGCCCAAAGTCTCACCGAAAGCTCGAGCAAAGACGTCACCGAAGACAAAGTCCGCCCTCGTTCATGAAAGGATGAATCCGCCATGTTGAATCGCCTCGCCAAGCCTATTTCCGTGACCTTCCTCGGCCTGTCCCTGCTCGTCGGCGCCGCATCGTTCTCCGGCTGTGATGACAGCAGCGGCAACTGCCCCAATCCGAAGGGGACAGGGGGCGCGGGAGGCGGCGGCGCTGGCGGGAAGGCTGGTGCCGTGGGAACGGCCGGCTCGCCCGGAACGGCCGGCTCGCCCGGAACGGCTGGCTCGCCCGGAACCGCCGGCGCGGCTGGCTCGCTGGGCGCCGCTGGCTCGCCGGGAACCGCCGGCGCGGCTGGCTCGCTGGGCGCCGCTGGCTCGCCGGGAACCGCCGGCGCGGCTGGCTCGCTGGGCATCGCTG
>Ga0068859_100008734_pt1 | contig 10237 bp, 8 predicted proteins | sample KBSSwiS22_FD_66585 | JGI IMG/M metagenome (GOLD analysis project Ga0068859, IMG submission 66585) | Switchgrass rhizosphere microbial communities from Kellogg Biological Station, Michigan, USA - KBS Switchgrass S2-2 | ecosystem: Host-associated > Plants > Roots > Rhizosphere > Soil ...
ACCTGGAATGAAAGCAGGAATGAATTTGCAGTGGAGAATAATTTTTTTTCCACGCCTGCCGGATGGGGATTTACTGCTTTTGCACAGCAACCAGGTACGCAGAAATACTGGATGGGCAGGCAGGGCGGTGGTATTGCCATTTACAACAGGGCCACGGGTAAGTTGAGTTACGAAGGCAACAATACCGAAAACGAACCTGCGGTAGAAAAATTTAAAGGCCAGCAGGTTTTTTCTAATTTTTTGTTTGACACGAAACAGCGTGTATGGTTTAGTATCTGGGCAGGCGGTATTCCCTATGTATATTGTTACGATATAAAAAACCAGCAGCTGGTGGTAGACAGGTATGAATTCTTTTCTGTAATAAAAGATTACAACGAGGTGCAGGGTTTTTTTGAACAGAAAGACGGCACTATCTGGGTGCACGGTGTACGGGTTTTTGCGCAGTACCAGGAGAAGGAAAAAAATTTTGTAATCGTCCCTGCGGGTTATATCAACGAAAGAAGTATCGATTACCGTATCATCACATCGCTATATGAAGATCGCGACCATAATATCTGGACGGGTACAGCCAACAATGGCCTGTTCCGCTTTAATCCTTCAGAAACCTATTTTATCAATATCAGTCACCGGAATAAAAAAACCGGCAAAAAAGGAGATGGCAACCCACTTTGCTTCGCACTGGACAAGGACAGTACACTGTTAACCGGTATATGGGGCGAAGGACTTTACCGCTACGACAGGAGGTTTAATAATATTCCGCTCAATATCAAACAATCGGGTGGTGACAGCAACTTTGTTGCTTTGTGGAGCATGTGCCATTCGCGCGACGGCCATACCATCTGGATGGGAGGCCAGCCCGGCATTTATGAATATGATCAGGACAATCATTCAGCGAAATATTATAATCCATCGGTCTTCCAGAATCATACAGTTAAACAGGTGGTGGAAGATAATGCTGGCCAGCTCTGGCTGGGCCTGCAAACAATCGGTGTTTTTAAATGGGACCCGGTAAAAGGCAGGGCCCTGTTTGATGCAGGACTATCAAAATTTTCTGCTATACCCGATATGCAGATCAATTTCATGAAAACCGATAAGCAGGGATATGTTTGGATTTGCAGCAGGCAAGCCGGGGTTTACGTGGTAAACCCTGCAACCGATTCCGTAGTGTTGCATTTTCATTCAAAAGGAATTGCTGAGCAACAGTTACCCGAAGACAATAGCACTGCTGTGCTGCAATACAATGACAGCCTGGTGGTGATTACTACTTCTTCGCATATCATGTTGTATAACCGGGTACTGAAAAAACTTTCTTTCATACGTTCGGCCGATATGCTTTCGGGATTCATAACAGCGGTTCAAAAAGACAGCTTGGGAAATTTGTGGATCAGTACTACCAGCGCACTATACCGGTTTAATTTCTATAATGGGATGTTCGTTAGCTACAATCGCGATGACGGTATTACAAGCGATTATTTCCTCCCGGCTTCATCGTTTTCACTGCCCGACGGGCAAATCCTGTTTGGTGCAGCCGGGCAATTTATTGCATTCAATCCCCAGCGCATTGCAAAAGAAAACAAAATGGAAACCGGTAATATTACCCTTACCGATTTTAAAGTAATGAACCAGCCACTGCAGGTGGATTCATTGTTGCAATTACAGCAAATCATATTGGATCATGATCAAAGCTCGCTGCTAATAGAATTTTCATTGTTGTCGTTTTCAAATTCGTCGTTAATCCAGTATAAGCTTGACGAGCTCGATAAGGACTGGCAAACCGCCGATAAAAATAACCAGGCCATTTATTCTCACCTGCCTCCGGGAGGGTACCACCTGCATTTTCGTACAATCGATCCTGAGGGAAATACAAAGGATAGCAATCTGCAACTACATATAAAAATTGCACCGCCTTTCTGGAAAGCCTGGTGGTTTTACAGCCTGCTGGGCCTCATTGCGGTCTTACTCATTTACTGGTTCGATAAAGAATGGCTGAAACGAAAGGGCGTAATTCAAAAAATGCGCAGCGATATTGCCGGCAACCTGCATGAAGAAGTTAACTCGGCCCTTGGTAATATCAATATCCTGAGCGAGATGGCATTAATGAAATCCGAAAAAGAACCGGAAAAATCGAAAGAATTTATTAGGCAGATACATTCCAGGAGCCATAATATGATTATAGCAATGGATGATATGCTTTGGAGCATTTCGCCCGACAACGACAGCATGGATAAAACGGTTGAGCGGATGCGGGAATACATCGATGCGCTTAAAAACAGGCACCATGTAAATATTGAACTGCTAGTTGATAACGATATTGGCAAACTGGAATTGAATATGAGGTTGCGTTACGAGGCATTCGTACTATTTAAAGAAGGTATTAAAAGCCTGGTTACTGCGGGCGTTAACTATTGTGCAATAGAAATTGGATCGGATAAAAATGAACTGGTATACACCATGCAGTTTAACAACGCAGGAGCCGATATGCAGCAACTGAATAATTTATTGCAGCGCCAGGATATGGAAAAACACATGTCGGCCATCAACGCGGTGCTTAGCGTGAAAGTGCACAAGGCCAATTCTGTTTTTGTATTAAAGGTACCGCTTGAATAGAGGGTATTATTTACCCAGCCATTTTTTAAATTCAGATACTTTTTCCCGGCTTACCAACGCTTCTTTGTCCAGCACCGGCCTCAATCCAAGTATCAATCGGTTTCCAAAATATTCATCAATCTTATCAACACTGTTGATAGATACATAAAATGAACGGCTGATACGGAAATAATTTTCGGGATTCAGCATTTCTTCCAGCTCATCCATGGTATAATCCACTACAAACTTCCGGTTGTCGGTTGTCTTAAAAAAATTCAACCGGCCATCGCTGTAGAAATAGGCGATATCTTCCACATCGATGCTCACCAGTTTCTGTGCATGTTTTACCAGGAAGCGTTTGCGGTATTCTTTCGTTTGTAATTTTTGCTGCAGTTCTTTCACAAGGCTTTCAATACTGATATCCTGTTTTCCGGCTTTTAGCTTTGTGAATTTATTCAGTGCGGCCTGTAATTCCTCTGCCTGTACCGGCTTCAGCAGGTAATCAACGCTGTTTACCTTAAAGGCTTTCAATGCATATTCATCGTATGAGGTAGTAAATATAACCGGGCTTTTCACCTCTGTGAGGTTAAAGATTTCGAAGCTCTGGCCATCGGCCAATTCTATGTCCATCAATATTAAGTCGGGCGCGGGGTTTTGCTGCAACCATTCTACCGAACTTTTAATACTATCGGTGGTGCCTGCAATTTCTACCGGCACACCGGTAACTGTCAGTGTTTTAAGTAGTTTTTTTACAGCAAGTTCCTCGTCTTCTACTATCAGTATTTTCATATAAAACTATTTTAATGTAAATTTTTATTTTCAATACCCGGGTTTTGCTTTTTGCCGGTATTGTTCCAGATAAGCGGCAACACTACCGTAAAATTTTTTTCATCTTCCATTACCTGGAAGCCCGGCTGTTTCAGCAGGTCGTATTTGGCTTTTATATTTTGTAGCCCTATGTTGTTGCTGGGCGCTTTTACCGATCTCCGTTGCAGGTTATTATTTACAACCAGTTTATTGCCGGTAGTAGTAAAAATGTCTATTACCAGCGGTTTGTTTTTAGAAAGCATATTGTGTTTCACAACGTTTTCCACCAATAGTTGCAGGGTAAGCGAAGGCAGCAAATAGGGTCCGTATCGCTTGTCGGCCTGTACATTTATTTCTACTGCCTGCCCATGCCTTGTTTGCAGCAACCGGTAATAGGATTGTATAAATTTCAATTCATTTTCAAGAGTACTCACACCTTCTTCATTATTGCGCAGCAGGTAACGGTACACCTTACTCAGTTCATCCAGGAATACTTCCGCCTTCTGCCGATCTTCGCTGATCAACGACGACAGGGTATTAAAACAATTGAAAAGGAAATGCGGGTTCACCTGGTTTTTCAATGTGTTAAAATCGTGGTGGATGGACATTTGCTCCAGCGTTTCTTTTTCCTCGACGGTTTCCTTGTACTTGTTCAGCAAATAGTCGAGCTCATAGAGCGTTTCAAAGATCAGGTTTACGGAAACCCCTACCAGCAAGCCTTTAAGCAAATGCAGGTTTTGAAGCCGGTAGCCAAGAATATGAAGCCGGTCGTATACAACAAAAATAAGCGGAATGCCCGGCGACATTACCAGGAGCAGTATCGTTATTTTTAGCAATATTCTTTGCCTGGATTGCCTGAGCGAAGCATATTTTTTTTCTACCCAATGCGTGTATAGCACATGCAGGTAACCGGCCCCAATACCTGCGGCGAAAAGCAATGGCACTGAAAATAGCCAGATGCGGTAATCTCTCCACAACCGGTCCTCGAACATTACCAGGTTCATGATGGCCGTAACCAGCGGCATAGAAAATACAAAACAAAATAGCTCCAGGCGCGATGGTTTTATCAGCTTCATACCGTGGCCTCCTCCTTTTTGTGCAACAAAGGAAGACGGATGATTCTTTGCAGTCCATCTTCTTCAATAATCACCCTTGCATCGCCCAGCAACTGGTATTTGTTCACCAGGTTATCAAGCGCTGCCTCATACTCCATGGTTTCAGTTATAATTTTGGGTTGAATATTATTGCTGATATTAATCCAGCCGGTGGCAACTGACTTTATAGCAATCTGCAGTGGCTCCTGCTTGCTGATGCTGTTTTGCGAAAAGGCATTTTCAATAATTGCCTGCAATGAAAGCGGTGGCAAATACAAATCTCTGTCGGTATCTGCAATCCTTAATTGCAATTGTAATCCATCTCCATATCTTGCTTTCAGCAGATGCATATAAGAATCAATAAATTTCAGTTCGGTATCAAGGGTAACCAGCTGTTCTTCGTCGGTCCGTAGCATGTAACGGTATACCTTGCTCATCTCGTTCAGAAATTTTTCTGCTTTTTCTTCGTCGTCCTGGATCAGGCTGCTCAATGAGTTGAGGCTATTGAACAGGAAATGCGGATTTACCTGGCTTTTTAAACCCAGTAAGCGGCTCTGCCGGAATGAATGATTCAGTTTTTCATTTTCCTCCCAGTTTCTTTTCCATTCATGGTAGCTGGCGATGCCCTCCATTAAAAAAGTCAGGAAAATATTCAGGATGCCCAATGCAAAATAGCTCCAGGCGTATACGCTTTCGTTAAACTGGTAATTGAAAAAAGGGATCCATTCATAAATACGGAAAAGAAATAAAAGATACAGGCCGCTGATCAGCAGGAAGGTCAGTATCATAAAAGTAAGCCGCTTAAACAGTTGCTTTTGCAGGGGGAAGCGATTTTTAAGAATCACCGCTACCTTGCCGCAGAGAATAAACTCAATGCAACCCGCTATTGAGCCGGTTAGCGTGGCGGCGGCAAACATTTTCAGGCTGCTGAAATACCGTCCGCCAAAAATGAGGCTGTTGATGACAACGGCAAATACCGGCATAATGATCAGCATCACTAAATTGTCTTTGCCATTATATTTCGGGAGTTGAATGCTCATTTTCTGACATACAAATTACAGCGTTTCAGGCATTTGTTACGTGCAAGGGCAACTGATTGAGGCATCCCGGTATGAATTGTCAGAAAAGCCCGATGAACTGCGGCAGTTCCCGGGGAACCGGTCCTATGCCGGCATTCTTTTTTGAGACAGGTAAACAGCCTTGTTGATATAGTCGATCACCATAAACTCAAATTGTTTGAAAAAAAGCAGGCCGATCAATTTTTCTTTAACCAGTTTATTGCTGGAGACCAGTGTTTCGAAATACTGTCGCCCTGCCTGAACGCGGTCGCGCGTGGTTCGATCATCAACAACGCTGCTGCCTGCCGGAGTAGAGAAATTCCTTTTTTCCATGAATGTTTTTTTGCCCGGCGCTATAGCCAGCATAAAAGATGTGGCAGGCAATATGAGATCTCCATTGAATCCAAGATCAAGACCCACTCTTTGTTGATTGCCATTAGAAAAAATGATTTCAATCTCGATGGCCTTATCGGTAAAAAACGCCGGCAGCCGTGTTGCTCCCTTCATACCTTTTATAGAATCGATATCAGAAGCAATGGCTATTCGTTTATTTTTAAAATCGATTTTCCAAATTCCGTGTTCCATAATACTTTCACCTACAGCACCATCTATTTTGCCGTTGTTACTTTCATTTGAAATGTTATAGAAGGGTACGCCTGTAAAGCTCAGGCCGCCAATATTCACGCTATCGCACATGTATACATCGCCCTGTAATATTTTACCATCGGCGGTACTGGTGCTATAGGCAAAATCTTTTGATTTGGAAGTAGCTGTATTGTTGCGCAAAACTGCATCGTTTACCCAGGAAGGAGAATGGTTGTCCAGGTAAAGCCGGTATTCTTTTTTACCGGTTCCCCAATGGGTAGTAATGATAATACCCCTGTTATCTGTCTGAAAAGGAATTTCAATAAGAAAGTGTTTGGGCGAAACGCCCGTTCCCGTTTCAGCCTTTCGGGTGCAACAGGAAAAAAGCATCCAAAAAGCCAGGCAATAAAAGCCGGCAAAGGCGCAATAATTTTTATCTGCACACATTAAGACAAAATATAAAAAATAACACAGTTGTATGGACAGAACAATATAATTGATTGTTAAACCGGCATTGACAAATGGCAAATGCTTGCTGTTAGCAGCCATAAAAATATAGCCAGCGCATTTAATTTTTTTCGAACAGTAAGAAATGCTGGATGGGAAGGAAATCGCCGTTGTATTTTAATTGAAAGCCATTGGCATTCAGTTCACGGGTAATTTGTGCCACAGTAGTTTTATGGAGTGCCTTGATGTCTACAGCCGGATCTTCGCCACGGTATTCAATCAGCAATATTTTTCCATGTTGTTTGAGCGCTTTGCGGATTGCCTGCAGCATTTCGTGCGGAAACATCAGCTCATGGTATACATCCACCATGATAACCAGGTCGGTACTGTTGAAGGGCAGGTTGGGCGATTGTTCCGATCCCTTCAGCACTTCAACAACGCTATCTTTCAATTGATTTTTTTTGTTTTTGAGGAATTGTATAAACATATCCTGTATTTCCACTGCATATACTTTCCCTTTTGGCACTTTAGGCGATAACCGGAACGTATAATAACCCGTTCCTGCACCAATATCGGCCACCACATCGGCCGGAGAAAGATTTATTTTTTCAATCGCCAGATCGGTGTTTTCTTCCTGCTGACGTGTACTTCTTTCCAGCCAGCTACTGCCGCCTGCGTTCATCAATTGTGCAATTTCACGGCCCATGTAAAACTTACCGGTACCACCGGCGCTTGCTTTGCCATAGCGGTAAATAGTATCTGTTGTATGGTTAATCGCCGGTTTTTGAGCAACCGAACACGCAAAGCAGCCGCAACTGCAGAAAAGCAATAGCAATATTTTTTTCCGGGGATTGAACATATCAGGCAAAGGTTATAGTTGTTTTGTCAATATAGCCAGAACTGTTTAACAGCGCTTCTTCTTCGTTGCGGTTATACAGTTCCTTGTATATCCGTATAATGAGCTGACGGATGATCGGGCCTTCAATGGTTTCGCTGTGCCAGGCGGGAAAAATCATCAGTATCATTTCTGTGGAAGGTCCTTCCTGCAATGCCGGCAGCATAAATTGAATACCCGCCAATTGCCGCGCGCCATTGGCACGGTAAAAATGAACCCGCCGTTGCCTTTGCTCACGGTTAGGGCCAAACGCCGGGTCTTCCGCCTCCAGTATAAAATATTTATTGGTTTGCCGTAATACGATTTCCATCTGCTGCAGAAAACGGGTGGCTATTTTATTTCCGCGGTAATCGGTATTAGTGGCCATATAATCAAGCAGGATAAAAGGGCTGGATTCAAATGGCCATAAGAGCGCCATAAAGACTACTTTTTCATTGAATCGGCCAATCATTAACTGGTTCTTACCATTAAAAACCCGATCGCTAATCGAAGCCGCAGGTTGCCTTTCATGCAAGGGGAAAGCATTGCCATAGATATCCATGGCGGCTGCAAAGTCTTTTGTATCAACTGTATGCAACCGCTCAAAAAAAACAGCATCGCCGTATCGCTCTTCTGCCTGATTCATGGCCTGAAAAGTATGAAAAATACCCTGCCGGTATGCTAAGCGTTTTTCCCTGTTACCGCCAGTTTTATTTAAAGTTCGGTTGGCCAACAACGACCTGAGTATTATATAAAGTTCTATTTTCTGCCGGTATGCTAAAGCGTTTCTTTGTATTACCAATGAAACAACAGAAAGTAAAACCAATAATCCTAATGTCCCGTTTTAATTCCGACCTGTGAAAAACAAAGCCGAGCCCTAAACCAATCCAAATCCTTTGAAAAATCAATCCTTTATCCCTTACCCGATCCTATTCCTTGAAAGCAAATTAATCCAGGCCTGTAGAAAAACATCCATCCTTTGAAAACATTTAATCCAGTTCCTTTGAAATCGAACTTTACCCTTTTCCTTACAAACGCAGTCCTGTAAGACTGATCCAGACCCTGGTGGAAACACTCCATCATCCTTAAAAACCGCTGTAACAGGTGATTCAATAAATACCAATTTATTGAATCACCCGGCGAGTTTTCTTCTTCCCGTTCAGCACTATCCCCATTTTTTTAGCACCTGCCGGGCAGTTTCAATATAATGTGCTCCAAACAATACCGCATGCACCAGCAACGGGTATAATTGGGTTAGGGGCAAACGTTGTGTCCAGCCTTTTTCCAACGGGTACTTTTCGTGATAGGCATCATAAAAGGATTGGCCGAACCCCCCGAATAGTTTGGTCATACCGATATCCATTTCTCTATGACCATAATACACCGCCGGGTCAAACAAGGCTGCTCCGCCATTCTCAGTTATCATGTAGTTGCCACTCCATAAATCGCCGTGCAGCAATGCCGGCGGTTCGAAAGGAAAAAAATCGACGAGTTTTTTGCAAAAAGACGATGCCAGGTCAATATCAGGTTTTGTGAAGCATTCATTGTTAAAAAGAATTTTAACCAGCGGCATAATCCTGCATACGGTATAAAAATCTGCCCAGTTGCTATGCGGCGTATTTACCTGCGGCAGGCTGCCGATAAAATTATTTGTATGCCAGCCAAAAAATGGTTGGGCCTGCCGGTGCATAGCCGCAAGCTTGCCACCAAAATGCTGCAGTGAAAGATCACCAGGGGTTTCCTTTTCTAGCCATTGTAGCAGTAACCATTGTAGTCCCAATACAGTGCCCTGCTGTATCACCGTGGGTATTGTTAACCCGCTGCCATTGCGTAATGCATCCAGGCCGGCCGCTTCTTTTTCAAACATCTGCGGAAAACGGTCCGCATCATTTAATTTTAAAAAATAGCGAGAATCGGGACTGAAAAGGCAGAAACACCGGTTAATATCGCCGCCATGCAAGGGTTCATACCGTGTAATCGGCGCGCCCAGGCTTTTTTCAATATGTTCTATAACTGCTTCTGTCAATCTAATTGTTTGAAATGTTTGCAGAGACCCGATAGAGCTCATGTAGGCAAGTTCATGGCCGTTTTATATCAAAAACCGGGGCAATATTTAGGGAAGGCGCCCTTAATTAATTGCCTGTTTTGTAGTAATCCTCCTACTTGTCACGTATTTTTACTACAGTTTTTCGATAGCTTGTTCTATTTAAAACGGTGCGCTGTTGTTGTTTCTTTGCATACCGGTAAACAATAATATCCGTGCATGCTGAACATCATCCATTGTTTCCGCCCCCTTTGAAGCACCGTAACCAAAATCAATATACAGGAGTAGCCTCTTCCTAACCCGTTTTTTTTCTGACCTGACCCATGTGCTAAAAATAGCCCGCAAGTGCGGGCTTAATAAAATTTTTGTTTATTATTAAAAATAAAATAACGATGATTGGCCTCCAATTTCCTGTGTTGATAATTAAATATGCTTCCATGCAGCCACTCTGGTTTTTTGTATTTTTAGCTACTGCCTTTTACGTGGTGCTGTTTTTAAAAGCACTGAAGTTTGCGGCTGGTATGTTGAACCGGCGCATAAAAGCTAATTGATAACTATCCACCCACTGTATCCATTGCCCAAAATATCGATCTAACGTATACCTCTAACGATTGCTGCAACCATTATTCGCCTGAACTATCTGAAACAAGAAACCCTGCATTTGCAGGGTTTACTGTTTGTGATCGGTTTAATCAATTAATACCATCTGCGTTTGCCAAAATGCAGGGATAACCACAACCGG
>Ga0068859_100008736_pt1 | contig 10236 bp, 5 predicted proteins | sample KBSSwiS22_FD_66585 | JGI IMG/M metagenome (GOLD analysis project Ga0068859, IMG submission 66585) | Switchgrass rhizosphere microbial communities from Kellogg Biological Station, Michigan, USA - KBS Switchgrass S2-2 | ecosystem: Host-associated > Plants > Roots > Rhizosphere > Soil ...
GACACGATCGCGAACAACATCGCGACGCCACTCGAGCGCCAGTTCATGCAGATCAACGGCCTCGAAGTGGTCACGTCGCAGAGCACGCAGGGCGTCGCAACTTTCACCCTCCAGTTTTCACTCGACAAGAACATCGACGCCGCTGCGACCGACGTTCAAACAGCAATCTCGCAGTCGATCGGAAGTCTTCCCGCGGATCTTCCGTCGCCACCGACTTACTCCAAGACCAATCCGAACGATCAACCGATCATGTACCTGGCGATGGTCAGCGACTCGGTCACCGCCGGTCAGCTCTACGACTACGCCAGCACAAACGTGGGCCAACGCTTGAGCATCCTGCCCGGCGTGTCGCAGGTGAACGTCTACGGAACGAAGTCGGCGATTCGCATCAAGGCCAATCCCCAGGCAATGTGGGGCCGCGGTATTTCGATTGACGATCTCGGCAACGCGATCAGAAACGGCACCAGCTACACGGGGGCGGGCCAGTTGGACAGTGCGTCTGGTACGGCAGTGTTGCGACCCCAAGGTCAACTAGAAACCGCCGAGGAGTATGGAAACCTGATCGTCGGCGGCACGAGCAACGCGCCTGTTTTTCTGCGCGACGTCGCGACCGTGAAACAGTCAGTGCAGGACGAGCGCGTGAACATGCGCTTCTGGGTCCGCGGCCGGACGATTCCGTCGGCAACGGTGATCGTGGCGGTGAATCGACGCGCCGGCGCGAATGCAGTTGAAGTTGCGAAGTCGATCTACGCGGTGATGCCGCAGGTGAGTGCAGAACTGCCGGGCTCGATCTTCATCACACCGATTTACGATCGTTCGCAAAGCATCGTCCACTCCGTCGCTGATGTGCAGATGACGCTGATCATCGCGTTCGTGCTCGTCGTGATTGTGATCTTTGCGTTTCTTGGTCGCGTGACAGACACGCTGATTCCAGTCGTAGCCCTGCCGTTGTCGCTGCTGATCACGTTCATGGCGATGCGCGGTCTCGGCTACAGTCTCGACAACCTCTCGCTGATGGCGCTAACGCTGGCGATCGGGTTTCTGGTTGACGACGCGATCGTCTTTCTCGAAAACACGGTGCGCCGCATCGAGCGTGGCGAGCCGCCGTTTGAAGCGGCCATCAACAGTGCGAAGGAAATCAGTTTCACGATCATGTCGATGACGATTTCACTCGCGGCTGTGTTCATTCCCCTCGTTTTCATGACCGGGCTGGTGGGACGAATCTTTCGCGAGTTTGCGATTACGATCGTCATTGCGATTCTGGCGTCGGGCTTGGTTTCACTGACCCTGACGCCGTTGATGTGCGCGCGACTTTTGAAAGACCGTGGCCACGGCTCGAAACAAAACTGGATTGAGCGCGTCATCGGCAGTATCGAGAAACGTGTGCTGGCGTTGTACGGCGGATCGCTGTGGTGGTTTCTGCGGCGGCGCTGGATCTCGCCGGTGATCTGGGCCATCTGTCTCGCGGGCACGATCTGGCTGTTCATGTTAGTGCCGAAGACGTTTCTGCCGCCGGGTGACAGCGGCGTGCTCTTCGGAGTGTTTATCGGCCGTGAAGGATCGTCGCCGGAACAGATGCAGGCTTTTCAGGATCGCGTCGACGAAATATTACATAAGGAGCCGAACGTAGTCACCGATTTCACGATGACGGGCGCAACCGGGTTCCTCGCCTCGAACCAGGGCATCATCTTTACGTTCATCGGCGCGCCGGGAGAGCGAAAGCCGATCGCCGAAGTGGCCGGCGAGATGATGGGCAAACTCAATACGATTCCCGGCGTCATGTCGTTTATGCGGCCGTTACCGGTGCTCGACATCAGCACTGGCGTCTCCAATCAGAACCAGGGCCAGTATTCGTTTACGGTCTCGGGTGCGGACCCGAGCCAGGTCTACGACGTGGGCCAGCGGTTAAAGGCCAGGATGGATACGTACAAAGGGTTTCTGTCGGTTGCGTCGGACCTCTACAACAACACGCCGAACGTAAACATCGATATCCGCCGCGACCAGGCGAAGACCTACGGCGTCTCAGAGGCGCGCATTCTGACGCTGTTGCGCAACGCCTACTCGCAAAACTATCTCTATCTGATCAAGAAGCCTGAGGATCAGTATCAGGTCATTCTCGAGATGGACGACTCGGTCCGTCAGAAGCCGGAAGATCTGTCACTGCTCTACATCAAGTCGGACGATGGCCGAAACCTTGTGCCACTCAACGAATTGGTTACCTGGAGGACGGTGCTCGGTCCACAAACTGTCAACCATTTTAACCAGTTCACAAGCATGACGCTCTCGTTCAACCTGAAACCTGGCGTGGCTCTTGGCGATGCCACCAACTTTATCGAGTCCGCTGCGGCGGAGATCGTTCCCCAGGGCGTGCGCGGAGAGTTGCAGGGCGAGGCGCAGACGTTCAGTCGAACAGTCAGGAACCTGACGATCCTGATGGGACTGGCGGTGTTCGTGATGTACGTGATCCTGGCGATCCTTTACGAGAGTTACGTCCATCCGCTTACGGTGCTATCGACGCTGCCTACCGCGTTGGTGGGTGGTTTGTTGACACTCCTATTGTTCGGGCAGGAAGCGTCGCTCTATGCGTTCGTGGGCATGTTCATGTTGATGGGAATCGTGAAAAAGAACGGCATCATGATCGTCGACTTCGCGCGCCAGCGAGTTGACGCGGGCGAATCGGCAGTGCAAGCGATTCACGATGCGAGCATGGATCGCTTCCGGCCCATTCTGATGACGACGTTGGCGGCGGTGTTTGGCGCGGTACCGATCGCGTTGGGCTACGGTGCTGATGGGTCGTCTCGTCAGCCGCTGGGCTTGGTTGTAGTCGGCGGATTGATCGTTTCGCAGTTCATCACGCTGTACATCACGCCGGTCATCTACCTCTACCTCGAAGAGTTTCAGGAGAAGGTGCTGGATCGGACGTCGCTCTTCCGCTCGCGCCGTTCGCGGAAGCCGGTGATCGTTGATGAGCCGGTGTCTGAATCCGCGTCTTCATAAACTTCGCACTCGCGCTTCGAGTTCGCGGGTGAGTTCCTCCGCTGATTTTCCCGCTGGGAACTGGATCGGTTCGCCGAACGTGACTGAGACAGTTCCCGGCCGCAAGAAATAACGACGCCTTTTCTTCAACTCAAATAATCCATCGAGTTTGATAGGCACTACCGGCACGTTGAGTTCGGAGACCAGCAGGCCGATTCCGGATTTGAACGATTGCATGCGGCCATCTCTCGTTTCGTGTCCCTCCGGAAAGATCATCACGCTGAATCCTCGATCGATCGCTTCACCGGCGTAGGTGAAACTCTTACGGAAGCCGCTTTGTCTCGGCAACGGGAACACATTGAAGAGCGCTGCGCCGACTGCGTACGTCAGTTTTTTGTTTGAGCGCCAATCGCGGAGCATCTCGCCGGACATCGCAATAGCCACACGCAAGCGCCACCGGAAAGGCAACGCCGCTACGATTAGCGGCCCGTCCACATGGGTCACATGATTTGAAATCAGCAGCGCCGGCGGCTTTAGACCACGCAGTCGTTCGACGCCGTTGACGCGAACACGAGACATCATGAGCGACAGCGGCCACAGAAACAGGTTGTAGACCACCGGACGAATCCACGTCGTCGGAAAGCGCATGGCCCATGCCGGGTACGGGTACGCAACCGCGTCATTCGTGCCCTCGCGTACTAGCCGTTCGAGGTCTTCCACGGTGGTCGCTTCCGTGAACGCAGCCTCGTCGAGTTCGACCTGATACTGATCTTCAAGCGCGCTAAGTAGCTCAACGCGGCCGAGTGAGTCGAGGTTCGCGAGCGAGGGAAGCGACGTGGATCGAGACGGATGGTGAATGTTTTCGGCAATGCGCGTCTTCATGATCTTGCGGGTGCCTATCGTCCGGGGAAAATCCGGCTCGGGCCAGATGGTCCAATGACGAATGCGCTGAAATTCCGCGAGTGACTGGTTTGCGCGCGCGACCGCGGCACCCACGTCGGCGTGCGCGTCGGTCGGAATCAACACGGCCATTGCTTCCGTGCTGTCGAAAGGTACGACGGCGCTCGACTTGATCTCCGGTTGCCGGTCCAGCACCTCTTCGAGATCTGACGGATAGATCTTCATGCCTGCCGCGGTGACAATCGTGTCTTTGCTGCGACCGCGAAAGTAGATGTGACCATTTGGTCCAAGCTCGCCGATGTCACCGGTGTGGATCCAGCCTTGTTCATCGGCGATGGGTTTCAACTCGTCGCGCCAGTAGCCCGGCGACACGCTGTCGCCGCGCACGAGGATCTCGCCGTTCTCGTCAAGTTTTAGTTCCTGTCCGCGTACCGGTTTACCGATCGATCCATGCACGAGCCGGAACGGATGCGACACGGATGTCAGCGACGCGGTTTCGGTCATGCCGTAACCCTGCACGACGGCATAACCCAGGCGTCGCCAGAAAGTCTCGACGTCCTCTTCGAGCGTGGCGCCGCCCGTGATGAAGGCCCACAGACGCCAGCCGAAGCGACGCCGAATGCGACGAAACGTCCACCAGTTGCGCAGGAAATGACGGTGTTCGGCGGCTTCGAGATCGCCCGCCAGGTCGCCATAGTCGTGGAGAATCTTCTCGCGTAGTGTTTCCAGCACGCGCGGCACTGTAACTATTGCATGGATACGTTGCTTCTTCGCGACCTCCATGATCTCCGTCGGCTTGTACGACTCGAGGAAGTGGACTTCACCACGCACTATTTGCGGCACGAAGATCCCCATCAACTGTCCGAACACGTGGCTCAACGGCAACAGGCAAAGAAACCGCAGCGGATGGACCAGCCGTTCCCACCGAGCATAATTGCGGAATTCCTTTTCGATGGGCTTCAAGTTCGCGAGGAGATTGCGATGAGTGAGACATACACCTTTCGGCTCGGCAGTCGTACCCGACGTGAAGACAATCTCGACAAGGTCGTCCGGTTTGATCGCACGACTCGGGTAACGTTCACCGGAATGCCTCGCAATACTCTGGACGAGGTTGTTGAAGGCGAGCCTGGGAACTTCAATCCGCGTTTCGCTGTCATCTGAAAGCAACAGCTTCGCCGAAACCTGTTGCTGCACCCTCGCGATAAAATCCGGCGATGACTTGAGATCGAGTGGGACCACGACAACGCCGCGCAACAGACACCCAAACATCGCCGCGATCCATTCGGCGCTATTCTCACCCCAGAACAGCACGCGATCACCGTGTGCTATCCCGCGCACTTCCAGCTCGCGGGCAAACTGAAACGCACGTGTCGCAACCTCCGCAGACGACCACGACACGAGCCGCAAGCCGCGCCTCCGCACCACCACCGTCTCCCGGCCACGCGTTAGAAGATCGTCGATAAAACTAAGCAGCGTCTCCCGCATTCTTCACCAATGGTTCAACCAATCCGCCCTGGATTTTTGATTGACAGCTTCTCATCGCCAATGTTACACGTGCTCCCTCTTAGTTCCGGTATCTTCCAAGTTCACGACAGTTCACGTTTAGGAGCTCAAATGGTTAGACCAATCAGGCGATCCTTGATTACCGTCATCGTTCTGGCGCTGACTTGTTCCGCCCTCGCTTATAACCCAATCGTTCAGTCGCGCTCCACCGCACTTGTTACAGAAAAGAACGTGCCCCTTGCCGGCGTGTTCGACGTCAAGAAGTTCGGCGCGAAAGGCGACGGAAAGGCGCTCGACAGTGCCGCCATCAATAAAGCAATCGATGCAGCGGCTGCCGCGGGTGGAGGGACCGTCTTTTTTCCGGCAGGCGCCTATCGTTCGTTCTCAATTCGGCTGAAGAGCAACGTTGGTCTGTACATCTCACACGGCGCAATCATTGTCGCCGCCGACCCACGCGACGGCGACGGGAAGTACGATCTGCCGGAACCAAACGCCTGGGACCAGTACCAGGACTTCGGTCACAGTCACTGGCACAACAGTCTGATCTGGGGCGAGAACCTCGAGAACATTTCGATCACCGGACCAGGACGCATTTGGGGCAAGGGTTTGGTTCGCTCCGGCAATCAGTCGCGCACGAAAGAACAGAACGATGCGCTCGCGAACGTCGCGCCCGAGCCGAGGGCCGCGGCGTTTGGTTATCCCAACGTCCGTGACGCCGTCGAACCGGGTTGGGGCAACAAGGCGATCGCTCTCAAGCTCTGCCGCAACGTGCTCATTCGCGACATCAGCATCCTGCAAGGCGGGCACTTCGGAATACTCGCCACCGGCGTCGACAACCTCACGATCGATAACGTGACGATCGACACGAACCGCGACGGCATGGACATCGACTCGTGTAAGAACGTTCGCATTTCAAATGCAACGGTCAACTCGCCGTTCGACGACGGGATCTGTCTCAAGAGCTCTTACGGTCTTGGTTATGCTCGCGCTACTGAGAACGTGACCATTACGAACTGTCAGGTGAGTGGCTACGACGTCGGCACGCTCCTCGACGGCACTTTCAAACGTGATTATCGAGCGGCGAACGGTACGTTTAGTCCCACCGGGCGCATCAAGTTTGGAACTGAGTCAAACGGCGGTTTCAAGAACGTCACTATCAACAACTGTGTGTTCGACTACTCGCGCGGCCTGGCGCTCGAGGCGGTTGACGGTGCGTTGCTCGAGGACGTCACGATTTCAAACATCACCATGCGAGACATTAGTAACTCGCCCATCTTCCTTCGTCTCGGATCGCGTTTGCGTGGTCCACAGCAGACGACGAAAGTCGGCGCGCTGCGTCGCATAATCATCAGCAACGTGGTGGTTCACAACGCGGATCCGAAGTATGCGTCGATCATCAGCGGCGTTCCCGGATTCCTGATCGAAGACGTGAGGTTGAGCAACATTCGCATTTACGCGCAGGGTGGCGGCACGGTGGCGCAGGCCGCACTCGATCCTCCCGAGAGAGAAGCGGTGTATCCGGAGCCGACGATGTTTGGCGAGTTACCGGCTTACGGTTTCGTCATCAGGCATGTGAAAGGATTCCAGATGCGTGACGTGGAGATGAGTTATCTGAAGTCTGACATGAGGCCGCCGATCTGGCTCAACGACGTCAGCGGCATCAGCTTCATCAATTTACGCGTCCAGCGTGAAACTGACGTGCCCGCATTCATATTCAAGAACGTTGCCGACTTCAGCCTGATCCAATCATGGCCCTTGCCGGATCAGCGACTCGATCGAGTCGCGTCCGGCAAGTTGTAACTACGGATCATTCAAATAACGCTGATCGAAGCTTATCGCGGTTGTTCGTTTTCAACCGTCAGTTCGTTCTTGACGCTGAACAAACCCGGCACTGAACGAGCGCGAATGTTCGCCAGGTTCGCATCACCGCGATTTGCGACCACTCCTTTCAACGTCGCGTGACCGCGATTGACGATCAAGTGAATCGACGGCACCGCCTGATGTGCATAACGAAACAACGGCGAGTTGTAACCATAGATCTGCCGGTACAACGCGACCCGCAAACGATCGTCGTTTGGCGACAGCGGTAACACTTCGATTTGATTGTCGACGCTCTTTACACCTTCGATTTCCTTTACACGGCCGCCGGCATCCGACTTCGTCGTCGGTCTGACGACCTGGCCTCGCAAGACCACGGTCCCATTGGGCTGCACCTCGAATTGAAGCCAGTCAAACACGCCGTAATACGGAAGTGTCACCAACTCACCTCGGATCTCGCGTACCAGGCGCGGGTTGACCTGGGCCCTCGCCATCGATGGACCCGCCAATACCACCAAAGCAACTACCACAAACAGAAGCACCTTCTGTACGATTGCACGCATAATTTTCTCAAACCTCCACTACTGACTTAGTAGTAATAATTGGTTGCGGCTGTGTTGGTATTTGCTTTCTATTTTGTAAAAAAGAACGCCGGCGATTTTGCAAATCGCCGGCGCTCAGTGGTGGCTGAGAGATTCTGTTATTGGCCGATCGGCGGATCGGAAGCGGACGCCGGTTGGGCGCCGTTCACGTGAATCGTGTTCGTGTCAGACGAGACGAAGTAGTGATTTTTACCGGTAGCGCTGACACCGTCCGCGACCTGCGGATCGGCATTAATCGTGTAGCCTGCTTGCGCGGTGGTCGATCTTGGAATGACTTTCATCGTGTAGACGTAACCATCCATAAGCGGAGTCGCACCGTCGAAACGAGTATCGAGCAGGTCTTCTTTGCGCATCTCTTCAAACGAGCCGAAGCTGCTGCGCTGGTGTGAGTTGAAATAAAGCATCTGCTGCTCCGCGATGACGCGCAGCGTTTTGACAGCGGCGGCTTCGTTTGCTGCTCTCATGGCTGCTTTGTAGCCCGTTACGCCGACGGCGATAAGAATGCCGATGATGGCGATAACGATCATCAATTCGATCAGCGAGAAGCCTCGTTGGTTTCTGTGATTCTTGTGTTGGGTTTGCATAACGCCTCCTCGGGCAGGTTACACGAAACGCTAATCAGAGGGTTCCGCTTTTTGACTCCGTCCGCCCGTTTTTCGAACGGGCTTAGTCTACTACAGGAACGTTCGCCAGGTCACACTGCAGAACAAATACCTTCAACCACAAAGTCACAAAGTCACAATGCATTGGACATTCTCATTGTGGCTTAGTGGCTTAGTGGTTGGTTTTTCGACGACTTAAGCGGCCAACTTTTCCGTGCGACACGTGCTCTTAGCATGTAGAATGCAGCCAATTTGATGCGAAACCTCGAAACAGTCGAAGCCGGACAATTGTCGAGCGCCAGCGCAGCCGAACAGATCGAGCGGTTGCAGCAGGCGGTCGAAACTGTCATTAAAGGAAAGCCGGAGGCGATCCGTCTCGCGATTGTCACCCTGATCGCCGGCGGGCACCTGCTGGTCGAGGACGTCCCCGGTGTCGGTAAAACGACGCTGGCCCACGCCTTGGCACGAGCGCTTCACTGTAGTTTTCAACGCATCCAGTTTACGTCTGACCTATTGCCTTCCGATGTCATCGGACTGTCCGTCTACAACCAGCACAGCGGTCTCTTCGAATGGAAACCAGGCCCGGTCTTCGCAAACGTCGTACTGGCTGACGAGATCAATCGCACCACTCCGAAGACGCAGTCGGCGCTCCTGGAAGCGATGGCGGAACGTCACGTGACTGTCGAAGGCACAACGCATCATTTGCCCGCGCCCTTTATCGTTCTGGCGACACAGAACCCGATCGAACACCACGGCACTTACCCGTTACCTGAATCGCAACTCGATCGCTTCATGCTGCGTTTGCGGATCGGTTATCCCGCGCCTGTGGACGAAGAACGCATTCTGCGAGATCGCGAGTATGCCGATCCGCTGGACGAGTTGGAACCGGTGATGAGCGCTCACGAAGTGGTTGAGCTGCAACGCGCGGTGAGCAGAGTTTCTGTTGACGATGCGTTGGTGCAATACCTCATGCGTATTGTTGCCGCCACGCGTGCTTCGGAGATGTTGGATCTCGGTGTGAGTCCGCGCGGAACGTTGTCGCTGTTTCGCGCTTCGCAGGCATTGGCGCTTGGCGAAGAGCGCAGCTATTGCATCCCCGACGATATCAAGCGACTGGTGGTCCCCGTGTTTGCACACCGCATCGTGGTCAGTTCGCGGTTCTCGTCTTCGCTTCGTCGCAGTGAAGAAGCTGAGGCAGTGCTGAATGAGATTCTGAAGACTGTCAGCGTTCCGCTGTGAGATTTTCCGAGCTGTTTCCTGAAAGAACCTCGTTACTTCGCATTGTGTTTGGCACCCTGCTGGTGTTTGCGGGGCTCGCCGCCGCCGTCGTAACGGTGTTGGCCCGCCGGCAAAACGATGCCACGCTGGCCGGCGCGGCCGCGATATTCTCACTGCTCATCGCTCTGCTGCTCACTATCTTCATCGTCCCGCCGTTGGCCCGTTCCGCCAGAGTCGAAGTCGCGAACCTGGATTTTCCCTTTGAACCGACGAGTGGCGGGGGCGTGTTTCTCATAATCATCGTCGTGGTTGGGTTCGCTGCCTGGAACACGGGGAACAATCTGTTGTTTCTGGTCTTCTCGCTGTTGGTGTCGACGCTGTTTGTCGGTTGGATCGCGGCGCGTGCTTCATTGCGAGACCTGACTGTCTCCGCGCGTTTTCCGGATCACATCTTTGCGGCCGAACCCGCACCGGTGATCGTCACGCTGCGCAACACTAAACGGGTGTTGCCGTCGTTTTCGATCATGGTCGAAGCTCGTGGACCAAACAGCGACGACAGTGAGAAGCGTCGCAAGCGATACGCTAAACGCTTGTTGGCCTATTTCAGTTATGTGCCG
>Ga0068859_100008739_pt1 | contig 10235 bp, 7 predicted proteins | sample KBSSwiS22_FD_66585 | JGI IMG/M metagenome (GOLD analysis project Ga0068859, IMG submission 66585) | Switchgrass rhizosphere microbial communities from Kellogg Biological Station, Michigan, USA - KBS Switchgrass S2-2 | ecosystem: Host-associated > Plants > Roots > Rhizosphere > Soil ...
TGGGACAGAGCGTCTCTGATTTTTTACGATGTTGAAGGTTCGAGAGCTTTCAGTTGAATACGAGAACCGGAGAGTTCTCGAGAACGTGTCTTTCGACCTTAGCGAGAGCAGCATCCTCGTCCTGCTCGGAGCGAACGGGGCGGGCAAGACGACTCTGGTCCGGGCGGTGAATGGGACTGTTCCTGCTGCGTCGGGAGAGATCGTGATAGACGGCCGACGGCAGGGGGCGATGTCGAGACACGAGATCGCCGAGAAGATCGCTGTTGTTGCCCAGGAGAACGAGACACGTTTTCCAATGAGCGTTTTTGAGTTTGTTCTTGCCGGAAGGTTTGTCCATGGTGGTGCATTTGGCTGGGAGAGCGACGCGGACATTACAGCTGCGAGAAAAGCGCTCGAGGATTGCGATCTTGCCGAATACGAAACACGCTTGATGAATCACCTTTCAGGCGGTGAACGGCAGAGGGTCGTTTTGGCAAGAGCGTTGGCAACCGGGGCGAAGATCTTACTGCTCGATGAGCCGACCGCAAATCTTGATCTTGCGCACCAGGCGATGATGTTTCGCCTCGTGCGCGAGCGATGCGATAAAAACGGAGCATCAGCGATCGTGATCACGCACGATCTGAACCTCGCGTCGGAGTTTGCAGATCAGATCATCTTTCTGAAAGAGGGAACGACCTTCGCGAACGGAGTAGCGAGAGAGGTTTTAACAGAAGGGAACGTGAAAAGTGTTTACGAGGTAAATGTCTTACTGGATGAGAATCCGGCAAGCGGCAAGGTGAGAATTACGACGATTTACAGCAGTAGTCAGTAGTCGGTGGCCAGGGGTCAGTGATAAAGACGTCGCGTTTGTCTGACCACTGACAGCCGTCCACTATCGACTGTTTTATTGATAGACGAGCACAAGGAAGCCGGTGAAAATCCGGGACTGCCCACGCAACCGTGATTGAAAGTTCAGGCGTTTAGAGGCGGGCTTGCCCGCCTACGACGGCAAGCCGTCGTCTAAACCGTCGGAGTTTCTGAAGTCGGGAACTTTGCTCGCATTGTCAGGGTTTAGAACCATTCTGCGTGTGGGCAGAAGAGGAGATGAAATGCGAGTTTTGTTAGTTGTAGCTTTTGTTTTTGTTTTGACCCTGGGCTCCTTTGCTCAAAAGGGAGCAGTATTGACAGGGAAGGTGACAAGCTGCGGGACACCCGCAAAAACGACGACGGTCGAGCTTTTTGAAGTTGGTGTCGGAAGAAAAGCGGCGATAGAGACAAATGAAAACGGGATTTACAGGTTTGAGAATGTCCCGCCGGGGAAGTACTTTTTTCAGTTTGGAGATACGAAATATGGTCCAAGACACGTTTTGTTTGATAAAGATCCAATACTCCTGTCCGAAGGAGAGATCAAGGAACAAAATATTGAGGATCCATTGAGTTGTCAGACTGAAGAGTTCCCCGCGCTTCCCGACATACCACAGGTATATATCTCCGCGGGTGCAGCACAGCCTATAGACGAAGTTTCGAAAACCGTCAATGTGATCGACGGGCAGGAGATGCGCGACCGGGCGGACTTTACGCTGGCGGATACGCTGCGGTCGATACCGGGATTTCGCGTCCAGCAGCTTGGCGGTTTTGGGCGGACGGCGAATATCAAAACGCGGGGCTTGCGGAACCAGGACACGGCCATTTTGATCGACGGGATACGCTTCCGCGACGCCTCGGCGATCACCGGGGATGCATCATCGTTTTTGAGCGATTTCACATTGACGAGTGTCAGTAAGGTTGAAGTGCTTCGCGGTTCGGGTTCATCACTTTACGGAACCAACGCGATCGGCGGAACGATAGACTTCGAGACACCCAAACCCGAGTCGGGGCCGCACGGTCAGATCGGCGGTGCATTCGGTGAGCTTGGACTGGGACGCTTTCGCGGGAATTTTACCGACGGAACGAAAGACGGGAAGTTTGGCTACAACCTGGCCGTTTCGCGGACGGTTTATACGAAAGGAATAGACGGCCAGGACAATGCGCACAATACGAATTTTCAATCTCGGGTCGAATACAATCCTTTTTCGAAAACGACCATTTCGGCAAGATTCTTCATATCCGACGCATACGTTCGATTAAACAGCGATCCGGACGTAGTTGCAGACGCCGAACCATCTTCGAGGGCCGTTATCATTGATGCGGTGCCGGGTGTTACCTTTCTCCCGGACGCGAATGATCCGGACGATTTTCAACGCTCGCAGTTTTTCGATGCGCAGATCTCCTTTACTCAAACATTGAGCCCGCGATTGATCTTTCAAGGATATTATTCGGGCTTAAGGACGTCGCGAAAGAATACGAACGGCCCGCTCGGAGTCGGGCCTTTTCAGCCATTCGGCGGCGATCAGACAAGTATTTTCAACGGGACGATACAAACAGCCAATGGCCATATTAACTGGAACGCTAACTCGTTCAACACCCTGACCGCCGGATATGAATTCGAAAGTGAAAAGTTTGGAAATGATGGTTTGACCCCTGATGGAAGCGGTAATTTTTTCACGCGCGCCTATCAGAACAGCCACACATTTTATGCCCAGGATCTCGTCAGCCTTTTGCACGACAAACTTCAGCTTGCCGGCGGGTTTAGAGCGCAGTTGTTTGATCTGAGAACCCCGAAATTTAGTGGTGCGAATGCGCCATATTCCGATCTTACTGTTCAAAATCCGCCTACGGCATACACATTTGACGGGGCGGCATCGTATTTTTTTTCAAGGACGGGAACTAAGTTGCGGGCGCATGTCGGCAACGGATATCGGGTGCCTTCCTTATTCGAAAGGTTCGGAACATTTTTCAATACCTTCGGCTTTCCCCCGGCTTTTGTTGCGGAAGGCGATCCGAATCTGAAGCCGGAAAGAACGATCGCTGCCGACGGCGGGATCGAGCAGGTTCTGGCCGGAGGAAAGGTAAAATTGAGTGCCACTTATTTTTACACGAAACTAATTGATGTTATCGGTTTCGGGAATGTAGTTCCTGACATCGGGCCAACGCCCCGACCTTTTGGCGGCTATGAAAATCAAAAGGGCGGGATCGCTCGCGGCCTTGAATTCAGCGGAAATGGAAATCCAACGAGATCGACGAGCATTTTTGCGTCATATACATTTACAAACAGCGACCAGCGGGCACCGCAATTGTCAGGTAGCCACACCATCGAAACGCTTGGGATCCCGAAGAATCAGTTTACGCTGGTCGCTACTCAGAGGATCAAGCGTTTCTGGGTGAACTTCGATCTTTTGGTCTCAAGTGATTATCTGGCACCGGTTTTTGGCAGCGATTTTAGCTCCTTCGTTTACCGGTTCAAGGGAAACAGACGTGGCGATCTGACGGCCGGTTATACGTTCCCGATCCACAAGGACAAAATGAATTTGCGGCTCTATGGGACTGTGGAGAACATCTTTGATTACGATTATTTCGAGAATGGATTTCGTACACCGGGACGAAATGGCCGCGTCGGGCTGAGTTTCGGGTTTTGATCTCAAACGGGGGCTGTCAGAATTTACAGCATTAGCGCTTGACAAAGGTGTTATGCTTAAAAGCGAACGAAATACGAACGAGGTAAAATCATTATGAAAGTGATGCTGCGCGCGTTGTTGCTAATTGCTGTGGGCCTTTCTGCGGTTGCGGTGTTTGCACAGACAAAGACGGTAACTAACGCTACTTTGAAGAAATTCAGCGACGAGAGGGTACAGGCGGATAAGGACTTGAGGCAGAATTACGAGCAGTTGGGTTTCTCCTCACCTGAGGAGCGAGAGCGCCGGCTTGAAGGGTGGAAAAGAGAGAACCAGGAGTTGGTTGATAAATGGGAACAAGAGCAGATGGCGCGCCAAAACGCTGAGGCTCTTGCCGACCAGGGCTCCGCGATCGATCGCCTCAGCCAGTCATTACAGACCACGAACCCCGGTTATAATCAAAGCTATAACCAAGGCTATAACCCAGGTTATAACACAAACGAATACTGGGGTTATGGCGGATACATTGACCCCTCAGGCAATTACGGCCTAAGATTTCCTGGTCGACCTGGTTATTATCCGAACGGATATCCCTACGAAAGGTACGGGTATGATCCTTACTACAACCCGCCTTCGGGCACGGTTTCCGGCGGCATGTATTGGCCTGGACCATCGCCCGGACGTCCCCCGGTCTATTACCGGCCGAGACCATACGTTCGACCGCGACACTAGGCAGCAGAGGGTTTTGAGATTATTGGAATGCGGATTATCATTAGGTTGATTATCCGCATTTCTTTTTGTTTTGTTTCTCAATATGAAAAATGGGTGGGAAGCCGTGATCGGCATGGAGATCCATGCCCAATTGGCAACGTCTACAAAAATATTCTGCGGCTGTGCGGTCGAGGTTGGAGGCGAACCGAATTCACATACTTGTCCGGTTTGTCTCGGGCTGCCGGGAGCACTGCCGGTGCTGAATCAAAAGGTGATAGAACTTGGAGCCAGGGCCGCACTGGCGTTGGGCCTTGAAATACAAGCGTCGTCGATCTTTGCGCGCAAGAACTATTTTTATCCTGACCTTCCAAAGGGCTACCAGATATCCCAGTACGACAAGCCATTTTCCGCTAATGGCAAGCTGACGATCATGACGTCCGAACGCGATGAACACGGCCGGGCGACGGAATGGAAACCGATGACGATCCATATCCAGCGTATGCACCTGGAAGAAGATGCCGGAAAGAATGTTCATGAAGGTTTGCCGGATACAGATAAATATTCATACATCGATCTTAACAGGGCAGGAACGCCGCTTGGCGAGATCGTTACATCTCCCGATTTTCGTTCCTCGTGGCAGGCGTACGACTATGTAAATCACGTCAGGCGAGCGCTGCAATGGGTAGGAGCAAGCGACGCAGATATGGAAAAGGGAAATCTTCGATGCGAGGCGAATGTTTCTGTTCGAAAGATCGGCGAATCGGCGTTTAATAACAAAGTAGAGTTGAAGAATCTGAACTCGGTGCGGTTCATGCAAAAGGCAATCGAGTACGAGATCGAGCGACAGGTCGCGGCGCACGAAGCGGGCGAAGCGGTGACTCAGGAAACACGCCTGTGGGATGAGAAGAATAACCGTACACGGGTAATGCGCTCTAAGGAAGACGCTCATGATTACCGGTACTTTCCGGAACCGGACCTTCAGCCGGTTATCGTCTCCGCTGAGTTCATTGAAGAAACTAAACGCGAGATGCCTGAGCTTCCGGATGCGATGCGTGACCGTTTTATCGACGTTTACAAGCTAGGTTTTGCGGATGCATCTCAGTTGACGATGGACAAAACATTCGCCGCCTATTACGAAACCATCGCGAGAATCACTGCAAATCCCAAGCTGGCTGCAAATTGGGTACTTGGCGAGCTGACGCGTGAGCTCAACAACTCCGGAAAGAGCATTACCGAAAGTCTTATAACTGCTGAGGACCTTGCCGAGCTTTTGGTCACCCTCGAATCGGGGAAGATCAACAACAATCAGGGAAAAGAGGTCTTGATGGAAATGTTCGCTAGCGGCAGGACCGCGGATGAGGTCATCAAGGAAAAGGGTTTTGAGCAAATATCAGACAGTGCTGCGATCAAAAAGATCATCGACGAAGTGATCGCGGCAAATGGAACAAACGTCGAAGCATATCGGGGCGGTAACGAAAAACTCTTCGGATTTTTTGTCGGACAAATAATGAAAGCGTCGGGTGGGAAGGCTAATCCGAAAGTCGTGAACGAGATGCTTAAGCGGAAACTTTGATCTCCGCGGATATCCGCAAGTCCGCCGGTTTGGAGCCCTATTATGAAAAGAGGAGCCCTGCTGTTTTTGGTTTTCTTTTCGTTAAATCTTTCCGCCAATGCATTTCAGACGTCCCTCCCCACCCCGGGAACGACGCCCATTCCGCAGCCCTCTCCGAATTTTCCGCGCGGCGGCCTTCGCGGTTCGCAGATCGCACTAGCAACCCCAACTACAAACGACGTGTCACCGTCGGGAACTATCCCGGATGGTCTTGCCCTTCAGCAGGTTATCGTGCACAACTATGCGCAGGAGATATATCGCAAACCTACCGAAAAGGAATTGATGGCGGTCGTGCCGAACGGAAGTGTCGTAAATCGATATAGCGATTTTCTTAAAGAACAAAACACCGGGATCTTCACACTAGTCCCCGACCATAAATGTGAAGAGAACACAAAGGTCATTTCTGCAACCGACGACTGTCTTAAATATACGATGCCGGGAGGCGGCAGCTCGTACTCCTTTCGCGCCAGCACATACCGGATTCGAGATCTGGCGGACCTGAACTATTTAGATAATATGCTCCGCATAACCGGCCTTATGGTCCAGGGAATGATGGTCAACCTGGGTGATGTGCCGATCGAAACAGTCTCTCTTGAAAGCAATGGCCTCACATATTTGATCAGCTTCCGGCCTGTTACGGACTTCGAACAGGCCCGAGCGATCGATAGTGAGATCGTTGCCGGCGTTACGCGAAACGGCTTCCTTTATAAACGCAGTCTTCCGGCGGAAGAGAATAAAACATATGCGATGCGTGCGGTGGCGTATCGGGGAAAACTCATGCGCTCGGTTCGCGGTATTCCATACAACGAATTTGATTTTGACAAAAGGCGTGACATCGTCGTCGCCTTTCGCGTTGGATATCGAGACCAGGCCGGCAGTCTGACCATCGTTTGGAAGATGTTAAGCTTGAGCGACGCACCAAAGTTAAAGCCGCCGGTAACTGGTGAAGGCAAATCGCCGCGTTCCGAAACGGCGGCAAGAAAACCGTAGAATTAATTAACATGGCGTTGGCTGATAAGGTCGCAATCGTAAGCGGCGGTACCAAGGGTATCGGTTTCGCTATTGCGGAGACTCTCGTAAAAAAAGGCGCAAAGGTTTTCATTTGCGGCAGGAATAAGAAGGACCTGCGATACGCTCTTGATGACCTTTCATCTCAGGGCGACATTAGCGGCGAGATGTGCGATGTGCGCAGCGAAGAACAGGTGAGACAGATGGTGGCCGAATGCGAACGCGTCTACGGGGGAGTCGATATCCTCGTGAATAATGCCGGGATCGGCATCTTTGGCAAGACGGTCGAAGAACTCACGGGCGAGGAGTTTCAACAAGTCGTCGAAACGAATTTGCTTGGCGTTTTCTATGCTTGCCACTACGCGATCCCGATAATGAAACGGCGGGGAGGCGGTTACATCATCAATATTTCGTCGCTTGCCGGACAAAACGCTCATCCGAAAATGGCAGCATATAATGCGTCAAAGTTCGGGCTTAACGGATTTTCCGAATCACTAATGCAGGAAGTCAGGCAGGACGACATCAAGGTCAGTTATGTTTGCCCGGGAAGTGTGAATACGTATTTCGGCGGCGATGTCCCAAGAGAGGCGAACGCATGGCAGCTCCAGCCGGGCGACATCGCGGGGACTGTACTGAATTTGCTCGAGATGGATCCACGAGCCCTGCCTAGCAAGGTCGAGATCAGGCCAAGCAAGCCCCCTGCAAAATAAAAAAGGCGGAATTTCTTCCGCCTGGATCACAGCCAATTGTTCTTGCATTAAGCCGAGGGAAGATACGTCTCCAAAGCCTTCATCAAAGTTTCAGGGCCGAACGGCTTTGAAATATAGGATGAAGTGCCCGCCATCTGAGCTCGGTTCTCATCGTAATATCCGTCTTTACCGGAGATCAGCACGACTGGGATATTCTTCGTCGCGCCATTCTTCCGGATGTTCTCACATACCTGATAACCGTCCATTTTCGGCATTGCAATATCTAACAGCACGAGGTCTGGCGTCGCATTTGAGATCACCGCTAAAGCCTCGGCGCCATTTGCCGCAGAAAGTACGTTGTAGCCTGATTCCTGCAGTTTGCCCGCTATGAGCTTGCGAACAACCGGGCTGTCATCGACAACAAGGATGGTCTTGCCGGGATCAGTATCCGGTTCGTTTTCAGGAAGCGGCATCGAATCATTAATGACCCAAGTACCTGTTTGATCCGGTTCGTTGATATAGTTATCTGATCCGTCGTTCCAACTTGAACCCGTCAACATCGTTTCGCTCGCATCCGTAGATTCCACTGTGTCCGCCGACACTTCCATGTAAGCCGATGCGGAAACTTCCTTGACCTCGGGTTCGGCTGGTGCGGCGTAGGATTCTGTCCACGATGTTTGAGCTTCATTCGACTGGAAGTTTTCAAATTGCTGAACCGGCATCGATATGATCTCCGGCTCATCAGCTGAGGCACAGTCGTCGGACACATCGTCAAAATCAACTTCAATCGTGGGATAGAATGGACTCGCCGGAGCCTCGGTATCGTGAATGCTCTGATTCGGCTGCATCTCTGCATCAGGCTCGGGCGTCCAAACTTCGTCGGAAACGAGAGAACTTGCATTTTCCACGAAAGGATTGTGGTCGCGAATCGCCTGTGGAAGTTCGAGTTCTTGAGTAGGAGAATTCTCATGCTCGGCGAACATTGGCTTGGCTACTTCATCAAATGGCGTATTTAAGAATCGTTCAGCGGCCGGCTCTCTTCTTTCCTCAGCGTGGTCCTCAATATTTGGAACGACAGTCTCGACCATTGCGAGCAGCGTTTCTAGGGCCGCTGCCGCGGTCTTATTTTCGGGATTTATTTCAACGACCCGTGCGAGAGACTGGCGCTTTTCTTCAAAGTCATCAACGAGATGCGATCGCATGGTCCAAGCTCTTTCCGAATCAGGATCTGCACTAATTGCTTCCTCCACGGATGTAAGCGCCTGGCTCCGATCGCCCTGGCTGAGGAAAGCTTCGGCTTCAACCAGGATCATGTGGGTCGAGCGTTCTGCGGCTTCCTTAATATCATTAGCCTCAACTTCCTCGGCAGCGGCCGTGGTTTCGACTTCAATCGTCCCTTCTTTCGACAATGAGTCTTTCCAGAACCATGCGAGCTGGTTTTGTTCATCGAATGAGAGTGCTCGATCAAAACACTCCGTGGCATAATCGTTCCTTCCTTCTTTTGAGGCGTCGATTCCTCGCTGAACAAAGGTCTTTGCCATCAATTGATTTGTCGCAGTTTTCCATTCGCTGGCCCGCGTATTTCCCGGATTGATCTTAAGCACGTGGTCGAGAAAGCTGAGCAATTCCTCGGGGTATTCGCTGATCGACGCGAGCCAAAGCCAGCCCGCCTCGCTGCTTTGATCGAGTTCGACTGCGTATTGAAGAAGGATCCTGGCTTGCGGGCGGTTGCCAGCTTGGGCCGCAGCGATTCCCTGGGCAAGAATCTGTTCAAAGTTAGCCCCGACATTCATTGCTGAAAACGTCATTTGACTATTAGGTGGGACGAAAGCGGTGGCAGTCTGTTCCAATTCTAATCTCATACTGGTTGTGCTAAAACTAAGGCTGGAAAGGTTGAGTTTCTGGCATGTGGAAGGGCGCGACGCGCGCGTGCGTCGCTAATCGCTAGCAAAAGGGATGCCAGACTAGATCGCCTTCGCTCTATTTGGAGTAAAGCGACAACTCTATATGATTCAGTGAGTTAATGAAACAACGTCTTCGCCTTTTCCTTGCCTTTTCATGCCATTTTCTGGCAATGTGACACAAAGCGACACTGCAAAGCCTGACAATTTGTAGTGGATCGGACTTTAGAATGCCCTGGCAGCGATGAAAACAGATCTGACTGAGTTTGACGTCATAATTGTGGGCGGCGGAGCGGCCGGATTATCCGCAGCGCTTTGGTGCGCCGATCTTGGGATCAAATCCATCGTGCTTGAAAAGAACGAAGCGCCAGGCGGCCAGCTTCGTTGGATCCATACTCCGATCCTGAACTACCCGGCGATCGAAGCTTCAAACGGAAAGGACTTTCTGAAGCGGCTTTTGGACCAGGTGGCCAAACGCGCGACTGACATTCAGACGAGCTCCGTCGTTGCGGCCGCTGATGTGGTCGAAAGAGTGATTGTCCTTAAAAACGGTCAGAGGCTGAACGCAAAGGCTATTGTTATCGCGACCGGCGTCCGGCGTCGAAAACTTGTAGTGCCGGGGGAAGATGAATTTGTCGGAAAGGGAATTCTTGAAACTGGACAAATAGGCCGCGAACTATTGAAAGGGAAGAGCGTCGCAATTGTCGGCGGGGGTGATGCGGCATTTGAAAACGCGGATGCTCTGAGCCGATACGCCGAAACTGTTTATTTGCTTCACCGGCGTTCGACCTTTTCCGCGCGAACGTCTTTTATTGAAAGAGTGTCGGGAGATCCAAAGATCGAA
>Ga0068859_100008742_pt1 | contig 10234 bp, 7 predicted proteins | sample KBSSwiS22_FD_66585 | JGI IMG/M metagenome (GOLD analysis project Ga0068859, IMG submission 66585) | Switchgrass rhizosphere microbial communities from Kellogg Biological Station, Michigan, USA - KBS Switchgrass S2-2 | ecosystem: Host-associated > Plants > Roots > Rhizosphere > Soil ...
GCGCTCTTAAGAGCTCGCGACGTTGCCCGGACCGAAGGACTGGATATCACTCCGCGCGATGGAGCCGAAGCCGCGCGGCGCAGTTACGCCGACACAGTCCGTTTATGGAATTCACGATTTTTGCCCGCACTCGTTCACTGGATCGGGGTGGGTCGACTGAGTGAAGACACGGCGGACCGTCTGCGAGCGTTGCCGGTCAGCCAACAGGTTTCAGAAGTTCTTGAGCTGGAAAAGGACAGGATATTCTTCAGCAAGGACCTGTCCAAGTCGGTGCTTTATTCAATTGCCGCGCCCGGAACTTCTCAGCACATAGCCATGCTGGCGTTCGACGCCAACGAGTTCCTCGATGCGCGAGTGCGCCAAATTCTGGCTGAGAATGGCTGGTTTCAGACGGTTTTGAGCGATCTCCCGCACTTTACCTATCTCGGTTTAGCTGAGCGGGAATTGCCTGACCACGGACTAAAATCAGTCGAAGTGAACGGTCAAAACTTCTGGATTCCGGATGTCGAGTAAAATGTCCCGGCATCCGGCCTCTGCCGGTTAACATCTGAACATTTGCGCGTTTTGCTGGTCGCTACCGCTTCAGTTAACATAGCGTTTAGAAAAAGTGGCACAGACTTCAGTCTGTGATCTAACTCGGGAACAAGAAATTTCACAGACTAAAGTCTGTGCCACTAAGTCTCCTCGGCGAATTTCTTCGATCAACACATCATGATTTTGAAGCTGTTCTTACTAACAATTGTTGTGGTTTCTGCAGGCACCGCTTATGCCCAGGCGCCGGCTGCATCACCGACTCCGCCCCCGGTAATACCGCGCGCGACCGGCACTTTCGATCTGAGGGAATATGGCGTTTCTCTTCAGCCTGATGCGCGTCTGATCATCATGATGGCGGCCCTGGACGCTGCGGGTTTTGATCCTACGCCGGCCGGGAAAGAGCCCTCGACGTTTCGGCAACTGGTGCGAAAAGATCAATTAGGACTGGATTCAGATCTGCGCACGCGCCTGGGTACCTTCTATCAACGCAACAAGTTACCGGCGCCCGCGACCGCCGCCGATCAGTCAGCGCGTTACGTTTCCCTGGCTTATGCGATGGGCGAACCACCTTTGCTCGACGCGCCCGACCGTTCGGACGATTTGCCGGGCGGCGTGCTTGAGGTTCTGGACTTCGCGCCGTTGATGCGAGAGTTCTATCGCAAGTCAGGAATCGCCGAGCGTTTGGTGTCATACATGCGCGCTTACCAGTCCGAAGGCGATCGGCTCAAACAGCCCGCCGGGGAGATGGTGCGGGCTGTGCTGTCGTACCTGCACACGCGCCCGATTCTGGTCAGCACCGAACGTGTCCGCGTCAAGAGTCCCGACAAAAAACACAGTTCCGCCATCGTTTATTCGACCCGCGAGCACGAACGACGCTTTTACATCGTTCCTGATTTGATGGCTGCTCCGGGCACGATCAATTTCCGGGTAATCACGGACGACTACTACGCAATTGTGCCCGAGACGACCGACCTGACTTCGTCGGAGATGCGGCGCGGATACATGCAGTTTGTCATTGATCCGCTCGTCCTGAAATTCAACAAAGAGATTGCCGCGCAGCGCGAGCAGATCAAGAAACTCATCGACTCCAGAACTGCTGAGGGTGCGACCGTGTCACCTGACGTTTTTGTGGTGGTGGGTCGCTCGTTGGTGGCAGCCACTGATGCTCGATTTGAAGAAGCCACGCGCCTGGCCGCAGTTACCGCGATTCAACGTCGCCGGCTGGAACAAGCCAAAGATGATGCCGCGCGCGTGGCGATCGGCAAGGAATCTGAAGCTGCCCGCGCGGCGATTGCGGACGAAACAATTGCCAGGTTGGCCGAAGAATACGAAAGAGGCGCAGTACTGGATTTCTTTTTCGCCGATCAATTACGTGATTTTCAAAGCTCCGGCTTTGATATCGCGAACTTTTTCGTTGAGATGATTTCGGGTTTCGAGGTCGCAAAGGAAAGTAAGCGCCTGGCCACGGTCAGCACCGCCCGGGAAAGGGCTTTGGCGGCGCGCAAGGCGCATCCACGTTACTCCGCCTGGCTAATAGATCCGAACGCTGAAGTCCGCGAGACAATAGATGTTGGGCGAAACTCAGCGCTGGTTAAGAGTCTCTCGGAGGTTGAAAAGCTTTTGCAGACGCGAAATTACGAGCAAGCTGAAACCCAGCTTAAGGCTCTCTTGCTGGAATACCCCGGTGACCCGCGTCTATTGTTTACGCTGGGCCAGACAGCCGGTCTCTGGGCCCGAGACACGACCGATGACGATTTGCAAACGCAACGTTTGAATCGCGCCCTGGCCAGTTATCGTTTGGCAGTGGCTGCCGCCAACCCGGAATCCGAGAAGGTGCTGCTGTCGCGCGCTCACGAGACAATGGGCCGCATTCTCGCTTATCTCGATAAGAAGGATGAGGCGCTTAAAGAATTCGACGAAGCTATCAAGATTGGACCAATCACCGGCGGCGCTTACGACGATGCGATTGCCGGCAAAAAGAAACTGAGCCAACCTCAACCTTAGCGGTCATCAGCCCGACCACGCGGGAGTCCCTTCTGCTGATGTCAGCCCTGATCTATTCCGGGCTTAACTTGTCAATCTCTTTATCAATCATCGGAAACAGCCGCTGTCGAAGCTTCGATACCAACTGATCCGCCTGCCTTACGTCCTCTTCCAGACGGAGACGGCTTTGACTGGTGATCTGTAGCAAATTCTCGACTCCGCGCTTCTCGCTATCGAGAACTCGCCGGCGAGTTTCGCGGATTTCGACAGTGCGCGTTGTGCCATAAGTGCTCAGCGTCCGTTCGATGTTCTCAGGCCGCATTTCTTCCTCAAGCTGGACCAGACGCATTTTGAACTGCGTCTCTTTTTCGGTCAGTTCAATCAACTGCTTTCGCAGGATCTCAGCGCGTTCTTCGGCGCGCGTCAGGAGATCAAAATTCGTCGAGATGCGTTTCAGGCGCTCTTTGGATTCAGTTTCGCTCTTTGCCTCAGGCGCGAGCAGTCCGTCGCTAATTACCTGCAGACGGCTGTTCAAAGTTTGCAGCGACTTGCGCAAGAGACCAAGTTCATTGGCAATGGGATCAGCCGAGGCTGGCGGTTGCTCCTGAGACGGCGCCCGCTGCGCCTTCGAGGTCATACTGAAAAAGCACACCAAACAAATCAGCAGCACAAACCTTGAATAGAGCTTCATGTGGGACTCCTTTGTTGGCCGAAGGGCGACGATGGTACTCACGCATCACCGTGACGGAAGTTTCGTTTTTGTCGTGGTCCTGGCCGGCGGCTTTTTAGGATCTTCTTGCAGCCATAAATGGATTCGATACTTAAAGCTGCCAATTGAATAAAAGCTTAGAGCGAATAGAGGGACTTCTCGATAACCTCCATCCGCTATCAGAATTCGCTGTGGTTCCAGCCCGACAGTTGCAAGATGCTTTCTGGCGCGAACAGCATGTTTGAGCAATTTGGCTCTCTGGGCTTCGTTGGGCCCTGAAACCACGATGACGCCACGTCCCATCTCTTTCCTAAGACGAATAGCAAAATTGTCGAGCCGCGCTTTCTCGTCTTCCCATCTCAAGAGCGAATACTCATCAAAACTCCGGGAAGGGTCGACGATACAGTCCTTGGGAACGCACCGGAGATCGTCGAATCTCTTTTCTGGTCCATATTGAAGACTGGTTACCCTGCCCTTATGAGTTTCGACCGTTAACCCATCAACTTCGTTCGTGTAATAGACAAAGCCCCCATTGGTATCTTCGCTTTTGAATCCCTCGATCTGCGAAGGCTTTGGCGCCTCGACCGACAAAGGGATGACGCCAATCGTGGTAACCGTGCCCACCGGCACATGCCAATCCCAACTGCATTGATCGCAAGGCTCCGATTGGAACCAAACCACCGCCAACTCATCGTGAAATCGATAGTAGTATGCAAGCAGCGATTTCTGCCTGGGAACTCCCAGCAACTTTTCGACATCAGCCCGAGTGGATTTCAAAGGCACAAGGCCGCGCCACTCTTTCGCCGAACACACTGTCGCCATCCCAAGCGTTAAGGAGCAGCAGATGACGAGCTTAATCAGAATCATCGATGGATCGACTAGCCCTTCAGATTCAAGGTTTGCTGGCTGTCAAAGAAATCCTTCCAGGAATTGCCGCTCTTCTTAATCAGCGCCGGCACATTTTCGATCGTGAAATCCGAAATCTTCACGCCTTTCTTAATCTGTTTCCACGTCAGCGGCATGGAAACAGTCGCTCCCGGTTTGGCGCGAGCACTTAGAAGCGCGGCGATCGTCTTGCCGCGGGCGTTTTGCAGCGCATCAACATAGACCTGTTGCTTCTCACGTTTGGCCAGAGATCTCTGGACGGTGGCGATGTTGGGCGCCCGCCGGGCGACTTCGGCGGCCAGGGCTTCGGCAATCGCGGCAACTTTGCCGAAGGTATGTTTCGGCTTTAACGGCACGTAGATGTGAATGCCTGAAGAGCCCGAAGTTTTGGGAAACGCTTTCAATCCAACCTCGTCGAAGATTTCTTTGCAGACGAGCGCCACGTCGAGAACATTCTTCCAGGGCGCCTGTTTGGGATCGAGATCAAGCATTATGTAATCGGGCTGGTCCAGATGCTTCAGCGTTGAATGCCATGGATGCTGTTCGATTGTACCCAGATTGACAAAGTGAAGGAGCGATCCAACCGTCGTATACACCGAATAATTCACCTCGCGGCTTTCCTGATTAACCAACGTCACGGTTTTGATGAATGCCGGCGCGCTTTCCGTGTCCTGTTGAAAGAACATCGGCGCTTTGATGCCACGCGGATAACGCTGAAGAATTGCCGGCCGCTCCTTCAGAAAAGGCATGATGTGAGAACTGACCTTGAGATAGTAGGTAAGTAGATCGAATTTGGTTAGCTTCTCGTCAGGCCAATAGACGCGATCGAGACTCGTCACCGAAACGCGCTCGCCCGCAATTTCGACGATCAAATCGCCCTTTGGTTTCTTCAAAGAGAGAAACTCTTCGACGGAAATCGCCGGGCCCTCTTTCGCTCGCGTGACTTTCATCCTCGCCATCGATTCTACGCCGCCCCTGTTTTTAGGGCAGATTCTAACATCTCAAGGCAATCGAGGTTCGGTCTGATTTCCCAACAACCCGGCGGCGGCAAATTCGCGTGATTTTAAATCACATTGACCTGGACAAAAGGCTTGACGCTGTTCGTCGGTTGCGTGTTAGAATCCCTCATTATGAAAATGATTGTCAAAATCATAAACAGGCAACTCGTTAGAGCATTAGGCCCTTTCCTGGGAGTTTGTCTCTTACTTGCCTCGGCCTCTTTGCTGGTTCAGGGAGAGACTCCCTCTGGTTTGACGGAAGTTCGGGGGACGGTTGTGGACCCGAACCACGCAGCAATCGCGGGGGCCAGCGTTAAAATTGTCTCCGCAACGGGCGCCAGTTCCCTGGTCACCAATGGCAGCGGACAATTCTCGGTCAACCTGAAGCCCGGGGATTACACTCTGGAGCTCGCCGCTGATGGTTTCGGCGGCGCGTCGCAGAGAATCTCGATCCGTGCCGGAAAATCGGAGTTACTGGAAATAGTTCTGCACCCGCAGATCTCGACCGCGACAGTCACGGTAGTAGCGACCGACGCTTTCGGTTATCGCTCAGACGGTGTTTCCAGTGCGACCAAAACATTCACCAGGCTTCGCGACGTGCCCCAATCAATCACGGTGGTCAGCCGCGAACAAATGAGAGATCAGTCGATGGCCAGCATCGCTGACGTCATCAACTACGTCCCCGGCATCACTTCACACCAGGGAGAGAACAATCGCGATCAATTGGTCATACGCGGCAACAGTAGCAGCGCCGATTTCTTTGTTAACGGCATTCGCGACGATGTGCCGTACTATCGCGACCTTTACAATGTCGAGCAGGTCGAAGCTCTGAAAGGGCCGAATGCCCTGACCTTTGGTCGCGGCGGCGGCGGCGGCGTAATCAATCGAGTAACCAAACAGGCTGGTTTTACGAACCTGCGCGATTTTAGTTTTCAGGGAGGTTCGTTCCAAAACAAGCGGTTCACCGCCGATGTCGACCAAACCTTAAGTCAGAAACTCGCTTTCCGTCTCAACGGACTCTACGAGAATTCCGGAAGCTTTCGCCACGGTGTCGACCTGGAAAGATACGGCATCAATCCGACCTTAACTTTCACGCCGGAACCACAGACCCAGATCGCTATCAGCTTCGAACACTTTCATGACGGAAGGGTGGCGGATCGCGGGATCCCGTCCTACGCAGGTCTTCCGGCCGATGTGCCGATCTCAACTTTTTACGGCGATCCGAATCAAAGTGATGTTCAAGTCAGGGTCGATCTGCTCTCGGGATTATTTGAAAAAGAAATCGGCAGGCTCAACATTCGCAATCGGACTCAATTCGGGGATTATGATCGTTTCTATCAAAACTTTGTCCCGGGCGCAGTAAATGCGGCCAGGACTCTGGTGGCTCTTTCTGCCTATAACAACGCCACCAAACGTAACAATTTATTCAACCAGACGGACCTGACCTACACGCTGTCGACCGGTAAGCTTAGGCACACACTGCTTGGCGGCATGGAGTTGGGTCGTCAATCTACCGATAATTTCCGCAACACCGGCTTTTTCAATAACACGGCGACATCGGTTCAGGTGCCGTACGCCAATCCGACCATCGACCCGCCCGTGACTTTCCGGCAAAGCGCGACCGACGCCAACAATCACCTGCTGACGAGGGTGGCGGCCACCTATATCCAGGATCAAGTGTCAGTTTCGCGTTATGTGGAGTTACTCGGGGGCGTTCGTTTCGACTACTTTGATCTTCGCTATCACAATAATCGAAACGGAGACAACCTCAGACGGATCGATCGTCTGGTCTCGCCGCGAGCTGGCATTGTCATCAAGCCGGTGACCCCGCTGTCGATCTATGCCAGTTATGGCGTCTCTTATTTGCCGAGCTCCGGCGATCAGTTCTCTTCACTGACCAACATCACGCAGCAGGTTAAGCCGGAAAAGTTTACCAACTACGAAGTTGGCGCGAAGTGGGATGTTCGCCGAAATCTGACTTTGACCGGCGCGCTTTATCGACAGAATCGTACCAACACGCGCGCTACCGATCCGACCGATCCGACGCGCATTGTGCAAACCGGCAGTCAACGCACGAACGGGGTTGAGTTGGGCATGAACGGCAACTTCACTCGCAAGTGGCAGGTCGTCGGCGGTTATGCCTACCAGAACGCGTTCATCACGAGCGCTACGACTGCGGCTCCAAAGGGCGCGCGCGTGGCTATGGTCCCGCGGCACACCTTTTCCCTTTGGAACAACTATCAGGTCATCAGCCGGCTCGGGTTTGGGTTGGGCCTGGTAAACCGCGATGACATGTTCGCAGCGATCGATAACACGGTTGTTCTCCCTGGCTACATTCGCGCAGACGCCGCGGTCTATTTCAAATTCAACGAGAAGTTTAGACTGCAATCCAATCTGACAAACCTGTTCAACAGGAAGTACTACGTTAACGCGGACGGCAATAACAACATCTCGCCCGGAGCGCCGCGCGGCGTACGAGTCAGCTTGCTCGCAAGCTTCTGATTCACACTGATTTCAGATTTCTTCTACTGGCGGCAAATCTTTGTTGGCGGGCCCGCAGATGACACTGCCTAATCGATCAAAGCGTGAACCGTGACAAGGGCAGTCCCAGGTTTTTTCGGCGGCGTTCCAACTAACGACACAACCCAGATGGGTGCAGACGGCTGACCGACTGTGCAGCAATCCCTCGTCGTCGCGATAGACGGCAATCTTGCTTAGGCCATTACGCAATACCGCGCCTTCGCCTTTGGCAATTTGATCAACCGAATCAACATCCCCTGGCGTTACCAGATCCGCATATTGGGCCATCACGTTCGCGTTCTCCTTCGCGAAGTCCTTCACCGCAACTAGAGTTTTTCGCGAAGGATCATACAGATCCGTCCAGGGATTCTGACGGCCTACAATCAGATCACTCAGCAGCATTCCCGCGATGGTACCGTGCGTCATGCCCATCCCTGAATCCCCGGTAGCAATGAAGACGTTGTCGGCATCGGCGGGATTTCGGCCGATGTACGCCAGGGCGTCGACTGGTTCCATGACTTGCCCTGACCAGCGATACTCGATCTCTTCAACCATCGGAAATCGATTACGTGTCCACTGTGCCAGCTTGCCCCAGCGTTGAGCGCCATCGTGCTGCTGGCCGGTCTTGTGATCTTCACCGCCTACGATTAGCACATCATAGTTATCACCTCGCTCAACGCGGAGGTAATGATAAGCCTCGTACGGATCGGCAGGCGCGTCCCAGAGCAACATTGCGGGTACGGACGCTTTGGGAATACGCGCCCCGATCACGTAGGTTGTGTAAGGAGCCTGCTTGGTGTGAATTGCAAAACGATCATTCACCGGCGAATTTGTCGCCACCACAATTGCGTCAGCGCTAACTCGGTATCCACCGGTCGTCGTCACGTAGGCTTCATCGCCGCCTTCGACTTGATCGGCATGACAACCAGTGAAAATACGACCACCATCACGTTCAATCGCTTTTGCCAATCCGGTTAAGTATTTCAGAGGATGGAACTGTCCCTGGTGTGGAAAGTGTAAACATGGTCCAGTGTCGAAATTTTCCAGGGGCGCGCGCTCGAGTCGCCGGACTTCGGTTAAACCTGCACGGTGCGCCGCGGGGAGTTCGTCTTCAAGGACTTGCAACTTTCCATTAGTAGGCAAGAACAGATATCCGTCGACTCGCTCGAATTCGCAGTCAATCTTTTCTTCACGCACGATCCCTTCAACTCGATCGATTGCCGCCGTGTGGCTGGCTGCGGCGAGCCGGGAACCTTCTTCACCGAACAACCGCTCCAGTTCATAGAAACGATCGTCCAGCGCGTTCGCCAAATGCGCAGTCGTGCGCGCGGTCATGCCGCCGCCAATTGGCCCATCATCCAGCACAATTACAGACTTGCCTTCACGAGCCAGCAGGTAAGCTATCGTCATTCCTGCGATGCCGGCGCCAATGATGCAGACATTCGCGCTGGCATCCTCGTTCAGGACCGTTTCAATGGGTGTGTGCGCAGTTGCGATCCAAACAGAAGTGGTCGTACCTGACGTTGGTTCCATGCTCGCTTTTTCGACAGTGCTCATGTCCAACCAAACAAGCGAAGAACATGCCAACACGGTTTCGATTGAGGATCGAAATATATTGGCACTTAAGCGCGGTGTGCATTTGTAACTGTCTTGATTCGCAACAAGCGGGTTGGCGAAGAGCTAAATCCGTACGAATTCGCGCGCCGCGGACGATTGATGGAAGGTAGGGTGATGGGCTAAGAGCCCGGGCAGGATTCCAGAATCAGTCGTCCAAAGTGTGTGCTCTGTTTTCTATACTGTCGCCGGTTATCTCTCGATAGCAGTTTTTGAGCAGTTCTTTTCGTTTCTCGTCTGAGGAGGCGGAATAGGCATTTACGATTTGGTCCAACTCCGCGCTGGCCAGGAATCTCAAAGGCACCAGTCTACGCGCAGCGAACATCGCATGTTGCGGATCTCCTTCTACTATCTCAGTAACCGCGCGACTCACCGTCAGATGAATTTGTATACTCAACATCAACGGCAGGCCCGCGGCCAGGAGAATTCCTGAGGCCGGAATAATTACGCCCACAAAACTCTCGGCGCCACGGCTTTCGGATCGCAATGCGCGCCAACTATTTCGCCAATAGACGAGGGCGGTCAGAAACGGTGAGAGCCCAGCCGCTCCAATCCCATAAATCATCAGACCAATCAAACTGAAAGGTGCAAGGACCAAGCCCATTATTACGCAAAAGATCGCGCCGCAAAGTAGCATTCCACCTGTCAACTTGTTCCAAGGTTGCCAGCCGGGTCCAGTCAAAAGCCAGAAGCATAACAAACTGATTTGAAGTCCGCTGAACAAATAGGCGAAGATCTGATAGTCAGGGAACAAAGGTCCGAACAACCAACCGCGAAAAACTACCGGATCGATTACAAAGCACACAATCGGACCAACTACACCGAAGACGATGTCGAAAATGACCTGAGGCCAGGTGATCGTCGGAGCAAACTGTCTCTTCCAAAAGCCGGTCTCCGTGTTGGCCGATTTCGCGATCGCCGGCTCCTCGCTGATGTGCTGGATTTCCACGGTTCAGTCTCCAACCTTCAAGGCGCCAAGTGCTGCGCCCTC
>Ga0068859_100008749_pt1 | contig 10225 bp, 8 predicted proteins | sample KBSSwiS22_FD_66585 | JGI IMG/M metagenome (GOLD analysis project Ga0068859, IMG submission 66585) | Switchgrass rhizosphere microbial communities from Kellogg Biological Station, Michigan, USA - KBS Switchgrass S2-2 | ecosystem: Host-associated > Plants > Roots > Rhizosphere > Soil ...
AGGCCGCCAGGCCGCCGCCACGAGCGCCGCCACCAGCAGGTACGCCAGCGCCGCGGAGAGGCGCTGCGCGAGCCGCAGGTTCAGGTCGTCGGGCAGGCTCCCCTCGCGCAGCATGAGCTCCGTCCACGGCACACCGCGGTCCCATACGTCGGACTTCAAGATACCCGCCAGCGTCCACCGCTTGAGGTGCCGGGCCTGGATGTCGCGGCGCAGGACGATCCGGCGCCCCGCCCGCCGCAGCCGCACCCCCAGCTCGATGTCCTCGATGCAAGGGCGCGCGTAGCCGGTATCGAAGCCCCCCACCTCCAGGAAGGCCGATCTCTTGATCGCGCCGCACCCGCTCCAGAACGTGGAGGCCTCGGCGGATCCCTCCTGGTGCACGAAGTGGTGGAAGAGGTTCTTGTACTGTGAGAGGAAGTTTGCCGCGCCCGGCTGGCGGTCGTAGGAGCCGAACAGCGCGTCGATCCCGGGGTCCGCGGCGAACGTCGCGACGACCTGGCCCAGCGTCTCCGGGTGGACGCAGACGTCGGCGTCCACGAAGAAGAGGTGCTCCCCGCGCGCCGCCTCCGCCCCACGGTTGCGGGCCGCGGCCGGTCCCGCGCGCCGATCGAGCCGGAGCACCCGCGCGCCCAGCGCCGCCGCCACCGCCGCCGAGTCGTCGGTCGAGGCGTCGTCCACCACGATGACCTCGCGGTCCACCGCGCCCCGCGACGCCCCCAGGCTCTCCAGGCAGGCGCGCAGGTGGCCGGGGTCGTTGCGGACGGGGACGACGACCGAGATCACGGCGCCCGTCTCTGGTGGCGGAGGCGCGCCACCGCGTTGTAGAGCCACGACCCGGCGTAGCCGGCGGCGAGGCCGCAGGCGAAGGCCCAGACGAAGCCGACCAGGCTGCCCACGAACGTCACGCTGTAGCCGAGGAAGTACTGCGCCAGCAGCGAGAGGTGCGGCCCCACCTCGTGGCTGCCGCCTCCCTTCAGCACCAGCCAGTTGGTGGCCACGAAGAGGCCCAGGCCGGCCACCAGGCCGGCCACGATGCCGAAGGACAGCGCGTTGACGCGCAGCAGCCGCGTCTCGATCAGGCGCTCGATCTCCCGGTCGTCGTCGTCGCGTGCGGTCATGTTCGACCTCGCCTCAGATCTCGTCCAGCAGCTTGCGCAGGTAGGCCCGCCGCGCGCGCCACCGCAGCAGGGCCACGTAGCCCAGCATGGCCGCGTTGCGGGCGTGGGCGAACGTCCAGCCCAGGACGTAACCGCCCAGTGCGCCGTAGGCCAGGCCCAGGAGGCTGCCGAAGGCGCTCACCTCGTAGCCCGGCAGGTACTGGCCCAGCAGTGAGAGCGTGGGCCCCACCACCGGTCCGCCTTTCACGACCAGGATGACGCTCATCAAGCAGAGCGCGGTCCCGAAGACCGCGCCCGCCGCCACGCCCAGCGCCACCGCGTCCAGCCGCGCCAGGAGGACGGCCAGCGCCCGCTGCATCATCACGTCCATCGAGCGCGGGGCGGCCGGGGCCGCCACCTCCTCGTGGTACTCCAGATCGGCGTTCACGCTCCACAGGTCGTTCTTCTCGCCGAAGAGCATGTTCCGCACGGCGTACATCCCGGTGAGCATCGAGTGGTCCTGGTTGTTGTAGCGGTGGAGCCCGTTGCGGCCCACGGTGGCGCAGTTGGTGAGCGTGTCCACGAACTCGCGCACCACCGCGAGCTGCTCCGCGTAGCCGGCGTCGTAGACCGGGTACGACTTGGGAACGCGGAAGACGCACCCGTCCTCCACGTCCTCGTAGCGTGCCAGGCCGATGCGGTCGATCTCCTTGCGGCCCAGCTCGACGAGGTCGGCGTCGCTCATCGTCCAGACCGGGTCGCCCTCGTTGCAGAAGTACTCCAGGCCGAGGCTGGTCTTGGCCGGATCGGGCACCATGTCCGGGCTCCAGTTCTTGAAGTTCTGGATGCGGGCCACCCGGACGTCGGGCTCGTGCACGTAGATCCAGTTGTCGGGGAAGAGCGTGGGCTTGTCAACGATCAGGCAGACGGTGAGGAAGTCACGGTATTTCAGGTTGCGCGCGGCCTCCAGCACCGGCGCGGGCGCCGGCGGGTCCAGCCGCTTCACCAGCTCGGTCACCGGCATGCTGGAGATGAAGTCCGTGCCGCGCACGGTCTCCTCGTGCCCGTTCCGCGCCACGCGCACGCCCAGGATGGCGCGCTCGCGCCTCTCGATGCGCAGGACGTCCGCGCCGAAGAGGACCTCGCCGCCGGCCCGGTCGATGCGGTCCGCCACCGCGCTCCACATCATGCCCGGCCCCAGCCGCGGGTAGTGGAACTCCTCGATCAGCGTCTTGACCTTCTTGCCCGGGCTCACGAACAGGCTCACCAGCACGGTCTTGAGCGACAGGTCCTTGATCCGCTGGGCCGCCCACTCCGCCTTCAGCTCGGAGCAGGGGATGCCCCAGACCTTCTCGGTGTAGGTCTTGAAGAACGTCTCGAAGAGCCGCTTCCCGAAGCGGTTGGTGACCCAGTGCTCGAAGGTGTCCTCGCGGCGGTGGGGGACGAGCCGCCAGCGGACGTAGCTCAGCATGATGCGGACCGCCTCGACTGGCCCCAGGCCGGCCAGCGCGTCCAACGCCTTGAGCGGGTAATAGAAGAACTTCTTGCGGTAATAGATCCGCGAGAGCCGCGGACGGAGCAGGAACTCGTCCCGCAGGACATCCTTCCAGACCCGCTCCACCTCCTCGGACTTGGTGAAGAAGCGGTGCCCGCCCATGTCGAAGTGGAAGCCCTTGTAGGTCTCGGTGCGGGCCAGGCCGCCGGGGATGTCGCGGCGCTCCAGGACCGTCGCCTTGTGCCCCAGGCGGGTCAGCTCGTAGGCGGCGGTGAGGCCGGCGGGCCCGCCGCCGATGACGACGAACGACCGCTCGCCCGGCTCATGATCGGCCGCGGGGACGAGGGGGCTTTCGCTGGGGGGCTCGCGGCGGAGGGGCTGGCCGAGGTTCAGGGGTCCTCTCGCATCACCGTCAAGTAATTGAAACAGGAGACGGTACCGCCCGCGCCTCGCCGGTGTCAAGACGACGCGGCGGGGACGAGAATTTCGCTATTAGAGAAATTTCATCCCCCTGGACAGGTCCGGCCCTCGAACCGTGCTTAGCTGGATGGAACGGAGGAAACGCCCATGCCCCTGATCCTGATCGTGATCCTCGTGTTGCTGCTCCTCGGCGCGGTGCCGGCCTGGCCCCACAGCCGGAGCTGGGGTTACGGCCCGAGCGGCATCCTGGGCCTGATCCTGGTGGTCATCCTGGTCCTGTTCCTGATGGGACGGTTGTAGGAATCCTCAACCGCCGCCCCGAAAAGGAACGGTGACGGACTTCACCGTCGAGTAGCCGTCCGGCCTAGAATGCCGGCTCGATGGCCGAGCCGGCCCTACGCCCCTTCCTGGCCCGTATCGCTCCCGCGCTCCGGACGGCGCTGCGCGAGGACTACGGCGCGGCCGCGCTGCGAGCCGACCTCATGGCGGGAGCGGTGGTGGGCGTCGTGGCCCTGCCCCTCTCGATGGCCCTGGCCATCGCGTCGGGGGTCCCACCGCAGCACGGTCTGTATACCGCGATCGTAGCTGGCTTCATCATCGCGCTGCTGGGGGGATCGTCCGTCCAGGTGTCGGGGCCCACCGCCGCCTTCGTCGTGATCCTGGCCCCCATTGCGTCGCGGTTCGGGCTCGGCGGGTTGCTCCTCGCCACGCTCGCCGCGGGGGTGATCCTCTTCGCCATGGGCGCGGCCCGCATGGGCCAGTTCGTCGAGTACGTGCCGTACCCGGTGACCACGGGCTTCACCGCCGGGATCGCGGTGGTGATCGGGACCCTCCAGCTGAAGGACTTCCTTGGCCTCCACGTCCCGTACATGCCCGAGCACTACCTCGAGCGGCTGGGCGCCCTCCTGCGCGCGCTGCCGACCGTCCAGCCCTTCGACCTGCTCGTCGGCCTGTTCACCCTGGTGCTCCTGGTCCTCTGGCCGCGGGTGAGCCTGCGCGTTCCCTCCCCGCTCGTGGCCCTGACCTGCGCCGCCGCGGTGGCGGCCATCGCGGCGCGCACCGTCCCCGGCTTCCATGTGGCGACGATCGGCACGCGCTTCTCGTACACGACGGCGGCGGGCGTGAGACCCGGCATCCCCCGCGATCCGCCGCGGCCCGTGCTCCCCTGGCGGCTCCCCGGGCCGGAGGGCCGGCCGCTGCGGGTCGACCTCGGGCTGCTCCGCGAGCTCATGCCCTCCGCCTTCGCCATCGCCATGCTCGGGGCGATCGAGTCGCTCCTGTCCGCGACCGTGGCCGACGGCATGACGCGGCGGAAGCACGACCCCGACGCGGAGCTCATGGCCCAGGGCATCGGCAACATGGTCGCGCCGTTCGTCGGCGGGATCGCGGCCACCGGCGCCATCGCCCGCACCGCCACGAACATCCGCGCCGGGGCGCGGTCACCGCTGGCGGCCGTCTTCCACTCGTTCGTGGTCCTGGCCGCGGTCGTCTTCCTGGCCCCGTGGCTGGGTTACCTGCCCATGGCGTCGCTGGCCGCGCTGCTCCTTCTCGTGGCCTGGAACATGAGCGACTCGAAGCATTTCGCGCACCTGCTGCGGGTCTCGCCCCGCTCCGACCTGGCCGTGCTGCTGACCTGCTTCACGCTGACCGTCGTCTTCGACATGGTCGTATCCGTCACCGCCGGCGTGCTGCTGGCCGCGCTTCTCTTCATCCGGCGCATGGCCGAGATCTCCACCGTCGAGCTGGTGGGGGAGGGCCACCCCGACCTCGCCGACCCGCTGCCGCGAGGTGTCGTGCTCTACGACATCGCGGGTCCGCTGTTCTTCGGGGCGGCGCAGCGGGCGATGCATGCCCTCCAGATGGTGGAGGGGCGGCACGTGCGCGTGATCATCCTGGACCTCGACCACGTCCCCGCGATCGACGCGACCGGGATCGTGGCCCTGGAATCGCTGGTGGCCCGGCTCAACGAGGCGGGGGTCAAGGTGATCCTGGCCGCGATCCAGGACCAGCCGCTGCGCGCGCTGTCCCGCGCCGGATGGCGCAACCGCAAGGGCCGGCTCCGCATCTTCCGCTCCCTCGAGCGCGGCGTGGCCGTGGCTCGCGCCACCGTCGCCCTGCCTGCTCCCGCCGGAGAAGGTCCGGCTTCGAGGACTGTGGTCTAGGTGTCCGGCGCGCTGATCGAGACGCCGCCGCCAGTGCTTCGCGCCGCGACGCGCCTGTACTAGACTTCACGCTCATGTCCACAGGAAGCGCGCCTCCCGGAGGCGAGACGATCACCATCTCCCGCGGCGTGCTGCGGGTCCCCGACCGTCCGGTCATCCCCTACGTCGAGGGGGACGGCACGGGGCGTGACATCTGGCGCGCCTCGCAGCGCGTCTTCGACGCCGCGGTGGCCAAGGCCTACGGCGGCGTCCGCGCCATCGCGTGGATGGAGGTCCTGGCCGGCGAGAAGGCCTTCAACAAGACGAAGGAGTGGATGCCGGCCGAGACGCTGGCCGCCTTCCGCCAATACCTGGTCGGCATCAAGGGCCCGCTGACGACGCCGGTCGGCGGTGGCATCCGCTCACTGAACGTCGCCCTCCGCCAGGAGCTCGACCTCTACGTCTGCCTGCGGCCGGTACGGTACTTCAAGGGCGTGCCCAGCCCGGTGAAGCGCCCGCAGGACGTGGACATGGTCATCTTCCGCGAGAACACCGAGGACATCTACGCCGGCGTGGAGTGGGCGGCGGGCACCCCCGAGGCGCAGAAGGTGGTGGCCTGGCTCCAAAGCGAGATGAAGGTCAAGAAGATCCGCTTCCCGGAGACGAGCGGCATCGGCATCAAGCCCGTCTCGCGCGAGGGGACGGAGCGCCTGGTGCGCGCGGCCATCCGCCATGCGCTCGAGGCCAAGCGGCGGAGCGTGACCCTCGTGCACAAGGGCAACATCATGAAGTTCACGGAGGGCGCCTTTCGGGACTGGGGGTACGCCCTGGCCGCCCGGGAGTTCCGCGCGGGCACGGTGACCGAGCGGGAGAGCTGGATCCTCGGCAACAAGGAGAAGGATCCCGGACTCAGCGTGGAGGACAACGCGCGCGCCGTCGACCCCGGCTACGAGCTGATGACCGGCGAGCAGAAGGCCACGGTGCGCAAGGAGGTCGAGACGGCGCTGGCCCTCCTGCCCACGCACGGCAACGGACAGTGGAAGTCCAAGGTCCTGGTGCGCGACTCCATCGCCGACATCACGCTGCAGCAGGTGCTCACGCGCGCGAAGGACTTCGACGTCATCGCCACGCCGAACCTCAACGGCGACTACCTCTCCGACGCCCTGGCCGCGCAGGTGGGGGGGATCGGCATCGCGCCCGGCGGCAACATCAACTACGAGACCGGGCACGCCATCTTCGAGGCCACCCACGGCACCGCGCCCAAGTACGCCGACCTGGACAAGGTGAACCCGGGCTCGGTCATCCTCTCCGGCTGCATGATGCTGCGCTACATGGGCTGGGGCGAGGCCGCGGACGCCATCGAGGCCGCGCTGGAGAAGACCATCGGCCAGAAGCGCGTGACCTACGACTTCGAGCGGCAGATGGAGGGCGCGACGGTCCTCAAGACGTCCGAGTTCGCCTCGGCCATCATCGAGAACCTGTAGCCAGCGTACTCAGCCAACGGTGAAGACCGCCACGTCCGGCGGCGCCCACGTCCGCACGGGCACCAGGCTGCCGCCCACGCCGCGCGAGACGAAGAGGTGGGTGCCGTCCACGTGGTGGAGGCCCCACGGCCACAGCCGGCCGTCGGGGCTGGGCATGATGATGGGGCGGTATCCGGGCAGCGCGATGTGGCCGCCGTGCGTGTGGCCGCACAGGTACAAGGCGATTCCCTTGCCGCGGACGGACCGGAAGCCGTCCGGGGAATGGCAGAGCACGATCTTCACCGGGACCTCGTGCACGTTCTCGAGGGCCGCGCCCACCGTGGCCTCGTGGGTCAGGCGGTCGATCACGCCCCGCCGGGTCAGCGGGTCGTCCATGCCCAGGAGGGTGACGTCGTCGTGCGGCGGAGGCAGCCGGATCGATTCGTCCACCAGCACCGCCACCCCGGCCTGGGCCAGCGCGTCCTCGAGACGCTCGGGCCGGGCCCAGAAGTCGTGGTTGCCCAGGACGGCCACCTTGGTCCGCGCCGGCACGCCCTCCACGCGGGCCTTCAGCTCCTCGACCCTCTGCTTGGTGGCGCCGAGGAAGACGTAATCGCCGCCCAGGGCCAGCACGTCGGGCTGCGCCTCGCGCAGCATAGCGAAGGCGTGGTCGAGCAGGGCGGGCGGGGTGGTGGGACCCAGGTGGAGGTCCGACGCGAACGCTATCCGCAGCGGGGGCCGGCCGCGCTCACGGCGGCCGGGCACGGGGACGTCGTGCCGCAGGAGATGGACCCGGGTCGAGCCCGGGACCAGGCTCCACAGCTTGGCGGGCCACGAGCCCGCGTACAGCCAGCCCAGGGCCTTCTCGAGGTTGAGGTGCTTCCGCGAGTACGGACGCCGAGATTGGGGCACGTCCCAGGCTAACGCGGCGTGGCGCCGCTCTCAGTTTCAGTAGATGAAGACCGGTGTCCCCACCGACACCATGTCGTACAGCTTGGCGATGTCCTCGTTCCGGAGCCGGACGCAACCGTGGCTGACGGCCCTCCCGATGGAGGCGGGCTGGTTGGTGCCGTGGAGCGCGTACCCGTCGCCCATGTTGAGGCGGCGGGCCCCCAGCACGCCCTTGTACTTCCGCTGGTTGGTGCCCACGGGCGGCACCACGATCTTCCCGTCCGCCACGATCTCGCGGCCGTCCGTGGCCTGCAGGACCGTCTCCCGCCCGCTCGCGTCGCGCCGCACCACGTCGTCACCCGAGACCGCGATGACGGAGCCGTCCGCCATGCGGAGCGACTCTCCCGGGCGCAGGCGCGCCACGCCCAGCCCGCGCTTCTGCGCCTGCTCCTGGAAATGCCAATCGGGCGGCACCCACACCGGGTCCTCTTCCTTGCTGCGGATGACCAGCTTTCCGCGCGGGGTGTCGAACTTGTAGGCCCCGCCTCCCTCCTTGACGAGCGTCTTGCCGCTGCCCGTCGCCACCTCCGTGGTGAACAGCACCTCTCCGGCCCGCCGGTACCACAGGCGGTGGTCCTCGATGCTGACCACGATGTAGGGATCCGTCCGCGGCTTCTCCGGGGCCGCCGCCAGCTCGCGCTGCAAGGCGGAGTCCGCGACGTCCTGGTAGGCGTCGATCCGCTCCAGGAGATCGGTGTCGTCCTCGAAGACCATGCGCGTCACGTCGCGCTGGAAGCGCACCGCGACCATGGTGTTGACGAAGAGGGCCGTGCTCAGCGCGGTCACGATCAACATGGCCGCGATGAGGTACCAGGCCGCGCCGCCGCCGTGGCCGAAGAACCGCACGACCGCGGCCTTCATGGCGAGACCCCGCGTGCCCGCTTCATCAGTAGAAGAAGAGGGGCATGCCCGGCGCCACGTTCTCCATGAGGGCGTCGAGGTCCGCGGCCTCCGCGCGCACCGCGCCCGGCATCACGTAGGCGTCGTCGGCCAGGGGACCCGTGCTCGGCCGCGAGTAGATGACGGTGCCGCCATCGAGGAGGAGGGCCGCCGGCCCCAGCGCGCCCTCGATCGAGCGCTGAGCGGGCACGGGCAGACCGCGCTGCGCGTAGACCCAGGCCGGCACCTCCCAGCGATAGGTCGGCCCGACGGCGCGGAGAACGGCGCGCTGCCCGCGCGGAGGGGCCAGGCGGATGGCGTCCGGAGGATCGCCGATCGTGGCCTCCGGCCCCACGCGCACGCGCATCTCGCGGAGGCGGGCGCCCTCGCGCTGGAGGAACATCTTTCCTTCGTCCACCGCCACGGCCAGGTTCAGGGAAGGGTCGCCCAGGGCGCGCCGGCGGACGAGCTCCACCTGCAGCGCCACGCGGCCCTCCGCCGCGGCCACGATGGTGTCCGCCCGCTTCTTCTCCACCTCGCTCATGGAGCTGCGGAGCCGGGCGGTCTCCCGCCGGAACGACACGCGCTTGTAGAGGACCCACGCGTCGAGCGCGATGAGGGCCACCAGGCCCAGGGCCATGGCGGTCACGATCCGCGGATAGGCCTCGCGGAACTCGGCCCACCGCGGCCGCCGCCTCTGGCGCACCCCCTCGCCGTAGGGGACGGCCCGGCGCTCGCTCTCGCCGGTTCCCTTCCTCAACGCGTGAGCCGCGCCAGGTTGTCGAAGATATCCCGCGAGACCTCGGCCACCGCCGTGCTCCGCCCCCTCTTCTCGGCGAACTGGGTCAGCACCACCAGGAAGAAGGGGCGCCGCTTCCCGATGTAGACGATCCCGGCGTCGTGATGGACGGTGGAGATGTTGCCGGTCTTGTGCGCCACGTGCGCGTCTCCGGGGAGGCCGGCGGGGATGCCGCTCTTGTAGCGCTGGTCCAGGAGTATCTCGAGCATGTCCGCGCAGGCCTGCGGTGAGTGCACGCGTCCGTCGGCGATGAGGCGCAGCAGGCGGAGCAGCCCGTTCGCCGTGACCAGGTTGTTGATACCGGCCTCGAAAGCGGCCTGGTCCTGCACGCCGCGCCGCATGAGGATGCCCTCGATCTTGAGGTCCTCCAGGCAGCTCTGTATGGCCGTGATGCCCACCACGTCGATGAGGAGGTTGGTGGCCAGGTTGCTGGAGGCGGTGATCATCCGGTAGGCGAGGTCGCGCACGGTGAGGCTGCGGCCCACGGCCCGGGCGATGCCCGGGTCGGGCTCCCCCGCGAGGTCGAGCGTGAAGGGGCGGCCGTCAACGACGCTCGTGAAGCGGTTGCGGACGTGGACGGGATCGTCGGCCTTGAGCCGCCCCGCGTCGATCTCGCCGTAGACCCCGGCGAGCACGGCCAGCTTCACCGTGGAGGCGCCGTGGAAGTAGCTGTCCGCGTCGTAGGACCACTGGACGCGGGTCTCGGAGTCGAAGCACGCGACGGCCAGCCTCTCCAGCTCGTGGCGCTCCTTGATCTCGATGACGTTCAGGTAGAGCGAGCGCTCGACCTCGGCGGGACGAAGGGCGGCGGGCATGGGGGCCCTTTTCGCCGGACGCCTGCGGATCCGGCTGAGGCTCCCCACCAATCCAGGATAGCGCCGCGGCTGGGCACGGCCGCGCGACGGGGCGATAATCGACCCCGGGCCGGAATAAAACCCATGAAACCCCTCCAAGGCGTGCGTGTCCTCGTGGTGGAGGAC
>Ga0068859_100008751_pt1 | contig 10224 bp, 17 predicted proteins | sample KBSSwiS22_FD_66585 | JGI IMG/M metagenome (GOLD analysis project Ga0068859, IMG submission 66585) | Switchgrass rhizosphere microbial communities from Kellogg Biological Station, Michigan, USA - KBS Switchgrass S2-2 | ecosystem: Host-associated > Plants > Roots > Rhizosphere > Soil ...
CCGCCTCGCCGACGTCGAGCGCGATTTCGGTCCCGGGTTCAACCCGTTCGACGTCCACCGGCACGCCGTGATCGGCCTCGACACGCTGATCGCCCGGCCGAAGCTGACCGAGCGCGCGGTCGCGGCCGGGATCGACCTGCTGATCGTCGACGAAGCCCACCATCTGCGCCGCCCGCCGGGGCATCCGGGAGATCCGGCCTACCGCGCGATCGCGCCGATCGCCGCGACGATGCGTCACGTGCTGCTGCTCACCGCGACCCCGCTCGAAGACGACGCGCACGGCTTCTTCCGCCTGCTGCAGATCCTGCGTCCCGACGAGTTCCCCGAAAACGAGGGGTTCGAGGCGCGCCTGGCGAAGCGCCAGCGCCTTCCGGCCTGCGCCAGCTCCACGCGCCGCGCCGACATCGGCGGGCTGCCGCCGCGCGTCGGCGCGCCGGTCGACCTGCCCCACGATCCGGGCTGGAACAACCTCACGGTCTTGATGCGCGCGCTTCGCGCACGGCCCGCGCCGCACGCCGTCGCCGTGCGCGAGAAGGCGCGGCTGATCCGCGCCGCGCTGTCTTCGGGAGCGTCGCTCTTGGCGAAGCTTTCGAAGGACGAAACCGAGACCCGGAAAGCGGCCGAGGCCTGGCTCGCCGCCGATCCGCGCATCGCCTGGCTCGCGCATGAGGCGCCGGGGTGGAAGGCTCGCGGCGAAAAGACGCTGGTCTTCGCCGCCGAGCGCGAGACCGTCGAGCATCTCCGCACCGAGCTCTCGCGCCGCTCCCAGCTGCGCACCGGCGTCTTCCACGAAGATCTCTCCCCGGGTCAGCGGGACATCGAAGTCGCGCAGTTCCGCCTCGCGTCCGGGCCCTCGCTCCTGCTGGCCACCGAGTGCGGCGGCGAAGGGCGCAACTTCGAGTTCTGCCATCGCCTGGTGCTGTTCGACATGCCGTGGTCCGCGTCGACCGTCGAGCAGCGGATCGGCCGCCTCGATCGCATCGGGCGGGACAAGCCGGTCGAGATCGCCTACGTGCGCCCCCCCGACGGCCTGGGCGCCGCCGTCTGCGCCCTGTACGAGTCGATCGGGATCTTCCGCGAGCCGATGGGCGGCGTGGACCGTGAGCTGTCGCGCGTCGAGGCGATCATCGAGGACGCCGCGGTCTCGGATCTTCCGTCGATTCCCACCGAGCGATTCGAGGCCGCCGTCCGCGAGACCACGGAAGCGGCCGACCGCGTGCGACACGCCGTCTACCGCGAGCTGTACCGCGATCCGTTCCGTGAGGCCGACGGCCCGAAGATCCTCGCCCGCGTCCCGCCCGACCTCGAGGAGCTGACCGAGGACGTCGTGCTCGGCGCCGCGAGCCAGCTCGGCTTCCGCGTCGAGGAGCATCGGCACGGCAAGGCGCACTCGATCCTGTTCGGGAACCATGCGCGGGTCGACTCCCTGCCGGGGGTCGCCGGCGGCGCGAGCTTCCTCGGGACGTTCGACCGCGAGGAGGCGGTCGCGGACGAGTCGATCGACTTCTACGCCTCCGGACATCCGCTCGTCGAAGGGCTGCTCGCCGAGATCGACGACGGTCCGATCGGAAGGACGGCGATCCTCCACGTCGAGGCCAACGGCGAGAGCGGCCTGGGGCTCCTCGCGATCTACCGGACCGAGCGCGGCTTCACGGCGGAGTGCGTCGACGTCAGCGGGGTGCCGCGCCCCGACTGGGCGGCGTTGCTCACCGAGCGCCCGCTCCGCTCGCGCCGGGTGAAGACCGAATCGCTGGTCGAGCAGCCGGGATGGGCCGAGGGGATCCGGATGATGGCGGAGAAGCTCCCGCGCCGCGACCTTCCGGCCGCCGTCGCGGCGGTCATCGTGGGTCGCTGACGATCCGGAAGCCGATGTGCTCGTCGCCGTAGTCCGGCGGGTCTTCGTAATGCCGGTAGGCCGATCGCGCGACGAAGAGATTGCTTCCCCACCACCCGCCCTTTTCGACCTTGATCGTCCCTTCCGCAGGACCTTTCGGATCTTCGGCCGGGCTGTGCGCGTAGTAGCCGCGGTCGAGCCAGTCCGCGACCCACTCCATCGCGTTCCCCGCCATGTCCTGGGCGCCGACCCAGCTCGCCCCTTGCGGATAGCTTCCGGCCGGAACGGGGCCGGTCGCGCCGACGACGTTGCAGCGTGTCGCGTCGAAGGCGTCCCCCCACGGATATCGCGTCGATTTCGGACCCCGCGCCGCGAGCTCCCACTCGGCCTCGGTGGGAAGCCTTCCGCCTCGCCAATGGGCGTAAGCCTCCGCCTCGAACCAGGTCACGCACCGGCGCGGATCGTCGGGACGGGATCCCTTGCACGCGGCGGGCCGGGCGCCCGAGGGCTGACGTGCGAGCCAGGCGCGTCCCGCATCGGACCAGTACGCCGGCGCGGTGTAGCCGCCGGCGTCGACGAACGCCGCAAACGATGCGTTGGTCACCTCGGTGCGGTCGATCCAGAACCCGCGTGTGATCGTCACCTTGTGCTGCGGCGCTTCGCTGCCGATGGCCTGAGCGACCCACGGCGGCGGCGACATCGCCTTCAGCTCGGCCAGCGTGGCGTCGTCGGTCCCCATCAGGAACGAGGCGGGAGGCACCCAGACCTGGTCGACGCCGAACCGGTCGCGCCGCGGCCCGCAGTGTTGCGCCGACAGCAGCACGATCGCGGCGACGGTCGCGGCGGTTCGGGACACGGCCCTCACGGCGTGCGCGCTGCGTAACACCCGATCAGAACCATGACTCCGGGGAGGAGGAACACCGTGAAGAACGGGTCGAACTTGGAAACGACCAGCGCTCCGCCGCCGAAGAGGACGTAGGTCGCGCCGATGACCGTGGTGGCGAACAGGGGCGCGTCGGCGCCCTTCATCCGCCGCCAGAACGACGCCACCACGATCAGGCCGAAAGCCAGCATCGCGACCCCGCCGAAGCTCCAGCCGAACGACAGGGCTTCGATGAGATCCGCCGGGGCCAGCGCCGCTCGCAGCGCCGCGTCGAGCCCCTTCCAGCCGAGGATGGAATGCACGCCGCTGCTGGCGATCATCACCAGGCCGCCGGTCAGACCGAGAATCGAGCCGAGTCTCTTCATCGACCCCACCTCCGCGGCGGAGTCTACCGCGTCACCAGGAGACTCCCGGGGCTCGGCCGAGGTAGGCATCGCTTTCCAGCTGGTCCAGCATGAATGCCGCGACGTCGGCGCGGGCGATCCGCGTCACGCCCCACGCGCTCCCGACGTCGCTCCCATGACGGAGGCCGCCGCGCTTGGCTGCGTCGTTCAAGATCCCTGGGCGAACGATCACCCATTCGATGGGACATGCGGCGATCACCCGCTCCTGGCGGGCCTTGTCCCAGAAGTACAACGGCAGCACGACGGGGATCACGAAGAGCGTGTACAGCGGGCCGAGGCGCAAGACGCTGTCGCCGATCCCCAGCGACGTCTCGCAGACGAAGCGGCGCGACCCTTCGCGGCGCATCGCTTCGAGGACGTTCGAGGTCCCGAGCGAAAGCGTTCGCGCGAGCGACCCGTACCTCCTGTGGCCGAGCGCGCAGAGCACCGCCTCGCTCCCACGCACCGCCTCCGCGCACGACGCGACGTCCCGCACGTCCCCTTTCACGATCCTCAATCGCGGATGGCTGACGTCGAGCCGGGCGGGGTCGCGGACGAGCGCCGTGACGTCGTAGCCGCGCTCCAGCGCCTGCGCGACCAGCTGGCGTCCGGTCCCGCCGGTGGCGCCGACGATCAGCACGCGCGACGGACGCTCCCGCATGCCACCCGCCGCGGGCCCGCGCCGTCCGCGAAACCCCGCGCGCGCCAACAGCGCCGACAGCACCGCCGCCCAGACCAAGAGCAGGGCGACGATCTTCACGCGGCCTTCCGGCTCCTGCGCTTGCGCGGCGGCGCGGGGAGGCGCATCGCCTCCGGGCGCGGGTGGCGCGGCTGGTAGACGCCGAGCGTGCCGCCCCCGGGGAGCGTCACCTGCGTCAGGAGCCCCCAGCCGACGTCGCGGACGGGGCTGCACCGGACCCGCCGCTTCTTGAGCGTCACCGCCAGCGCCTTCACGTCGTCGCACATCAGGTAGATCTGGTGCGCGCCGTTGGCGTCGGCCGGGTGCACCGCAAGCTCCGCCGGCGGAAGCCCCAGGATCAGCCATCCCTGTCCCGCGTCGACGCTGGGGAATTCGAACACGTCGATCAGGAACCGCCGGTCGGCCGCGGCCTTCTTGCTGTAGATGATCGCGTGCGCCCCGATGATCATGGCCGGTGCTCCTCCCGCATGAGCTCGAATCGGATGACGCCGGGCTCCCCGCCGTCCCCGATGAATCGAAAGCCGCACTTTTCGAGCACGCCGATCGACGGCGTCAGCTCGGGCAAGGTCTCGGCGATCGCGCGGCGCACCGCGCTCTCGGCGAACGCGCGCGTCAGGAGCGCTCGCGTCGCCTCCACGGCATACCCGCGCCGGCGGTGGTCGCTCACGATCCCATAGCCGACCTCGACCGTCCCGTCATCGGCCGGCGGGCCCTTGTACCCCGCCGTCCCGATCAGCGTCCGGCTCGCGGCGTCGCCGCGGAGCACGACGAAGTACATCCACCAGCCGGCCTGCTCGTCGCCCTCGGCGAGACGGTCCAGCGTGTATTCCAGCGCGGCGGTGTCGAGGTACTCCGGCGGCCAGGTCGCGGGGACCGCGGCGCGCAGGCCGGCGGAGAGCGCTGCGGTTCCGTCGAGCGCGGCCTGCGTCAGGTCGATCGTCGCGGGAATGAGATCGAGCCGCTCCGTGAGGATCAACCCGTGACCGCTCCCTCATCGAGCCTCAGGATGATCCCTTCCACCGGCTGGCCGTCCAGGGTCGCAAACGCGTCTTCCCGGCCCACGACCGTGAACCCGCATTTTTCGAGCACGCGGATCGAGGCGCGGTTGTGGCTCGCCACGTGGGCGTAGAGCGGGCGCTCGCGGAAGAACGCCAGGAACGCCGAGAGAGCCCGCGTCGCGATCCCCTTTCCGTAGTGCTCCCGCCCGAGCCAGTAGCCCACCTCGCGCTGGCCTTCGTGAACGAACGTCAGCACGTTGCCGGCGACCGCGCCGTCCGCGACGATCGTCTTGATGACGCCCGACGGGTTGACCAGGATCTTGTGCCAGTGCGCGAAGAAGGCCTCACGATCGCGCGGCGGGAACGCGGCCATGACATTGGCCTCGGGGTCGCGCTGGTGCTCGAAGAAGATCGGAAGGTCCTCTTCGACGACGTCGCGGAGCGTGACCGTCTCGATCACCGCCCGCGCTCCATGTATTCGGCGAACGCCGACCACGAGAACCTCCGCCCTTGCTTCCAATGGTTGCCGAACCAGGTCAAAGAGCCCCGGCCGATCACGAGCTGACCCACCTTCTTGTTGGCGGCGTGAATCTCGAGCGCGATCGAGGTGCCGGCCTTGGACAGCTCCTGCACCTGGACGCTGGCCCGGGCGCTGTGCTTTCGCCGTTTGCGTCGCGCGGCCACCCGCTGCCCCGCCTCGCGTCAGCCGCGCCGCTTGAAATACTGGACCGCCCGCTCGTGCTTCATCGCCGCGTCCCTCGTCTTGAACGTCCCCAAGTTGCGGCGCCTGCCAGTTTGAGGGTTCTTCTTCCTGGAGTAAAGCCGATACTCGCCGGACGCCAGCTTCCGGATCATCGGACCCCCTTCGCCACCGACAGACGCGGCCACAAGAACCAGCAATGGGCGAAACAGGCCACGAGCAGCGCCGCGAGCAGCCCGGCGGCGCCCCGCGTCCCGAGGATGATGCGCGCGATGAGGTAGACGTCGAGGCCGACGCCGATCATGAGCGGCACCATCGACCCGAGCAGCAGCTGCCCCCCGAGAACCAGGAATCGTCCGCTCGCCTCGCGCGGTCCGGTCTGCCGGTGATACGCGGCGGGGGTCATGACCAAGGCCCCGGCAACGGCGACCAACGTCAGGGCCAGGAGATGCAGGCCCTGCTCGGAGCGGGTGAGGCGGGCGGTGAACCCGTCGCTGAAGACGGCGATCAGCTGGAAGCCGAACAGCGCCTGGACGCCGGGGAGCACCATGCGGCACTCCTCGAGAAGGTCGTGCACCGCATCGGCGAGAGAGAGCGCTTCGCGATCGTGCGCCTGGCTCATGCTACTGCTGCCAGGCGTCCTCGTAACGCTCGTAGGCCCTTACCAATCCCCTCAGCACATCGGCGGTCGTCTCGAACAGCGTTTGCGCGTGCGGTTCGGTCAGCCGCGACATGTCGGCGCGCGTGCGCGCCAGGACGTCCTTGAGCATCGACTTGATCTTCGGGGCGAGGAACTGCGGGTCTTCATTGAAATCGAATTGACATTCCATCGGCAGTCTCCTTGCTGCACCCCTCTCCGAGGCGGCAACACTGCGAGGCCCAAACTCCGAGCAGGATGTGTGCCACGGCGTCACCGGTGCGATCTCTACGCGGACAGTGGATTTTTTCGGAATTCGAGGGGCCGGTGGGGCGGAACGCGGTCAGCTTTTTTCAAGCCGTTTCGCCGGATTCGACTGGTCTTTCGTAGAACCGGCTCAGCGGATCATCGCGGTATTCACCGAACGGCGGGATCGGCGTGAACCCCCACGCCTCGTACAACCGGATGGCATCGGTTTGGTGGATTCCCGTTTCGAGGCGCAGCAGGTGGACGCCGTGCGCGGCCACAAAGCCCGCGAGATGGGCGAGGATCCGTCGGGCCAATCCGAGCCCACGAAACTCCGGCCGCACGTACATCCGCTTGATCTCGCCGTACTCCGTGCCGAACAGTTGGACGCCGCCGCAGGCCGCAGGGACGCCGGCGCTCCGCAGGACGAAGAACGCGACGTTTTGTGCGATGAGCTTGTCGACGCTGTAGCCATGACGGCTTGCGCTGGGATACAGCGATTCGAGCTGGCCATCGAGCTCTTCGATCAAGGCCCGCGCGTCGGGGGTGTCGGGACGCTCCGCGACGATCGTGATCATGGGACCGACTTCGCAAGCTTCGCGCCGCGGGCCGCGAGGAGCTCACGCAGGATGCCTCGGTGGCAGCGGGACTCGACCTCGCAGTAGCACCCGACGGAGAAGTCGGCCGTATGGGACAAGGCCGCCAACACGTCCAGCACGCGGCTGGCGTCGGGGCGCGCCATCTCCGATCGGTAGCGGCGCACGAAGGCGCGCCACTGGCCCGGCGTGGCCGACGTCAGACCCGCTTTCATCGCCTCGGCGGAGGGAGACAGGTTGGGGAGCCAGACGTCGTACCAGTTCCCCGACGCGAACTCGGACTTCGGGACGCCGCGCGGGGGCCGCCGGACGGTGCCGATCCGGAGCCCTTCGCCGGCGCCGCGCTTGGACCCGAGCCTGACGATGCGGACGGCCATCGTCAGTCCCTCGCTCCGTCCGTTCGCGCCATCGTGAGCCGTGTCACGCCGGTCAATCTTACCGTCGCGCCGTCCCGGGTCTGTTCGATCGCCGCGCACAGGTCCCGCTCCCACGCCCGCTGGTCGGACGGCGGCATCTCGCGGACGAGCGCCATGAGGGACCCGCCGAGCTCCGTGACCCAGGCCAACACGCCGCGTCCGTCGGCCGCTTCCACGACGGGGATCGCCATCTCCTCCGACGCCAGCACGGAAAACCCGTTCCTCGCGAGCATCGCATCGAAGGCCGCCGGGTCCGCATCGTGGAAGACCCCCGGGCCCTCGGGCGCCGGTGGAACGTCGCGATACCGCGAAAGGACCCGCTGGGGAAGCGAAGCGAAAAGGACACGCTCGGGGTCCGCCCATGAGGCGGTCACCAACGTGCCCCCCGGCCGGAGCGCACGATGGATGCCCTGGAGCGCTCGCTCCGGAGCACGCATGTACATGAGCGCCCAGCGGACCGTCGCGACGTCGAACGACGCCTCGCCCGCGTTGAAGCCTTCGGCGTCCGCCACGCGCCACGTGATGTTCGCCACCCCCTCCGCGCGGGCGCGGTCGCGTGCGATCTGGAGGAACCCGTCAAAGCTGTCGATCGCGAGCACGGATCCCGTCGGGCCGACGCGATGCGCGGCGGGGATCGCGGGCTCGCCGCGCCCCGCGGCGACGTCCAGGACGCGCATGCCCGCGCCGACGCCGCCCAGGTCGAGCATGCGCTCGCTGACCGGGCGCGTGAGCCGCGCCTCCATCGCATCCCAACGCCGCCAGAACGCGGCCCGCTCGTCCATGGCGCCGATCCTACCTGCGGACGAGCGCGGGCATCGCCGCGAACGCGCCGAGCAAGAGCAGATACACGGTGCCGGATACGGGGTCCCGTTCCCGCACGTAGTCAGCGAGCGTCATGTGGCGGAGGAGGACCACGAACGACGCCTCGGCCGCGAGCAGCAGAGCGAGCCCGCTCAGCCCGACCGTGAACCGTTTCGACAGTGCGGGCGGCACCTCGAGCCGTCGCACGACGTGCCGTGCCGCAAGGACGGTGACGACGAACATGACGGGAGCTTCGATCAGCTCGGCGGCGCGCTCGCCGACGCGCGGGACCAGAACGAGCGTCCGGAACGTCCCCAGCACGAACCCGGCGCCGAACGCCAGGGCGAAATAGAGCGCTCCGGCCTTGAGCTCTCTCACGTCAGGATCTTCGCGTACCGCCGCCCGGTGTGCTCGTACCCCAGCCTCTCGTAGAACCGGTGGGCGTCGTGCCGCGCGAGGCCCGAGACGAGCGTCATCCGCGGCGCGTCGTGCTCGATCGCCCAACGCTCGGCCGCCGTGACGAGTCCGCGCCCGATCCCCCGCCCTCGGTGCCGCTCGCCGACGACGAGAGCGCTCAGCATCGCCATCGGCTCGTCGATGTGGATGCAGGGGATCACGTGGACGGTCGCGAGCCCCGCCGCGGCCGCATCGTCGTCCGCGACGAAGACCGCGACGTCGGAGCGCGCGGTGAGGCGGGCGAGCCGGTCCCGCACGGCCGAGGCGTCCGCCGGGTAGCCGAGCTCCGCGAGAAGCGCGGCCAAGCCGGGAAGGTCGCGTTCGGCCGGCGGCCGGATGATCAGAGGCCTTCCAAGGCCACGACCCGGGATCGCGTGGTGCGCTGCCGCTGCTCGCGGAGCGCGCGGTACTCCGGAGCGTCGTAGAACGCCTTGAGCGCGGCCATGCTGGGAAACTCGACGATCACGCAGCGGCCGGGGTTCCACGTCCCTTCCAGGACCTCGATCGGGCCGCCCCGCGCCAGGTACTTCCCGCCGTGCGCGGCGATGACGGCGGGCACCTTGTTGCGGTAGTCGCCGAACGCGTCGGGGTCGAGCACCTCGATGTCGGCAATGAGATAGGCGGACATGGCTCCTCCCTCGATGCGCCGGATCGTGGCGCTAGCTGATGCGGTCGGCGAGCGCGTCCTTCACCGCTTGGCTGGCGCGCAGCACGCCGTGGACCTTCAAGCTCTGAATCGTCCGCCGCGCGAGCTCGGGGGTGATGTCCTTCGCGAGGTGAACGGCGCCGACGACCTTGATGTCCAGCTTGCTCTTCTTCTTTTCGTGTTGCTCGAGGCTCTTCTTCGAGAACGTGATGATGCCCAGCGCGTAGGCGCGCCGCGTCACGCTCTGCTCGACGACGTCCCGGTGGACGTCGATCTCCTTGCGGATTGCCGTGCGGATGAAGTCCGTGCGGTTCGAGTAGAACCCTTCCTCGGTGAGCAGGTCGATCCGGCCCAGGTCGACCGCGCTGACGTTGATCGTGAGCTTCTCGCTGTCCGCCATGGTGCCCTCGTGGACCATCCAGGTGGATGGCGAGGGGATGGTAGGGCCGACGGCGCGGCGCCGTCAAGCCCCTTACGGGGCCGCCTTCACGGGGACCCTCTGGAACACCCGCGTCCCGATCCAGGTCTCCGTCCCGACCTTCCAGGTAGGGCTCAGGACGAGGCGGTCGCCGGTCAGCTTGAACGGACGCACCTCGTCGCGGCCGACGTACACGCTGTAGAAATCCCCTTCCACGTGGTGGATCACGATCCCCTTCGCCGCGTCGACGCGATACGTCCCGAAGTAGGCGACGTAGGCGTCGAACAGCGCCAGCTTCTCCTCCGGAGCGATCTTGGTCTCGTCTTTCGACGACACGGTCGGACCCGGGTTTCGCATGATCTGGATGCTCATGTGCCCGGTCGCGTCGTAGATGAGGAGGCCTTTGGGGCTGGGTCCGAACGGCACGACGGCGGGGCCGCTCGCGGGCTTGTCCTCGAAGGAGACCAGCTGCCAGGTCCCGACGAGGCTGGGCGGCGCCGCCCAGCTCGA
>Ga0068859_100008754_pt1 | contig 10223 bp, 6 predicted proteins | sample KBSSwiS22_FD_66585 | JGI IMG/M metagenome (GOLD analysis project Ga0068859, IMG submission 66585) | Switchgrass rhizosphere microbial communities from Kellogg Biological Station, Michigan, USA - KBS Switchgrass S2-2 | ecosystem: Host-associated > Plants > Roots > Rhizosphere > Soil ...
CTGCGTCGCCGGATCATGCCGGAGGACGCCAACCGTATCCACGCGCTCGGCGAACCCGCGCTCGAGTTCCCACGCGAGGCCGAACGCTACTATCCGCAAGGGTCGATGGCCGCGCACGTCCTTGGCCTGATCGGCACCGATGGCCATGGCCGGCTCGGCATGGAAGCGGTGATGGACAAGCAGCTGATGGACCCGGCGTTTCGCGGGGCACCGGCGGTGCTATCGCTCGACAGCCGCGTCCAGGGAGCGCTCGAGGACGAACTGCTCAAGGGCATGCGCCTGTCCAACGCCAAGGGCGCGGGCGGAATCGTGCTTGATGTCGATACCGGGGAAGTCCTCGCGCTGGCCTCGCTGCCGTCGTTCAACCCCAACCTGATCGATCCGGCTTCGGTCCCCAACATCTTCAACCGGGTTACCAACCAGGTCTACGAGCTCGGCTCGGTGATGAAGCCGATCACCGTCGCCAGCGCGATCGAGGCCGGGGTAGTCACTGACATGGCCCGGCGCTATCCCGCGGGCCCACTGCAGATCGGTGGCTTCACCATCCACGACAGCCACAATTTCGGCGCGTCGCTGAACGTGCCGGAAGCGCTGATCCACTCGTCGAACATCGTGACCGCCCAGGTGGCCGACCAGCTCGGCGGCGTGCGGCTCAAGTCGACGATGGAGGCACTCGGCTTCAACCGTCGCCCCGATATCGAACTTCCCGCCGGCTTCCCGATCTGGCGCAAGGGAGAATGGCCGCGCATCACCACGATGACCGTATCCTATGGTCATGGTCTCGCGCTGACCCCGATGCACCTGGCTTCGGCCTATGCCGCGCTGGTCAACGGCGGGGTCTGGCGTCCGGCCACCCTCAAGAAGCTGGAGCCGGGGCAGGTGCCGGAAGGCAAGCGGATCTGGCAGCCCAGCACGTCGGCCCGCATGCGCCAGCTGCTGCGGATGATCGTCTCGGTTGGCACGGGCCGCAAGGCCGACGCCCCCGGCTACCGCATCGGCGGCAAGACCGGGTCGGCCGAAAAGCCGGGGGCCCACGGTTACCAGCGGACTAACCTGATCACGACGTTCGCGGCCGCCTTCCCGATGGACAAGCCGCGCTACGTGGTCATCGCCATGATGGACGAGCCACAGGGCACGGTCGCCACCTCGGGCCAGCGGACCGCGGCGTGGAATGCCGCGCCGGTGGTCGGCCGGGTGGTGCCGCGGATCGGGCCGCTGCTCGGCGTCATGCCCGACAACACCCGGGATGTGGACATCTCCGATCTCGCTCCGCTGATCGGCAACGGAGACGGCGAGTGAAACTCGGCGCGCTGGCCGCGGCGGCGGGGATTCCGCTGCCTGCCGGCGCCCCCGGGGATTCCGGCGCCGAAGCGAACGTCACTGGATTTGCCATCGACAACCGCAAGGTTGCCCCTGGCACCGTATTCGGGGCTTTCCAGGGTGCCACCGTCAACGGCGAGGAGTTCATCCCTGCCGCCGTCCAGGCTGGGGCCGTGGCGGTGGTCGCCCGCCCCGAGGCGACCGTCGCCGGCGCGGTCCACATCGCCGACGCCAATCCGCGTCGCCTGTTCGCCCGGCTCGCCGCGCCGTTCTTTGCGCCAGTGCCGGAAACCGTGGTCGCGGTCACCGGGACCAATGGCAAGACCTCGACGGTCGAGCTGACCCGGCAGCTCTGGCGCATGGCCGGGCTCTCCGCCGCCTCGATCGGCACGCTCGGCGTGACCACGCCCGATGGCAGCGTGTCCACCGGGCTGACCACCCCCGACATCGTCACTTTCCTCGCCAACATGGCCGGGCTCGCCCGCGAGGGCGTCACCCATGTGGCCTACGAGGCGTCCAGCCACGGCCTGTCGCAATACCGCAGCGAAGGGCTGCGGGTGGCGGCGGGCGCTTTTACCAACCTGAGCCGCGATCACCTCGATTATCACAGGGACATGGCGGAATACTTCGACGCGAAGATGCGCCTGTTCGAAGAGGTGGTGGATGAGGACGGCGCCGCCGTGCTCTGGGCCGACGACGAATGGTCGGCTGCGGCGATCGAGCGGGCGCGGACGCGGGGGTTACGCCTGCTCACGGTGGGCGAGAAGGGGGACACGCTCCGCCTTCTCGCCCGCTCCCCCAGTGCCTTGGGGCAAGTTCTGAAGATTGCGCATGAGGGGGCGGAGCACACCGTCAACCTGCCGCTGATCGGCGCCTACCAGGCGGCGAACGCGATGGTTGCGGCGGGTCTGGTGCTCGCCACGGGCGGCGAGGCGGCTCAGACCCTCGCCGCCCTGGGGCGGCTGCAGCCGGTGCGCGGGCGGCTGGAGCGCGCGGCGATCGCCCGGTCGGGCGCGCCGGTCTATGTCGATTATGCCCATACGCCCGATGCGCTCGATGCGGCGATCGCCGCGCTGCGCCCGCACTGCCAGGGCCGGCTGATTGTCGTCTTCGGCGCCGGCGGAGATCGTGATACAGGCAAGCGGCCGGAAATGGGCAGGGTCGCTGCCGCGAAGGCGGACGCGGTCATCGTGACCGACGACAATCCGCGCGGCGAGGAACCGGCCGAGATCCGCCGCGCCGTGCTCGCCGGCTGTCCCGGGGCGACCGAGATTGGCGACCGGCGCGAGGCGATCGCCGCGGCGGTCGGCGGGGCAGCGGGGGGGGATGTGGTCCTCGTCGCGGGCAAAGGACACGAACAGGGGCAGATCATCGGGCGGGGCGTCACGGCACGGGTATTGCCGTTCGACGATGTCGCCGTAGCCAGGGAAGTTGCGTTGTCATGAATGCCGTTGCCGCCATCATCGAGTGGCCCGAGGATGCCTTCGAGGACTATCCCCTCGCGCTGTGGACCTCCGCCGAACTGGCCGAGGCTTGTGGCGGGGTCGCCTCCGGGCCGTTTCAGGTGTCAGGCGTCGAAATCGACAGCCGCGACGTTGTCGAGGGTGACCTGTTCTTCGCCCTCAAGGGCGAGACCACCGACGGCCACAATTTCCTTGAAGGCGCCTTCGCCAAAGGCGCCGCCGCCGCTGTGGTTGACCGGAAAATCGCAGGGAATCATATCCTTGTGTCCGACGTGAACGAGGCGCTGGGCAACCTCGCACAGGCTTCCCGTGCGCGAACTTCGTCAACTTCGGTCATCCTCGGCGTGACCGGCTCAGTCGGCAAGACCAGCGTCAAGGAAGCGCTCTATGCCGCGCTCGATCGCGCCAGCCACGGCCGCGCCCATCGTTCGGTCAAGAGCTACAACAACCACGTCGGCGTGCCCCTCAGCCTCGCCCGCATGCCCGCCGGCTCGCATTACGGCGTGTTCGAGATGGGCATGAACCACGCCGGCGAGATCGACGCGCTGACCCGCCAGGTCCGCCCTCACGTTGCGGTCATCACCACCATCGCCCCGGCTCACATCGAGAACCTCGGCAGCGAAGAGGCGATCGCCGATGCCAAGGCCGAGATCTTCCGCGGGCTGGAGCCCGGCGGCATCGCGATCATTCCGGCCGACAGCCCGCACTTCGCCCGCCTGCGCGCCGCCGCGCTGCTCGTTCGCGCCGAGGTTGTCTCGTTCGGCCGCGCCGACCATGCCGACGTGCGCCTGCTCGATGCGGTTCCCGCGCCCGGCGGCGGCTCGCTCGTCACCATCGACATGCGTGGCAGCCCGGGTGAGGGGCGTCGGCTGTGTTACACGGTCGCGGCTCCCGGGGAGCACTGGGTCACGAACAGCCTTGCGATCATGGCCGCAGTCCGCGCCGCGGGCGCCGATCTTGGGGCAGCCGGTCTCGCGCTCGGCGAACTCGAGGGAATGAAGGGCCGCGGCGCGCGCCACGAACTGCGGGTCGGCGATGGCGGGACTGCGCTGCTGATCGACGAGAGCTACAACGCCAACCCCGCCTCGATGGCGGCCACACTCGCCCAACTCGGCGCGACCCCGGCCACCCGGCGCATCGCCGTGCTCGGCGCGATGAAGGAACTGGGCGAACACGGCGCTGCGTTCCACGCCGAACTTGCCGCGCCCCTGCGCGCCGCCGGGGTCGATCACGCGATTCTGGTCGGCGACGAGATGAGCGCGCTGGCCGACGAACTGGGGAAATCCGGTATGCCTTCGCTTGGCAAAGCAATCCCCTTCGCCCATTGCCGCGATACCACCGAAGCCATTGCGGCATTGGCGGACCTCGGCCTGGCAAGCGGCGACGCGATCCTCGTCAAGGGCTCGAATTCGGTCGGGCTGGGCAAGCTGGTCGCGGCCCTGGTCGGATAGGAAGGTTTGGCCGGGAAATCCCGGCCAGGAAGGTCAGGTTCCCGCACCCATGCTCTATCTGCTCGCCGAATGGATGCATTTCCCGGGCATTGCGAACCTGATCCGCTACCAGTCGTTCCGCGCCGGTGCGGCGCTGATCACCGCGATGATCATCGGCCTGGTCATCGGCCCGCGGTTCATCAACATGTTGCGCGTGCGCCAGGGCAAGGGCCAGCCGATCCGGGAGGACGGCCCGGCCACCCACCTCGCCAAGCGCGGCACGCCCACCATGGGCGGGTTGATGATCCTGATCAGCCTCGTGGTCTCGATGATCCTGTGGATGGACCTGACGAACCCCTTCGTCTGGGCCTGCCTCGCAGTCACCGTGGGCTTCGGCGTGATCGGGTTCATGGACGATTTCGACAAGGTGACGAAATACAGCCACAAGGGCGTGCCCGGGCGGGTACGGCTGGCGATGGAATTCGTCGTCGCCGGCATCGCCGCGTGGATCATCGTCAGCCAGATCAGCACGAACCTCTACGTGCCGTTCCTGAGCGGCCGCTATATCCCGCTTGGCCCGCTCTACTACGTGTTCGCGGCCGTTGTGATCGTCGGCGCGGGCAACGCGGTCAACCTCACTGATGGGCTCGACGGGCTCGCCACCATGCCCGTCATCATCGCCGCCGGCACCTTCGCGATCATCGCCTATCTCGCCGGCCGCATCGACTATGCGCACTACCTCGGCATCCCGCATGTGCCCCGCGCCGGCGAACTCGCCATCCTGTGCGCCGGGATCATGGGCGCGGGCCTCGCCTTTCTGTGGTTCAACGCGCCTCCAGCGGCGGTGTTCATGGGGGATACCGGCAGCCTCGCCCTCGGCGGCGCGCTCGGCGCCATCGCGGTCGCCGCGCACCACGAGATCGTGCTCGGGATCGTCGGCGGCCTCTTTGTGATGGAGGCGGTTTCCGTCATCATCCAGGTCTTCGTCTACAAGCGGACCGGTAAACGGGTCTTCCTGATGGCCCCGATCCATCATCATTTCGAAAAGCTCGGCTGGGCGGAATCGACCGTGGTCATCCGCTTCTGGATCGTATCGATCATTCTCGCCATCATCGGCCTGTCGACGCTCAAGCTGCGATGATCACGTCTCCCGTCTTCGCCGGCAAGCGCTACGCGGTCCTCGGCCTTGCCCGCACCGGGCTCGCCGTGCTGCGCACGCTGCTCGCCAGCGGGGCGGAGGTGATCGCGTGGGACAGTCGCGAGGAACCGCGCCAGGCGGTTGCCGCCGCATTCGGGGCGCGGGTCGAACTGGCCGATCCGGTCACTGCCGATCTCACGGGGTGCGCGGGGGTGATCGTCTCGCCCGGCGTCCCGCTGAACCGCCACCCGATCAGCGAGGCCGCCGCTCGCTACGGCGTTCCGGTCATCGGCGATATCGAGCTGTTCGCACTCGCCCGCCCGAGCCTGCCGCCGCACCGGGTGGTCGGGATCACCGGCACCAACGGCAAGTCGACGACCACTGCGCTGGTTCACCATCTTCTCGAGGTGGCCGGCCTGCCGAGCCGGATGGGTGGCAACATCGGCCTGCCGGTGCTCGGACAGGAGCCCCTCGCACCGACCGCGGTGGGCGAGGGGGTCTATGTGCTCGAACTGTCGAGCTACCAGATCGATCTTACGTTCGGCCTCTCCTGCGACGCCGCCGCATTGCTCAACATCACGCCCGACCATCTGGATCGGTACGGGTTGTTCGAGGTCTATGCGGCGAGCAAGGCGCGCCTTTTCGCGATGCAGCGGGCGGACCAGCATGCGGTGTTCGGGGTAACCGATGCCGAAACCTTCGCGATCGCCGCTCGCGAGGAACTGCGGCGCGGCCCCGGCTTCGTCCACATGATCGACGGCACTGCGATCGCTCCTTGGCAGGGTGAATGGCCCTCGCTGCAGGGGCCGCACAATCTCCAGAACGCCGCGGTTGCCGTCGAGCTGTGCAAGGCGCTCGGACTCACTGTCGAACAGTGCCGCCCCGGCCTGGCGAGCTTCAAGGGGCTGCCGCACCGGATGGAGCGCGTGGCCGAGGCGAACGGCGTAAGCTTCATCAATGACAGCAAGGCCACCAACCCGGCCTCTGCCGCTCCGGCGCTGGCTGCATTCCCGCCAGTTTCCGGGCGCCGACGCATCCACTGGATCGTTGGTGGCCTGCCCAAGGGTGACGATCTCGATGAGTGTGCGCCCTTTTTCGGCAACATCGCCGAAGCCTATACCATCGGCGATGCCGGCCCGCGCTTTGCCGAGCTGCTCGAGCCGCATGTTCCGGTTCACCGCAGCGAGATGATGTGCGAGGCGATCCGCCAGGCGATGGAATCGGCGCAGCCGGGTGACGTCGTCCTGCTCTCGCCGGCCTGCGCCAGCTTCGACCAGTTCCGCGACTACGAGGCGCGCGGCGAGACGTTCCGCCAGATCGTCGCTGCCTTGCTCGCCGGGGAGACCTGCTGATGAACGCGCCCGTCCTGTCCGGTCAGGCCAGTCCTGCGCGGCACACGCCGTTCGTTCCGCGCGCCGGGGCGACCGGACTGCGCCGCCGCCGCAACCGCAGCCACGAACTGCTGATCTGGTGGCGCGAGATCGATCGGCTGGTGCTGTTCCTCGTTCTCTCGCTCATGGCGCTCGGCACGGCGGCGGTCGCGGCGGCTTCGCCGGCCAGTGCGCGGCGCCTCTCCACCGCGGCCGTCCACCTCGATGACCTGCATTTCTTCGTACTCCACATCCGCTGGCAGCTGCTCGGCCTTGCAGCAATGTTCGGCGCTTCGTTGCTCTCGAAGGAGCAGGCGCGCCGGGTTGGCATCGTGCTCGGGTTCGGAATGATCTTCGCGCTGATGCTGGTTCCGGTGATCGGCACCAACGTGAACGGCGCCAAGCGCTGGCTGAACCTCGGTGTTTCGCTCCAGCCTTCCGAGTTCCTCAAGCCTGCCTATGCCATTGCGCTGGCGTGGATCCTGTCGTGGCGGTTGCGCGATCCGAACCTGCCGGTCATGTGGCTGGCGTCGGGGGTGATGGTGCTGGTCAGCGGGCTGCTGATGCTCCAGCCCGACTTCGGCTCGACCGTGTTGTTCGTCGGCGTGTGGTTCGTGCTGGTCTTGCTGTCGGGGCTGCCGATCAAGCAGATCTCGCTCCTCGGTGCGGGCGGCATCTTCGCGGTGGTCGCAACCTATTTCCTCTACGACAACGCGCGCCACCGCATCGACAATTTTCTCGGCGGCGGCACGGCCTACGATCAGGTTGACCTGGCCAGCCGCACGATCACGGCGGGCGGATGGACGGGTTCGGGCCTTTGGCTGGGCACGCGCAAGCTCGCGCTGCCCGAGGCGCATACCGACTATATCTTCTCGGTCATCGGGGAAGAGTTCGGCCTCCTTGTCTGCGGCCTCATCGTCGTGGTCTATCTGGCCCTCGTCACCCGCGTGCTGCTGCGCCTGATCGACGAGGACGACCTGTTCACGGTGCTCGCCGCCACCGGGCTTACCGCTCAGCTGGGGGGGCAGGCGTTCATCAACATCCTCGTCAACTTGCAGCTGTTCCCGTCGAAGGGCATGACCCTGCCGCTCATCTCCTACGGCGGGTCGTCCACCGTCGCGCTTTGCCTCGGGGTCGGATTTCTGCTGGCGATCACGCGGCGCAACCCATACCTGCAGCGCGAGCGCGTCACCTTCAGGGACGTTGGGCGCAGCGCCGGAGTGACGATGAAATGAGCGTGGTGTCCCGCCACTATGTCCTGGCGGCCGGCGGAACCGGCGGCCATCTGATCCCCGCTTTCGCGCTGGCGACCGAGCTTGAGCGCCGCGGCCACCATGTTGCGCTGGTCACCGACGAGCGCGGGGCCACCATCCCGGGCAAGCCCGATTTCCTGCCGGCCCATGTCCTGCCCGCGGGCCGGATCGAAGGCCGCAATCCGCTGAACTGGATCAGGGGCCTCGGCGCCATTCTCGAAGGCCGTCGCATGGCGCTGCGCCTGTTCGAGAGCTTCGAACCGAGCGCGGTCGTGGGTTTCGGCGGCTATCCCGCGCTGCCCACGCTGTTGGCGGCAACCGGGGCGAAGATCCCGACAGTCATTCACGAACAGAACGCCGTGCTCGGCCGGGTCAATCGCTTCCTCGCCAAGCGGGTCGACGCAATTGCCACGGCTTACGGCCAGGTCGACCGGCTCGATCCCCGGCTTGCCGGCAAGGTCCACCTGGTGGGCAATCCGGTCCGGCCCGAAGTGCTGACCCTGCGCGAGGAGCCCTATCCCGCCTTCACCGAGGATGGGCTGTTGCGCGTGCTGGTGACCGGTGGCAGCCAGGGCGCGCGCGTGTTGTCCGAAGTCGTGCCCGATGGCCTGTCGATGCTCCAGCCCGCGCTGCGCGGCAGGCTGCAGGTGATCCAGCAGTGCCGACCGGAAGATATCGAGGCCGTGCGGGCGCGCTATGCCGGCCATGGCATCCCGGCCGAACTCGCCACCTATTTCGAGGACATGGCGGAGCGGCTCGCCGACGCGCACCTGTTCATCGGCCGAGCCGGTGCATCGACGATCGCCGAGCTCACGGCCGTGGGCCGTCCGGCGATCCTCATCCCGCTGCCGATCGCGACTGACGATCACCAGGCCGCCAACACCCGTGAGGTCGTGGCCGCCGGGGGGGCGCGGTCGATCCGCCAGGAGAAGTTCACCGCGGTGGAGCTCGCCAAGCAGATCCAGGCCATGGCCCAGCATCCGCACAGCCTCGCCAACGCCGCGCACGCCGCGTGGAACTGCGGCTACCCGAAGGCCGCGAGCGACCTTGCAGATCTCATCGAGAGCTTCGGCGCCGCTCCGCTGATGGACGTGATCCGGCTTGGCGGCGAGACGGCGGCGCATACGGGCAATGAGGCGCTGGCCAAGGGGCAGGCGGCATGAAGGGCGTTCCGACCGACATCGGGACGATCCACTTCGTCGGCATCGGCGGGATCGGCATGTCAGGTATTGCCGAGGTGATGCACAACCTGGGCTACGTCGTGCAAGGCTCCGATATCGCCGAGGGCTATGTCGTCGAAGGCCTGCGCCAACGGGGAATCAAGGTGATGATCGGCCACCAGGCCGAGAACCTCGGCGAGGCGGCGGTGGTCGTCACCTCGACAGCGGTCAAGCGCGACAACCCTGAAGTTGCCGCGGCGCTGGAGCACCGCATTCCCGTCGTCCGCCGCGCGGAGATGCTGGCCGAGCTGATGCGGCTGAAAAACACCGTGGCGGTCGCCGGAACCCACGGCAAGACTACCACGACTTCGATGGTCGCTGCGCTGCTCGACGCCGGCGGGATCGATCCGACCGTGATCAATGGCGGGATCATCAACTCCTACGGCTCGAACGCCCGGCTCGGCGCGTCTGACTGGATGGTGGTCGAGGCCGATGAGAGCGACGGCAGCTTCCTGCGGCTCGACGGCACGATCGCGGTCGTCACCAACATCGATCCCGAGCATCTCGATCATTACGGATCGTTCGACAAGGTGAAGGACAGTTTCGTCGAATTCGTCGAGAATGTCCCCTTTTACGGCGCGGCCCTGCTCTGCATCGATCATCCCGAGGTGCAGGCGATCATCCCGCGCGTGCGGGATCGCCGCGTCGTCACCTATGGCTTCTCGGCGCAGGCCGACGTGCGCGGCGACGTCGTGACCCCGGTTCCCGGCGGCAACCGGTTCGACGCGGTGATCCGCGATCGCAACGGCAATGTGCGGCGGATCGAGAACATCACCATGCCGATGCCGGGCCGCCACAATGTCCAGAATGCGCTCGCCGCGATCGGCGTCGCGCTGGAAATGGGCATTTCGGACGACATCATCGCCACCGGCTTCTCCAAGTTCGGCGGAGTGAAACGCCGCTTCACCAACGTCGGTCAGGTCGATGGTGTGACCATCATCGACGATTATGGCCACCATCCGGTCGAAATCCGCGCGGTGCTCGCCGCCGCGCGAGAGGGCGCCAAGGCACGGGTGATCGCGGTGGTCC
>Ga0068859_100008757_pt1 | contig 10219 bp, 7 predicted proteins | sample KBSSwiS22_FD_66585 | JGI IMG/M metagenome (GOLD analysis project Ga0068859, IMG submission 66585) | Switchgrass rhizosphere microbial communities from Kellogg Biological Station, Michigan, USA - KBS Switchgrass S2-2 | ecosystem: Host-associated > Plants > Roots > Rhizosphere > Soil ...
GTTGAATCCCATTACTGTCGATCACGACATAGGCGAGGGAACGTCCGTCCGGTGACGGTGCCGGCGTACCCAATGCCAGACGGCTGCCCGGCGGCGCCGCAATCTGGAACCGAGTGACCTGCGGAAGGGGCGCAGGGCGGAGCAGCATCGCGCCCAGAACAAGAGCTGCCAGCAGAGCCGCGGCGCTGATCACAGGCCACACGGAGCGGCGTGTTGGTGCAGCGGGCGCGGGCGGCGTTTCATCGAGCAGATCCCAGACGTCGCCAATGTCCTGAAGACGTTTTGCCGGATCCCTTTGGAGGCAGCGCTTCAGAAGCCGGCGAACTTCTGGCGGAGTCGGCGTCCAGTCCGGGTCCGTTTTCAGGACACCCGCGATCGTATCGGAGATACTTTCTCCCTCGAAGAGCGGCCGGCCCGTCAGCAGTTCGTACACAACGACGCCGAATGCCCAGATGTCGGCACGCCGATCAGCGGGCTTGCCGCGCGCCTGCTCCGGAGACATGTAGGATGCCGTGCCGAGAATGATGCCAGCCTGCGTGGCCGCGACACTGATGAGCGTCGGCGAATCGTGCGAACCGGGCTGCGAATCCTGTGGCGCATTGCCCAGTCGGGCGAGCCCGAAGTCCAGCACCTTCACCTTGCCCTCAGGCGTGATCCGCAGGTTGTCCGGCTTCAGATCGCGGTGAACGATGCCTTTCTCGTGCGCGGCCTTCAAGGCGTCTGCAATCTGACGCGCGATATCCAGCGCCTGCGCCAACGGCATCGGCCCTTTCGGCGCCTCGCCCTCGACGAGTTCCATCACCAGATAATCGGGGCCGACATCGTAGAGGGTGCAAATGTTTGGATGGTTCAGAGCTGCGATCGCACGGGCCTCGCGTTCGAAGCGTTCGGAGAACCTCTCCGCGGAGAACTTGATGGCGACGTCACGGCCGAGACGCGTATCGGTGGCGCGATACACGGCTCCCATGCCTCCTTCGCCAAGCTTGCTCGTGATCTTGTAGCTGCCGACAGTCGTGCCAATCATCGTTGTATGAGGAAACTACCTGACATCGTCGGGATTTTACAGGGCATTAACATACCCCGGCTACCCTCCTTTCACCTCTTCGGGGTGAGGATGCGTCATTGTTAGTGCCCTGACTTACGAGGGCAAATTCGCGTGGCCGGAAAGTCGTCTCCCCACGGAAGACCAACGATCGGTACAAGCTGCACTCTCGGAACATCGCGATGCGTGTATCGTTTACAATCCCGACCTTGTCGCGTTCTGGAACAGGTCCGGAATATTGGATGTGGCTTCGCTTCCGCTTGTGTAGTACATCCATGCGGAGTTCACGAGCGCGATAGAAATGGATGGTTTTCGTCTTCTGATCAAAAACAACAGATCTCTGAAGGATGCATCGACGGGAGCTGGAAAAAGCCTGTAGTGCGATGGATGTAACGCAGCTCTATCGAAATCGATTCGACGAAGCAGATCTCGCGCGCAAGTCCCGTGTGTGGGATGTGCTGTATGCCCGTGTTTTTTCGCGCTGGGTACGCCCTAAGGATACGGTGCTCGATCTGGGCGCGGGCTTCTGCGAGTTCATCAATGCGGCTCGCGCTGCCCGCCGCATTGCAGTGGACCTCAATCCGGACGCTGTGCGCTTTGCAGGGCCGGGAGTCGAACTCCATACTGCGTCCGCGAGGCGCCTCGATTTTCTCTCCGACGGCGCCGTCGATGTCGTCTTCTCGTCGAATTTCCTGGAGCACCTGCCGACAAAAGACGATGTCAGCAGTGTCGTCCGCGAGGCCCTGCGAGTCCTGAAGCCCGGCGGCACACTGATGCTCCTGGGGCCCAACGTCCGACTCGTTCCAGGCGCGTACTGGGACTTCTTCGATCACCATATCCCGTTGAGCGAGCGCAGCGTGTGCGAACTTCTTGCCCTGATGGGCTTCCACATCGAGCACGTCGAGGCTCGCTTCATCCCTTACACCACGCGCTCCGCCCTCCCCCAGGCTCCCTGGCTTGTCGCCCTGTACCTGATGCTGCGACCACTGAGTTCAGCTTTGCTGGGTAAGCAGTTTTTGATCGTTGCGAGGAAACCGCTCGGGTAGCCTCCGGCGACCGCAGGCCAGAGCCGGACGACGTAGGGATACGGCCTGGAGCGACATTCAGTTAATATCCCCGTGTGTATTCATGAAGCAAACCCGATGAGAGTCTTGATTACCGGTATCTGTGGTTTTGCGGGGGCGACGATAGCGAAGTGGCTCGTCGAGCACATCGAGAGCGTCTCGATCTTCGGTATCGACAATCTCATGCGGCCCGGATCTGAAACCAATCGTGCAGATCTCAAACGAGCCGGCGCGACGGTCATTCATGGTGATATCCGTAACCCGAGCGACTTCGAAATGCTTCCAAAGGTGGACTGGGTCATAGAAGCTGCCGCGAATCCCAGCGTGCTGGCCGGAGTGAATAGCTCTGGAACGAGCCGGCAACTGTTCGAACACAATCTCGCCAGCGTGGCCAATACTCTGGAATATTGCAAAGTCCAGGGAGCCGGACTCCTGCTGTTGAGCACAAGCCGTGTTTACTCGATCACCGCATTGACAAACCTGCCAATGGAGGCCGGCGAGGATGCTTTCCGTCTGGACTGCTCGAAGCCACTGCCGCGCGGTGTCTCAGCGCAAGGCATCAATGGAGACTTCTCGACTGAAGCGCCGATCTCGCTGTACGGCAGTACAAAGCTGGCGGCGGAAGCAGTGGCGCTGGAGTACGGCATTGCATTCGACTTTCCCGTCTGGATCAATCGCTGCGGTGTGCTGGCCGGTGCCGGCCAGTTTGGAACACCGGACCAGGGCATTTTTTCGTATTGGGTCAATGCGCATCTTCGACGCCGGCCGATGCGGTATATCGGTTTCGGAGGAACCGGCCGTCAGGTGAGGGACGCGTTTCATCCCAGGGACCTTGCGGAGTTGCTGTACCGGCAAATGAAGACTTCGCGCAGGGACGGCCCGCGCATCTATACGGTGGGAGGCGGCGCAACTAACGCCATGTCGCTGGCGCAACTCACCCACTGGTGCGATTCAAGATTCGGAAAGCATCAGCCCGAGCCAGACGACCGTCCACGAAAGTACGACGTCCCGTGGATCGTCATGGATTCGGCGCATGCCACCCGCGATTTTGACTGGCGATGCGGCACGAGCCTGCCGGCGATATTGGAGGAACTTGCCTCGCACGCCGAACAGCATCCCGAATGGTTAGAGGTGAGCGGATCATGAAAAGGCATGAGTCTCCGCCCACGAACCAGGAGGCGCTCAAGAAGCTTTCCGTGATCATTCCTGCCCGAAACGAAGAGGACTGCATTGCATCCATTGTCGAACACCTGGACGTGGAGTTGAGACTCCATGGAATCGACAACGAGATCGTGGTCGTTGACGACGGTAGCACCGACAACACGTGGAAGGTGCTCATGGATGTGAGTTCGCGAGTGCCGTCGCTGCGAGCGATTCAGAATACGGGCGAGCACGGCTTCGGTCGTGCTGTAGTTTTCGGTTTCGATCACATGCTCGGTGATGCGGCTGTGATCATGATGGCAGATGAAAGCGACGACTGCCGTGATGTGGTGCCGTACTGGCGCCTGCTGAACGAAGGATGGGATGCTGTTTTCGGGTCGCGCTTCATTCGCGGCGGCGGGGTGGTCGACTATCCGTTTCATAAACTGATACTCAACCGAATCGCCAACCTGTTCCTGCGGATCCTGTTTCAGACCGGATTCAACGATACGACCAACGCATTCAAAGCTTATCGTCGAACCGTGATTGACGGTTGCCGGCCGTTTCTCTCGCCGCATTTCAACCTGACAGTCGAGCTTCCACTGAAAACGATTGTGCGTGGGTATTTCTGGACGGTCGTCCCGATAACCTGGAGAAACCGGCGCAGTGGTTTTTCCAAATTGAAAATAAGGGAAATGGGAAGCCGGTATCTGTTTATCGCTCTGTATTGCTGGCTCGAGAAATACTTCAGTTGTGGAGATTACCGAAGGCCGCCGGTGAAAGCGGAAACGGACGAGATCGCCGTGAAGTCGCCCGTAACCCGAAGCGGGTCTCATTCATAGAAGGTTTTTCGAGTATTGGATTTGCTATCCATCGAACCGATAGCCGAACCCCGGCACGGTGATGATGAATTTGGGTTCCCTGGGATTCTCTTCGATCTTCTTCCGCAGCCTCAGCACGTGAACGTCAACGGTGCGTGTTAACGGAGTCTGGCGATATCCCCAGACATGATGCAGCAGCGCAGTTCGAGAGATTGTCTTTCCCCGATTCTCGACGAGATATTGAAGCAGCCGGATTTCCCGCTGTGACAACTCGACCCGCGAGCTGCCGTGAGTAAGCGCGAGGGTACGGAAATCCACGCGCCACTTTCCGAACTTATGCGAAGCGACTTCCGCCCGCTTATTCCGGTCCGAGCGGCTCAGCAGAACTTCAACTCGCGCGCTGAGGTCCTCGGGATCGATGGGTTTGATCAGATAATCGTCCGCGCCGGCATTGAATATCTCCGCGCGATGGGGAACCTGTGCCCGGTGAGCCAACACCACCAGCGGCACTTCGATATGGCGCTGGCGAAGCTCCGAGCAGATATCCATCGCGTTTAAGCGAGGCTCGGAATGATCGATGACGATCAGGTCAAAGCTGTCAGCCAGGCCGGGATCGGAATTGAATTCCAACCTTGAAGCCGTCACGACGCGATATCCTCGTCCCTGAAGCGCATCGGTAACGTACCGGCTTGCGCGAATGTCTTCCCGAATCAAAAGAAGCTGGTGATCCATCCAAAAAAACCAACGGGGTCATAGACGGGAATTCCTCAAAAACGCTTGTTACATTTTTTAACGACGACCCTCGTTCGGGTGTGATCTAAGTACTCATCCAGGAGGACTCGATGAGAGACAGGGTGTTTTTCTTGGGGATCGCCATTGTCGGGGCATTGGCGCTCTCTCCTTCCGTTGGTTTTTCGCAGGCTCAAACAGCCCCTACCCGAATTCCGCAACAGATTGTGATTAATGGCCAGATGGCCAGCGGCGCGTATGTGACAGGGTCCTCAGGCCAGCTCCAGAGCTTCACCTGCCCAGCGCCGCAGCAATACTCGACTGCCGATGGCAATTCACACGGATGGGCATGTTACGAACAGACAACGGGCGTTTGGCTGTTGAACGCCATGGGGCCTTCGCCGGCTCCCCAGGCCGTGCCGCTTGCGCCGCCCGCTCCGGTAGCTGTTCCTCAGGTTGACGTTCAACCCCCGTATGTGGTCTTCCCGCGGCCGGCGCCAGTGGTGGTCTACCAGCCCATGCCGGCGACGCTTGTCTACCAGCCTGCAACGGTTGTGTATCAGCCGCCACCACCCACGGTTATCTATGCGCCACCCCCGCCTCCCGTCGTCGTCGCGCCGGCTTACCCGTCATCGGTAATTCTCGGAAAGGCAGCGATCGATGCAGCAGGAAGAATCGCTTCTGCTGTCATCCTGAATTCGCATCACTCGCGGGAGTACATCACTTACAACACGTACGAGCTCGGCAGGGGCCGTGGTCCTTATGACCGTGGCCGCCGCTGGTAGAGTTGATAGAGAGGAGGACTCATGCTGTCTGCAGGCTTGCTTGTGGTTATGATGGCTGCCGCCCCTGTTCAGGATCTGATGATTCCGGAGGGAACGATTCTGCCCGTCGTGCTGAATGAGACTTTAAACACGGCGAAGGTTCAGGAAAACGATCCCATCCTGTTTACGCTCGCTGAAGACATTCGTGCGGCTGGACGTCGCGGTCCGGTGCTGCTTCCGCGCGGATCGAGCGTTGTCGGACGAATCGTGATGACGGATCGCGCCGGACATCTGGTCGGCCGTTCAGCAATGGACATACGTCTGCAGCAGATCATTACGCCAAACGGGGAAGTGTACGATGGCGTATCGACCAAGATCATCGATATGACCAAGAAGAAGGGACAGAAAGCCGTCGTAAAGGCGGATGGCGGCCTCCAGGGTCCCGGTCATGCGAAGCGCGACACCTTCTTCCTCCTGTTTCCTCCAACCACGGTGTTTCAGCTTCTCGCGACGCCCAAACGCGGCCCGGACATCGTGCTGCCCATAGAGACTCGACTGCAGGTCAAGCTCATGTCTCCGATTTACGTCGAGACGCCAACGAAAGTCACCGCAGGGCCAGCGCCCGCTCCCACGCCGGTCCCCGCTGCAGCCCTTCCGCCACAAGCGTTGCCTGTAGCACAACCGGTCGCTTCGATTCCGTCGCCCGCAAGCGGCAATAGTCTCGAAAACCTTGTCGCTCCAGTTGCACTCTATCCGGATGCGATACTGAGAGACCTCTTCCGTGCGAGCGCCCGTCCCTACGAAATGCTGCAGGCAAACCTCTGGGTCCATCAGGTCCGGGATGCCAACGGCAGTCTTCCCTTAAGCGGTTACAACGAGAGCTGGGATTCCAGTGTGAAGGCTCTCACCGCATATCCGGACGTTCTGCAGCGGTTGACCACCGATGCGGAATGGATGGCGAGGCTGGGCTCAACTTACGTCTCGCAACCGGTCGAAGTAATGAATGCCGTGCAGCGTGTACGCGTGCGATCACAGTCGGTTCGGAACGCAGCGGCAATCTTCTGAGCAGAGAAAAGGCCCTGGGGCAATTAGGGGTTTTCTCCGTTGGCCATTGACTGACTGTTGTCCGTTGACTGTTGGACTTGTTACGTTGATCAATTTGTTTGAACAATCAACGTAACAAGTCACAGCAGTCAATGGTCAACGGAGAAAACCCCTAATTGCTATTGGCCTTTTCTCCCATACTTGCGCGGCGTATAGGACGCTGCGCATGGGACTGCCTTCTCTTGAAGTCTCTTTCCTTCCATGAAAGAGTTCGCCCCGAATGTTCCTTCTGAACAAGTCGTGGGCATCCCTGAAGTGCTCATTGGCGATTCTGATTGTGTGTGCGATTGCATCTGCGCTGCTCGTCACATCCGCAGCTCAGGATTCACCGACTCAAGACGAGCCTGTCCATTTGACGGCCGGCTATTCTTATTGGAAGACCGGCGACTTTCGCCTTAGTCCCGAGCATCCGCCATTCTGGAAACTGGTAACCACCCTGCCTCTGTTTCTGCTCCAGCCTGAATTTCAGCCGACGCCGGAAGAATGGCAAGGCGCAAAATTGTGGGCCATCAGCAAGTCGTTCATGTATTCGAACACTGTCTCCGCGGACCTGATGATGCTCTTCGGCAGAATACCGGTAATGCTCGCCAGCCTTTGCCTTTCTGGAAGTCTGGCGTGGTGGGTCAGCCGGAAAGCGGGCTGTGTTGCGGGCATTGCCGCAATGGTTATGTTCGCTTTTGAGCCTACCGTTCTGGCGCACAGCCGATATGTAACAACGGATATTCCTGTCACTCTATTCATCTGGCTGAGTTGCATCAGCTGGTATTTATACCTGGAACATGGCGGGCGTTCGCGGCTTCTGGGAACCGGTTTGCTTGTGGGATTGGCGTTTGCGACGAAATTCAGTGCGCTCTTCCTGCCTCTTGCTCTGGGCCTGATGTGGAGCAGGTCCTCGAGGCGCTTCGGGTGGAGCCTGGCGATCGTTGTCGGCATTGCAGTGGTTGTCGCGTTCTCAACGTACGGCTTTACTGCCGTCTCTGTCGCCGAAGATCCAACGGCTCCAGTCCAACTGGACAGTCGCCTCCTCAGTAATCCGATTGTCGAAAAGGCCGTTCACGTTCGTGTTCCCGGTTATTACTTCCTTCGCGGTATCCAGATGTTGATGCGAGACCAGATTGGCGGATACCACTCCTATTTCATGGGCCAAATCAGCCCGAGCAGCACGTGGAGTTATTTTCCTGTCGCGTTCCTCCTGAAAAGTTGCATCGCATGGCTTGCGCTGATTCTTCTGGCGATTGTCCTCTCAATCAGTCAGGAGCGCCAGTCCAGTGTTCGGTTGCTGGCGATTCCTGTGGTGGTCTACCTGGCCTTTACTCTTGTCAGTTCGTTCAACATCGGCATCCGGCATTTACTTCCCATCTACCCGTTTCTTTGTGCCGTCCCGGCGATTGTGGTTTTCGGTGAGAAACAGAAGTTCTCAATACGAACTCTCGGCCTTGTGCTGCTTGGGTTCTTTGTCATCGAATCGGGAACCGCGTATCCGAACTATTTGTCGTTTTTCAACATGGCGGCAGGCGGTGCGGAGAACGGGCATCGGTATCTGCTGGATTCGAATCTCGACTGGGGCCAGGACCTGAAGCGATTGGGCGCATACCTTGAATCCAATCAGGTTGAGGATCTCTGCTTGAGTTACTTCGGCGCCGCAGACCCTGCATTCTACGGAATCAACTACGAAGCACTCCCGCAATTAAAAAAGGTTGAGGATTTCGACGGTCTCAATTGTGTCGCCGCGGTGAGCCTGCAAAACCTGTACGCAACGGAAGGGCTGCCTTTCGAGGCGTTGCAAGAGAGAAAACCCACCGCCCGTGTTGGAACCTCGATTCTGATCTATGACCTTCGACCGATGGTCCTGAAACAGTAGCGCGGAATCTTCGGTTTTCAGCCGCGAGCGTATCCATGAAAGTGGGCGGTGATGGTACGCTAATGGGTTTGTATGATTGCTCTTTCCCGCATCAGCAAGCAGTACGGCAGGCAGGTCCTCTTTGTAGATGCCACATTCCAGCTCAATCCGGGCGAGAAAGTCGGGCTCGTAGGGCCCAACGGCGCCGGTAAAACCACGCTCTTCCGGATGATCGCCGGCGAGGAACAGCCCGACGACGGCGACGTTTCGATTCCGAAGAAACTTACCATCGGCTACTTCCGGCAGGATGTCGGCGAGATGTCCGGACGCTCGGTCCTCGACGAGGCGATTGCAGGCAGCGGGCGTGCCGGCGATCTGCATCACGAACTGGAATCCCTGCAGCATGCGATGGCGGATCCGAATCGTGCTGAAGAAATGGACAAGATTCTTGCGCGCTTCGGCGAGGTCCAGGAGGAATACGACCATCTCGGCGGTTACGCGCTGGAGAGTCAGGCGCGCGAAGTCCTTCATGGCCTGGGCTTCGACGATGAGCGCATCGACAGGGATGCCGGGGAGCTCTCCGGTGGATGGAAGATGCGCGTCGCGATGGCCCGCGTTCTTCTTGGGCGTCCGGATGTGTTGCTGATGGATGAGCCGACGAACCACCTCGATATTGAATCGATTGTGTGGCTGGAAGGCTTTTTGAAGTCTCTTCCCGGCGCTTTGCTCATGACGTCACATGATCGCGAGTTCATGAATCGCATCGTGACGAGAATCGCCGAGATCGATGGCGGCGAGATCACAACCTATTCCGGCAACTACGACTTCTACGAACGCGAACGAACCGTCCGCGAAGCCAATCGCGAAGCGGCCTATGCGCGGCAGCAGGCCATGCTCGCCAAGGAGCAGCGGTTCATCGAGAGATTCTCTACACACGCTGCGAAAGCCGCCCAGGTGCAGAGCCGCATCAAGGCTCTCGACAAGATCGATAAAATCGAATTGCCGCGCAAACGCGTTGTCGTGAGATTCGACTTCCGCCAACCGCCGCGTTCCGGAGATCAGGTCGCTCTTTTGGACGGCGTTACCAAGGCTTATGGAAAGCGCGTCCTGTACAACGGGCTGAAGTTCAATATCCGCCGCGGAGAACGCTGGTGCGTCATGGGCAAGAACGGGGCAGGCAAGTCCACGTTGCTTAAAATGGTGGCGGGCGCCGTCGAGCCGGACTCCGGGGAAATCAAACTCGGAGCAAGCCTGAGGATGGGGTACTTCGCCCAGCACTCCCTGGATCTCCTCAATCCCGATCTCACAATCGAGGAACAGTTGCACCGCGACTTTCCTGAAGAGTCGATCGGCGCGCTCCGCAATCTTGCGGGTGCGTTTCAATTCTCGGGCGAGGATATCGGCAAGAAGATCCGCGCGTTATCCGGCGGAGAAAAGACGCGCCTGGTGATTGCACGCATGCTGATGTACCCGCCCAATTTCCTCGTGCTGGATGAGCCGACGAACCACCTTGATCTCGCAACCCGTGAGATGCTCATTGAGGCTCTGAAGGATTTCGATGGAACCATGCTTTTCGTCTCCCATGACAGGAATTTCCTCCGCAGCCTGAGCAACCGCGTTCTGGAACTCGGGGGAGAGTCTGGCGTGGAGACTCAACCGCATCTCTATCCGGGATCGTATGAAGAGTATGTTGCCCGAACAGGACACGAAGCACC
>Ga0068859_100008759_pt1 | contig 10218 bp, 8 predicted proteins | sample KBSSwiS22_FD_66585 | JGI IMG/M metagenome (GOLD analysis project Ga0068859, IMG submission 66585) | Switchgrass rhizosphere microbial communities from Kellogg Biological Station, Michigan, USA - KBS Switchgrass S2-2 | ecosystem: Host-associated > Plants > Roots > Rhizosphere > Soil ...
AAAGATGCGATGAAGGAAGAAAAAAGAAAAGTAGCAGATGAAGGTAAATATACTGTGCAGAGAAAACTGGAAGGAATGGGTGCCGGTTTCACCCAACACAATATTGATGAACTTGTACAATGGTATAAGCTGTCATCCAATCTTGATCTTTTTTACCAGGTAGCTGTAAAAAATATTGACCTCAAGGAGCTTAAGGAATTTAAAGTGATTGGTGATAGGATCGAGTCACCGAAGCCGATAAAAATTCCCCATGAAAAAATCGATTATATACCTAACCAGGCAACAGGAAAAAAAGATGCGGAGCTTATCATCTTTGGTGAGTCTGCAGATAAAATTGTTTACCATCTTGCTAATTGCTGCAAGCCTATTCCCGGCGATGATGTTTTTGGTTTTGTAACTACAGGGAAGGGATTAACAATTCATCGTACTAACTGTCCCAATGCCGCCAGACTGTTAGCAAGCTATGGGCATAGGGTAGTAAAAACAAAATGGGCAAAGAATAAAGAAATTTCCTTTCTTACGGGTATAAAAATAATCGGGCTTGATGATGTGGGAGTGGTAAATAAAATAACCAATCTTATTTCGGGGGAATTAAAAATAAACATTGGGGCGCTTACTATTGAAGCTAAAGAAGGATTGTTCCAGGGAAATATACGTTTGTATGTTCATGACCGGGAAGAGTTGGATAAGCTTGTCCAAAGTTTAATGGATCTTCCCGGTATTGAATCGGTGGAACGATATGATACGGAAGATATTCCTAATTAAATCGAAACGGGTCTAAAATATTTCCCCATATTTTTCAAAGACTTTTTTATTTATTCGGTGTTCTTTTTACCGATACCTTATTTTTGCCACCGTTAAAGTCAAATGCGTCAATAAGTCAAATTGGTCAAATAAGTTAAAAGGATCGTTGAATTATTAAGTGACAAAATATGACTTACGAATCAGCATGACTAAATAACTTAACCAACTATGGTGGATGTAATTCTCGGACTGCAATGGGGTGATGAAGGAAAAGGAAAAATTGTTGACTATTTCGCTAAGGACTATGATCTTATCGCCAGGTTCCAGGGGGGGCCTAATGCAGGGCATACTTTATATGTAAAGGATAAAAAAGTAGTACTCCACCAAATACCTTCGGGTGTTTTTCATGCCGGTGTTATCAATCTTATAGGAAATGGAGTAGTGCTTGATCCTATCACACTGAAAAAAGAATGTGATCTCGTAGCTTCTTTTGGTGTTGATCTTACAAAAAATCTTTTTATTGCGGAAAGAACTCACCTCATTCTTCCTACACATCGTGCTTTGGATAAAGCAGCAGAACTTTCAAAGGGTAATCAAAAAATTGGCTCTACATTAAAAGGAATTGGTCCTACCTATATGGATAAAACAGGTCGCAATGGATTAAGGGTCGGTGACCTTTTAGATAAAAATTTCACTACTTCATATATTAAGCTTCGATTAAAACATCAGCGACTACTTGATAATTTCGGCTTCCAGGAAGATATTTCTGCATGGGAAGAAGAATTTTTTGATGCTTTAGAATTTTTAAAACAACTCAATATTGTCAATGGGGAATATTTTATTAACAATCAAATAAAAACAGGAAAAAGGGTGCTTGCTGAAGGAGCACAGGGCAGCATGCTCGATATTGACTTTGGCACATTCCCCTATGTTACCTCGTCAAATACCATATCAGCTGGTGTATGCAGCGGATTGGGAGTAGCGCCTCAGCAGATCAAAGATGTGATCGGCGTCACAAAAGCATATTGTACGAGGGTAGGTGGCGGCCCATTTCCTACGGAACTGGATAATGAAATAGGTGAGGAATTAAGAAAAATGGGAAATGAGTTCGGAGCAACTACAGGGCGACCCCGTCGTTGCGGATGGATCGATCTTGTGGCGCTTCAATTTGCCTGCATGATAAACGGCATAACTAAAATTGTAATGACCAAGGCTGATGTGTTGGACGCTTTCAAAGAATTAGATGTTTGTACTGCATATAAGATATATGGAAAAGAGGTCCATGAAGTGCCTTTCCAGTTGGAAAGACAAAAACCTGAGCCGGTGTATAAAACTTTTGCCGGGTGGAACACAATAACCAGTGCAGCAAAATCGTATTCCGACTTGCCTGATACGATGAAAACTTATGTAAATTTCATTAATCAATACCTGGGCGTAAATATTCATTTCATTTCAAACGGGCCAGGTCGAGACCAGATCATTGAGGTAGAATAAGTAAATATTTTTTAATCAAAAAAATTGTTTTAAAAATTTGGCGGATTAAAAACTTCGCTGAAATTTTACACTTATAATCCTGTTGGAATATGGCATCTAAATCTGATAAGGAAAAAAAATTACCAGGAAAAAATCCTGAACCCGGAAATGGATCTCCAAAAAAGCCGTCTTCAAAATCAAAGAAACAATTAGAAGATGATGATGACGACGATGACATGGATAATGAAGAAACAACGGCTTCTTCTAAAAAAGCGGGCACTGCAGCTGCATCTTCTAAAAAAGGCAAAGAAGATGATGACGATGATGATGTAGCAGAAGAGGAATTGGATGACTGGGAAAAACCAGAGGAAGAGGAAAATTGGGATCCGGATTTTGAAGAATTTGATGTGCCAAAATCAAAAGGCAAAAAAAGCAGCACCACTACTGGAAAAAAAGCTGGTGATGATGATGATTTTAAATTTGAAGATGATGAATTCAAAGATCTCTTCAATGATAAAAGTTATGATGATGATGAGGAAGAAGATTATTAAATCCCCCAACCCCTAAAGGGGCGTTTTGAACAATACATTAAATAGAACAACTTTAGTCAACGGTACATTCCGAATCGGTGACTTTAAACTAATCAAAGAAAAAGTGTTGAACTGGGCACAGCGGTTCGACACTTTTTGTTTTTTAGATAATCATCAATACCAGATAAAGCCGCACACAATGGAGTGCCTGCTCGCTGCAGGCGTAAGGTCAAAGATAAAGGCCGATGCAGGCAATGCTTTGGATCAATTGCAACAGTTCCTCAACATTAAAAAATTGAATTCACTTCATACAGGCTGGTTATTCGGACATCTTAGTTATGATCTGAAAAATGAAATAGAAAAACATTCATCTATCAAAAAAGGGGATATCAAATTTCCTGATGTTTTTTTCTTTGAACCGGAAATTTTAATTCAGCTTAATGAAAATGAAATGATCATTGAAGCTGATGACCCGGAGGAAGTTTTTGATGAAATAAATAAATCAACAGCTACTCTGCTTTCTTTGTCTGTAAAGCAAATCCTTAAGGGTCGTATAACGAAGGACGAATATATTTCTGTAGTTAATAAATTAAAACAGCATATCCTTCGTGGCGATTGTTACGAAATAAATTTTTGCCAGGAATTTTTTGCTGAACATACTGTCATTGACCCCGCAGCCGTCTATAAAAGGCTAAGTGATCTTTCTCCTAACCCTTTTTCGGCCTTATACAGAGTAAAAGATCAATGGCTGATCTGTGCAAGTCCTGAAAGATTCTTAAAAAAAAGGGGGGAAGAAATTTTATCACAACCAATAAAAGGAACAGCAAAACGGGTTAGTCAAAATGAAAGAGCCGATCAATTAAGTAAAGATAATTTATGGCGCAGTGCAAAAGATCGCTCAGAAAATGTAATGATCGTTGATCTTGTTCGTAATGATCTTGCAAAGATCTGTGGGGAAGGAACTGTAAGAGTTGAAGAGCTGTGCGGTATTTATTCTTTTCCGCAGGTTCACCAGATGATATCGACTGTGAGCGGAGAACTAAAAAGAAATATTCCTTTTGCAGACATTGTCAAGGCTACTTTTCCGATGGGCTCTATGACAGGTGCTCCAAAGAAAAGAGTAATGGAATTAATAGATAAATACGAAATAACAAAAAGAGGAATCTTTTCAGGTGCACTTGGTTATATTTCTCCAAATGGTGATTTTGATTTTAATGTAATCATACGCAGTATCATGTACAATGCATCCTCAGGTTATCTTTCATACCAGGCAGGCTCAGCAATTACCTTCTATAGTGATCCGGAAAATGAATGGGAGGAATGCCTGTTAAAAGCTGAAGCAATAAGAAAAGTTTTGAGTTATCAATAACTGAATACTATAATTTTCTTTCTGGTTCATAAATTTCATATCATTCAACCATTTGCTGAATTGAAGAAAATAAATTATCGCGGTAATGATCGCTTACAGGCAATGATTTGCTGCCAATAGTTACCGCTTTGCGTGAAATAGTATTCAGTATACGAATAGGAACAATATAGGAACGATGAATGCGAATAAATTCATTCTCCTGTAACAGATCTTCGAAATATTTAAGGCTATGCAATACAAGCAAGGGAGATGTTGAATTAGATAAATAAATTTTTGTATAATCTTTAAACCCTTCAAGGTATAAGATATCGTTGTAAAAAATTTTATGCAGCTTGTGAGCTGCATTAATAAAAAAATAATCTCTGCCTTTAAGGCTTTTTACATTTTTAGCTTCTAGAAAATCCTTTACCCGGTTACATGCCGTAACAAATTTTTCAAACGAAATAGGCTTCAACAGGTAATCCATTGCCTTTAATTCAAAACCATCCATTGCGAACTCACTATACGCTGTTGTAAATATTACCTCTGGTTTATGAGAAAGTGATTTAAAAAAATCCACTCCTGAAATATCCGGCATTTTTATATCCAAAAAAAGCAAATCAATTCTTTGCTCTTCTAATAGAGGTAAAGCCAATAAAGGCTCTTCAAACTTGCCGGCTAATTTTAAATAAGGGATTTTGCGTACAAAATCTTCAAGCACCTGCAAAGCCAATGGCTCGTCATCAATCAGTAAGCAGTTAATCACCGTAAATTGAGTTTTAGGTTTACAATGTGTAAGCGCCCGTTATTCACAATGTTCAATGAATGTTTTCCGGGGTACAATAATGCAAGCCTCCTGTTAACATTCTTTAATCCCAATCCTCCTGCGAAACTATCGGTTTCAATAATTGGATTTTCTACAAACAGTGTTAATGTTTCTTCAAAAACAGTTATTTCAATTTGTATAAGTGAGGGATTGGAATAACTCACTCCATACTTAAAAGCATTCTCAATAAATGACATTAATAATAATGGTGCTACATAATACCCGGAAAGATTACCTTTTACTTTATAATGAATAGTAACTTTTGATGAAAGACGTAAACGCTGAAGGTCAATATAGTTCGTGATGTATTGAATATCTTTTATCAACTCTACTTTCTCTATTGCAGACTCATACAGCACATAACGCATAATATCTGATAATTTGAGGATCGCTGTTTCTGTTTGTTTTGATTGGTTATGAGCAAGTGAGTAAATGCCATTTAATGTATTAAATAAAAAATGCGGGTTAATCTGCGACCTTAGAAAATTTATTTCTGTATTAAGGTTAGCATTTTCTAATATTTTTTTTTCATTTTGATTTTTTATAAAAGAAAACCCAAGTCTTATCATTCCACCAAGCAGGATTAATAAGATACAAAGAGAACCCACACGGTTGATTGACATAAGGAGAATGCCGCGTGGTATATTGAAAATAGTTGATTCTCTGAAACGCAATGGAGGAAAATTTACTGAAGCAGAATCTGAACGGAAAACAAAAAAATTCGGTTTTCCGGACTCGGTCATGGGTCTTTCAAAAGCGATGGTTCCGAAAAAACGTTGATTTTTTACGAAACTGTTTCTTATCATAATATCCTGGACCAATCCAATTGCCAGGGCAATAAATATAACTGAGAAGTATATGGCAAACTTTCTTTTTTCAAAAAAACGGGGCAACAACACATAGTAATTAAAGTAAAACAGGCCAATGGGAAACAGTTTGCTGATAATTTCCCGAAATATGAAACTATTATTTTCAAACCTTACCGGATAAAATAAAAATGGTAATAAAAAGAAAAGAATCCAGCCTGCCGCATGAATAAGTACAATAAGAATCACACTTAAGGTACTTCGCCTTTCTCTTTCGCCCAGTAACGAGTCAAATAGGTTATTCATTCATACTTTTTACTAATAGATAAATAGTATTCCTGGGCAAATATGATCAAGCTCTGTCTTCGTCAATGTTGGAGCTTTGTTATTTTTTAATTTATTAATGACCCATCCGGCTGTTTTAATTGCTAATGTTTCCGATGGAAACCCTCTTTTTTCTTCAATTACCGGAATATGCTCCTGGTGAATGAATAATTTTTTATTGACCATAATATCATACCCCCATCCAGCAGCAGTATGAAAAGTTTTATATCCGATAGCTATCGGGTCAGTCTTTTTTTTCCTGCTATTTAAATAAATAAAAGGTATGGATACTGCAATAGCAACCGAAACAGTAATGACAATTATATTATGCTTAGTTATCGTTATCATTTTTTTCATCTGAAGGATGGAACTCATAAGCGTTGTCAAATGAAAGGGAGCCATTTCTGCCTGTTAATACAAAACCTCGATTGCTTAAGGTAAATGCAGCAGCACCCGTACGGGCTCCACCCTCAAACGAAGTTTCTTTTGTCCATATATCCGATCCGGGATCATACATCCAGGTGTCTGAAATAATGGAACCGTTTTCACCGGTAGTAAGAAAAGCAGAATTACCCATTACAAACATTGCAGCATTATAGCGGGCAATATTGGAATAGTCATCATCATAACTATCGCTGCTTACATTGGTTAATTTTCTTTTTTCCGACCAGCTATCCGAAGAGGCATCATACATCCACAGATCATTTAATGCAGAGCCATTATTATTTCCTGAACATACATATGCTTTATTATTTATTACAAATGCTGAAGCGGCAGATCGCTTGGTACCGCCTATGCTTGCTTTTTGAGCCCATGTACCTGGGTCAGCAGCAGTAGCTCCAGGCGTATATTCCCACAGATCTTTCAAATAATTTCCATCAAAACCACAGGAGATATATCCTTTGTTGCTTATCGAAAAACCAACGGCATCATAGCGGGCGGTTCCATAGAAGTTAGCTTTTTGCACCCATTGATTTGCTGATGGATCATATTCCCAAAAATCATTTAACCTGTTCGATCCATCGTAGCCAGTACCTACATAGCCTTTGCTTCCAATTGCAAAAGCTACTGCAGAATTTCTCGCTACCCCTGGCAGATCAGCTTTTTGCGACCAGTATTGACGGGTGAGATTATATTCCCACAGATCTTTAAAACGATCACGGTCAGTAGAACCAGTAGTTAAATAAATATAATCGCCAATGACGAATGTAACAGCTTCACTCCTTGCATTACCATCAAAATCAGAACTGCGGCTCCAGTTTCCAATAACATCGTCATCGCTGTTGGTATCTTTTACACAGCTTTGGGTAATAAAGAAAGATGTAAGGATCACTAAACCTCCTGCTAAGTATGCCTGCATTTTTCTCATAAATAAATTTTAATTAAAAATATCGGCAACCTGTCAGAAGATGGTCTTAAAATAGACTAACCGGGGCAGAGCATAGATGAAACTGTCTTATAAAACTATATTCATTTTTTTCAATTGTTACTTGTTTCTCAGTAAAATAAAATGATCGGTTTAAAAAACCGATTGGCCGATTAATTAAGCGATTTAATATACTATAACGTTTTGCCTGTTGTGTGCAGGAATAAATTGCGATAGTAAATAAAAATTAAGTGTAATTATGGCCAATAACAGAAACAATTTACTTTTTATTCCCATTTGTCTTTTATGCCTATCGTGTTCACGAAACGATATTGAATTCGGTAACATACCGGATAATAATTATACAAATATTGTTTATATAGATTCTGTGCAGCCACAACTTTCAACCGTTATCCTGGATTCATTTGCCACGGGCAATACAACTTCATTTTTATTGGGGAAATATAAAGACCCTTACCTGGGGCTTGTTTCAGCCAAGCCTTTTTTTCAAATCACTATTCCTTCCGGAGTGGTGGATATAGCTTCTACTTCACAGTTTGATTCGGCTTGTTTTATTATTCATCTCAACAAATATTATTATGGCGATACAAGCCTTGCTCAAACGATTTTCGTAAATGAACTTGCCCAGGCTATTGATTATACTTATAATAATAATTTATACAATACCAGTGATATTCCGGCTAAACCTGCTGCATTAGGAAGTAAGAAATTGAAAATTCAGCCATCAAAAAATGATTCAATTATTATCAGGCTTGATGGCGCCAAAGGATTAGAGATCTATAACAAATTACAGCAAAAATCAGACGATGTTGCCAACGATGTTAATTTTCAAAATTATTTTAAAGGCATTTCGCTTTCTGTAAATGATAATGATACAACTGCTATTTATGGACTGAACGGATCTGACGGCAACATGGTTCTTCGAATCTATTATCACACTACCATTCCTTTTCCTGAAAATAAATATGTGGATTTTACCTCAAAAGCAAATAGCTATTCGTTCAACCAACTTGTTACTAACAGGACAGGCACTTCATTATATTCTTCAACAACAGGGATAAAAGAATTTTCTTCAATACAGACAAATGATCTGGTATTTACCCAATATGGAACTGGAGTTTTGCTGAAGATGACCTTTCCATCCATAAAAGGAATTATAGCCACAGATAAAATTGTCAAACTTCAAAAAGGAGAATTAATTATTCGACCTATAGGCCAGACTTATGATAATTTTAAATATAAACTTCCTTCCAAATTATACCTGGCTCAGACAAATGGAACAAATGGGATAGGTACTGAAGTGCTTGATTCAACATTAAATAATATACAATATGCAGCTCCTTCCATTGATGAAATCTACGGCCTGAATACTTACTATCGTTTCAATATAACATCCTATATCAATGCTATGCTAACAAACAATGATGTCGCAGATGCAGGATTTTTTTTATTGGAAAACAAGGATGTCTTACAGGTAAACAGAGCAGTAATTGGCGATAGTAAACAACCTCTTTTCAAAACCCAGCTTCTTCTTACCATTCTTATAATTAATAAATAGAAATGAACAGCAAATTTTTATTAATCCTGGTATTTACAATCTCTGCTTCGCTGCAAAGTCTTTCACAGAATATGAATAGCCCTTATTCAATTTACGGAATAGGAGATATTGATAACAGGATGTATAATAGAACCAGTGGAATGGGAGGAACAGGGCTTGCGACACGGTCCACAAATTCTATTATCAATAATAACCCGGCTTCTGTTTCAGGCTTACCAAGGAGCTTTTATATGTTTAATGTATCTGCCATTGGTAAAACTGTACAATATTCAGGAGAAGGAGTCAATGAAAGCAATCGGAACAATAAAGATCTATGGTTAAAAGGAATTGCGCTGGCGGTGAAAATAAATAAATTTTGGGCGAGTAGCGTTGGCTTTAGGCAATTCAGTAATGTGAATTATAAATTCAGCGGCAATAAAAATATTATCGGCAATAATGAAACTTATTTTGCTATCTATGAAGGTAATGGGGGACTAAATGATTATTACTGGACAAATGCTTTTTCATTGGGAAAACATTTGTCGTTGGGGATTAAGTCCGCCATCATTGCAGGCGGTATCAATCAAACAGAAACAATTATCAATGATGTAGCAACTAATACGGTAGAAACGAAGCAGCAAGATTATTTTGGTAATGCAAGATTTGAATATGGAGCTATTTATTCTTTAGCAATAAATAAAAAATGGGATATTTCATTAGGAGGAAAATTTATTAATAAAACCAGGTTGGGCACTGAAAGGACTTTGACTGTAACGGAAAATGATGAAATTGTAGTGAATGATAAGTTCATCAAAAATGATCGCTTTTATTTGCCAAAAACTTTCGGGGCTGGCTTATCAATCACACATAATAAGAAAACAACCTTTGCTGCTGATTATACGTATGAAAGTTGGCAGCCTTTAAACATTAACGGTAACGGGTGGCATTTAGCAAACAGTAAGCGCCTCTCGGCAGGAATTGAATTTGCAAAACATGCTGTTGAGATGGGACAATCTGTTGAAAAAAAATATTTCCAGGTTGGCGGTTTTATCAGCAACTCTTATCTCCATGTACATAACACGCCGGTAAATGAATTTGGAATAACCGTAGGGATGGGTGGAAGACTTAATAATAATTTGCTTTATGCATTATCATTAGAAGGAGGGCAAAGGGGGAGGACAAAAGCTAATCTGATAAAGGAAAACTTTTTCCAGGTTACTATTAGTTTATCTTATCACGATTT
>Ga0068859_100008760_pt1 | contig 10216 bp, 8 predicted proteins | sample KBSSwiS22_FD_66585 | JGI IMG/M metagenome (GOLD analysis project Ga0068859, IMG submission 66585) | Switchgrass rhizosphere microbial communities from Kellogg Biological Station, Michigan, USA - KBS Switchgrass S2-2 | ecosystem: Host-associated > Plants > Roots > Rhizosphere > Soil ...
CAAATTCGCCCGATTTGGCGAGCACTTCCTCGCGCAGCCGAACGGGCGTCGAGGCAACGTGGTTGATCACCGCGCCGACAAGCAGGTCCATGATCACGCCGGGCTTGGTGGTTTCGGGCAAATCGCCGCGAGCGATCGCGCGGCGGACGATGCTGCGCCCCTCGCGGATCGCCGTTTCGCGGTACGGCTCTTCGAACGTGCGCACCTCGTCGAACCGGCGGGCATCGGCGCGCAGTTGCAGCGCCACCTCGCCATAGGAGCCGGCGAACATGTCGAAGGCGCGCTCCGCCAGTTCGGTGAGGTCGCCCCGGATCGTGCCGCTGTCGATCCCGCCAACCCAGTCCCACCGCCGCCGCAGCGCATCGGCCAGCAGCGCTTCGCGGGTGCGCCAGCGGCGGTAGAGCGCGTCCTTGCTGACCTTGGCCCGCCGCGCGACCGCATCGAGGTTGAAGCCAAGCCACCCGTTCTGGCCATAGACCTCGAGCGCGGCATCGAGCAGCCGCACCTCCATGAGCGGATCGCGCGGACGCCCGCGCCGCGCCTTTGGCTCCCAACCGGTCTCGCCAGTCCCGGCGTGGGTGCCGGCTTGCATGTCCATGTCAGACGATATAACGACGAACTCCGTCGGAAAATAGTGGAACGGGCCAGAGGCTGATTATGACGATGATTGACGCCGAGGAAAGAGCAGCGATGCGCGCGGGGTTTGCGCGGTTGCTGGCCGAGAAGTGCAGCGAGGCCGATGTCCGTCGCGTGATGGCCACCCCAAGCGGGCACGACCCGGCGCTGTGGCAGGCGATTTCCGGGATGGGCCTCCCTGCCCTGATCGTCGATGCGGACCACGGCGGCATCGGCGCCGGACCGGTCGAGGTCGAGGCGATCATGGAGGAAGCCGGCGCGGCGCTGTTCGCCGGACCGCTGCTGTCGAGCGCCGTGCTCGCCGCCGGGCTGCTCAATGAGTCGGACGACATCGACGCCAAGTCGCGCCTGCTTCCGGGCCTCGCCGCTGGCGAGACGATCGCCGCCGTGGCCCTGACCGGCGAAGGTGGCACCTGGACGCCCGACGGCGTGGCGGCAAGGGCGAGCGCAGCCGGCGACGCCTGGACGCTCGACGGCACCGCGTCCTTCGTGCTCAGCGCCAATATTGCCGATGTGCTGCTGGTCGTGGCGCGCACGGCGGACGGGCTCGGCTGCTTCGAGGTGGCTCCGGACGCCGCCACGGTCACTGCCGAAGTGCTGGAATCGTGGGATCGCACGCTGCGCCTCTCACGCATCGCGTTCTCGAGTGCGCCCGCGCGGCGCCTCGCGGGGATCGACGGCGCTGCGATCGAGCGCGTGCTCGATCTCGGCCGCGTCGCGCTGGCCGGTGAACAGGCGGGCGCTGCGCGCAGGATCTTCGAGATCACCGTCGAATATCTCAAGACCCGGGTCCAGTTCGGGCGGCCGATCGGCGGGTTCCAGGCGCTCAAGCACATGGCCGCCGATCTGCTGATCGACGTTGAATCGGCGACCTCGGCGGCCCGCGCCGCGGCCCACGCGCTGGCGGACGATGCCCCCGACAAGGCCGTGCTGGTCAACCTCGCCGCCTTCGCCTGCGCCGATGCGTTCTCGAACGTGGCGGCGACCGCGATCCAGATGCATGGCGGCATCGCCTTCACCTGGGAGCACCCGGCCCACCTCTACTGGCGGCGCGCTCGCGCGGACGCGCAGCTGTTCGGCCAGTCGGAAATGTATCGCGAGCGCTATCTGACCGCGCTGGAGAACGCAGCATGAGCGACACCGTCACCGCAGTCCGCGAGGAAGTCCGCGCCTGGCTGACCCTGAACTGGGACGAAGCAAGCCGTCAGCCCCGCGCGGGCGGCACCCGTGAATTCCTCCAGGCGGTGCTCGATGCCGGCTGGGCCGTGCCGAGCTGGCCGAAGGATTACTGGGGCCGCGGCCTCGGCAAGGCCGAGACCAGTGCGGTGATCGCCGAATTTGCGCGGGCTGGCGCTCCGGGCGCAGGCCAGGACCGCAGCAACATTCCCGCCAACTCGGTCATGCAGTTCGGCGACGAGGCGCTCAAGCGGCGGATGATCCCCGAATTCCTGCTCGGCGCGACGCAGTGCCTGCTCTATTCCGAACCCGGCGCCGGCTCCGACCTCGCCGCGGTCCGCACCCGGGCGGACCGGAAGGGCGACAGCTATGTCGTCAACGGGCAGAAAGTCTGGACCTCGGGGGCGATGCGGGCCGATTACGGCCTGTTGCTCGCCCGGACCGACTGGGACGTGCCCAAGCACACCGGGCTCAGCTTCATCATCGTGCCGATGAAATCCGCCGGGATCGAGGTCCGCCCGATCAACCAGATCACCGGTGACAGCCACTTCAACGAGGTGTTCCTCGATAACGTCGAGGTGCCGGTGGCCAACCGGGTCGGCGCCGAGGGCGAAGGGTGGAAGGTGATGCAGACCGCGCTCGCGGTCGAGCGGCTGATCATGGGCGAAGGCGCCGGCGAGCGACGCCAGGGCTCGTTCAAGGACAACAGCGTCAGCCTGATCGATGTCGCGCGGGAGGCCGGCAAGCTCGGCGATCCGGTCCTGCGCCAGGAAATCGCCCAAGCCTTGGCCTGGCGCCAGCTGAACGCGCTCAACCTGGTGCGGGCCAAGCAGGAGATGGCGCAGGGCTCGGCCTCGCCGATCATGTCGCTCGGCAAGTTGGCGATGAGCCGCATCCTTCATGGCGACGCCGCGGTGATGACCAAGCTGCTCGGCGCGGCCTCGATGCTCGATGGCGCCGCGCACGAGCGCGCCGCCGACGCGAACTACCGCGCAGCCAACGCCTACATGACCTCGATCGGCGGCGGCACCGACCAGATCCAGCGCAACATCATCTCCGAGCGGGTGCTGGGGCTGCCGAAGGAGCTGGAGGCGGATCGCAGCATCCCCTTCCGGCAATCGCGCGCGGTCACCGGCTGAGGATTGCGTCGCACGGCCAAGTTTGCCAACGGGCGGCGGCGTGAACCGCCGCTGCGGCGAGCTGTCGGGCACTTGAGACAAAGGTTGTGGAATGAACGAGAGTGCCGATCGGCAGGTAGAGGCATCCGCGGACCGGCCGCTCGCGGGGCTGCGGGTGCTGGACCTCGCCCACGGTCCGATGGGCGCGATCACCCGGCACTTCGCCGAGCTCGGCGCCGACGTCGTGCGCATCGAGCCCGCCGAGGGTGCAGCCGACCGCACCGGCGGGATGGTGGTCGATGGCGTGAGCCTGAGCTTCGTCGCCGCCAACCTCGGCAAGCGGGCGGCCACGGGCGACCGGCTGGAGGCGCTCGCGGCGGAGGCCGATATCCTCGTCACCCCGCGGGGCGCGGCCGATGTCGCCGCGCTGCGCGCGCGCAACCCGCAACTGGTGGTGCTCTCCGTCTCCGACTTCGGCGACACCGGCCGGTTCGCCGAGTGGGTCGGCTCGGGTCCGGTGTTCCATGCGCTGAGCGGCGAGCTGTCCCGCTCGGGCATCCCCGAACGCGAGCCGCTGCTGCCGCCCGGCGAGCTGGGCATGGAGTGTGCGGCGACGCAGGCCGCCACGCTGGCGCTGGTCGCCTACTGGCAGCGCCTGCGCAGCAGCGAGGGCGACCATCTCGATTTCTCGCTGCTCGACGGCGCCTCGCAGGCGCTCGACCCGGGCTACGGCATCGCCGGGAGCGCCACGGCCGGCGTTCCGGCGAGCCAGCTGCCGCGCGGCCGACCCGAGGCGCGCTTCCAGTATCCGATCCTACCGTGCAAGGACGGGTTCGTGCGGCTGTGCATCCTCGCCCCGCGCCAGTGGCTCGGGATGTTCGAGTGGATGGGGCGGCCCGAGCAGTTCGCCGACCCGGAGATGCAGAAGACCCAGGTCCGCTTCGCCAATCGCGAGCTGATGCCCGCGCTGGCCCGGTTCTTCGCTGACAAGACCCGCACCGAGATAGAAGCCGAAGCCCAGCGCTATGGCGTGGCCGCCGCGGCGGTGCTCGATCTCGACGAGGCGCTGGCGACCGAGCAGATGCAGGCGCGGCGGGCGTTCGCCGAGGTGGCGCTGGCCCCCGGCCTCACCGCCCCCTTCCCGGACGGCATCATGGAGATCGACGGCGTGCGGATGGGCATTGTCGGGCCGGCTCCCGGCCTGCCCGAGGCGGGCGTGGAATGGCGCCCGCGCCCGCCGCTCCCGGCCGCGCCGGCAGCGGACGAACGCCCGTTCGCAGGCCTCAAGGTGCTCGATCTCGGGGTGATCGTGGTCGGCGCCGAGACTGGCCGCCTGCTCGGCGACCATGGCGCCGATGTCATCAAGGTGGAGAGCGCGGCGTTCATCGATGGCGCCCGCCAGAGCCGCACCGGCGATCCGATGACGATCACGTTCGCCACCGGCAACCGCAACAAGCGCAGCGTCGGGATCAACCTGCGCGAGCCCAAGGGCCGCGAGCTGCTGCTCGAACTCGTGCGCCGCAGCGACGTCGTGCTCTCCAACTTCAAGGGCGGCACCCTGCAATCGCTCGGCATCGACTACGAGACGCTGCGCGCCGTGAACCCGGGGGTCATCCTGACCGACAGCTCGGCCTATGGGCCGACCGGACCCTGGGCGAAACGCATGGGCTATGGCCCGCTGGTCCGGGCCTCGGCGGGACTGACGATGCAGTGGCGCTACCCGGGCGAGCCCGACAGTTTCTCCGACGCGATCACCGTCTACCCCGACCATGTGGGCGCCCGCGTCGGCGCGCTGGGGCTGGTCGCGCTGCTGATCCGGCGCCTGCTGACCGGCGAGGGCGGCTATCTTGGCGTCAGCCAGGCCGAGATAATCCTGGCCCACATGGCGCCGCAGGTCGCCGCCAACGTGCTCGACCGCGCCGGCCATGCGGTCCATCGACCCGCGGACCAGTCGGCGGTCTATCGCTGCGCCGGGGACGACGAGTGGTGCGTCGTCACCATCCGTGACCAGCGTGACGAGCAGGCCGCCATGCGGGTCACCCAAGGTCGCCCCTTGTCGGACTGGATGCGCACTATGGAGCCGGCAACGGCGATGGAGGCGCTCCAGGGCGCGGGCGTTCCGGCCGGCGCGATGCTGCGCGTCGCCGACCTCCCCGCGTTCGAATACTACCGGCAGCGCGACCTCTACCGTGACGTGACCAACCCCTATCTCGCCGAAGAATACACCGTCGAGACCCGCGGCTGCCGCTCGGAGCACCTGCCCGACGCGCCCGAACACCCTGCCCCGCTGCTTGGCGAGCACACCATCGCGGTGGTTTCCGAACGACTTGGCTTGACGGCAGGCGAAATCGAGGGCCTGCTGACCGACAAGGTGCTCGAACGCACCGTCGCCTGAGCCGACGCCCGGGCGGGCAAGGTCTCGCCCGTGGCATCGGCTCGGTCACTCGAACAGGCAAGCGGAGCACGATCATGGCGGCAGTAGCATTGGTAACCGGCGCGAGCCGTGGCGCCGGCAAGGGGATCGCGCGTGCGCTCGCCGCGCGCGGCTACACCGTCTACATCACCGGGCGGAGCCTCAATCGGACCGACGCCGCAGTCGGCGGGACGCTGGCCCAGACGGTGGCGGAGATCGAAGCGGCCGGTGGACGCGCGATCGGGATCGGCTGCGATCACGCCGACGACGCCCAGGTAAAGGCCGTGTTCGACCGCATCGCCGCCGATGGCGGGCAGCTCGACATCCTCGTCAACAATGCCGCCTACATTTCCGCCGGACTGGTCATGGACGGCGGGTTCTGGGAAAAGCCGCTGGACCTGGCCGACCTGATCACCGTCGGCCTGCGCTCGCACTATGTCGCCAGCTACCATGCCGCCCCGCTGATGATCGCCAAGGGCCGGGGGCTCATCGTGAACACCGGCTTCTATGGTGCGGTGTCGTATTTCCACGGGCCGGCCTACGGCGCGCAGAAGGCCGGGGCTGACAAGATGGCCGCCGACATGGCCAAAGATCTGCGCCCGCACGGCGTGGCGGCGGTGTCCATCTGGATGGGCATACTGCGCACCGAGCGGACGATGGCCTATCTCGACACCATGCCTGAAGACCAGCGAGCCGCCGGCCTCGCGCGGATGGAAACCCCGGACTACACCGGCCTGCTGATCGACGCGCTCTACGCCGATCCCCAGCTGATGCGGATCTCTGGCCAGGCGCTGATCGGCGCGGAACTCGGCGCGAGCTACGGGCTCAAGGACCTTGACGGCAGCACTCCGCCGAGCTTCCGCGAGGGGATGGGTGGCCCGCCGCAGCTCCACCCTTCCCTGCTCGCCTGACCCGTTCGGCTGCGCTCCGCGCGGTCGGTCAGCCGATCAGGCCGACCGTCTTCGCCCAGCCCTCGAGCTCGGCAAACCCTGCCTCGCCGACTTCGCCGACCCCGTGGCGCTTCCATGGGGTGACCACGCATCGCCCGGTGCCGAGCGCGGCCGCTTCCTCCAGGAACGCGCGGCCGACCATGCCGACCGAAATGCTCGAATAAGTGAACGGCTGGTCGGCCCGGCCGAACCGCTCGAGCTGTTCGCGCACTTTCGCGTTGTGCTCCGGTGCGCCGTACCAGCCGTTGGCATATTGCCCGGCGCGGCGGAACGCGGCCGGGCTGTCGCCGCCGACCAGGATCGGCAGCGGGCTCTGCACCGGCTTGGGCTGGAAGCCGATCGGCGCAAAATTGAAGAACTCGCCCGCGAACGAGGGCGCGGGATCGGCGAACAGCGTCTGGATGCAGGCCAGCGTCTCGTCGCAGATCCGCCCGCGCCGGGCCCAGTCGACGTTGAGGTTGCGGTATTCGTCCGGCAGCCAGCCGAGCCCGACCCCCAGTTCGATCCGCCCGCCGGAGATCACGTCGGCCGTAGCGGCAAGCTTGGCGAGGTGGATCGGGTGGCGCAGCGGGGCCATGTAGATGCCGGTGCCGAAGCGCAGCGTGGTGGTCAGCGCGGCGAGATGAGCGAACACCACCAACGGATCGAGGAACGGGCTTTCCGGATCGAACGGCCGGCGATTGGCCGCCTGCTCGGGATCATCGCCAAGATGGGCGTCCTGCTCGGGCCCGCGCCACCAGTCATCGGCCATCGGCACGCAGATGTGCTCGCCGATCCAGACCGATTCGAAACCCATCTGCTCGGCAAGAACCGCATAGCGCGCGACGAGGTGCGGCTGGACGGAGGACAGGTTGAGGCCGAGCTGGACTGGCAGGCTCATCGATCGAACTCCCGGCATGGTCTTGGTCTGCCCGCAGGCTGGCGGAGCGTGAGGCTACCCGCAACTGCTTTCCGCTCCTCGTGGACGGTGAATGCGGGTAGGCAATGGAGGGAGATCAGGGCAATCGGTGCGATACCGCGGGAGAGAGGCACATGGATCTGCAAGAGCTACTCGCCGGAAAGGTGGCGATCATCACCGGCGGTGCACGCGGGCTCGGACTGGCCCATGCGCGGTTGCTGGCCGAACTCGGCGCGAGCGTGGTGGTCAACGACATCGCCGGAGCGGACGACGCGGCGGCCGCCATCGTCGCCGCGGGCGGCCAGGCCACGGCGTTCACCGGGGACGGGGCGGATTGGGCCGTGGCCGACGCCCTGGTCACCCATGCGGTCCGAACCTTCGGCGATCTCCACGTGCTGGTGAACAATGCGGGCCTGCTCCGCCCCGCGCTTGCCGCCACGCTGACCAGCGCGGACTGGGACGCCATGTTGCGCGCCAACCTCGGCGCGACTGTCGCCCCGATCCATGCCGCGATCCAGTGGTGGCGCGATCACCCGGCAACGGGGGGCCGCGCCATCGTCAACACCACCTCGGGTTCGGGGCTGGTCGGCACCCCGGGCCGGGCGCCCTACGGCGCGGGCAAGGCCGGGACCGCGCTGCTCACGCTGGTGCTGGCGGAGGAGCTGGCCACGCTCGGCGTGCGGGTCAACGCGATCTCCCCCGTCGCGCGCACCGCGATGACCGAGCAGACCGCCGTGGTGCGCGAATTCATGCGCCCGCCGGCCGATGGCGGGCTCGACCCGTTCGGCCCGGCACAGGTCTCGCCGCTGGTGGCCTGGCTCGCGTCCGACGACTGCGCGCTTACCGGCACCGTGTGGAACGTGCAGGGCGGCTCGATCTCGCAATGGCACCCGTGGACCATGGGCGAGCCGCTGCTCAGTACGGAGGACTGGACCGTCGCCGAGATCGCCCGCCGCCTGCCCGCGGCCGCCGTGCAGCGCCCCCGCAAGGGCGCGATGCAGGCGCAGGTCGGCCAGGCGATGCTGGACGACTAGATGATCGATTCGACCTTGCCGCCGTCGACCAGGATCGTCTGCCCGGTGATGTAGGCCGCGCCCTGCGAGCACAGGAAGGCGCAGGTTGCCGCCATTTCCTCGGGCGTCCCGAACCGGCGCATCGGGATGTTCGAGGCCTTGGCGCGCAGCATCTCGTCGTAGTCCTCGCCGTTGTAGGCGGCGTAGCGGCGGAAGCTGTCGTAGAAGTTCTCGGTTCCGATGGAGCCGGTGCCGACCGTGTTGACCGTGATCCCGTCGGGCGCGAGATCGTCGGCGAGGGTCTTCTGCAGGCCGAGCGCAGCCATCCGGTAGGCGTTGGGCACGAAATGCGGGACGTGGCGATGGACCTGCCGCACGGCCATCGAGCCGATCGTCACGATCCGCCCCCAGCGCTGCGCGCGCATGTGCGGGACCAGCAGCTGGGCCATGCCGAAGAATCGCATGACCAGCGAATTGTTGCCCTCCATCAGCTCGGCCTCGCCGACCTCGTCGAACTTGCCGTTGATCGTGGCATAGGGGATGTAGATCCCGATGTCGGGCGGGCCGAACGCGGCGGTGGCTTCCCGCACCGCGGCTTCCATGCCCTCGGCCGTCAGGCAGTCCGCCGCGACTCCGGACGCCTCGCCGCCCGCCTCCCGGATTTGTGCAACCACTGCATCGACATTCGCCTGGTTGCGCGAGACGGGCACGACTTTCGCCCCTTCCCGCGCCAGCGCCAATGAACAGGCCCGGCCAATGCCGAGCGTCCCGCCGGTGACGAACGCCACCTTGCCCTTGATGCCGAGATCCATTGCTCTCCCCTGTCTCGATGTGCCGGCGGCGCCATGGGGCCCTGGTCCGGCGGTTTTCTCCTTTGATCACGTTTGACGGCGGAGTTACAGACCTTTCAAGCCCTGCCCGCGCGGCACTGGGCAAGATGCCAGAGAGAAAGCCGGAGGACGGGGTGGAGCAGCAGGAAAGCGGCGCGGACGCAGGGTGGATGGCCGCGTGGCAGCCGGTGATCGATCGGATCGGCACCGAGATGGGCGACGGTGAGGCCCACTATGCGCTCGATCGGGTCGAGCGGGCGCTGATCCGGCGCTATCTCGAGCCGCTCGAGTTCGATTGCCCGCTGCACTACGACGCCGAAGCGGCGCGCGCTCACGGCTTTGCCGACGTGACCGCACCCTATACCGCAGCCGCGACCTTCGCGATGCAGCCGGTCTGGCGCCCCGGCGAGACGCTGTTCACCAGCGCCGAGCGCGATGCGCAGCCCGCGCGGGTCTCGGTCAAGCCGCGCTTCCCGGACGGGACGCCGCCGGTCACCGGTTATTTCGCGACGGACATCGAGACCGAGTACCTGCGCCCGGTCCTTGCCGGGGAGCGGCTCGGGCGGCGGGGCAACCGGCTGGTGGCCTGCACGCCGAAGGAAACGAAAGTCGGCCGCGGGGCTTTCGTCACCTTCGAGACCGAAACGGTCGATGAGCAGGGCGAGGTCGTGGCGCGGATGCGCGCCAGCCTGTTCCTCTACAATCCCCATCCCGACGCCACTGCGGAGCGCAAGGCGTGAGCGGGGCGAGCGCGACCCAGCGGCATTGGGAAGACGCGGCAGTGGGCGATGTCCTCGGCCCGCTCGAGTTTCCGCTCTCGGTCTACCGGCTCGTCGTTGCCGCGGCCTCGAACCGCGACTTCAATTCGATTCACCACAACAGCGAGTTCGCCAAGGCGAGTGGCGCGCCCGAGATGTATGCCAACACCTCGTTCCTCCAGGGCATGTGGGAGCGGGTCCTGCGCGACTACATGGGGCTGGGCGGCACGCTGCGCAAACTGTCGGGCTTCCGCATGAACAGCTTCAACTGCGCCGGCGAGACCGTGGTGGTGAAGGGCGAGGTCGTGCGCACCTGGCGCGACGGGGACACCGGGCTGGCCGAGGTGCGGATGTGGTCCGAAAATGCCGGGCGGGTCTCGGTCGGTCCCGGCGTCGCGACGATCACCCTGCCGCTGCGGGGGAG
>Ga0068859_100008762_pt1 | contig 10215 bp, 9 predicted proteins | sample KBSSwiS22_FD_66585 | JGI IMG/M metagenome (GOLD analysis project Ga0068859, IMG submission 66585) | Switchgrass rhizosphere microbial communities from Kellogg Biological Station, Michigan, USA - KBS Switchgrass S2-2 | ecosystem: Host-associated > Plants > Roots > Rhizosphere > Soil ...
CCAAAGGGTCATCGCCGTTTGGGCGAAGACATCTTGATAGTTTCCTTTTTGCAGCCAGGGATTGAGGGCAGGCGACACTGTATAGTCAACATAGGCTGGCGGAGTTTTCTCGCTGCTCTGGCCCTTTGGCCATTGGTTTTGCATGATCTCCACCACGCGGTCTCCGTTTGGGATGTCCTGATCGACGGAAAGCTCATCGACCACCCAGAGGCAGATGACGAGGGCGATTGCCATACCGGTGGCCAAGCCGAAAATGTTGATAAAGGAATAGCCGCGGTTTCTGCGCAACTGGCGGAGCGCGAGAAGGAGATGGTTTTTGAACATGTGCTGAGTTTTAGAAAACAGTAGCACTATAGCCAGAAAAGTACCTGTTTTTTTACTCCTTAATAATCACCCAGTTGCGATTTTTTTGCTTTTAGCAATCGTCCGGTTTCGTACACGCTGTGTTCAGTTTTATACTTTTACCGTTAACGATCACGGTTTGCTGCTGCACCGGCATGCTGTGGTTTGTCTGCCCAACCACAGAACCTGGGTAGAAAACGGAGCTTTTAAGTATACTAAACAACGTTTATAAAGGTTGCACTGGGGCTGCGGCTAATTATTTATTGCCCTGGCCATGGTAAGCCTTGAGAAAATTAAGAATATAAAAATCAATCCCGATAAGATAATGGGCATTAAAAAAGCATACGTTATAGTTAGTCCAAATAAAATTCCGAAAACAAGCAGGTTAATGTTTATTACTCCCTTCATAGTTTCGGGTTCAACTTTTTTCCGAAGCAGGTACCAGTTCAGCAAACTGCCCAATAAGCAAACCAGGCAAAAGCAGGCACTTAACGCGAATATCAGCTCGCCCATTGTCCTATGAAAGCCTGCACCGAAATCAAACTTGTATGTGTCCATTAAGGTAAAGAGTTGCTTTTCCGTTTCGTTGTTGGGCGGTAACGCAACAAAAAGTGTAATTGCATGAATAACTGCAGCGATGAACTGCAGGATAGCGGCTGTTGTAAGCCATCTGGAATATTTTTTCATATACTATTTTGTTTGCCTGTCAGACGGCTTCTGGTCTCTGTCAAACAATTATATGGCCGGCAATTTTTTCTAAAAAGCCAGCGCGCGACCGCCCTTTGACGACTTTAAAATTGTCGTTCGTTGTTGCAATTGGCGGTAAATTTTCGTCGAGCCAATATAGCAGCAACCCGGTTGTAGGCAGTCTTCAGTCATTTAACACATCCAGAATTTCTTGTAGCGAAAATCAATAATTGATGGGCCCTCCGAACATCCACCTATAACTTTTGCATATCTGTCCTTTGAGTTGTGTCCAATAATCCACTTACCTGTCCTAGCATGCTTCATTATTATTCCCTGGTCAATTATTTCCCCTTTTTGTCCGGTCAGACTTGGCTTTCCATTGTGAACTATTTTAATTTTGTTGCCTTTAATTATAACAATAACTGTTGCGCCCAATGATTTACCATTGGCCTCTGCAAAAGCAATTTTGTATGTATATGTCCCACTCTTGGGGTATTGGGCGATTGTCCTGGACGCAGTGATAAAAAGTAATGACATAATGAAGAACAGGGCTTTCATACTTGAATTTGTCATAGGGTAGCTTGGTTTGCGGTTTGGATATTCTACAGAATCGGATTTGAAATTGAATTTGAAATTATGCTAAACTAAGTTTTATAATGGCCGCCCTATGGCCGCTGCTGATTAAAGATTTGATGCCGATTGCAACAACTTCTATCCAGCATGGCAGCAAACAGCGCGTCACCTACCGGCACTTGTTGGATTGTCCGCCTATTCCTTTTCGACAGAGGTCTCCCAACCGTCATAGTCTCCGTTACATTCAGCCGCAAGTTTCCATAAATGTATTACATATTCATCAACACTATCCGAATCTACTTTGTCAACACGTTTTATATGCAGTCTGTAAGGCAACTCGCCTAATTTTTTGTCGTAGTCTCTGTCAACAATGCTAAAACCCTCAGGCTTTATTTTTGAAAGAAATGTATCGCGGTCCTTTTCAGTCTTAAAGAATATCCAATGGTCGACTTCTCTTGCCTTAGTCAATTTGTCTCCGCTTTTTTCAAGCTGGTCAATAACACGTCTATTCTGTATGCTTTGAAACTGTTGCGGTGATGGATATAGAAAGTCAAAATAACCGGCCCATTCTTTGTCTGGTTTAGAACCATAGTCAAAATGATATTTTGGATAGGCAACCATAATTTCTGAAAGTGTTTTGTCATAAAGCATTGTGTCACCTAAATAAAAATACAAATCTCTATGTCCGTCAGAAGTCAATCTGCCAACATAAACGGAATTGAATTTAGAGCGGATTTCATCAACTACGTGGTCTTCAATTTCTGCAAGTAAGTTGCATTCCTCGGAAGATGAAAGTCCATCTTCTCTTGGATTGTTCATTTTTATAGAAATCCAAACCACATTGGGTTTGTCGTTGAGCGGTGCAATTTTATGTAAACCTAAGTCAACAAAAAGAGAGCTCAATTTGCCATCAACGTTGCTGAAATAAAAGTCCCAGTCTCCGTTATGTATACTTTTTGAATGCGAAACTGTTGACTGCGGCTTAGTTTTTGGTTGTCCGAAAAGATTGTTGAATAGGCCCATACAACTAAAGAGTTAGTCCAATTAGTAATGTTGTCTCTGGTCGTTTTTGCACTGTCGGATTGTGTCGGTGCGCTTGCACCCAATGTCAGGGCTTGGCAATGTGGCGGCAGTCCGTGATTTATCAGCCCGAAACCGCTGCTTGATAAAGTTACAAAGAGCATGATAAGAACTATGGCTCGGTGATAATCGCCGGCTGGAGGCTGAAGCCGGATAGCGAGCAAAAAAACTGAGAATATAGTCGTCGACCCGCCAGTTTGCCAAATCGAATGTTATCGGCTGCCATAATTCTTCAATGAAACAGTAATCACTTTAGGAGTATAAATTTTCGGGTTAGAATTTATTTCAGAAAAAGAAGAATTGTTAATATCGTAAGTAATTAACATCGTATGTGTTTTTGTGTCATAATTCTGAATACATTCTCTGCTGAGATAACAGAAATTTGATTTGCTGTAAGAAGTGGTACCGGGGGTTACTTCAGGGCATTCATAAATAATTTTCTCTTGTGACCATGGGCCTGTTAATAAAGATGAAGTACGGATTTTTATTTTATTATCTAAAAATTTTATATCGCTTACCATTACCCACTGCTTTATATCGGGATGATAATTAACAGTATTGGCTCTGAAGCCATTTATTACTGTGTCCATATCAGCTGCATTGATGCCGGTTTTCCAGATTTTATTCAGCGCATAATATTCAAAAGGTTTTTCAGGGTCAGCAAGGGAGTCAAGATTTTTACGAACAAGGAATTGGGGGCAATCGTCATTGGGGCTCACGAAAAAGTAAATAAATTTTCCCTGTATAGCATGAGAACGAATTCCCATGAATGGATTCACAAAATCGGGCAAAGGAGTCAATTCAATTTGCCATTGAACAGGCAGGTCTGAGGGATTTGTAACTTTTGCCAGCGTAAATCCTGGCAAAGAAAATGTAAAAATCTCACCGGGTTTCACCGCTTGCTTGCGCGCTACTTTGTTAAGTAATACATACAAACAGGCATTATACATAAATGCATCACCTACCCAATACTTGTAGCGGTTTGTATAACTTTTGAATATCGGTTGGGGATTCTCAGTATGCATATTGTTCCAGAAATAATGAACGGCTGCTTTTCCATTTGGCATGCAGGTTTCAACTGCCACCGTATTTGAAACCATTCCAATTCCCGGTTCCAGGCGGCTATGCTGGTTTTTATTACCCACCCATGAATCACTAAAAATAAATAATGTCTGGGTTTTATTTAACGATACCGAAACATCTCCATCGCCGCCAAGCCAGCCATCATTAAAAGGAAACTCGGGGAAACATGTTTGCGGAATATTTTCGGTGATTTTATTGTTTGAAATTGGATTATTTAAATTTTTTGATGTTCCGGTAGTTGAGTTATTTTTGGTTAAACCACTGAAGTTTTCAAAAATCCCGCTCTCGTCTTTGTTCAATGAAAAAAAAGCGTTCAATTCACCCGTTGTCATAGTTAGCAATATTCCATTGTCTGTCCACTGGTATTTGAGTGGCAGTTTTCTATTCATAACATAGTCATAAAACCACGCATAATTTAATTCGGACAGCTTTAGCATATCATGTGCGAACTGAACTTTGTAAAGTGTATGACCTTGGATAAAACTATTCCTGTAGTCATCATCGCCAAGGCTATCTGGCATTATTCCACGCAGGTCCATAAAATAGTCATCATTAATTTTTAGGAATATTGCTTCAAAAATGGATTGTTTTTTTTTGCTTTCATATTTCAAAAAATAAAAATTATCTCCCGCTTTATCAATTGAAACAGTCATGTCAAAGTCTTTGAGAAGCCACAAGCCTTCTGCCTGAGGAACAACCGCCGCATCCTGTTCTGTAAAAAGCGCATTCAGCGTCAATACTTTCTGCGAAAAGGAAGTAAAAACAAAACAGAATGAAAAAATCAAAACAATGAATTTAATTTTCATGATGCCCTTTGATTTATGTGTCATTTACCGGCTTGGCGCTTCCGGGAATGGTTGCCGAAAGCGCCCGGATATTGCTGCAGGTAGGATATTATTATAATGTTCAGCCTGGAGCCACTGACGAATAATGTTATAAAATTGAAGATAATAACTGCAATTAGCTGATGTTTGTTTGTCAATCTCAACTTGCATAAAAGCGCTTGTTGGCAGTAGTGTTTTTTTCTGCTTGTTTTGTCGGTTAGAATAATTACATAGATTTGCGTCATTAAAATCTCTTTATAAAATATTGATTTTTGCTTTTACAGAAGCCCAGCGGCTTTTGTAATTTTCGTTTTGTCTATCAGATGAACACGAAAGTATATTGTATTATCTAATTTTATAAAGAACAAAAATGGAACAAAAAATAAAAATTGCCGTATTGGGCGGTGGTGGCAGAACAGGAAAATATCTCGTAACCCAATTATTAGGGCATGGATATAATATAAAACTTCTTCTCAGAAGCCCTGAAAATTTCCAACTTGAAAGTCCGCTCATCGAAATCATTAAGGGTGATGCAATTGACGCTGAAGCAGTTCGCTTATTGGTTCAAGGTTGCCAAGCTGTCATTAGCACAGTAGGTCAACGCAAGGATGAACCTCTTGTAGCCAGTCAAGCAACCATAAATATGCTCAAAGCAATGACTGAGTACGGAATTAAACGTTACATTTTAATTGCAGGAGTAAATGTCGATACTCCTTTTGATAAAAAGAGTCCTGAAACAATTATGGCAACTGAATGGATGAAAATGACCTTCCCTGTGATTCACGCGGATAGACAAAAAACTTATTCCATTTTGTCAACTAGCGATGTAAACTGGACCCTGGTCAGAGTTCCTTTTATTGAATTTACAGATACAAAAGGTGAAACAATAGTTAGTTTAGAGGATTGTCGTGGAAATAAAATAAGTGCTAATGATATAGCAACTTTTGTTATTGAACAATTGTCTGACGAAACCTATGTCAAGAAGTCTCCTTTCATTGCAAACGTCTGAATTGCCAACAGTGGGTCTGAAAATGGCCCACTTTTTTTTTGTTTGGTCATCGTAACATTACTGCCAACGTCGACGGCTTGCTGCCGGGCTGGTATTTGAAAAACGTCGAGTCCAGTTACAGGGCCAGGTTTTTAAAATTGAACTTGAAATTATTCTAAACTGAATTTTGAAAAGGTCGCCCTATGGCCGCTGCTGGTTAAAGATTTACTGTTGATTGCAACAATCCCGATAGATCGGGAGAGGCTGTCCAGCCAGCATAGCAGAACCGAATGTTGGTGGCAGTGCTTCCACGGGTTTTGCGTTAAAGTCTAAAATACACCTCCAACTGTAATTCCACCGTGAAGTAATTCAATCCCTAATGGGGGGTTATTATAAACTTGTCCTGGAAATCTTGTCCCAAAATATACGTTAAAGTAAGTCGTGTTTTTTTGATATTGGAAGCCAATATTTATAAACTCGCTGTTTTTTCCCTTTAAGTCCTCATCTCCAGATTTGTTCAGTATAAATAGAGGTTTGCTTATCAGAAGCTCTTCCAATGATAAATAAAATGCTGAGAAGTTCCTAACAGTCCTTTGTTTTTTAATTCTTCGATTCAGGTTGTAATAGTATCGTAATTCACCGGAAGCAATGACATTAAACAACCATTTGTATTGTTCTGTTCCAAACGCATCTATCATGACATATTCTCTATTAAAAGCAGGGCCAGCTTTTAAAAGTATCGTTAGGGGTCTTTTTATTTCCCGTTCGTAAGATGCTGTAACAGAAAATTTAGTATCTGTCGAAGCAGAAAGCAACAACCTAAAGATATTTTTATCTATTTCCATTTTATTAGGATCAATGACTTTGCTATTATCTTTAATAATTTGAGCGGTTGCAAAAAAAGGCAGTAGAAATAGTAGATGTAAAAGTCGTCTCACAATAATTATTGTTTATAGGTTTAGGGGGTTCGTCTTAGTAACTGAAGTTAAACTTATAATTAAAAGCTGATGTTGAGATTTAAGGCTGACCGAAATTTGTCTAGGCCGAAGCAAGTGATGATAGCGATCAAAATGTTGAAGTTAAGATTGTCCAGCCCCAATTTTGCTAAACACCCTGTTAGCTGTTCGGCTTTTTTGAATGGCTAATTAGAAGTCATCTTAATTGTCTGTAACCATCGTTCAACTAACTTTTCCCAATCGGCAATAGGTAGCTTTTCCCAATCGGGAATTTTTTGTGCTGATTTATTTAACCCAAATGCGTGTCCCCCCTCAGCATAAATATGATATTCGGTAGGAACACCTGCTTTTTTCAATGCAATATAATAAACCAATGAATTTTGAATACTGTCCACAGGATCATTTCCTGCTTGTAGTATGAACATTGGTGGGGTATTACTATCAACAGGAAGAGTCTTATTTAATTCGTAAGGCTTTGTAGTATGGAAAGTCATATGCCCTGGGAACATTACTATTCCAAAACTTGGTCTGCAACTCATTTCGTCGACATCATCCATTAAAGTATAGGCTCGCTTTCTATAGTGGGTGCTAACATCAGCAACTAAATGTCCGCCCGCCGAAAATCCCATAACACCAATTTTATTTGGGTTAATATTCCATTCCTTAGCACGAGAACGCACTAATCCCATTGCTCTTTGAGCGTCTTGCAACGCCAGAGGTTTTATTGGGTCTTTTTCACAGTCGCAATCTTCATCATGGTGAGGCCCGGAAGCAGGGACCCGGTATTTTAAAAGTATACCTGTTATTCCGATGGAAGCTAACCATTGACATATTTCTGAACCTTCAAGCTCAATGGCAAGTTTATTATATCCACCACCGGGAAATACTATTATAGCTATCCCGGTATTTTTCTCCTTAGGTGAATAGACGGTTATAGTGGGGTTAGAAACATTTGTTACCATTCCGTCATTATAAGTTTCTGTTCCAGTGATAAGTTCAGAATCAGGAATAGATTTTGGCCAAATTGATATTTGTTTATATTGAACTAAAGAATCTTGAGTCTTTGTCTGTTGAGTTTGTTGTCTTTTTTGGTTGCAGCAAAGTAAGCTGATGCCAATTAATGGGATTAAAAAAAAATGTATGCGCGAATTTATATTTTTCGATAGTTTCATTTTTTTGAGTATGTCGATTAAGCTGGCCGCTAACGTCGGGGGCGTTATGCTGGCGGGGGATTAGAATTCCGCCCGCCCGCCACTGAACTAAGTTAAAAAAACTGATTTTACTTTTTACTCAAAACGTGAATTGAAAACGTCGTACCGTACAACTGCCCAATTGAAATCTATTGCTCATTGTTTATTCGTCGCGGCCGCTGTTCATCGTAAGTTTGGAAAAGGCAATCGATAAGACAAGGAATATTTTTCTCCATTAATTTCTACAGCTTGTTTCTCTTCCATGCTTCTTAATAACTTGATGAACTCATTAAAGTATTTTTTGTCCAAATAAATACTATACAAATCATCACTTCTTTTAACAGTTGAACTGCTCTTGATATCGCTCCATTCTTTGTTCCATGGCAGTCCGTGAGAATCGCTTTACATAGGAACCGCTTGTTGTGCGATGTTAATACGTCTTTTGAATTTCTTTGTCCAAAAATTGAATATTAAACTCTTGAGAATATTCTTTTAGTGCTCTAATAATTTCTTCTGCTGTTTTGTCAAAATAGGTTGTGTCGAGCTTTATTTCTCTGTCATCTTCATTTAATTTAATTATCAAACTTTGCTCAGCAATTTTCCCTCGGATCTCCTTTTGGTAGATATACCAAACCGACTGCCAATTTATGTGACCAGATTTAGGGGTCCAAAAGCCACTTTTGGTAATTTCAAGCTTTATCTTATTGTCAAAAAAGTACTTATAACAAAAGAACCCAAAGAGTGACAATATAAATATAACAGTTATGCTAAGGCTTATTGAGCTTTTATTAAATTCAGCCAGCTGTTTTTTAGGGTTTTTGAAAATCGAATAAGTAACACCGACAATCGGAATTGCTCCAAATATTAAAGGAACCAAAAAATTCTGTCTATTATATTTTGCCGTAAAGTTGAAAAAAGAGTCTGTCAAAACTTTAAACTTTGATGAGCTGATCTAATGTCGCACAACGGTCAGGGTTTTCTGCTGTGCTGATATTCCATTATTAATCAGCCCGAACCCGCTGCTGAGTAAAGTTAATGCAGTTGATCTTATATTCTACTGCTCGGCTTTATTCGTTCAGCCCGGACTACAGATAATAAGCGAACGGGACGATCAGTACATAGTCTTCAGCCAGCATAGCAGAAACCCATGTTAGCTGCCGTAAAATTCAATCTTGAAGTTTAATTGCCTTTGCGATGTCCTGAGCAAATGTCACAATACGACTTTTTGTATTGCCACTACAGAAGGAACAGTTATTTTGCATATTGCTTATTATTTCCTTTTCGATTTCTGATTTTTTTCTGTCATAATTACTCAGTCCACTGTAAGCAATTATCTCTGTCCATTGTTTATACCTCTGTCCTGATGTGTCTTTATCCATATAGTCAAAGAATTCCTTTGGAAATTTTGATGCATATGCCAAAGCAGGCGCGCCAGGATACTCACCTAATGCTCCGTCGCTAATTGTTATCGTGAAATCTAGGCACCAGCGATAAAAGGGTCTTAGAGTGTTGTCGCCTGTTGTCGCATAGGATAGAAGTTGTGTTGTGGAATCATTGTCCGTTGGTCTGAACTTCGCTTTGTAAAATGCTTTTGAAATGTCAGCCACTTTTGGATTGTCAAGATAAAAACTGACCGGTTTGTCGCCTATACTGTCGGGCAAGGGATATATTGAGCCATTTAATCTGTCAACCCAAACTTTTTTTGGCTTTGTTGTAGTGTCAACAATGGAAGCGTTGTTGTTTGTAATGCTATCAACTTTAGAGGCTTGTCTTGTCGGCGAATTACTGTTGCACGAAATGAATAAAATGGAAGCAAAATAAATATATCGCATAAAGTTGTAGGGTGTCGCTATTTGTGGCAGCTAACGAGCAGGGCTTTATGCAGGTTGGGCATTAGTATTACGCCTGCCCATAACCGCTGCTGATTGAAAATATATCGATGAGGTTAAGTACAAAAGCTGATAGTAGTTCGTCTGCTGGAACTGAAGCTGGAATTTGCAAATAGCTGATGTTACAATGTCCTGTCCGACTTGCATAAAATCCAAGGTTGGTGGCAGTTTTTAGTCAAGATTGCAGCCTTTTACCAAACATTATTTTTTAAATGAAAATAACCACGGGAACAAACCTGGTTCAGCAAATACATTGGCCTCAATGTTATGTTTTCCCTCTGGGTATTCCGTATATCTCGCATTTTTTGCACCGCTTCGTTGTAAAGTTTTTATCATGCTCCTATCAGGCCAGATGTCGATAACGTTATCCATTGCGCCGTGAAAAATCCATACAGGAACATTCTTTGCCCTTTTAGGGTACAAGTCTACATTTGCCTGCCCGCATACCGGGAAAGCAGCAGCAAAATAATCAGGGTAATGGATTACCAAATCATAGGTGCCAAAGCCCCCAAGTGAACAGCCACCCAGGTAAATTCTTTTTATGTCTGCGACTTTATGTTCAGCTAAACTGTCAATTAAAAGTTTTACCAGCAGTTCCGGTGT
>Ga0068859_100008768_pt1 | contig 10213 bp, 23 predicted proteins | sample KBSSwiS22_FD_66585 | JGI IMG/M metagenome (GOLD analysis project Ga0068859, IMG submission 66585) | Switchgrass rhizosphere microbial communities from Kellogg Biological Station, Michigan, USA - KBS Switchgrass S2-2 | ecosystem: Host-associated > Plants > Roots > Rhizosphere > Soil ...
AAAGCCCACTGCCCAAAGGATAGCGAGAACGACTGCGATGATGGAGACGTATACGAGCTTTTTCATAGTGGTAATAAGAACGCCGCAAGCAATACTCTGCCTGCGGCGTTTTGTATACAACAAAGTTTAACCGATTTTGTAATCAGTTGTCGTCGGGCTTCCCAGTCATCAGATCGTTCGTGGTCAGGCCCAGCGCTTTCATCTGATCGCTGCTCAATTCCTTCCACGGCAGCACCGTCCATTTGCTTTTGGTACCGCTGCTCGGCAGGCCAACAATATGCGGAGTGATGTCGTTGGTAGGCTGCAAGTAATTGCGGAAGTACAACGGATACGGCTGATTGGTCGGGTACGTCTTGAAGAAGACGCTGAAACGCGCCCGTGTGCCATAAAGCTGATTGTTGGCATTGGTCACCCAATCCACCGTGTTGCTGTTGCAGGCGTAATAGCCGTAATCCGTAAAGAATTCCAAGCTGTTGGTCGGTTCCAGCAAATCCGTAGCAGTATGGTGCACCTGATTGGTATCTGGCGTCAGACCCCACGTCGGCAACATGTACGCCCAGTTCACATAACCGTGATACGTGCCGGGACAACCGCCCGCCGTTCCGCCATTAAACCCATTCGTCGCTGCGTGCACCCACGCCACGAATCCCGGCTGCTGATAAGCGCGCCAGAATAAGTTAACGCCGGGGATGTTGGGGCCGCCGACCATCTGCACGGTGTACTCACTGTTGTTGGTCGTGCCGATGAAGATGCCGCCGAGGTCACTCCAGTTGGTTGAAGCGAGATCAGTCGTCCACTGAATGGTGTAGGCTCGCGTGGGGTCTGTGTTGGTGACCGCAATGTTGTAGTAGAGATTTCCGTACGGGGCAGCCGTAGCAACATCAAAAGGACTTGCTCCGGCACTGACCAGTAGGTTGTTGCTGTCCACCATCCAGCCGTAATTGGTGTACACCTGAACGAAGCCCGGCGTCAGAACACTGGCCACGCGCACCAGCACGGTATCCAAGGGGTATTCCTGAATGACCGACGGTGGATTGGTGTAAGGCGGGCAGTTGGTGCACGGCGGACAGTCTGGACACGGAACGGGCTGTGCGTGTGCGGTCGTGATTGCAGCAAAGAGGGCTGCTCCAAGGGTCAATAGTCTGTTTCTCATTCGAATCAATTAGTAATTAGTTTGTTAATTAGTTTAGACGCCTGATTGCGTAACTTGCTGAACACATGCAACTTGGGTGAAACAGCATCCCACACTTTCATTCCAGAACGACAGGTTCTGGTGTCAAACACGCGTTGAAGAACAGAATACTTACGAGGTCAGCCGGTAAATCTCGCGACGCTATTATCTAGGTGCGACTGGGATCGGTGGGTGAAAATGCCACTTTTGTCACTTTTGCTGAATGGTGGGCTATCCACTGTTTCCTTGACTTTTTTGAGTTTTAATCGCTGACTGACCAGTCAGCGATTACAAACGGGAAAGCCGGGCTCTTCGTGGGCTGTTAACAAGGTGTGAGTAACATTTCCATTTTTGTCTATACAAAAAACCTAGCCATGTTAAAACCCCTGTGGGCTGATTCATTTATGTCGAACCTTGAAAAGAAGTTCCTCATCGGGATATTCATTGTATTCGTGATTGCCGTGGGTGGAATAGGGCTGATGCACTACTCTGATACTCACCGCTTCAACTCTTCATGGCAGGTGCCCATTGATCTCAATGACCGGGAGGGCCAATACGCCCGGCTCAAGTCGTTTGCGGATTACATGAACAAGGCACAGACGAACTGGTCGATTCTGATCCTGCCGCACACCAACCAGATTGCCACTCCATGAAGCGTCCTGCTGAACCACTCCCAGTCGGTCATCCCATGCGGGTGAATGTCACTGAAGCTTTGCGGGCCTATTTGGTGATCGATAAGGCCATCCGCTCAAATCCTCAGAGCATTCGTTCCTCGCCTCCCCCAAACAATGAGGAGGGACGTTCCTACCTGCGACTCCAGAAGCGTTGGGTGCTGGCTCACAGTCTTCTCTGGGAAGCCACGGACTTCGAGTATGAGGATGACGGGTTTCGCGATAAGTGCTGGAATTGGCGTTACTGGAAGGTCATGGCACGCAAATGCTGCTTTTACATCTCTGGGGGCCCGGTGATGGAACATTCCCTGACTGGCGACCGTGAGTTGCGCTTATTCAGTGTTGATCCGGCTGCGGCGACCATGGCTCGGCTTCATCTGGCAGAACTGGAGATGGTCAAAGCGTGTGGGCTGGAAGAGCTTTACCGCTCACCCTGTTCTTACCTGAAGGAACATTTTCCGAACTTGAAATGAAAGCTCTCGTCCTCGTTACTGACGTTCCCAATGCCAATGGCCGCCTGTATCCGCGAGCCGTGATGGAGAAAGCCATTGCGCAATACGCTCGCAAGCATGTCCCCGTTTACCGCAGCCTCGCCGACTTTCAAGCTGTCCAGTGTGATAGCGCGGAGCGTGAGGTTATTGGTACCGGCGTGGTTACCATGGATGGAACGAATGTATACGCGGATGTGGCTTTCCATGGTGCGTCGATCCAGCATCAGGTGCTCCTCAACGGCCTGAGCGTGCGCACGGGCGGCGTGGGCGAATACGACGAGCGGCTCATGGAATCCTTTGGCACCAATGCCCCGCATGTCGTTCTGGATTTCCAGCTTACCGGCCTCTTTGTCACTGACCAACCAGCATGAGCTACTTCCTCATCACCTTTGCCATCCGGGACGCTGTCATGCCGTTGCCGCACACCGTAGTCGTGAAGGTCAGTTCCGTGGCTCACTGGCTCTGGGAGCGCGCTGATGCGGGAAAACCGCCAGTAACCGTTCTCTGGAGTGAAGAAGTGCACGAAGCCATTTACATCCGCCTCAATAAAATTTACACCGAATGATGCTCGCCCAAGCCATAGGTCAGGGAATGAGTGCTGAGAACGTGGATCGATTCGCGCTCGTTGTCTGGATCATGCTGATTGGTCTCGCCGGGCTTGGCTGGCTCAATGGGAGGAACAGCATTAAAACGAACCATCCCTATCGCTTCTGGATTACTGCCTTGGGCGTGCTGATCTGTGTCACCTTGGGAATCGAGGAGACCGTGGCAGGACAATGGTACGCCTACCTTCAATTTGCATTCGCCGCCTTTGGCCTCTGGCAGATGGTGGTCGTTTACCGTAAACCATGAGCACACCAGCTAAATCAACGCCTCCCCGCTGCTCCCAATTACACTGTGAGTCCACCGAGAACGTGCGTTTCGTCCAGTGGCGCATTCCCATGTCCGTCAATCGCTGGTATCCGGCTCCCGTTCCAGTCTGCGCGGCCTGCCGCAAGAAAAACTATGGCCACTGGCGCTACAAGGACGTGAAATGAAAGAAGCCGCTGAATGGGCCAAGGACGATATGTTCAGGAATCTGAAGTATCGCCCGGAGACGATTGCCAGCTTCCTGCGTGAGGTTCAGGCCGACGCCGCGATGACGAACGAGAAAGCCGATCAGATCGCTCGGGAGACCGCCCAGAAGCTCTGGGACTGGTGTGGTTACGCTTGGCCCGAGGCGAACAAGGAAGGCTTCATGGACAAGGCCGCCGAGATCGTGCGCGCTCAACTGACCACCAAACCATGAACAAATTACTTTCGCGCCCCTTCGGAGACTTGGTTCAGAACAAGCTGGATCAGGTCTTCATCGAGAGCGCCCATAAAGCTATGCGTGATCCCGTTCCCTGCCCGATGTGCTCCAAACCCCTCGAATACTTCGGGGAAGCCATGATGTGCTCGTATACCTGCACCGGCTGCGACTTCCGCATGAGCACCGTGCTGGCAGAGCCTAATGACTTCGCGAAGTTCGAGAACATCGTCAAAAACAAGATGCCGTGGAAGACGGTGATCAAGATGGCCAACGCGCTGCACATGGTCAGGGAAGGTGCTACCTTCACCATGCTCAACTATCTGGGCGACGAGGAGCAATCCAATGGCCGGGTGATCGCCACCGCAGTCAACGCCGCCATTCAGGAAGCCGTGCCCTATTTGCCCGTGCCTAAAACGAACGAAACAATATGAGTGCTGATCGCAAAATAATCGGAGCCACCTTTTTCATCTGCGTGGGCTGCTCGGTAGTGGTCTCCTTCCTTCTGACGCACCTGCTCGTGGACAGCCACATCGAGCAGCGCAAGAAGGGCGAAGACATCGGTTACAAAATCGGCTGGGAAGCTGGCAGCAACGCCTGCTACAACAACAAATGAACATCACACGTTTTACCGCCAACGAAATCATCAACGGAGCCGTCCGTGACGTATACACCGAAGTCTACGCAAAAGTGGACAAGCAAGCTCCCTCTCTGCCAAGAAAAGAAAAAGTACGGAAAGCCAAACTGATAACCCGGCAGGCAATTCAGTGCGTTCTCTGTGATCGCGCTTTTCTAAACAGGTTCTTCGACTAAGTCTGATTTATCCACCGAAGCCACCCAAGGACAAACCAAAGTGAATGCGGAGCTTTATTTTCCAGTTGCACTTATCATATTCATTATCATGGATGTTTTACGCTATCAGAAGGTGTACTGGCGCACTAACATTGTTCTTTCCATCGTCGTAACGATCTTAGCCCTTATTCTCGAATGAACTGGCACGACTGGCATACTTGGCTTATGGCCTTTGCAGTAGGATTCTGGGGACTTTCCCAGCTACTAATCTGGGCCGTTGTCGCCATTGCTGGTCTCAATCAGTGCCTCAACGCACCCAACAAACGAAATGAATCTCCTCCGAAAAATTAACGAGTGGGGCAAACGCCACATGGTTTGGCTGGTGATCATCATGTTCATCGGCTTTTTGATGTGGCTCTTTGCACCACCCTCGAACATCAATTACATCATTCGCGCTAACGGCACCACCTATCACTGCTCGCGCTACGAGATCGACAACGTGCCGGACACCCATCTCAGTGTGGACGACAAAGGAGCCCTCACCTTCGTGCTCTCGCCCAGCTACAATATCCGCCTATACGACTGGGAGCCTCGCCATTGGATACGCGTGAAGACAGGGGAATTCACCTGCAAAACCTACCAAGTCAACATGATCACTGATCTGGAGAGAAAGAAATGATCGTTCCCAAACCAGAACACGGGCTCGGCAAAGCCAAGGAACCCGTAACCTTTCGCGGCGCGAATAACGCCATCTGGAACAAGCTCAACTTCGCCCTGTCGCTGGTCGGCCAGAAGACTCACGAGAAGCAACTGACCGAACTCCTCAACGAAGCCCGCGCACTGGCCGACTCGGTCGTGCATCATCCACAGGCCGACCTTCCAACGTTCGTCTGCTGCAATGTTCTCTTTGCGCACTGTCGCGAGATCAAAGGTCAAACCATGATGCTCGAACCACTGTTCTCGGGAAACGTCTGGCTGCCCTACGATGAGGACACCAAGCTGGCCCTGAAAAAGAAATGGCTCAAGTTCCATGATCCAGCATAAAGCCGTCCTCCTCCTGATCTTTGGCTACGCTGTATACATGTGCGTGGGCATGTTCTGGAGCCTGTCACTGATCGCCCGGATAATCCATCAGTTCACTTCCAAACGCCGCCTGCTGATCTGCTTTCTGGCGAACTGGCTCGGCTGGCCGGTGGGAATGATGTACCGGTACCGGCGACTCAAGCGCAATCGTGAAGCCGATGGCAGGATTGTGTTCTAAAAATATGTCACCACAAAACAGAAACTTGACCATGAGCGATGGAGTACTCGTAATCGACTGGCCCACCGATGAAGGCATTTGGATGGGGCACCACAAAGACCTCGGCTGGTTTCCCTTCAGGACAATGGCGATGCGGGATGATCTACCCAGCGCCGAGCAGTTGCGGTTGGAGCGTGAATCGCCTGAGACGGCCCCGCCGCGCCGCATTCTGATGATCGTAGCCCAGTGGCTGGAGAGTGATCGTAGCTGGCCCTTCACCGTCCAGAACTGTCATCCAGTGAAGATGTGGCGCAAGCCAACCGCAGAGGAACTCGCCAAGGCCAAACACTTCTACGGACTGCCCGCCTGATCAGTAGTAAGTGACCGAGATCATATCGCGGTCGAACCAGAGGTTCGCGCTGGCCGGGAACAGTTGAAAGGTCACGCGAAAGACATTGTTGGTCTTCGCATTCAACGTCACCCGGTTGCCCAGTATGCCGCCACCAAACGCCGTCGCATTGATATTGCCCGCGCCTACGGTGGGGATCGTGCTGGAGCCGTGGTGCCAGAAGCCGACCAAGTCTTGAACGCCAAGAGAGTTGGCTGCCTTAAAGGTCGCACCAAAGCGGTAGGGACGTATACCGGTGCCTTGCGCAAAGATCGTGGCGTCCATGATCTGGTCATAGATCACCGTGCTCCCGTAGTAAATCCTCAACCGGTTCGTAATGACCGCAGAAGCGTTGTTGAGCGCGAAACCAGTCATCAGGAACTCATAAGCGTGATTGCCATAAAGCGTGTTGGCTGGAATGGTGAAATTGATCATGTCCGTCTCGGTCGTTGAATTGGTGACGCCACTGATGGACGTATCGTAGACCAAAACCTGCGGGTTCTGAGGCACGGCCAGTCGCGTGCTGCGCGTGGCAAACTGGATTGTGGCCGTAGCAGGCACAGTCAGGTTATTGGTCGCAGAAAAGTAGTAAGGAATGACGCAATCCCCGGAGACGCCCAGCCCAATCGGTGTCGCGTAGCCGCCGTCACCCTGCCCGGTGCAAATACTCCCCAGAACTTCTGGCCGGGCGTACAACCACACGTTGGTCAGATTGTTGAACGCGTCCCATGCCGACACTTCCCGTGCTTCAAGCTGGGTGGTCTCACGGTTGCCATAGGCCAGCACAATACGCATTCCCTGCCCGCTTCCATAGGTGTACATCGAACAGGGCTGACGTTGTGTCGTGATATAGCCCATAGTCACTGGGCCATCCGTAACCCACGTGGTGCCGTTGTTGGTGGAATGAAGCTGGTAGTAGATCAGCGGCTGATTCGCAAAAGTCTGATCCCGGCGCACCATGCAGAGCACGTTGCTGCCTCCCAGATATGCGAAGGCTGGTTCACGAAAACCACTGCCCGGCGAAGTCACCATGAAGTTGGTCTGCCATGTCGCACCGTTATCATCGGAGGTCAGTGCATACGTCACGCTCGCATCAAAGCTATTGCTAAAGCCAGAATAGCCCACGCACAATCGGTTATTGGCCAGCGTGATGATCTGCCCGGACGGAACGTTGGTGTTGTCGTAACCAGTGAATGCTTGGAACGAAGTAGCATTCGACCAGTTAGTGCCGCGATTGTCCGACAACAAGATGACAGTGTTCGTCACCACGCCCGCCGGTACGATCGTACCGGCGCTGGCAAGAATGTAGCGACCAGAGGAACTGATGCCGAAAGCAAATCCCGGCGCAGCCACGTCCACCGCGCCATTCGTATACACCAACTGCGGTGTGCTCCAGCTATAGCCCTGATTGCTGGATCGCGTCAGATAGATCGAGCGGTTGGTGGCCAGATGCCGGTTGCCTGCGGCGAACACCACCACAAAATCACCATTGGTATCGAGCGCCGAGATTGGCCACGAGTTGTAAGTACCACCCACAGTGGACAGATTCGTCTGAAAAAATAGCGGCACCGTACGCTGCGTCAGCAAAAACTGCTGCACCCCGGCGTTGTTCGTTGTGTCGTACGAATTGGGTCTGAACTGAGCACGTGCGCAGAAGCACAAAACTAACAGGAAGAAGATTAGAATGTTTTTCATGGGGCGGCGGTCTGTTTCCACGTTTGAGCCTGCACGCTCCACTTCCATTCGTTGTAAAGCGTGATATTGGTGTCCTGATAAAACGTAGCAGCTTTAGTGGGATCAGGCGGCACAATCCCAGCAGTATTTGGGTTTGCGTCCGTCGTGGTTATGTCCTGACCGGAACTTGCACCACGCCCATCGGCAGCGTTGGGGTTAGGCACACGCGTTATCAACATGCCATAAATACAGCGCTACCAGCCTTCGAACGCCATCTCCGCAAACTCCGACAGATTGAAGTAACGAACGTCGGAAGCCTCTATCCCTCGGGCCGTAATCAGGCGAATGCCGTCGTTCGTCAAATAAATCAGATTGGGGCTGGATTTCTTGCAGTAAGGACAGATAACGTGCTCGGGCCCAACCCCATCAGCGGCGTAACTCATCCACGAGGTCTTCGCAACGATCTTGTGCCCGCAAACCAGCGGCCACACTATGCAATGCTGCAAGATCAGTCTCTTTGCCTCGCTGCGAGTAATCGTCGAAGGTATGGTAAAAGGTTCCATAGTTCTTCTGCCGCTCCAGATAATAGTCCACGACGCGTTTGGACATCTTGCTCACCGGCCCCGCCGTGCATACAGAGCACCAGCACGCGAACTCGTGAAAATTGGCAGAGATGATCCGCTCGTCAACCACGAACGGCAGCAGGCACCCACGGCAGATCACAAACGGCACCTGACTCAGGACTGCCTGTTTACATTCCCATGAGTTGTCCGATTCGGGTATCATTTTCAACTCCCCAGTGGGTTATGTTTACAATTCGCGCTCCTTCCGGCGCTTGACCCGCCAACACGGGCGTTACACAGCGGTAGCACCAGTTCCATGCCTCGCTGTCCGGCTGGGGTGCCACCGTCACTGAGCCACAGTTCACGCACGCCATGGTCTGAGTGGTTTCGAGCAGCGACCGCTTAAACTCCGAGCGTATTCCTATTTCAGGGATCATGGCTTTGGCAGCAATCGGTACTTGGAAACGTGGAAACCCTGTATGTTATCTTCCCTTGCTTTCAAAACGGGCTGACACTTTTCGCAAATAAATAGTGCCCTAACTAAATTCTTTTTCAACCCAGCCAACTCCGCAACTTCCTCATCGCCGCAGCCCGAGCACTCCATCATTAGCACTGACCTGAGCAGGCAGCGCTTAAACTTTTTTCTGGTTCCAGATTCTATAATCATCGGCTGAAGGCACAAAAAATATCCAATCCACCGTTGTCCTTTCCGCAAACTTCACAGAGACTCCCACAGCCAGCCATCACTCCGATCATCCAGCTATCGTTAGAGTAAGGAAATGGATGAATGTCGTGCTTCGCCTGACATTCGTGGCAGACCATGCGATGCCTAAATATCCGCAGCACGCATTCCTTTATCTGCGCCTTGGTTCCTTTCTCGGGTATCATGGCAGCGGATCGTTGAAAGCTGCGTAAGAAACCTGCGCGCAGCGCGGGCACCCCATCACCAGATCGTCCTCTGCCTCAGCCACATCCCGACTAAAACAAATCCCGCATTCGCGGTTCCAAACTTCATTCAACACAACGCGCTTGAAATCTTTGGGCGAACCTTCTTCTGGCCATCTCTGCAAATACATCCGGCCCATGTCGTACAGGTTGAGATCAATTTCTAAAAGCTTCAGCATTTTGCCCTTCAATATGAGATTGTATACACCGTAAATGCTGGTGCTCATTCCTCCGCAACTATTGGGATTGTTCGAATCGTGCAGGATGTTTTTCATCGTCATCCATCCGTCCTCAGCGCAGTTCGTGACTTGAAAAGTGGAAGTACCGTACAGGTAGTAGTCACCCACCTTCGGCATGTCAGGGATGGCCCCGGCCACGCAGCGCTTAAAATCATTTCGATCTCCGTGCTCAATTATCATGCTGCCAAACGATTCCACCGTCATTCACAGTGAACTGAATATCGATGCGCTCGACTGTCTGAGGCGGTGTCATCTGCATGTCGACCGTAATCATGTCCTCTGTATAGGTAACCCCAGCCAGTGCCATTTTAGCCCACGCAGGATTCGTAAAAAAGACAGTGTGCTGACAACAACGCTGGCACGCCAACGGTATGGCTTCCTGCACTGCACCACCTTCGTATACAGGAATGTATACGTGGCCGCAAGGGTAAGTCAGCGTCTCCACGTTTTCCGTGACACACCGCTTAAAGTCGCTTCGATTTCCCTCTTCGCAAATCACGTCTTTCCTTCCTCGCCCTACACTTTTCGCTGCAAAACTGTTCCAGTTCCGGGCTGGTTACAGGGTAAACCGACTGGCACTCCCAACAGTGACGGTACGCCCATGCCGTGGGCCCACATTTATCACAGCGACCGGAATCATTGTGCTGTTTTGGTAAGTACCACCCCCAGCACGAACAACATTCGTATTGCCAGTTTTCATCCAAGACAACGCGCTTGAATAATTTAGGTGTGCCGATCTCTGGCAATGGAC
>Ga0068859_100008770_pt1 | contig 10212 bp, 5 predicted proteins | sample KBSSwiS22_FD_66585 | JGI IMG/M metagenome (GOLD analysis project Ga0068859, IMG submission 66585) | Switchgrass rhizosphere microbial communities from Kellogg Biological Station, Michigan, USA - KBS Switchgrass S2-2 | ecosystem: Host-associated > Plants > Roots > Rhizosphere > Soil ...
GTAATGAGTCAGTCATCAAAAGCGATCCTCGTACTCGAAGACGGACGCACGTTCAAAGGTGCGTCTTTTGGCGCGGAGGGCGAGACATTTGGCGAGATGGTTTTTAACACGTCGATGTCCGGTTATCAGGAGATATTGACTGACCCGTCGTACGCGGGCCAGATCGTCTGCATGACCTACCCGCTTATCGGAAATTACGGAACAAACGCCGAAGATGTTGAATCACGTCGTCCGTGGGTCGAGGGCTTTGTCGTCAGAGAAGCGAGCCGGGTCGCGTCAAATTTTCGATCGACCTTGTCACTGCAGGACTATCTTAGACAAAATAACATCGTCGGCCTCGAGCATATTGACACGCGGGCGCTTGTTCGACATATTCGTGACAAAGGTGCGATGCGTGCGGGGATCTCGACCGTCGAGCTGGAACCGAAAGTTTTGCTGGAAAAAATACTAGCGTCACCCGAAATGGCAAATCGCGAGCTCGCAAGTGCCGTGACCGTCGGCGATGATTACGAATATCCAGCGGTCGCCGAAGAGAAATTTCACATCGTTGCGTACGATTTTGGTGTTAAAACTAACTCCTTGCGCGAATTTGCCAAATTTGGCTGCCGTGTGACGGTCGTCCCTGCGGGCACATCCGCAGCCGATACAATGGCCCTCAAACCGGACGGTATCTTTCTCTCGAACGGCCCCGGCGATCCCGCGTCGATGACAGCGGTTGTGGGTGAGATCAAAAAGCTGACGGCGACGGCGACGCCGATGTTTGGCATTTGCCTCGGCCACCAGTTGCTCGGCGAGGCATTTGGCGGCTCGACTTACAAGCTCAAATTCGGTCATCGAGGCGGTAACCAGCCGATCAAGGACCTGACCACCGACCGGATCGAGATCACCGCTCATAATCACGGTTTTGCGGTCGAGGCCGACAGTTTGCCCGCTGAGGTCGAGGTGACACACGTAAATCTCAACGACCAAACTGTTGCCGGCCTCAGGCACAAGACACTGCCGGTCTTTTCGGTTCAGTACCACCCGGAATCTGCACCTGGACCGCACGATAGTGAGTATCTATTTGAGCGATTTATCTCGTTGATGGAAGCCTCCGGCCCGAGGCATCCGTAAGATTCCACGCGCCATCAAACGTGAGTACATGTTTCCGATAAGATTCCTTTTCCCTGGTTTGCTTCTCGTACTTGGAACCGTGGCCGCCGTGTCCCAGACGCCGGCGGACGGTGATCTGGCTAAAGGCAAAACGATCGAAAAGGTTGTCGTTGCGGCCGATGCGTCGCAGAGCTACTCACTTTACCTTCCGAGTGCCTACGACCCGTCGAAAAAGTTCCCGATCGTTTATTGTTTTGATCCCGGTGCCCGTGGCGCTGAGGCCGTTGAGAAATTCAGGGCCGCGGCCGAAAAATTCGGCTACATTGTTGTCGGCTCAAACAACTCGCGAAATGGGCTTGACAGTAAAACTCTTTCGAACATTCTGAATACGCTCTGGGACGAAACACACCGGCGTTTATCGATCGATGATAAGCGCGTGCTTGCGGCGGGCCTTTCCGGAGGTGCCCGCGTTGCCAGCTCGGTTGCCAATGCCTGCGGCTGCATGTTTGGTGTGATCGGCAGTGGAGCGGGTTTTTCTGATGGAGTCGCGATCAACGAAAAACTACCTTTCCTGTTTTTTGCGACTATCGGATACAACGATTTTAACTACCCTGAGATCGTCGGCCTTTCAAAAAAGCTCGCGGCGGCTCGCGTCACTTACAGGGTCGAGGCCTTTGACGCGGCGCACCAGTGGCTGGATGAACCCCTGAGCTTCGAGGCCCTTGGTTGGTTTGAGATCCGCGAGATGAAAGGCGGACGGCGTGATAAGGACGATGCGTTGATCGACGAACTGTTCCAGGCAAGAGTTCGCCGGGCGGATGGATTTGCGGCCGAGAAGAAGGTTCTGGAGGCTTATTCCAGCTATACAGGGATTGTCGACGATTTTAAGCAATGGCATGACGTTTCGCCATTCGCCGACAAGGCAAGAGCAATCGCGTCATCCCCAGAATATAAGCAGGCCTTGAAGGCCGAAACGGACCAGATAAATTTGCAGCAGCAGTTCACGGGCGAGTTTTTTGCTTTAGGCGAAAAGCTGCGTGACGACGAGGCGAGAATGGATGCCCGCTCTCAGCTACGCCACAAAGTTTCGGAACTGACGGCGAGCTCGAACGATCCGGCGGACACCCCCAAGCGGCGAGTCGCGCGGCGGACCCTCAACGAGGTGTTTGTCTCATCGGCCGAAGCCGCCTCCCGCTTTGAGCATGACGGCAAACTTGCCCTCGCGTTAGATAAATTAGATATGGCGAGTGAGGTTTTCCCGAAAAACGCCGGAGTTGTGTATAGCAGGGCCAGGATCTTTGCTATGCAAGGAGACAAGAAGAAGGCGATCGATGCCCTTAACAAGGCCATCGAGCTCGGCCTCAAAGACACTGCTCGAATCAAAAGCGAAAAAGCATTCGAAACGCTCAAGGCTGACGACCGCTTTATTAAATTGCTCGCCGGACTCAAACAAACATAATCATTGTGGAATTTAATCGGGTTAGCTTTTGGCGGTGGTCGACTGGCTCAGTGCTTCGTACTCCACTTTAGCAGATACGAGCGCTGGCATATCTTTGTCAGCGTCTTTCCACATCTCGAAAAACATCTCGTACTCGGCTTTGTCTTTTGTCGCGCGTGCTTTGCCGAGTTGCGCGAGAGGATAGAGCGATGAGAGTGGAGCCTCACCGCGATTGCTGAGGATCTTGTCGAATTCGCGCAATGCGTCTCTCGAACGTCCAAGCTGGAGATAAGCCAGGGCACGAAGATATTGCGGGATAAACTCGCCGGCCTTTTCAAGTCGCTCGGTTATCTCGAGTTCTTCGATCGCTTCTTTCAGTTTGCCGGCCTGCTGCCAAAGTGCAGCCTTGATCGTCGGTGCCCAAAGGTGCTTTAGCAGTGTGTCTTTCGGTCTCGCGGTCAACAATTCGTTAAGCAAGCGAGTTGCCTCATCGGATTGGCCCGCGATCGCAAGAGCGAGGGCCACCGTGAGAACGATCATCTGCCCTTTTTCCAGGCTCAAAGCTTTGTTTGTTTGCGCCTTTAGGACATTTCGCAGGTTGGCGTCGTCCTTTGCCGGCAGACCCGTTCCGGAGCTCCAAAATACGACACGTACCGCCTGCTCCGCGGCATACTTGCCGGCGACCTCCATTGCGTTGGTATGGCTCGCAAGATCCACGGAGCGCCGTGAAAAGTCCTGAGCGGTTCGCCATTGACCCTTCACAGAGGCTGCACGCGCCTGCACATCGAACGCGAGATGCTCATCGTCGCGTCCGGCAAACCACCGAAGGTCCGTCTGGATATCAGCTGCATCGTTCTCAATGAAAGCGATCATCAGCGGGAATAGGTGGAAATACGTGCCGTCCAATTTTCTTTCGAATGCGGTCTTACAGGTTTCCTTGGCTTCCTCATATCGGCCCAACGATACCAGTGACTCGACGAGATTCATATAGATCGTGGCATAATTCGGATCGATCCGAATACCCTCGCGGGCGAACGCCACCGCTTTTTCCGATTGCCCGATCCGTTCCATTGAGTCTGACAGACTGACATACGACACGACGAAATTTGGATACGTATTTCGCCAAAGCTCAAGCGTATCGATCGCCTTGTCTAGCTCGCCCTGGACGAAGTTGTGATAGTAGTAGGTGATCCTCAACTTTTCGCTTTCGCTGACCGCCTCGCGGAGCTCGTATGCCTTCCTAGTCATGTCAGCCGCAAGCTTCCACTGGTCAGTGTTTCGATAGACAACGGCGAGCTCGGTGTAGGCCAGGGCGAAATCGGGATCTAGTTCAAGCGCCTTTTTATAGAACGGGATCGCCTCAAACTGTCGGCCGTTCACGATCTGCTCGCGCCCGAGCACGAATATCTTCAACGCCTCCAGCGAGGACGTCGTAATCGATTCGCTCGGCACATTGAATTTCTCGATCGAGTTCAGACTCTCCCCAAGCCTTTCCCGAAGCCCTGCTGCCGCCCTTGTTAGTGCATTCAGCACGTCCTCACGCGAATTGACCTGTTCGAACTCGCGTCCGAGGCTTTCATTGTTCCGAGCGTTGATCGCCTCCAGAGTGAGCACGTATATCTCACCGAATTTTGTTATCGAACCCGTAATAAAGGCCTTCAGGTTCTGCCGCATACAGATCTCTTCGCCCAACTCTTTTGTGACTTTTTCGTCAGGCCGCCGGCCCATGAGGCGAAGCGTTTGGCTGACCTTCGAATCCGGGACAATGTCGAGAAATGGTGATTGAGCGAGCGAGAACGCGAGGGCCATTTTGAGCGTTTGGTCAAAGATCGCTTCGCCGGTCGTGTTTTCGAATTCCGTTAAAAGAATTGAATCGCGACTACCACTGCCCGAGCTCGTCGAGTGCCGGGGGGCACTCACAGCCGCTGCATCAGGCTTGCTCGGAACGGCTGTTTGTTCGAGTTTTGCCTCGAGCTGCAACTCATCGCGCAGGTCTTTGAGGTCGACCAACAGGTCCTTCGTAGACTGATAACGTTGATCGCGCTTTTTCTTTAGCGTCTTTTGAACGATGCGCTGTAATTCACGCGGCAAGTGCGGGGCAAGATTTGTGATCGGCTGGGGTTCCAAGCTGATGATCGACGAGAGCACATCGGTCATCGTCTCGCCTTTGAAAGGCATCTCGCCAGTTAGCATTTCATACAACATGACGCCAAAGCTGAACACATCCGTCCGTCCGTCCGTGTTTTTACCTCGAGCCTGTTCCGGCGACATATACGCCACGGTTCCCATGACAACGCCCGGATTTGTCTTGACCAGCTTCTTGGTCTGTTCTTCACCCTCGCTATTGAGTATCTCGGTCAGTTTTGCTAATCCGAAATCGAGCACCTTAACATAGCCGTCGTCGCGGATCATGACATTCTCGGGCTTAATATCGCGATGGACGATGCCAGCCTGATGGGCAGCCGAAAGGGCCTCGGCGGTCTGCACCATTATTGAAAGGGTCTCATCAAACGTCAGCCGATTTTTCATCCGTTCCCGCAGAGTCCTGCCATCGATGAACTCGGATGAAATATAGTGCTTTCCTTCGAATTCGCCTATCTCATAAACAGTCAGGATGTTGGGGTGATTTAGCGCCGATGCGGCCCTCGCCTCCTGAGTGAATCTATTCAGCAGAGCTTCGTCCTTGCTGAACTGCTCATTAAGGAACTTGATCGCGACCTTGCGGCCAAGCTTGGTATCATCCGCCAGATACACCTCGCCCATACCCCCGGATCCGATCTGCGAGCCGAGCTTATAATGAGCGAATGAGTCCCTCAGTTTCGTTGCCATATTTTTTGATTCACAATAAGTTAGCCTTTGATAGCCCTACAGTCAAACTAAATCGCTTGCGGGACAGAATTATTGCCTTGTGAGGACTAAATTTAGGTCCACATCGCCCAAAAAAGAAAGGACCGGCATGTGCCGGTCCTGTCCAATTAAATAAACGCTTGTTTTTTAGCGGCCGATTCCGGAAATGTAAGGAGCTATAACAAGTGAAACGATTGACATTAGTTTGATAAGGATGTTCATCGATGGACCGGAAGTATCCTTGAACGGATCGCCTACGGTGTCACCCGTAACCGATGCCTTATGCGGCTCGGACTTCTTATAATGCATTTCGCCGTCGATCTCGATACCCTTTTCAAATGATTTCTTCGCGTTGTCCCACGCACCGCCCGCATTCGACTGGAAAATACCCATCAGCACGCCCGATACGGTAACACCTGCCAATACACCTCCCAGGACCTCCGGTCCGAGTGTAAAACCAACCAGTACGGGGGTAACCAACGCGATCGCTCCAGGCATCATCATTTCACGAATCGACGCCTTTGTAGAGATAGCCACGCATTTTTCGTACTCGGGTTTTGCTGTGTAATCCATGATGCCGGGGATCTCGCGGAACTGGCGTCTGACCTCCTGCACCATATCCATAGCCGCTTTGCCGACAGCTTGAATACACAGGGCGGAGAAAATGAAGGGGATCATCCCGCCCACGAACAAGCCGGCCAACACGGGAGCTTTGTAAATATCGATTGCATTGATACCGGCAATTCCTACAAAGGCGGCAAACAATGCGAGCGATGTCAGCGCTGCGGAAGCGATAGCAAAGCCTTTACCGGTCGCTGCAGTGGTATTGCCGACCGCATCAAGATTGTCCGTACGTTCACGCACTTCCGGAGGCAATTGACTCATCTCCGCGATGCCGCCAGCGTTATCCGCGATCGGCCCGAAAGCGTCGATCGCTAACTGCATCGCTGTTGTCGCCATCATGCCCGCCGCAGCAATTGCCACGCCGTACAATCCGGCGAAATAAAAAGAAGCCATGATCCCGCCCGCCAGTGTTAAGATCGGAATCACAGTCGATTTCATCCCAACCGCCAGGCCGCCGATGATGTTGGTGGCGTGTCCGGTTGACGATTGCTGAACGATCGACAGCACCGGCTTTTTACCCATCGCCGTGTAATATTCTGTTGAGAAACTCATGATCGCTCCAACGATCGTTCCCACCACGATCGCGGCAAAGACGCCCAATTTATTAAAGCTCGTTGTTCGTAATGCGATCTGGCCCTCCGGAAGCAGCCACATTACTACAAAGTAAGAAGCGATCACCGTCAATATCATGGCGGTCCAGTTTCCGAGGTTCAACGCTTTCTGTACGCTCGATTTCTCGTCCTTGATCGTTACGAAAAAGGTGCCGACGATCGAAAAAACGATCCCCAAGCCGCAGATCACCATCGGCAAGAGTATGGGTGACATACCGCCAAATCCATCGACGACCTTGATCTCCTGTCCCAAAACCATAGTCGCCAGGATCGTTGCCACATATGAACCGAAAAGGTCCGCACCCATGCCCGCGACATCACCCACATTGTCACCAACGTTATCGGCGATCGTCGCCGGGTTGCGGACATCGTCTTCCGGAATTCCGGCTTCGACCTTGCCCACCAGATCGGCACCTACGTCGGCTGCCTTCGTATATATTCCGCCGCCGACACGGGCAAAAAGTGCGATCGACTCAGCTCCCAACGAAAAGCCTGTTAAGACCTCGATGGCTGTTTTAACTTGATTTGCACCGAGGTTTGCAAAATATGCTAGGAATGCAATGAACAATCCGCCCAAACCCAATACCGCCAGGCCTGCAACGCCGAGCCCCATGACCGTTCCGCCGGTAAATGACACTTTCAACGCCTGTTTCAAGCTCGTCCGGGCCGCTTGTGTGGTACGGACATTCGCCTTGGTCGCGATCTTCATCCCGATGTATCCTGCAGTAGCAGAAAATACTGCCCCGATGATAAATGCTATGCAAATCACCCAGCTTGAGTGGATTTCTTTGCCATTTACTTCGTGGACAGTGCCGGAGTAGGCTAACAATACAGCGGTAAACAAAACGAAGATGCTAAGGACCTTCCATTCAGCTTTCAAAAACGCCATTGCTCCGTCGGCTATGTAGCCGGCAAGCTCTTGCATTTTGGCGTCGCCGGCGTCCTGCTTGCTGACCCAGGCCGACTTAACTGCCATTACCACCAATCCTAAAATGCCTAATGCGGGCACCAAATAAATCACGTAACTATTCATGTTCTTTAATCTTTATTTTCCAATTTTCGGAGTCGAACTGAACGTATTAGCTCGATAAATTGGGATGCATATGCATATAAAATCTAGTAGCTATCAAAAACTAGTGATTATAAATTACTTGGGGCTAATTGACCAATAAGGCAGGGTAAAATGTCCGTTGGCGGCCGCTTGGGGGTGGGTCTTTTGAAGCCGGTTCTCTAGACTTCGAGATTGCTGCGCAGCCGTGCGATGTCGCGCTGGGGCGGGGCTCCGAATTGTTTTTTGTAGTCGCGGCTAAAATACGACGGGTCCTCGTAGCCGACGCGAAATCCGGCGCTTGCCGCGTCGAGGTCTTCGCCAAGCATCAGGCGGCGAGCTTCCTGGAGGCGTATCTGTTTCTGAAACTGCAGGGGACTCATAGCTGTTACAGATTTGAAGTGATGGTGAAATCCGGAAACGCTCATTCCCAGCTCTCGAGATATGTTTTCGATCCTTAGCGGCCGGTCAAAATGCTCGCGAAGATTCTCGATCGCTTTTGAAATGCGTCGGTTGTCCCCGCCGGCGCAGAGATGTATGAGCCGGCGGGCCTGGTTCCCTTTGAGCAGGCGAAAGATGATCTCTCGTTTTATCAGCGGCAGTATCATTTGTGCGTCGTCAGGCTTGTCGAGGAGACGGACGATGCGCAAGACCGCGTCAAGCAGGTCTTCCTCGATCGGGCTAACGTCCATTGCCTTAACGGCGGCCCCGCTTTCCTTTAGATCGATACCCGAATCGATCAGAACATCCGCGACCAGCGTGGGCTCTAGGTCCATTTTAAAGCTCAGGTACGGCAGATCGTCTGAAGCGTCGAGCACGCAGCTGATGATCGGCAGATCGACGGTCGCGATCAAGTAATGACCGGGATCGTATTTGAAAGTCTCGTCGCCGAGCATAACTTTCTTGCTGCCCTGAGCGATCACACAGAATGCCGGCGTAAAAACGGAATGCAGCGGATGCGTCGGCGAGCAAGCACGGGCTATGCCGATGCCTGGAAATATCTCCAATAACCCCAATCCGGTAAATGCTGCCGTAATTCGCTCGGCGAGCTCTTTTCGGCCTGCGTCCAGCCTGTTATTTACTGCTCCTAAAACTACTTCGTTCATGATGTAAGGTTACCGTTTTTTACGGAGCTTGTGAATAGCGTTTCCACCTGTTTTGCAGGATCGTGCAATCATTCGGGAGAATTGTCATACCGAGAGGCGGTTTTGCCGGACTATTCTATGTTCACACGGCGACAGAAACGAAAATGCTGTGATGGTCTAATATGATAATTAATGCAAGAGCGGCGATGAATCTGAGGAGAATAAGATGGAAAAGAGAAAATTAGGCAATAGCAATTTGGAGGTATCAGCCATCGGCCTCGGCTGTATGGGACTGAGTTTTGGTTACGGCCCGGCAGTCGAACGCGAGGATGGCATCAAGCTAATTCGCTCGGCAGTCGAAAAAGGCGTCACCTTTTTTGACACTGCCGAGGTTTATGGGCCTTTCGCGAACGAAGAACTAGTCGGCGAAGCGCTTGCACCGTTTCGCGATCAGGTAGTGATAGCCAGTAAATTCGGCTTCAATATTGACGCGGATGGCACGCAGCACTCGGATCCGCCGCTCAACAGCCGGCCAGAGCATATCAAGCAAGCAGTTGATGGTTCGCTAAAACGGCTCGGGACAGATCGGATCGATCTTCTTTATCAGCACCGTGTTGATCCCGACGTCCCGATCGAGGATGTTGCCGGTGCGGTGAAAGATCTGATACAGGCGGGCAAAGTCAAGCATTTCGGCCTTTCCGAGGCAGGCGTGGAGACCATCCGTCGTGCCCACGCAGTTCAGCCGGTAACGGCATTGCAGAGCGAGTATTCGCTGTGGTGGCGTGAGCCTGAGGAGGAAATATTCTCCGTACTCGAAGAATTAGGAATTGGATTTGTCCCGTTCAGCCCTCTGGGCAGGGGATTTCTGACGGGAAAGATCGATGAAACCACTACTTTTGACAGTAATGACTTTCGTAATACGTCACCGCGCTTTTCGGCTGAGGCACGCAAGGCAAATCAGGCCCTGGTCGATCTAATTGCGAAATTTGCCGAGGCTAAGGATGCGACGCCGGCACAGATCGCACTCGCGTGGGTCCTCGCACAAAAAGACTGGATCGTGCCCATCCCGGGAACGACAAAAATTCATCGCCTGGCGGAAAACACCGGGGCGACCAACGTCGAACTGACGAGTGAGGACCTTATCGAGCTCCACCGTTTGACTGCAAAAGTCAAGGTACAGGGTGCTCGTTACGGTGAAGGTTCGCAAAAACTCGTGAATCGCTAAACCGGAAAACAGCTAAGCGTCATACGCAAATAAAAATAAGGCAATCAATTTAGGAGAAACTTGATCATGTACAATACAAAAGCTTTTGCTGCCCAAAGCGCAGCGTCACATCTTTCCGAAACTACGATCCCGCGTCGCGATCCAAAAGAAAAAGACGTTAAGATCGACATTTTATTTTGTGGCGTCTGCCACTCGGACCTGCATTATGCACGCAACGAGTGGGAAGAGGTGATGGCAACAAT
>Ga0068859_100008776_pt1 | contig 10205 bp, 6 predicted proteins | sample KBSSwiS22_FD_66585 | JGI IMG/M metagenome (GOLD analysis project Ga0068859, IMG submission 66585) | Switchgrass rhizosphere microbial communities from Kellogg Biological Station, Michigan, USA - KBS Switchgrass S2-2 | ecosystem: Host-associated > Plants > Roots > Rhizosphere > Soil ...
TACGATCCCTTCATTGAAATCCATGATGATCTGCTGGATTCCATAGACCGGGAGACCCTGGCTGTCCCGAAGCCAATGCATTCCTGTTTTTGAACTTTAGCTAATGGGTTAATTCGGACGGTAAGCCGCATAGCAATATCCTTGCGACGCAATCACTTCATCGGAAAATCAATGAATGGCACATGTTTCAAATACTTACAAAATCCAGTGTTGTAACATGTTTCACAACGGATTTTAAATAAATTGTTGAAAGGGGAAAAAATGGACTAGAAAATATTACTAAAGGTTTACATGGAATTATATCCTAACCTGTAATCAACTGTCACCCATTGCTGCAGTCTTTATTTTCAGCATAGTTCCAGGATAGGGCAAAATCACCATGACTTGTGTTGCAATTTCGCGCATTATCTATTAGTTTAGCGCTTCCTGTCACTGTTCTCAAAACGGTTAAGGAGCCTAAACCTCGTTATAAACGATTAACCCGTACTATGAAAAACTTGCTATTGTTGTTTCTGCCATGTTTTATGCTGTCCTGCTCAAAAAACAACGCTCCAACACCCAAGACAAATGACTGTAATGAAATTGTGGAAGTCATCCAGGGTGGCGAATGTTGTTATTACACCGCGGCTACTTTAACTTATGACGCCAACCAGAGAGTAAAAACAGTGACCGGCCAGGGGTTAAACAAAACCGAGTATACGTACTATAATGACAGTATTGCAATAAAAGCCACCGATATTAATGGCAATGATATCAGCGCTCTCCTTTATCTTGATCATTTACACAGGGCAACCGGCTCAAAATTTTTTTCGGCTGCGTACACCTACAATGCCGATGGGTATATGATCTCTTATAAACAGCCATACGGCGATAACGGGCAAATCACCGGCTTTATCCAGTATTACCTGACATGGCAAAATGGTGATCTAATATCGGTATACACCGACGATGCCAATGCATCCTACAAAAACATCAGTTTCCAGTATTTTAACTTGCCGAATCAAAATTTGCTGGGTTACAATTCCCCCTTTTATTCAGGGAAAATTTTGACCGACAGAAATTCTTTTTACCTGCTCAACGGACCATATTTTGGAAAGCAATCAAAAGATCTGCTGAAGAATGTAACTTTTAACGGCATCCAATACAACGACATAACCTATCAATCAGATTCAAGAGGAAGAATTATTAAGTCCAGCGACTTCTTTAAATTCACTTATAAATGCCCGTAGGAAGGGAAGGGAAAGAAATTTTTAACATACTTGTTTTATGGTGACTCTTGTAATAACATTCAGGAGCAATTTCTCAACTTTCAAATTTTTAAAGACTGGGGATACGCCGGCTATTTTCAAACCCAACCACTTCAACGCTCAGGGCCGCACGCATTCTCGGATATGAATTTACTGTTGGAACAAACCCTGTTGAATGATGAAAAAGATAAATAATTGTCTGAAAGATTTCAGTTTTACGAACGAACGAATTGGTTCAAGGATAAAATATTAATATACTCGATCGACTATAGGGCAAATACTAAATTTTGAATTTGAACTATCAAATTTCAAAAATTGTACAAATGCAAGATTTGCTGAATCTGACGATGGGTTATAAATAAAATTTGTTTTATAAAATACCGCCTTCGTGGTGTGGGCGCTCGGAGGGATATCGAAGACAATAGAGTCCACAAAAGTAGTTCTTGGATTAATTTCTGCAAACTCAGGCACCCGGAATTGATTGAACAAATATGTTTGACTCTTTATTTCGATAGTTGAGTCAGGTTTAAACCCATGTATTTTCTTAGCGGTATAAAAACTAAAAGGGAATACCTTATCATACCGATACATATAGTTTAAATTGTATTTTGGCTTATCCAAAGCTTCCAGGTGAATTGTGTCATCATCTGTATTATATGTGCCTATATACTTCTTCGGTATATAAATTTTCTCTGAACTATTATTTGTCCATCTAAAATAAAGTGTCCTGGCCTTTCGAAGGCATACAAGGGATATATCTTCAGTGTCATTCCTTTTCGGCTCCGAAATACATGAACTAACTGAAAAAATTAGGCAAGTCAATATAATATATTTCATAACAAAAGTTTAATGTCCAAAGTCACTTTCTTTATGTAGAGGTTCATATTGGCGTTGTTGTACTTTAATCTCAGCTCTTACTTTATTTTCATTATCTACGGCATTCCCGTCCATTTTCCCTCTTATCAAGCTATCATATTAGCTGTTCCTTATGATTTCCCGAATAAATCGTTTGGAATCTTATTGTACTTTTTCTTTTGACGATGTTGTAAAATAATATTGGTTTATGGCATCACCTGATTAATACGAGCGTTCCTGATTTGGTCATCGTCTTCTCTGTTAGGGCATCTTTATATTTGATCTGCCACAAATACCCTCCTTCTGGCTGATCCTGGCCCTTATACCTGCCATCCCATCCGGTAGCGGCGTCTGAAGAATGAAATACAAGCTGACCCCAGCGGTTATAAATATCGAAGCGGTATCCGCTCAAAGGACATTTAAAAAAAGGATGGAAAACATCATTGCGGCCATCCGCATTAGGCGTAAATACATTTGGAACATGCACCCCGCAGGAGCAATTTTCTAGTTGTACATGGATACTATCCTGTGTTACCCCGCAGGAATTGGTTACCCTTACGGTATACAGTCCGGCTTGCGTGGCAGTATACCTGGGTGTTGTTGATCCGTCCTGCCATAAATAAGAAGATCCAGGATAGCTGGCATCCAGGGAAACTACCTGAAAATTGCATGCGCTCGTATCACCCGCGAAAGCCACAGGCGGTTTTGAGTTGTACATGACCGTTATCTTTCCCGAAGCGGAGCACCCGTTAGCGGAAACATTTACAGAATATACACCTGCTTTACTAACCGTATACGTATTGGCGGTAGAACCATCGGACCAAAGATAGCTGGCCGCCGGGATGCTGGCGTCCAGCAACAAGCTTTGTCCGCTGCACAGTATGGTATCGCGGCCCAGGTTTACGGCAGGTATTGTCTTAAAACTAATATGCACAGAGTCGGTGGCTGTGCAGCCACTGTCTGATACTGCCAGCCAATATAATCCTTCTGAACCAGCGGTAATATAATCACCCAAACTTCCCGTACTCCACAGGTAGGAGCCATGGGGTAAAGCCGGCTGCAACCGGTACACCGTTCCTTCACACAGCGCTGTGTCATTGCCGAGAGAGAAAAGCGGAAGCGGCCTGAATTGTATGTTGACCGTATCAGCTGCGCTACAACCTGATGTATTGCTGACTTTGAGCCAATACCGGCCACCACTAGTCACCTTAAAGCTACCGGCAGTGCTGTTATCCTGCCAGATGAAACTGTAAGCATTTGCTACCGGGGCTTTTAAGAGCAGGCTCGTCCCATTGCATAATACGGTATCATTCCCGAGGAATACTTCGGGAGTAGGTAGCGCCGCCAGATAAACCGAATCGGTGCTGATGCAACCGTTGTTATCCCTGACCCAGACAATATACGCCGATGAATCCAACCCTGTAAAAACACTGTCGGGAGACTGGTTCAACCCATTGCTGATGCTGTATAAAAATGGGGCGGTCCCGCCCTCGCGTGCAATACTGATGCTGCCGCCCGTATTGTTGCAGGAGGCCGGTACAATAACCGGATGTATCACCGCTGCAGGCAAATCAGCAATAAGAACCGATGAGGCTGTAGTCAATCCCGCGCCGTCCTGTACGCTGACATTGTATGTACCGGGTGCAAGTCCATTAAAATATCCCGAACCCTGAAAATGAATTGCGTCTATTGAATACCGGTAGGGCATCATCCCACCGCTACCGGACGCCTGGATGCTGCCATTGTTCCTGCCGCAGGATGCGTTTGTCGCCGACAAACCGAGTAACAAACAATTATTATTAATCTTTACATTACTTGACACGGTAAACCCATTGGCATCCCTGAGTGTAACCGCATAATTACCTGCCGGCAACCCGCTAAAAATCGGTGATGCCTGGAAGTGACTGCCATCGATGGAAAAGCTGTACGGCAACTCACCTTTTGTGCCCGCGACGGCAATGCTGCCATTGCTGGTGCCACAGGTTTCATCCGTTGCTGTTGCGGTGATGGCAGGGCATTTATCAAACACGGTAACCTGCCTGGAGGAAGTGGTACCAGCGGCATCTTTCACCGTTACGCTATAAGCACCAGTCGAAAGCCCAGTGAATAAACTGTCTGTCTGGTAGTTTATCCCATCAATGCTAAATGTATACGGCGGGCTACCATTAGAAGCATGTACGGTCACCGCGCCATCGCTGGCACCGCAACTCGCATCCACGCCAACAAATACCACTTTAACAGCACAGCTTTGTATCAATTGGTAACCGGCAATGACCAGTGTGCCGGCTGCATCTTTAACATACAGGGTATACAGACCCGCTGCCAGAGACGAAAAGCTCATGGACTGGTGAGCATATATGGAGCCCTGGAAGTTCACACCATCGACCGAATAGGAATAGGGTTCTACTCCGCCGAATGCTACGATATCAATCGATCCATCGTTATTACAGGAAGTCAGTCCACCCTCACCGTTGCATACCAGCCCGCAGGGGTTTTTGCATTCAAACTCGCCCAGGAAACCAAATCCCCGTTGCTGTATGCACCCGTTGGCATCTTTCACAAAAAAGAAATAGGTACCACGGCTTAAGCCGGTAAATGTATTTGAAGGGCTGAAGTTTATGCCATCGATACTATATTGGTAAGGAAGCGATCCGCCACTGCCCGTCACCGTTATGACACCGTCTTTGCTGGTACAGTCTGTCGGAAAAACAGATGCGGCAATGGTTATCGAGGGAGGCGGAAGTGCATCGGTTAATATGACCTGGTCGGTTGCGCTGGCACCGGCAGCATCTGTTACCTGGATATTGTAATGACCCGATCCGGATGCATTGAGTGAAGGAAAATATCCATTGTTTTGGGAATTGCCATTGACGGCGAATTTATAAGGTGGCGTGCCGCCGGATGCCGTTACCAGGATGCTTCCGTTATTATACCCGCAGGAAGGATTGGTGGGAATGACGCTGAACGTTATTGCTGCCGCTGTTCTGGCCTGGTCAAGCTGTGCCGCAGCCCGCTGGGCCCTGAGCGCTCCAATGGCTACCGCAATATATAGGCAGCACACGAGAAAGCTCCGGTATACAAACCTGCTCAGCAACTTATTGATGTATGAAAAATTTCATGGTACCGAAATTTAGTTGTCTTGCCAGCCCGGCGTTAAAATTTTCCACTTACATTTTTATCAAAAAAGGAAACCGACTCCCAGGAGCAGACCCAGGGAAGACACCTGATAATCGTGGTGTACGGCTACACCATTGCCCCCGGAGGGTGGAAAACTGTAATATGTATAATGAATGGAGGGCCGTGCCGCGTCGTAGGCCAATGCAAAGCCAATACTGATGTTCTTTTTTTGCCCGACAAGGTAGTTCAGACCCGGCGACAGCCTGTAGCAAAAAGCTGCTTTCATGGATTGACTGGAGGTATTTCCTGCGATGGATGGATTGTTATTCATATACACGACATAACTATAAGAAGGGATAGCCGTTTTAAGAATTCCTGCCTGCAATACGCAATCGAAATTCCATTTTCCACTATGCCCAACAGGCAGCGTTACAGACGGCCCGGCCAATACTTTCCATATTTTCCATTTACCCGCATTGACGATTACACGGTCACTGCCCGGCGACTGCTTCATTTCATATTCCTGCAATGCCTTATTATCCCGGGCATTTTGCTGCCAACTTCCTGACAAGGCAAGTCCAAATAAAGAATTTTTGAACTGGTGTCCCACGCAGAGATTTACCAACGGTCCGGCCTTTGCCCACCCGCTGTTTCCCGAAGACGATGTTGTATAATCAGGCATTCCATCTTTTTTTCCAAAATCGCCTAGCGGGGCAGCCAGGCCACCCGATACCTGAACCAACCAGTCTGGTCCTGTCCGCTGTGCCATGCACCATGCTGCAGGCACACAAAAGATCATCAGGCTAAAAAAATATTTCATAGTGTTTATGGATAATTGACAGATGCATTCTGGCCCTTGGAATCCAGGTTATCTTTTGTCACAAACCGATAGCCTGCGATGTTCCCGGATGCCCGGATGGCTTCATAACCTGCCTGGTTGTAGCCATATTTGTCCAAGGTATCTTTTTTAATAAAAAAAACAATTAGTGTATCCTTTGAATTCCTGTTGATTTCATCGGCCCAGGACCCATGCGTGACGCTGTAACCGGTAGTAGCCTGCGGTCCTACATTCCTGAGAAATGTATAGGCCGTTGCCCAATCGGGCATCGTCAGCGAAGGATAACTATAGCTAAGGGTAGTCACCAAGGTCTGGGTTGTTTTATTGCTGATACCCAGGCTATAGGAATGGTCAGTCGCCTTGTCGCAGGAAAATGATAGCAGCAGGACTGATACGGAAACAAGGAGCATTTGCTTTTTCATGTTGTTAATTTAATACATCATAGCCAGATAAACAACCAGAACCAGTCCGCTTTATATTTCGTCGGATAGGCATTGTCGTTGCTGTTCCAGGGGATACCGCCGCTGGCCGGGTCAAGTGTTCCGGGTTCAAATTTTTCAAAATATTTTAATGATAATTTATTGGCCTGTGTTTCGAACCAGGACAAATTATGGTTGTGCCATCCGAATCCGTCAAACATTTCGCTCAGCAGGCTTGGAATACCTACATGGCTGATATAGAGCGGTCCCATGATCCTGCTTTGCAGTGTATGCCCGTATTCATGACGGAACAGTTCGAAAGCAGGCCCATCCGCCGGGTTGGTACTTGCATTTTTCGAATTGATATAAGAGCCCAATGTAAATCCCCATCCGCCGCCATAATAATCATGTCCCTGGTTGACAAGGGTGGCCCCATCATAATATTCAACATTGCTGACACTACCCGTCAGGTTGCGGACATGTGAGGCAAGGTTGCCCAGCACATTCTGCCCCGACTCCCAGGTGAACCGGCTGAGAAGCTGCAATACCTGACCAAAGAATGTTCGGTTATGGTCGGTCTTGAACATACCCATATCAATTTTAAATGCATTATTGGTTTCACTGCCGGTACGCGTTGGATCAAATTCTGCCCAGGCGTGATTAAAGTTTGGCTTGCCCCAGTTCCAGAATTCAAATCCGCCTTTTGTAAATCCGGTTCGCAGAAAGTCCCAGATAAACGTGATAATCGTAAATACAAATTTGCCGTTGGGATCTTTACTATTGCCCCAGTTATTGGCCATTCCAAGGTAAGGACTGGCAAATTGCCCGGCGGGATCCTGCGTTGTCCACCTGCCCAGTTGCGCGTCATAAAACCGTGCGGCAAAATCATATTCTTCCAGGCCGGTCCCGTCGTTGAATTCCATGTTCTGCATTTCCTTACTCTGGTAATGGTAAAAGTTAATTTGCTTGTTCCATGCACGATCACTGATGCCTGCCATAGAAAGACCTTCCGGATAATAATGGTTTTCTTCTACGATTGGTCCCCTGGTATGCACAACCTGGAGGTTATCAAAATAGACATTTATATTACTCTCATTGCTGCAAAACACATAAAGATAACCATCGCATGCCATAGGAATATTGATAAGACTGTTATGGGTTTTAACAACATCGGATGTTGTGTTGACGGGTTCGAACCCGCTGGCCTTGACGCGGAACTGGTCATCAAATAATATCCAGTTGATGCCGGCTTTGGGTGTATGCGTAGGATCCGAAGGATTGGGAACATTATTCAAGGTTGTTGTAAGCGGACCAGTCGTTGCTGAAGAGCCATTCAAACTTGCACCCGTGACGGTACCATGCGTAAGGTTGCTGACGGGAACGGTATTGGCGAATGCAGACAGCAGTGAGGACAGGATCGCGCTTACGGGGTAAGATCCAGCCGGAATGGTTGAACCTGCATTCAGGTGGTATACACTTTTGCCGAATACAGATATCTGATCGCCAGCCATCACCTTCAGGGTAATACCGAGTCCAAACCTGTCACCGGTTTGCATACCACCATTGGTATTGCCATTCAGTTGGTAAACCTGTGTGCTGGTTGCTGTGGTATTGCTGTAAGGATTGGGATTAGCAGGGTTACCATTATTATTCTGGTTCGCATAGGCGCTGCCCGTTGCGGATGCCCACCAGGCCAGTGATCCGGTACCGACTGAATTAGCAGTGTTAATATTATAATAAGACTGTTCTGTTGATAGCGCGGTTCCACCGTTGAAGGTGGCCGTTTCCAGTGTAACGGCCGGGTAAACATCGGACTGGACTTCTGTGGTAAGCACCATACGGGTATTGTCCTGGAAATCGCGCATGAAATAATCAAATACGAAGGACGCCGGTGCGGTACCCAATGCGGGTATATAACGGATTCTACCCTGCTCATGCGCGGAATACAATAATTGGTCGGTGTAGTTCAGGGGTGCCAAAAAACTATTTCCATATTGTTTTGTCTGGTATACGAAATTGCCAATATAGGATGTGGTCGTTGTGATGGAAGTCGTGTAATTCGTGTTGTTATAATTCACCACCGTTGAATTTTCGGTGGTAATTTTTTTCAACTTGGTTCCCGATGCATCGTATACATATTGTATCGTTCCTTTTGCACCTGAGATGGTAATGAGCGCTGGAAGGTTAAGATAATTATAGCTGATCGACTGTACTGCACGGTTTGCGTCTGCCACGATATTGCCATTGGCATCATAGGCGTAATCCGTACTGGTACCCGTCTTCGCAGTGGCGTAATGAAAATCGCCGATCACAGAATTAGGGCTGCTGGTATTATAGGGGCTGTTATCCAGTACATTCTGCAGCTTATTACTGGTGCCGCTGTTCATATAATTATACGCGAGGTTGTCAATATTCTGAGACCCTCCCTGCAGGTAGCCTTTTTTACTTTCATTGCTGATATTCCCATTGGCATCATATGCAATTGAACTCACTGAAAAATCAAGGTAGCTGTTATCCCATGTATTGGCAACGGTGCTTTGCAGGTAACCGGCGGACTGCAACTGGTTGACATTATCATAAGCATAATCATACTTACGTGCCACACCATCGCCCCTGCTTTTCCAAACTGTACCGGCGATATTCCCGTTATAAACTGCGGCATTGTAGGACCCGATGGAACTTCCGCCGGTCGGGATGATAGCAGTCTTGTCAAAACCCAGATCGTAACCAAAATAATGGGCGGTACTCCCCGTCGTTTTCGCATAGTCGCGGTTCATACCAAGGGACCATCCCCGGATATTGTATTCATAGGCCATCGATTCGAGTGAGGATCCCAGGGTCCGGGATTTCAGTCGACCCAGTTCGTTATAGGAATTCGTTTCCAACAGCGTGGCGGGAATGGTCAGGTTGGTCACCTGGCCGGTGGCCGTATTGGTCATGGAGGAACTGCCTGATTTGGTCACACTTGTTATGCGTCCTCCCGCATCATAAGCCAGCGCGGTTACACGGATATGGGATTGGGGATTCGTGCCGGCCTTGCTGTGTGAAACAACACTGGTGAGAATCTTCCCGCTCCAGTCATATTGTGTGGTTGAAATATCCTTTCCGCCCGTCGCATTGATGGCCTGGCTTTGTATCGATCTTCCTTTGTAATCATAAAACGTGACTGCATACAGGTATTGACTCTGCGATGAACCCAGTACTTCAGATTTACTGCCCGTTAGCATACCCCGGGTCATGGTTGTTTGCGTCAGTGGCTGGGCATACAGCGGGGATACATTGGTGCTGGTTGTAAACGCAGCATTACCTGCGCCACCTGAGCCCCCGTCCAGTGTTGAGGGGAGGGTACCCGAATTAGCAGCACTCATCCAACTGTAATTATCGTAAAAACTCTGGGTAAGCAATTCGGTCGTATAGGACGACAATACCGGCCAGTCGATGCGCGTGGAGGCATTACTGGTATGATAGTTCAGGTTATTGTAATTGACCGGGTCGGTGAGCAGGCCTGATACGACCGGCCTGTCAAGCGCATCGTACTGGAAGTACTGCCATTGGTGCAATCCTCTTGAATTTCCGTCCTGTTGCATGACCAGGCGGTTGCGCTGGTCATATACCATCCAGACTTCACCGGCTGACCCCGAAGGCGTTCCGGCCATTTTCTTAATAATAATCCCCCCTGCCAGATCATATTCAAAACGATTACAAAGTTCATCAGCCTGCAACTGGCTG
>Ga0068859_100008780_pt1 | contig 10203 bp, 8 predicted proteins | sample KBSSwiS22_FD_66585 | JGI IMG/M metagenome (GOLD analysis project Ga0068859, IMG submission 66585) | Switchgrass rhizosphere microbial communities from Kellogg Biological Station, Michigan, USA - KBS Switchgrass S2-2 | ecosystem: Host-associated > Plants > Roots > Rhizosphere > Soil ...
CTGCCGTCGTGACCCGGCCGGCCTGCTCGCCCTCCTCGCCGCGTTCTTCGTCCTCTTCCAGCTCCCCGGGCCTGCCACCTGCTCGAAGCTCGACTGGCAGTTCGCGGCCGTCGCGCTGGAGGCGACCGACTCGGAGGAGCCGCAGAGCGACGAGGCGAGGGCCGCGCCCGAGGCGGTCGAGGCCGGGATGCGCTTCGACCAGGCCGCGGCCGATGCGCGCGCCAAGGCGGCGCAGGCCTCCGAGCTGCACGCCCAGGGCAAGCACGCCGAGGCGGAAGCCGCGGCGAAGGAAGGACCGAAGGCGCTCGGGATGTAGTCGTCGCTCAGCGGCGCCCGCGGGCGGCGAGCCAGTCGGCCACCCGCTCGCGCGCGCCGCGCACGTCGGCCGGTAGCCGATGCTTCCACTTCGCCGCGAATCGCGCCAGCGCCGCCTGCCGCTGGGCCAGATCCTCGGGCGCCCGCACCGGTGCGGCGGTGCCGGTGCGGGTGCCGCCGCCCCGGTGGACGAACGGCGCGTTCACGACCACGCACCGGTAGCCGGCCTCGCGCACGGCGAACGACAGCTCGCGATCGTAGCCGTGGAAGAAGCCGTACCCTTCGTCGAAGCCACCGACCTGCTCCAGCACGGCGCGGCGCACGGTGAGACAGACGCCGTCGACCGCGGCCACCTCCACGACGTCGCCGCGCAGGTTGGCGCTGCCCTCCAGCGTGTGCACGATCGTGCGGCCGACATAGCGGCCGTCACGGCGTAGACGCCTCACCCCGTACAGGCCGGCCAACCCGACGCCCGGCTCCTCGAGCGCCGCCCGCAGCCGTGCGAGCCAGCGGACGTCGCGCATCTCGGTGTCGTTGTGCAGGAAGCAGAGCACGTCGCCGCCGGCCAGCGCCGCGCCCTGGTTGAGCGCGCGGATGAGCCCGACGTTGTCCGCGTTGCGATGGTAGCGGCGGGCGACGGGCAGCGCCGCGGTGCGAAGGAACTCCTCGGTCCCGTCGGTGGAGGCATTGTCGACGACGCACAGCTCGAAGGGCTCGCTGGTGCCGCGCAGACTCTCCAGGCAGGCGCGCGTGAGGGCGAGCTGGTTGTAGACGATGAGCACGACGCTGACCGTCATCGGGTCTGGCGGTGGGCGACGCGGTGGGGGTTGGGTCCCACCGTCGCCACGCCAAAGAGGCTAAAAAATGGTGGAGCTGAGGGGAGTCGAACCCCTGACCCCAAGACTGCCAGCCTTGTGCTCTCCCAACTGAGCTACAGCCCCACGCGACCTCCCACGCTACCGGCCGGCCACGAACTTGTCAAGGAACCGAGCCGCCTGCCGTCCTCGCGTAGCAAGAAGGTGAATCACGCACATGGCCCTCGGAATGCTGGGACTTTCGTCCGTGAGGACCTGGACCAATGGCTGAGCGGACGTCGCGACCGGTTCACCATGTCCGATTGAGCTCCCAGGCCATGCTGGCTGCCCGGCGCGTGGCCGAGATCGCTGGATTGCCCACATCGGAGCTGCTGGAGGTGGTGCTCCTGGAGCTGGCCGAGTCCGGCGCCGCCGTCGAGGCCGGACTGGCTGGAAAGAGCCGAAAAGCAACGTCTCGCGTGCCACGCGCGCCCGCCGCCGTCATTCCGATCGAGCGGGGTCGACGGGGGTCACGGCGGTCGGTCGGGCTCGGCGAGCGTCAGCGCGTGGAGGCGCCGCGCGCGTCCGAGGGGGAGGAAGGGCCTTGCGGGAGGACCTGATCTCACCGGGATGGACAGGTGCAGCGATGTTCCCGAGGCGGGCAGGGCGTTGCGCACACGTCAGGAGGCGAGAGTCGCATCGTGGAAGGGGTGGTGCCGGTGAGGGGAGTCGAACCCCTACGCCCTTGCGGACACCGGATTTTGAGTCCGGATCGTCTGCCAGTTCCGACACACCGGCACGCGGCTCAAGAATACCCTCATTCCGGGCCGCAGAGGAACGGTTCGGCCTTGGCGCGCTTGCGGGCGAGACCGGGCACGTTCGGCGAGTGGTACATCCAGCGTAGCAGCCGCACTGACGCTCGTTTCGCATAGCGGAGGTTCCAGACTGGTCGCCCGAGCGGCGTCCATTTCACGCCAACGCCGCCCCGGACGCCGAGCAGTCGCTCGACCGTCGTCCGCAGCCAATCGATGAACGGCCGGCTCGCGGACACGATCGACACCTAGAGCCGGCGGTAGACGTAGGAGACCTTGCGGCCGGCATGGTCGCGGTCCAGATAGACGAGGATGGTGCCGTCACCGTCGATGCAGCCGCGCATGAAGTCAGCGAAGTACTCGTCCGGAATGCGCAGAGGGCCGATCGTGAGGCTCTTACGAGGCGTCGGGCCGATCGCGATCAGCCAGTCGTAGAACGCACGGTTGCGCCACTGCAGCCGATATCCACAGGAGCCCCAGTGGCTCCGCACGCGGACCAACCGGTTCGAGAGGGCAAGACAGCGGCGCGCCGACTCCAGCAGATCGAGATCTTTCGACGTGATCGAGAGGCTACGACCCGTGCCGGCCAGGTTGCCATCGGTCGCGATCAAGCCGACTACCCACGCAACGTCCGGAGACCATTCGGGGTGAACCGCCACTCCGCGCCGACGCAGCGCCAGACTGGGGCCGCGCGGACGCCGTGGAATTCCGATCTCGCGCAGTCGACGGATGACGGTGCTGCCGCCGCACTTGAGACCACGGGCGATCTCCGTCGTCGTCATCCGCTCGTCCACGTACATCCGCCGGAGCGCCGCAACGTCGATCCTGACGTACGCAGGATGCATCCTCCACCGTCCATCGCCTCCACGCCGTCGTCAAGGACCATAGATCTCGACACTCGACGCACCGCCGCTGGCGCTCGCCTTGCACCTGCACACACCGGGTCATACATGCCAGACATTCACGCAGCACAGGCGCGCCCGACGACCTGGCGTCGCCTGCCCATTGGTGCCGAGGTGGCGCCAGGCGGCGGCGTCCACTTCCGCGTCTGGGCGCCGCAATCCTCTCGCGCCGACGTCGTGCTGGAGGACGGACCGGGCGCTCCCGGCGCCGTCCCGCTCGCCCCGGAGGCCGACGGATACTTCTCGGGCGAGGCCGTCGGTGCCGCCGCCGGGACGAGCTATCGCTATCGTCTCGATGGCGGTGGGCCGCTCCTGCCCGATCCGGCCTCGCGCTTCCAGCCCGACGGCCCGCACGGCTCCTCGCGCGTGATCGATCCGAGCGCGTTCGCGTGGAGCGACGCGCGCTGGCCCGGACTCACCCTGGCCGGTCAGGTCTTCTACGAGCTGCACGTCGGCACCTTCACGGCCGAGGGCACCTGGGAGGCGGCGATCCGCGAGCTCCCCGCGCTGGCCGCGCTCGGCGTGACGGCGATCGAGCTGATGCCGGTCGCGGAGTTTCCCGGCCGGTTCGGCTGGGGCTACGACGGCGTCGATCTCTACGCGCCCACGCGGCTGTATGGCGAGCCCGACGCCTTCCGCCGCTTCGTGGACCGCGCGCACCGGGAGGGGCTCGGCGTGATCCTCGACGTCGTCTACAACCACCTGGGCCCCGACGGCTGCTACCTGCGGGAGTTCTCGCCGGCGTGGTTCAGCGATCGCTACGCCAACGAGTGGGGCGATCCGCTCAACTTCGACGGCCCCGACGCCGCCCCGGTCCGCGAGTTCTTCGTGGAGAACGCGGGCTACTGGATCGACGAGTTCCACCTCGACGGGTTGCGGCTGGACGCGACGCAGTCGATCCACGATGCCTCGGCCGAGCACATCATCGCCGCGGTGGGACGGCGGGCCCGGCGGGCGGCGGGGTCGCGATCGATCGTGATCGTCGCCGAGAACGAGCCGCAGGACGTGCGACTCGTGAAGCCGATCGCCGCGGGTGGCTACGGGCTCGACGCGCTCTGGAACGACGACTTCCATCACGCCGCGCGGGTGGCCGTCACCGGTCGCCACGAGGCGTACTACTCCGACTATCGCGGCACGGCCGCCGAGCTGGTGGCCGCCGCGCGCCACGGCTACATCTACCAGGGCCAGCGCTCCACCTGGCAGCGGCATCCGCGCGGGACGCCGACGACGGGGCTCGAGCCGGCTCGCTTCGTCACCTATCTGCAGAACCACGATCAGGTCGCGAACTCCGCGCGCGGGCTGCGGCTGCACGCGCTCACCTCGGCGGGGCGCTGGCGCGCGATCACCGCGCTGCTGCTGCTCGGCCCGGGCACCCCGCTGCTGTTCCAGGGGCAGGAGTTCGCGGCGTCGGCGCCGTTCCTCTACTTCGCGGATCACGAGGCCGGGCTGGCGCCGGCGGTGCAGCGGGGGCGCGTGGAATTCCTCGAGCAGTTCCCGACGATCGCGGCGGGGATGCTCAGCCGTCTGCCCGACCCCGGCGATCCGCAGACGTTCGAGCGCTCCAAGCTCGACGTCCGCGAGCGCGAGCGCCACGCCGAGGCGGTCGCGCTGCATCGCGACCTGCTCGCGCTGCGCCGCGCGGACCCCGTGATCGCCGCCCAGCGCGGTGTGGACGGCGCGGCGCTCGGCGCGGCGGCGTTCGTCCTGCGCTACGTCGACGACGCCCATCCCGACCGCGCGCTGCTGGTCAACCTGGGCGCCGACCTGCAGCCCGAGGTGCTCGCCGAGCCGCTGCTGGCGCCGCCGGCCGGGATGACGTGGGACGTCCTCTGGACGAGCGCCGATCCACGGTATGGCGGCGGAGGAATGGCGCCGATCGAGACCGAGGCCGGCTGGCGCCTGCCGGCCGAGACGGCCGTGCTCCTGGGCGCGCGGCGGCGGGACGGAGCGTGACGCCGCTCATCCGGCGCGTGGCCTACGCCGTGGGCGACACCGACCGCGGCCGATTGCTCACCGACGAGTGGCTGGTGACGAACGGGCTCGGCGGCTACGCGGCCGGGACCGTCGGGGGCGTGCTCACGCGGCGCTATCACGGCCTGCTGGTGGCGGCGCTGCCGGCGCCGTGGGGTCGCACGGTGATGCTGAGCGCGCTGTGGGAGCGGCTACGCTTTCCCGATCGCTCCACGGCGGTGCTCACGGGCGAGGAGCGGGCCGGGCTCGCGCCCGAGCTGCTGGCGGCTCGGCATCTCTCGGAGTTTCGTCTGGAGGACGGGCTGCCGGTGTGGCGCTACGAGGCGGGAGCCGCCACGCTGGAGAAGCGGGTGCTGATGCCGCACGCGCAGAACACCGTCCACGTCAGCTATCGACTGCTGTCCGGCCCGGTCCCGGTCCGTCTGACCCTGCGGCCCTCGATGCACGTGCGGCCCCACAACGCGCCGGTGAGCGAGCCGCTGAACGTTCCCTACGCGCTCTCGGCCGTCGACGATCGCTTCGAGATCACGCCGGGCGCGACGCTGCCGGCGCTGCGGCTGCAGCTCGTCGGGGGAGGGGCGTTCACGGTCGATGCCGCGCGCATCGCCGGCGTGATCTACCGCGTGGAGGCGGCGCGCGGCTACGAGTCGTCCGGCGACTTGTGGAGCCCGGGCTACTTCCGCGCGGACCTGGCCGTCGGCGACGAGGTGACGCTGGTCGCGTCCACCGAGCCGTGGGAGACGGTCAGCGCGCTGGCGCCGGACGCCGCGGACGCCGCCGAGCGTCAGCGGCGCCGCCGCCTGCTCGCCGACGTTCACCCCGCCGCCCGCGAGGGGCTCGGCGCCGAGCTGGTGCTGGCCGCGGATCAGTTCGTGATCACGCCGGTCGGGCGCATGGCCGACGCCACCCGGGCGCGCGCCGCCGGCGACGAGGCACGCACGGTCGTCGCCGGCTACCACTGGTTCACCGACTGGGGGCGGGACACGATGATCTCGCTGGCCGGCCTGACGCTGATGACCGGCCGCCACGCCGAGGCGGGCTACATCCTACGGACGTTCGGCCACTACGTGCGCGACGGCCTGATCCCGAACCTGTTCCCCGAGGGCGAGACCGAGGGGCTCTATCACACGGCCGACGCCAGCCTGTGGTTCTTCGAGGCGCTCCAGCGCTACGTCGCCGTGACGGACGACCGCACGACACTGGCGCTCCTGCTGCCGGCGCTGGTCGACATCGCCGAGCATCACCTGCGCGGCACGCGGTTCGGCATCGGCGTGGACCCCGCCGATGGACTGCTCCGTCAAGGGGCGCCGGGCTACCAGCTCACCTGGATGGACGCGAAGGTCGGTGACTGGGTCGTCACGCCGCGGCGGGGCAAGGCGGTCGAGATCAACGCGCTCTGGTACAACGCGCTGCGATTGCTCGCGCGCTGGCTCGACGAGGATCGCGGCGCCGGCTCCGGCGAGACGCTGCGCGGACACGCGGCGCGGGCGGCGGCGGCGTTCAACGCGCGCTTCTGGTACGCGGACGGCGGCTGGCTCTACGACGTGGTGGACGGCGAGGGAGAGGCCGATGCCGCCTGCCGCCCCAACCAGCTCTTCGCGCTCTCACTCACACATCCCGTGCTCGACCGTGCGCGGTGGCCGGCCGTGCTCGACGCCGTGCGCGCGCGGCTGGTGACGCCGGTCGGGCTACGCTCGCTCGAGCCGCGGCACCCCGACTTCAAGCCGCGCTACGACGGCGATCTGCGCGCTCGCGACGCCGCCTATCACCAGGGCACGGTGTGGGCGTGGCTGATCGGGCCCCTCGTCGATGCCTGGCTGCGCGTGCACCCGGCCGATCGGGCGGGCGCCCGCCGCTGGCTGGAGGGATTCGGGTCTCACCTGAGCGAGTCGTGCATCGGCTCCATCAGCGAGATCTTCGACGCCGAGCCTCCGTTCAACCCTCGCGGCTGCGTCGCCCAGGCGTGGAGCGTGGCGGAGGTCTTGAGGGCGTGGGTGGCGACCGAGCCGGCGCCGGCGGACGTCAGCGCGGCGGTCCGTCCCGCAGCGCGCTGATCTCGCGCGTGCGGCCGCAGCCGTAGCAGGAGCGGCGCGCGCGCGAGCACCGCGTCGCCGTCGGCGAGATCGGCGAGGGCCGCCGCCATCTCGGCCAGGCTGCACTCGAGCCGGAGCGCGAGGCACGCATCGCAGTACGCGAACGGCGTGGCCTTGCGGACGAATGCCAGCACTCGCCGTCGCAGGTCCTCGCCGCTTCGGGCCGAGCTGCCGGGTGTCATGAGCGGGCGCCAGACTACGACGGTGGCCGCGGAGGTGTCCATCCGTAGATCTACGGATGACTATGACGAGCTGCGACGCAGACGCCCGAACGGCAGCCCCGACTGACCCCGCGGATCCCGGCGTCGCGGCGTCAGCGGATGCGTCAGCGCGAGCACGGGCGCCAGCATGCCGCGCGAGAGCGCGTAGCGGATGAGGGCGGCCTGGTTGCGCAGGCGCAGCTTGCGCATCACGTTGGCCCGATGCGCCTCGGCGGTGCGCGCGCTGATGGTCAAGCGTCGCGCGATGGCCGTGCTGCTGTAGCCCTCGGCGACGAGCTGGAGGATCTCGTGCTCGCGACCGGTGAGCGTGTCGTACGGATCGGCGGTCGCGCGATTGGCTCGCGCCATCCACACGTCGATGGAATCGTCGGACAGCGGCGCCCCCAGGTAGCGCCGGCCGCGGGCCACCGTGCGGACGGCTCGCAGCAGGTCGGCGACGTCCGACTGCTTGACGACGTAGCCGAGCGCGCCGCGGCGCAGCGCCTCCGTCACGTACCACTCGTTGGGATAGCGCGAGAGGATCACGACGCCGGTGGCCGGCGCCTGCTCGTGGACCCGCCGCGTCACCTCGAGGCCGTAGAGTCCCGGCATGGCCACGTCGGTGATGAGGACGTCGGGCTTCAGTCGCTCCACGAGCGGAACGATCTCCAGCCCGTCGGACGTTTCGCCGACCACCTGCAGGTCGGACTCGCGCTCGAGTGTGCAACGCAGCGCTTGCCGGACGACCTGCTGGTCGTCGGCCAGCAGTATGCGCGTCATCTTTCCCTTCGGGGTGCCGCTCGTGCGACGTGGCATGGTGCCGCGCAAGCATCGCAGCGGTGCCGCGGCGGCGTCTATCCGTACAACTACTCATATGCAGGATGGATGCCGTTGGTGGCCCCAACGTTGCTCTCCACACGACAGGAGGTGTGCCAATGCGAGAGGCGTTCCGCATCGCGGCGCAACGAACGGCCGAGTGGGTGGGGACACCCCAGGCCTTCGGGCTGGCCCTCACACTCATCGTTCTGTGGGGGATCAGCGGGCCCATGTTCGGCTACTCCGACACCTGGCAGCTCGTCATCAACACGGCCACCACCATCGTGACGTTCCTGATGGTGTTCTTGATCCAGAACATGCAGAACCGCGATGCCCGCGCCATCCACCTGAAGCTCGACGAGCTGCTCCGGGGGGTGAAGGGGGCGCGCACGGCGATGGTGGCGCTCGAGAACTCCACCGACGAAGAGCTGGCCGAGCTGCAGGCGGAATTCGAGCGGCTGCACCACCGGCTGAGCGCTCGCACGCAGGGGCCGGCCGCGGGTGAGGAGACGGGATCTGTGACACAATAGGCCGCAATTCGCCCGCGAGGTGCGGCATGGGTGAGCGGTCGTTCGCGGAAGACGTCAAGCAGCTCGGGTACGGGGCCGGCGAGATCCTGCGCGGCGAGGGCATCCTGGCCATCACCAAGGCGCTGCTGCAATCCGGCGTCTCCTACGTCGGCGGCTATCCGGGCTCGCCGATCTCGCATCTGCTCGACGTCATGGCCGACGCCAACGAGTCGCTCCTCAAGCCCATGGGCATCTACTACGAGCTGTCGGGCAGCGAGGCGGCCGCGGCCGCGCTGCTGGGCGCCTCCATCAACTATCCGATGCGTGGGGCCGTCACCTGGAAGTCGGTGGTCGGCACCAACGTCGCCTCCGACGCGCTCTCGCACGTGGCCTCGGCCGGCGTGAAGGGCGGCTCGCTGATCGTGATCGGCGAGGACTACGGCGAAGGCGCGTCCATCTTGCAGGAGCGCACGCACGCCGCCGCCCTGAAATCGTCGGTACCTCTGCTCGATCCCCGCAACAGCCTGCAGTCGTTCGCGCGCTTCGTCGAGGAGGGCTTCGGCCTCTCCGAGGCGTGCAACCAGCCGGTCCTCTTCTCCATCCGGATCCGCGCCTGCCACATGCGCGGGACGCTGCAGTGCAAGGACAACGTGCGCCCGCGGATCAGCATGCTGTCGCCGCTGGGCGATCCGTCCTTCAGCCTGGAGCGCATCAACCTGCCGCCCTTCACGTACGCGATGGAGGCCAAGAAGTTCACCGAGCGGCTGCCGGCGGCCCAGCGCTACATCGTCGAGCACGGGCTCAACGAGCACCGGCCGGGCTCGGAGTCGCACCTCGGCATCGTGATGCAGGGCGGGCTGTGGAACACGGTCGCGCGCGGCCTCAACGTGCTCGGCCTCGCGGATGTGCGCGGCCGTAGCCCGGTGCCGATGCTCATCCTCAACGCGCTCCATCCGCTCGTGCCCGAGGAGCTGATCGGCTTCCTGCGCGGCAAGACGCACGTGCTCGTCGTCGAGGAGGGGATGCCCAACTTCATCGAGCGCGAGCTGAAGGCGCTCGCCCACGACGCGCGCGTGGACGTCGAGATCCACGGCAAGGACCTGCTGTCGCCCCACGGCGAGTACGTGCCGGCCCTGGTCATCGGCGGCCTGCGGAAGTTCATGACGGTCGCCCGGCCCACCGCCACGTCGGTGACGGCGATCGAAGACCGCTACGCCGCGCTCACCGCCCACCAGGAGCGGGCGCGCGCGGCGCTGCCGCAGCCGATCGACAAGCGGCCGCCCTCGTTCTGCACGGGCTGCCCGGAGCGTCCGGTGTTCAGCGCGATGAAGATCCTCCGCACCAGGGAGCCCGCCATCGGCGACACCCACGTCGCGGCCGACATCGGGTGCACGACCTTCTCGACCCAGGCGCCCTTCAACGTCGGCAACTCGGTCCTCGGCTACGGCATGGGGCTGGCGTCGGCGGGGGCGGTGGCGCCGAACTTCGGCAAGCGCGTGATCTCGGTGATGGGCGACGGCGGCTTCTGGCACAACGGCCTCACCAACGGCGTGGCCGGCGCCGTCTACAACAAGCAGGACTCCGTGCTGGTGATCGTGGACAACAAGTACACGTCGGCCACCGGCCAGCACCACAACCCGTCCACCGGCACCAACGCGCGCGGCCAGGCCACCGGCATGACGATCCCGCAGGCGCTGCGCGGCGTCGGGGTGAAGTGGATCAAGACGATCGACTCGTACGACATCGGCCACACGATCCGCACCCTGCGCGAGGCGCTGACCACGCGGGTGC
>Ga0068859_100008781_pt1 | contig 10202 bp, 6 predicted proteins | sample KBSSwiS22_FD_66585 | JGI IMG/M metagenome (GOLD analysis project Ga0068859, IMG submission 66585) | Switchgrass rhizosphere microbial communities from Kellogg Biological Station, Michigan, USA - KBS Switchgrass S2-2 | ecosystem: Host-associated > Plants > Roots > Rhizosphere > Soil ...
CCGCCAGCCTGTCATGCAGTAGCTCTTGGAGGCCGTGCCCAGCACCACGAACCGGTCGCCCACGGCGTCGCGCAAGGCCTGGAGCCCGGGGTCCCGGGTGGACCCGAAGCCCAGCCGGGCGTAGGTGTCGTCGTAGAGCAGCGCGAACTTCCTGCGGCGCGCCAGCTCGCCGATCGCGCGCAGGTCCTCCGGATCGATGACGGAGCCGGTCGGGTTCGAGGGGCTGTTCAAGATGACGGCCCGCGTCTTCGGGGTGGCGGCCTTCGCCACCATCCGTGCCGTGACCTTGAAGCCGTCCTTCTCGTTGGCATGCACGAGCACGGGACGGGCGTCCGCCAGCCGGACCGCCTCGCTGAAGGTGGGCCAGTGCGGGGACGGGATGATGGCCTCGTCGCCGCGACCCAGCAGCGCCTGGCAGGCCAGGTAGAGGGCCTGCTTCCCGCCCGCCGTGATGGCCACCTCCGAGTCGGTGAAGCCGACGCCGAAGTCCTCCTGGTAGCGCATGGCCACCGCCGCCCGCAGCTCGGGAATGCCGGCCGAGGAGGTGTAGCGCGTGCGCCCGTTGCCGATCGCGGCCACGGCGGCGGCCGCGATGTGCTTGGGCGTGGGCTGGTCGGGCTCCCCGACGCTGAAGTCGAGCACGTCGGCGCCCTTGGCCTTGAGGGCGGCCGCCCTCTGCGACATGGCCACGGTGGGCGAGACCTCGATGGCCAGCGCGCGTCGCGAGAGGTCCAACGCCCCGTTGCCGGCCTTGCCGCCGCCCCGGGCCTTCACCGCGCCCTCCGGCGCGGCGCCGCCGGCGTGGCCCCCGACCGCCCGTACTTCTCCCGCAGCCGACGCTCCACCACGGGCGGCACCAGCTCCCCCACCGCTCCGCCGAGCTGGAAGACCTCCTTGACCAGGCGGGAGGACAGGTACGAGTAGCGCTCGGCCGGCATCATGAAGACGGTCTCGATGCGGGAGTTCAGGTGGCGGTTCATGAGCGCCATCTGGAACTCGTACTCGAAGTCGGAGATGGCGCGCAGCCCGCGCACGATCACGGTGGCGCCCGCCCTCTCCGCGTAGTCCACCAGCAACCCGGTGAACGTCTCCACCTTCACGCGCGGGTCGCCCTGGTGGGTCTCGCCGATGATCTCCACCCGCTCCTCCACCGTGAAGAGCGGCTGCTTCTCGGGGTTGACGAGGATGGCCACCGTGACCGCGTCGAAGACGGTGAGGCTGCGGGCGATGATGTCCAGGTGGCCGTTGGTGATGGGATCGAAGGATCCCGGGAACACGGCCAGGGACCGGCGCCTATCGCTCAATCGCGCTCTCCTGTACCCGGTAGAAGGTCAGACGATGGTCGCCGACGCGCACGGAGCGGGTCCGGGCGAGGCGTCCTATTGTCTCCGGGAGCGCGCGTTTGTGGAAGTGCTCGGCCACCGCCATGCCGCCCGCCTGGAGGAGGCCCATCGTCGACACCACGTCCAGCACCTCCTCGTAGAGCGCGCTGTCGTACGGCGGGTCGAGGTAGATGACGTCGAAGCGCACGCCGCTGTCGGCCAGAGCGGCCAGCGCGAGGCGCGCGTCCTGGCGGATCACCTGCACGTCGCCGCCCGCCGCGGCCAGCGCCGCCAGGTTCTCGCGGATGGCCGCGACGGCCGGGGCGCTCACGTCCACCAGCACCACCCGCGCCGCGCCCCGCGACAACGCCTCGAGGCCGATGGCCCCCGAGCCCGCGAAGGCGTCGAGGAAGCGGCAGCCGGGGAGCACCGGGGCCAGGATGTCGAAGAGGCTCTGCCGCAGCCGCGCCCCCGTGGGACGCGTCTCCACGCCGCGCGGGGTCTTGAGGCGCCGTCCCTTCCCGCGGCCGGCGATGATGCGGGTCATCGGCCCGTATCTTCCCATGAGAGAATCCGGGCCCCATGACGTTGCCGGCCGGCACGCGCCTCGGCCCCTACGAGGTCGTGGCCTCGATCGGCGCCGGCGGCATGGGCGAGGTGTACAAGGCGCGCGACACGCGGCTGGGGCGCGAGGTCGCTGTGAAGACCCTGCCCGCGCTCGCCGCGTCCGACGCGGAGCGGCGGGCCCGCTTCGAGCAGGAGGCCCGCTCGGCCTCGGCCCTCAACCATCCGAACATCATCACCGTCCTGGACATCGGCGACGCGGACGGGACGTCCTACATCGCGATGGAGTACGTGGAGGGGCGCACCGTTCGCGAGCTTCTCACGGCCGGTCCGCTCGCCCCGCGCAAGGTGCTGGACATCGCGGTCCAGGCGGCCGAGGGCCTGGCCAAGGCGCACGCATCGGGGATCGTCCATCGCGACCTCAAGCCGGACAACCTGATGGTGTCCAAGGACGGCTTCGTCAAGGTCCTGGACTTCGGCCTGGCCAAGCTGGTGACGCCGCTGCCCGGAGGGCTCTCGGAGCTGCCCACCATGGCCCGTCCCGCGACCAATCCCGGCGCGGTCATGGGCACCGTGGGCTACATGTCGCCGGAGCAGGCCAGCGGCCACGCCGTGGACTTCCGAACGGACCAGTTCTCGCTGGGGACGATCCTCTACGAGATGGCGACCGGCAGCCGGCCCTTCGACCGCAAGACGAGCGCCGAGACCCTGGCCGCCATCATCCGCGAGGACCCGGAGGACGTGGCCAAGCTGAGCCCGCGAACGCCCGCGCCCCTGAGATGGATCATCGAGCGCTGCCTGGCCAAGGACCCGGAGGACCGGTTCGCCTCCACGCGCGACCTCGCGCGCGACCTGGCCAGCGTGCGCGAGCACCTCTCGGAGACGTCCTTGTCCGGATCCGCCCTGGCGGCCGCGCCTCCTCGATCCCGCTGGGTGACGCGCGCCGGGTGGGCCCTTGCCGGGCTCGCGGCGGGCTGGCTCTTCGCCACGGCGCTCGCCCACCGCACCGTCCCCGAGGCCCCCGATCTCAACTTCACCCGCCTGACGTTCCGCCGCGGCGCCGTCCTTTCCGCGCGCTTCGCGCCCGACGGGCAGACCGTGGTCTACAGTGCGGCGTGGGAAGGGTCGCCCGTCGAGGTCTTCTCGGTCCGGATGGACAGCCCGGAGTCGCGATCGCTGGGCCTGCCGGGCGCGAAGATCCTCTCGGTTTCGTCGTCGGGAGAGATGGCGGTCGCCCTCGGCCACCGCTTCAAGTTCGGCTGGGAGAGCACGGGCACGCTGGCCCGCATGCCGCTCGGCGGTGGTGCACCCCGCGAGGTGCTGGAAGGAGTCCAGGACGCCGAGTGGTCGCCCGACGGCAGCCGCCTGGCGGTGGTCCGCGACATGGGCAGTCGCCGCCGGCTGGAATACCCGGTGGGCACGGTCATCCATGAGACGGCGGGATGGATCAGCCACGCGCGCATCTCGCCCGACGGCCAGACGGTCGCCTTCATCGACCATGCGCTGCGCGGCGACAACGTGGGCGTCCTGGCGGTGGTCAACGTCGCGAAGCCGGTGCGCCAGGTCCTGGCCCCCTTCGTGTCCAACGGCCTGGCCTGGTCCGCCGACGGAAAGGAAGTGTGGACGTCGGGGATCCGCGGCGTGGACCTCTCCGGACGCAGCCGGCGCATCTGGCGCGTCCCCGGAGGCTTCTACATGCACGACATCTCCCGCGACGGCCGCGTCCTGGTGGGCCGCTCGAACTGGCGGCGGGAGATCGTCGGCCGCGGACCGGGCGAGGCCGCGGACCGCAACTTGACGTGGCTGGACTGGTCGTTCCCGGACGATCTGTCCACCGACGGCCGGACGGTCCTGATCGAGGAGCAGAACCTCGTCGACAAGGATGGCAACAACGCGCTCTATGCGCGAAAGACGGACGGTTCCCCCGCGGTGCGCCTCGGGTCCGGCCAGTTCGCAAGCCTTTCCCCGGACGGGAAGTGGGCCATCGCGGTGGTGAAGGCCGGCGAGGATAACGACCTGGTGATGCTGCCCACCGGCGCCGGCGAGGCCCGCACCCTGCCACGCACCGCTGTCGTCTACCAGTCGGTGAACTTCTTTCCCGACGGCCGCCGGGTCCTGGCCTCGGGCCACGAGCCGGGGCAAGGCACCCGGCTGTATGTCCTCGACGTTTCCGGTGGGCGGCCGCGGGCGATCACGGGGGAGGGCGTGAGCATCTACGGGTGGAGGCCGGTCTCACCCGACGGCCGTCTCACCGTGGCCCTGGCCGCCGACGGGACCCTGATGCTCTACCCGACGGAAGGCGGGGACCCGCGGCCGCTTCCAGGTGTCTCGGCGGACGAGCTGCCGATCCGTTGGTCGGCCGACGGCCAGTCGCTCTACGTGGCGCGCGGCGTGGCGGCACCCCTGAGCGTCGACCTCGTGGACGCGGCCACCGGCACCCGGCGCCCGTGGAAGACGATCACCCCTCCCGATCCGGCGGGCGTCCTCCAGATCGGCCCCCTCCAGATCACCGCGGACGGCCAGTCCTACGTCTACTCCTACCGCCGCCAGCTCGACGAGCTCGTCGTCGTGACGGGGCTGAAGTAGCGCGGGGACTCACGGCGCGGGCGACGCCGCGGGGCCACGCGCGCGATCGATCTTGGCTTGCAGCGAGGCTCGGTTCTCGGCGGTGACGTCCGGCGCCACCAGCGCGCGCTCGTAGAAGCCGAGCGCCTCGGAGGTGCGTCCCTGCGCGGCCAACACGTCGCCGAGATGCTCGAGGATCACCGGGCGCTCGGCACCCTCGACCGCCCTCCGCAGGACCCCCTCCGCCTCCGCGAAGCGGTGGAGCTGGAACAGGGCCCATCCCTTGGTGTCGAGGATCTGCGGGGAGTCCGGCATCTTCTTGAGCGCGCGCTCGGCCATGTCCAGGCCTTCGGCCGCGGTCCGAGGCGATTCGGAGAGCACCCAGGCCAGGCTTGCGATCACCATCGGGGAGTCGGGATGCGCGGCCAGCGCCTCCCGGAGCAGTTTCTCCGCCTCGGCGGTCTTGCCCTCCTGGTCCAGGACTGTGGCGTCCATCGCGGCAAAGATGCCGGCGTCCGTCCCGGCATCCGCGTGGGCGGCCCCGGCCTTGCGCAGCAGTGCTTCCGCCTCCGCGCCGCGGCCGGCCGCCTGCAGCTCGCGGGTGACCGTGAACAGGACGGCCGGGTCCCTCTGCGCCATGCGCAGCAGCCCCTGCTCGACGCGCGCTGCGTCGGCGGTCCGGCCGGCACGGGTCAAGACCTGCCAGAGCACCGCGCGGTACCAGGGGGTGGCGGGCTCGAGGGAGGTCGCGCGCTCCGCGAGCGACACCGCTTCCGCGCCGCGATCCTCGCGCGCGGACAGGAGGTATGCGAGCGATACCACGGCGGGAGCGAAGGAGGGGTTGGCGTCGATTGCGCGGCGGAGGGCCTGCTCTCGACGTTCGAAATCCGCCTCGGGCTCGGCCTTCGGATCCGTGATGCGCCCGGCCTCGAATTGGGCGAGATAATTGCGCGGCGACAGCCGAGCGGCCTCGGTGAAGTGACGCAAGGCGGCCGAGGGCCGGCTGGCGTTCGTCTCCAGCACGCCGAGACCCTCTTCCGCCCAGGACAGCGTGGGGTCCTGGCGCAGGGCCGACTCCAGGAGCCGGCGCGCCTCCTGCGGCCGTCCTGTGCGCGCCAGGAAGTCTCCGCGCAGGGCATCGGCCTCGGCCGGGCCCAACGGCGCGGCCTGGATCTGCTGGGCATCGATGCGGACCGCGGTCTTGATCCCGGGAAAGCTGAAGTGCCTCACGTACGAGGCCAGCTCCGCCTCCAGCTTCCGGAGGTCCCCGAAGGCGCGCTGTAGCGCTTCCTTCTCCTCCACGTCCTGCTCGATGAGATTGAAGAACTCCGTGATCTGACCCCGCCGTTGGGGGGCGCCCAGCAGGAGATAGTGTGTGAGGATCGCGGACTGGGCGTAGAAGATGCCGGTCCGGGACGCCTCGTTGTAGTACGGCGAGGTGTGGTCGGCCCGAAGCAGCTCCTCGAGCTTCAGGAGCGGCGTGCGGCGGAGATACAGGATGTGCTCGCGCGAGACAAGCCCCCAGCGCACCTCCTTGTCGTCGATCTCGGAGGAGGCATAGAACTCCGCCAGACCCTCGTCCAGCCACACGGGCAGCCATCGCACGTTGAGGCGCGTCAGCAGGTGGGTGTACTCGTGATAGGGAACGTGGAAGGAGTCTTCGTAGCCGGCATCGAGGCGCAGGGCGACCAGGTGCTTTGCCTCGCCCGCCACGAAGACGCCCGCCGGCCGCACCCCGCCCTCACGCTCCCAGTAGCCGGGCAGCAGCTCGCGCAGGCCCGCCTCGTCCTTCACGGCGAAGATGATGACCAGGCGGCCGGGATCGACACGGGCCTGCAGGATCTCGCGGAAGAGCGCGCGCACCTGCTCGAACTGGTGCGCGACCTCGCGTGCCTTTTTCTCGCCGGCGTCGCTGACGACGATGAAGCCCGGGCTGCGGGCGAGTACCCATTGCCGCGTATCGGCCGCGGCCGCGGGAAAAGCGGCGAGGAGCGCGGCGAGGACGAGGGGCGCCCGGCGGCTCGCGGGCATGCCTAAATTCTAGCCGACGCGCGCCAGGCCGAAGCGGCGCTCCCAGCCGCCCTCCTGCAGGAACGCGCCCAGCGGGCCGGCGGGCGGCGTCGTCTTCATCTCCTCGGCGGTGCGGAAGGCCTCGACCCTCGCCCGCTCCAGCAGGTCGCGATCCCGGACGAGGTTCGCCACGCGCAGGTTGGGCAGTCCCCACTGCCGGGTCCCGAAGAAGTCGCCGGGGCCGCGGATCTCGAGGTCGGTCTCCGCGATGACGAAGCCGTCGCCGGTGCGGGTCATGACGTCCAGGCGCGCGCGGGCCACGTCGGACAGGCGGCCGTGGCTGACCAGGACACAGGTCGAGGCGAAGGCGCCCCGCCCCACCCGGCCGCGGAGCTGGTGGAGCTGGGACAGGCCGAACCGCTCCGCGTGCTCGATGACCATGACGGTGGCGTTGGCCACGTCCACGCCCACCTCGACCACGGTCGTGGCCACCAGCACCTGGACGCGACCCGCGGCGAAGGCGGCCATCACCGCCTCCTTCTCGGCGCTCTTCAGCCGGCCGTGGAGCAGGCCGACCTGCGTCCCGGGCAGGGCCGCGCGCCACTCCTCGGCCATCTGCGTGGCCGCCTTGACGTCCTCGAGCTTCTCGGACTCCTCGACCAGCGGGTAGACCACGTAGGCCTGGCGGCCCGCGGCGATCTCGCGGGCCACGGCGTCCACGACGGCCCGCCGCTCCGAGGCCGGGCGCTGCACGGTCCGGATCTCGGTCCGTCCCGGCGGCCGCTCGTCGACAACGGAGACGTCCAGGTCTCCGTACGCTGTGAGGGCCAGCGTGCGCGGGATGGGCGTGGCGGTCATGACCAGGACGTCGACGTCGTATCCCTTGCGGCTCAGGTCCTCGCGCTGCAGCACGCCGAAGCGGTGCTGCTCGTCCACGATGGCCAGGCCGAGCTTCTTGAAGCGCACGCCCTCCTGGATGAGCGCGTGGGTGCCCACCGCGATCTGCGCCTGCCCTGCGGACAGCCGGGCCAGCGCGGCGGTCCGCTCCTTCCCCCGCAGGGCGGAGGTCAGGCTCTCCACCACGTAGGGACAGCGGGCCAGCAGGCGGCGGAAGGTGAGGAAGTGCTGCTCGGCCAGGATCTCCGTGGGGGCCATGAAGGCCGCCTGGCACCCGTTCTCCAGCGCCACCACCATCGCCAGAAGGGCCACCATGGTCTTCCCCGCCCCTACGTCTCCCTGCACCAACCGGTTCATGGGATGCGGCGACCGCATGTCGTCGGCGATCTCCCGGAGGACGCGCTTCTGCGCGCCCGTGAGCGGAAAGGGCAGGATGCGCTTGACGGCCTCGCGCGTCCGGTCCGTGACCTCGAAGGCGATGCCCTTGCGGCGCCCGCGCAGTCCCTGCCGGCGCAGGGCCAGGCCGAGCTGGAACAGGAAGAACTCCTCGAGGATCAGCCGGACGTGGGCGGGGCTGCGGGCCGCGTTGAGCGCGGCCAGGTCGGCGTCGCCCGGATCGTGGATGCCGCGCAGCGCCTCGCCGCGGCCGATGACGCCGAGACGGTCGCGCACGTCGGTGGGCAGCGGATCGGGCAGGTTCGCCGGGATCTCGCCCGCCAGGTGGGTCAGGATCCTCCGCAGCGACTTCCCGGTCAGCGGGCCCAGCTTCTCGTACACGGGGACGATGCGGCCGGTGTGGACTCCGGGCGCGTCCCGCTCGTCGGACACCTCGTACTGCGGCGACGACATCATGAGCAGCCGGCCGCCCACCGCGTCGCGCTCCACCGCGCCGAACAGCACCACGCGCTTCCCCCGGGACAGGACGTCCTTGAGGAAGGGCTGGTTGAACCACAGGGCCTTGAGCCGGCCGCTTTCGTCCTCGAGACGTACCTCGTAGAGCGTCATGCGTCGCGCCCGGCGGAGGCCGGCCACGGCGATGGTGCCGGAGACGGAGACCTTCATCCCCGGCTGCAGGTCCGCGATGCGCGCGAAGCTGCGGCGGTCTTCGTAGCGGAGCGGGATGTGGTACAGCAGGTCCTCGGCGCTGGCGATGCCCGCGTCGCGGAGCGCGGTGGCGCGCTGTGGACCCACGCCTTTGACGAACTGCACGGGGGCGGCGAGGTCCATGGATCGGCTAGAGGATAAGACGGGTGGGGAGCGTATACGGACCGGATTGGGAGGGAAAGAATGGACCGGTTATGAGGGGACCGGCTGACAACCTGGGGCAAGAGAGGTTGACGGAAGCGAAATGACCGGCGGACCGGCGGACCGGGTGACAACCTTCGGCAAGGAGACTGGAATTGACGACGGTCAGAACGACGTCAATTCCAGTCTAGAGAGGCCCTCGCCACCACCAATCGGATCCGCTTCATCCCGTACGGGAGGTGAAAGGGCTCGTGGATGTTCACGCCGTTGGGGGCTGTTGCGGTGGTCGTTGCGGAGCTGATGATCTGGTCGAGGAGGCTGATGGGAACCGGCACCGAGGAGATCGAGGCCTCCTCGGGCTCGAAGAAACCCATGCCGTCGCGGGTCGTGAACCGGCCCGTCAGCTCGACCGGGACCTTGCCCCGTAGCAGGGAAAGCGGGCTGAAGGGGGACTGGTCGGGCATCTTGTCGCGGACCCGCTCCAGGTCGAGGAGGCCGCGGGCGTGGATCCGCTCGGTGTCGAAGCTCACGGCCACGTCCGAGAGACCCGAGGGCAGCTTGGCCGCGTAGGTCAGGTTGAGGTACGAGTTCACCTCGCCCTCGGTGACCGTGACGCTCTCGCGCGGCTTCTTGCCCTTGGCGGGAGGGACCGTCTGCTTGATGCTGTCGAGCTTGCGGCCCATGGACTCGGCCTCCACCTGGGAGACCCGCGGGTGCTCGGGCGCGTCGCTCGCCCAGGCGGGGACGGCGAAGATCGCGACGATCAGGAAACACCAGCGCATGACCATCTTCGATTATAGGGCCCGCGCCCGCCGGGCTCCTAAAGGCCTTCGAGGATGCGGCGCGCCGCCGCGTTCTTCGGATCGTCCTTGAGCACCTTGCCCGCCTCGGCCCGGGCCTCCGTCTTGCGGCCCATCTCCTTCAGCACCGCCGCCAGCTCCAGCCGCGCCGCGGCGTCGCCGGTGGACCAGAGGGCCATCCGCAGCTCGCTCTCGGCCTTCTCCCACTCGCCGCGGGCGCGGTGCGTCTGGCCCAGCAGCAGGTGGACCCGCGGCGCGTACGGGTCCAGGTAGACGGCGCGCGTCAGCTCGCGCAGCGCCCCGTCCAGGTCGCCCGCCCGCAGCTTGCGGTCGGCACGCCCCACCAGCGTGACGGCCACCTCCGGCGCGCTGCGGCCGGCGCGGTCCGCGGCCAGCAGGCGCTCGGAAGGCAGGATCCTCTCGAACCGCCGCCCCAGGTCCGGCGTCGCGATCGCGTCGTAATTGGGCGCCAGCGCGGTCACGCCCTTCCACTCCTCGGCCGCCTCCCCCGCCCGTCCCGCCTTTTTCAGGGCCCAGGACAGGACGACGCGGGCGCGGGCGTCGAGGGCGTCGCGCTGGACGGCGTCGCGCAGCCAGTACACGGCGCCGTCCGCGTCGCCCTCCGAGAGGAGGGCGAAGCCGAGGTTGAAGAGCAGGTCCGGAGAGTCGGGGTCCGCCTCTACCGCGGCGCGCAGGATCTCGGAGGCCGGTGGCGCCGTCGAGCGGAGGCGCAGCAGGGCCAGGGCGCGGTCGTTCTGCACCGCGGCCGAGCGGCGCTCGTCGTCCAGGGCCGCGAAGG